>Ga0181595_10004691_pt1 | contig 12409 bp, 10 predicted proteins | sample 041ome_7_FD_145604 | JGI IMG/M metagenome (GOLD analysis project Ga0181595, IMG submission 145604) | Coastal salt marsh microbial communities from the Groves Creek Marsh, Skidaway Island, Georgia - 041401AS metaG (spades assembly) | ecosystem: Environmental > Aquatic > Marine > Intertidal zone...
GGAAGAGGGTTGTCGGCGAAATACCTGGTAGCAACATTCATAATCTGTCTTTTCTATTTTTATGTAGTTTTACTACATAATTTCGTAATGAAACTGGAATCGTTAGTTGATCAAGACTAAAATCTTGGTATCTTGTAATTTAGTTACACCTATTTTATAAAGCTTTAGCTTTATTAATATTGACAGGGTAAGGATGAGATCGATGAGCGAACATCAAGATATAAACCCCGAAGAAACCAAAGAATGGCTAGACGCGCTGAATTCAGTGATCGATGAAGAGGGTTCAGACCGAGCACATTACCTGCTGAACACACTATCTGCCCGCGCTTCGATCGTTGATCCTCGCGAAGATTCCACGGCGGTTTACACCGACTATCGTAATTCTATCAGCCCAACGACCGAAGATCGTATGCCCGGCGATATGTTTATGGAGCGAGAGATTCGCGGCATTGTGCGATGGAACGCGATGGCCATGGTTATGCGCGCAAACATGCGCAATGCGAGTATCGGTGGGCATATATCAACGTTCTCATCGGCGGCGACGCTCTATGACGTTGGTTTCAACTATTTCTTCCGGGGTCCCAATGAACACGATGAAGGTGACCTCATCTACTATCAAGGGCACTCGTCGCCGGGTATCTATGCGCGGTCTTATCTCGAGGGACGTATCGATGAGAAGCAACTCGATAATTTCCGTCAAGAGGTTGATGGAAATGGACTGTCATCCTACCCACACCCTTGGTTGATGCCGGACTACTGGCAGTTTCCAACGGTGTCGATGGGGTTAGGGCCTATCCAGGCGATCTACCAAGCACACCTGCTGAAATACCAGACCAGTCGCGGTCTGCTCGACAATAGCCGGCGCAAAATTTGGGCTTTTCTTGGCGACGGGGAAACCGATGAGCCAGAATCACTTGGCGCGATCAGCAAGGCAGGGCGCGAGAAGCTCGATAATTTGATCTTCGTGATCAACTGCAACCTCCAGCGTTTAGATGGGCCTGTGCGCGGCAATGGTAAGATCATCCAAGAGCTTGAGGGCGTATTCCGCGGCGCTGGCTGGGATGTGATTAAAGTGGTGTGGGGGAGGCATTGGGACCCGCTGCTGCAGGCCGATAAAGACGGGATCCTGCAGGCGCGCATGAACGAAGTAGTAGACGGCGAATATCAGAATTACGTGGCCCGGGGTGGCGCGTACACGCGCGAGAATTTCTTTGGTAAAAGCCCTGAGCTGCTCAAGATGGTCGAGCATCTTTCGGACGACGATATTATGGCGCTCAATCGTGGCGGCCACGATCCTTATAAAGTCTATGCAGCTTACGCTGAGGCCGCGCGCGCGAGCGGTAAGCCAACAGTAATTTTGGCGAAAACCGTCAAAGGCTATGCGTTTGGCGATACTGCCGAGGCCCAGAATAACGCCCACTCAGTTAAGAAACTGGACGTCGAGTCACTCAAAAAGTTCCGTGACCGGTTTGGTATTCCAATTCCCGACGATAAGCTAGAGGAAGTACCCTATTACCGGCCGGCCGAAGATAGCCTCGAGCTTAAATACATGCGCAAAGTGCGCGAGCCTCTCGGTAAACCTGTTCCACAGCGTCGCAGTGTGACGACGCCATTGCCGGTTCCAACACTGAGTGCCTTTGACTCGCAGCTCAAGAGTAGCGGTGAGCGCGAAGTCTCCACGACGATGGCTTTTGTACGCATGCTCTCAACGCTTGCGAAGGACAAGGAGATCGGTCAGCGTGTCGTACCGATCGTTCCTGATGAGGCGCGTACTTTCGGTATGGAAGGCATGTTTAGGCAAATGGGAATCTACTCATCAGTAGGCCAACTCTATGACCCCGCTGACTCTAATCAAGTCATGTTTTACCGCGAAGATAAACAGGGGCAGATGCTTGAGGAAGGCATTAGCGAGGCCGGCGCATTTTCGGCATGGCTCGCCGCCGCGACGTCTTACAGCGTTAGCAACTACCCGTTGATTCCTTTTTACATTTATTACTCGATGTTCGGTTTCCAGCGCGTGGGAGATCTCTGCTGGGCCGCCGGCGATTCGCAGGCTCGTGGATTTCTTATTGGTGCAACAGCGGGGCGCACAACACTTAATGGAGAAGGGTTGCAGCATCAAGATGGCCATAGTCATATTTTGGCAGGCACTATTCCAAATTGCGTCACTTACGACCCTACCTATGCCTATGAGCTTGCAGTCATCATTCAGGATGGACTCCGCCGTATGTACGACGAAATGGAGTCGGTGTTTTATTACATCACCACCATGAATGAGAATTACGTGCAGCCAGAAATGCCCGAGGGCGTTGAAGAAGGCATCATTCGTGGCATGTATTTGCTCGAAGATGGCGATGCAACGGACTATGCAACGACAAAGCCTAGAAAAGAGTTGAGCGCGCTTAGGGTTCGTCTCTTAGGCAGCGGAACTATACTTCGTGAGGTAAGAAAGGCGGCAACTATGCTGCGCGAAGATTTTGGAGCTCACGTCGACGTTTGGAGCGTAACGAGTTTTAACGAATTACGCAGAGAAGCGCTGACGGTTTCTCGCGAAAATATGCTTAATCCTGCGGCTAAGATAAAGAAGCCGTTTGTCACCGAGCAGCTCGGCGGTAAGCAGGGCCCTGTCATCGCGACTACCGATTACATGATGTCGTATTCGGACCAGATTAGAGAATTCGTTCCAGACACTTACAAGGTGCTAGGCACTGACGGTTTCGGTCGTAGCGATAGCCGCGAGAAGCTGCGTCATTTCTTCGAGGTGGACGCCAAGTTTATTGTTTTGGCTACGCTCACCGAACTGCGCGCGCGCGGGTTGATCGAAGCGAAACAAATCGCTGCCTTTATGAAGAAAGAAGGCATCGACCAGAATAAACCTAATCCGCTCACGCATTAGCGAGAGGCGTGCGATTTGAGTCGAATCATTTTGGGAGCAGCGAAGCGGTGGCTATAGAAAAAATTCTAGTACCAGATTTGGGTGATGCGAGCGATGTCGAAGTCATCGAGCTTCTTGTCGCTGTCGGCGACACAGTAGCCGAGGAAGATTCTCTTCTCGTGTTAGAGAGTGATAAAGCGGCAATGGAGATTCCTGCGCCTAGGAGCGGCATTGTTAAAAGCCTCGAGGTTAACCTTGGTGACAAGGTAAGCAGTGGTAGTGTGATTCTCACGCTCGAAGTCGAGGTAGGCGTTGAATCGGCCGCAATCCCCGATGTCGCTGCGACTCCGGATAACGAGAAGGCTGAACAAGTCGCCGAGCAACCGGCGGACGTTGGGCTCGGTGCGGCGGCCGTCGCAGCACCGGTTTCCTTCGATATCGTCGTGCCCGATATTGGAACCGAAGACGAAGTGGAGATTATTGAGATTCAAGTCGCGGTAGGTGACGTGCTTACTGTTGACGACACGCTTATGACGCTCGAATCGGACAAAGCGGCGATGGATGTCCCCGCAGATCGAGCAGGTGAAGTACAAGAAATACTCGTAAGCGTTGGCGACAAAGTTAAGACGGGCACGAGCATCGTGCGTATCCTAACAGCAGCCGCTGCGGTTGAAACTGCGCCTTTAGCACCGCCGGGCCAGTCGATCTCAAACGAGTCCGAACCAAGTAAACCACAGCCGCCTGCCGCCATACCCGAGCCGCAGTCGGTGCCGAGTATTCAGGCTCCTGTGCCCGGCGCCGAGTCAGCCAAAGTCTATGCGGGCCCTGCGGTGCGCAAGCTCGCGCGCGAACTCGGCGTCGACCTTACGCAGGTGCGTGGGAGCGGGGCAAAGTCGCGCATCATCAAAGAAGACATTCATGGTTTTGTTAAAACACGTATTAATACACCCACGACGGCACTGACAGGCGTTGGGATTGCTGCAGTACCTGATATCGATTTTAGTCAGTTTGGCGAGATCGAAGAAGTGCCGCGCAGCAAGTTGCACAAGCTCACCGCAATTAATATGCAGCGCAACTGGAACGCAGTGCCGCACGTGGCGCAGTTTAATGAAATAGATATTAGCGACCTCGAAGAGTTTAGGGCGAGCCTCAAAGGCGAAGCACAACGGAAGGGCGTCAAGATGACTTTCTTGCCGTTCTTGCTGAAAGCCTGCGCTGGCGCTTTAGCAGAGCTGCCTCAGTTTAATGTGTCGCTGCATTCCTCGGGCGAGCACTTAATTCAGAAAAAGTATATTCACATTGGCGTGGCGGTGGCGACGGAGGCCGGTCTTGTTGTTCCGGTTGTGCGTGACGTAGACAAGAAAAGTCTCTGGGAGCTCGCGGCAGAGGTTATAGAGCTTTCGAATAAGGCGAAAGATCGCAAGTTGTCGCGAGAGGAAATGCAGGGCGCCTGCTTTACTATCTCAAGCTTGGGCGCTATTGGCGGCACTGGATTTACGCCTATAGTGAACGCCCCTGAGGTTGCGATCTTAGGTGTCGCGAAGACGCAGATAAAGCCGCAGTATATCGGGGGACAATTTGTGCCACGCCAGATGCTACCGATCACTCTGTCGTATGACCACAAGGCGGTAAATGGTGTTGACGGCGGACTGTTCGTCACCTACCTCGAGAAAGTGCTAAGCGATATTCGTAATCTGATTCTTTAGGGCTCGGGCGTCTAATCGCAAGGGTTTCTAGACAGGGTAGAACAACGTTCTACCCTTGTGCTCGACCCGCGCTATCGGGCAATCATACGCCCTGCCGAGGGTTTCTTCGGTGAGTATTTCCTCCGCGCTTCCAACTAAGGTCTCGACATCACTTACCATTAACACAATGTTGTCGCAGACCCGCGCAGCTAAATTGATATCGTGAGTGGCCATGATCACCGCGGCTTCTTTAGGCGTGTGATGGTTCGGCGCCGAGAGTTCGGTCGTCGCTTCGCTTTTGCCGCCAGCCTGTGAAAGCAGCAGGGTGATCAGTTGTGTTTGAAAGCCTAAGTCTAAGTGATTACTAGGCTCGTCTAAGAGCAAAAGATGGGGTTGTTGCGCGAGCAACATGGCGAGCGCCAAACGTTGCCGTTCGCCGCCCGAAAGGGAGGTAACAGCACGCGAGGCGAGGCTTTCAATACCTAGTTGGCGCAATGATTCGTAAGCGAGGCCAAGATCTTCCGAATTGTCGAAAAGTCGCCCCCGAGCATGCGGGTGGCGACCGAGTAAGGCCGTTTCTATAACAGTAGAGGGCAGCGCATCGACTGACTCTTGGAGCAACAGCCCTATGTGAAGAGCGATGTGTGCAGAGCTCAGCGTCGATAGGTTTTGGTCGCCAAGTAATACATCCCCTGCGGCAGGTGTTCTTAAACCCGCGAGCGTATGCAGCAAACTCGTTTTCCCTGCGCCGTTTTTCCCGAGTAAACCCCAGCGCTCACCCGTGTTTATACTGAAGCTCAGATCGCAGCACAGCGTTCGAGAGCCGGCACGTAGCGAGAGTGAGTTCGCTGTAAGAAGCGGGGTCATTTGCTCGGAGTGCTCCTTAGTATGGCGATAAAGCTAGGTACGCCGATAAGCGCGGTGATCACGCCCACGGGCAGTTGCTGAGGCGCGAGGAGTGTGCGCGCGAGCGTGTCGGCAACAACAAGAAATGTGCCGCCTGTCAGAAGCGAAAAAGGGATGAGGACGCGATGGTCGCGCGCCCCGATTAATCGCAGCATATGAGGCACAACCAGACCGACGAAGCCGACACTGCCGGCGGTAGTGACTGCGATAACGGTGAGCAGCGAGGCGCCAAAGAAAAGGCTGAGACGCAGGCGTTTAATATCGACCCCAAGACTGGCCGCGACGAGGTCACCTCGCACAAGGACATTGAGTGAGCGCGCCGCGCGCATAGCCAGAGCGGCGCCAACGACTAATACCCCGATTTGTGCGGGCCCGACGCTACTTTGGCTGAGGTCTCCCATAAGCCAAAACAGCATGCCTTGCACGCTAGCGCTCGCACTCGTCGAGAGCATCAGATTGATTAGCGCGCCCCAACCGGCTGAGACTACGACACCGGTAAGCAAGAGATGCGTTGTCGACCAACTGCCCGCGCGGCTGGCAATACCAAAGACAACGCCTACGGAAATAAGCGCGCCGACAAAAGCGGTGCTCGAGAGCCACCAGCCGCCAAGTCCCAGCATAATACTTGCCAGCGCACCGACGGCTGCGCCACCCGAGAGGCCGAGAATATAGGGGTCGGCGAGAGGGTTGCGCAGCAGCACTTGCATAAGAACGCCCGCGAGCGCGAGCGCTGCACCTGTGACGAACGCGGCCAGGGTGCGAGGGAGCCGGATATCCTCGAGCACCTGACGCTGCAGATCAGGAAGGTCACCTAGCACATAGCTCATGAGGTCGCTGAATGACAGATCGACACTGCCACTTAATAGCGAGCCCAATATCGCTGTAAAAGCGAGTAAAGAGGCAGCTAGTAGAAGTCGAAAGGGTTGGAATTGGCTCACAATCTGCTCATTTTGAGGCGAGTTCCCCCCGAGTTTTGATTGGGAGGCTTCGCGTAGATGATGATGGTAACATTACCTCACCAGCAAGCTCTAGGTTACTTGCTGGCTAGCGGCATCAGCCGCCACGACTATTTAGGAGACACCCAATGCCAACATTCGATATCGTATCCGAGGTTGACGTTCACGAAGTGCGCAACGCGATGGAACAATCCAACAAAGAGGTAGGCACCCGCTTCGACTTTAAAGGAATTGATGCATCCTTCGCCTTAGCGAAGGAAAACGAAATCACGCTGACAGCCGAGGTGGACTTTCAGCTGCAACAAATGCTCGAGATTCTTCGGGGCAAACTCGTCAAGCGCGGAGTCGATGTAAAAAGCCTCAGCGAAGGCGACGTTCAGCTTAGCGGGCAGCGCGCAACGCTTGCGGTGACTGTCCAGCAAGGTATCGAGTCTGACATTGCTCGCAAACTCGTGAAGCAGATCAAAGATAAAAAACTGAAAGTCCAGACAGCGATTCAGGGCGACAAGTTACGCGTAACCGGCAAAAAGCGCGACGATTTGCAAGAAGTCATCGCCTTTCTGCGAGAGCTTCCGCTCGATATACCCCTGCAGTTTAATAATTTCAGAGACTAATCTTGCAGGCGACTCAGCGCGATTCATTGTCTTTCGTCGAGACCCTAGCCCAGCTTCGCGACAGGCGATTTCTCGCTGTGTTGCTATTCGGTTTTTGTAGTGGGTTTCCTTGGGTTCTGCATGGGTCGGTGCTAACGCTTTGGCTGCAGCAGTCAGGCCTTTCGCGGTCGGCGATAGGTTTTTTTGGCGTGATTGCCACGGTATATGCGGTCAATTGGCTGTGGGCGCCTTTTGTTGATCGCATGCCTTTACCTTTCCTAGGTAAACGCCTTGGCCAGCGCAGGTCATGGATTGTGCTCTGCCTTGCGGGTATGTCGCTGCTGGTTCTCGGCCTTGGCCTAAGCGATCCTAGCGTCAGTCTCGTGCAGATCAGCCTGCTGGCACTCGGTATCGCTATTTGTTCTGCGACACTCGATATTAGCGTTGATGCCTACCGCATCATGCTGTTTAACCGTGAAGAGATGGATAGAAAAATGCCGTATGCGGCAGCGGTTAGCACCACGGGCTGGTTTGCCGGTTATGGCTTTATCGGTGGTGCGCTCGCGGTGGCATTAGGCGGCGAAACAATCGGCATGAGCTGGGATCGCGTGTATCTCGTCTTAGCGGCTATGGTTGCAGTGCTCGCTCTACTGGTGCTCCTTACCCCTAGGCCCCCCAACGAAGGCGAAGAGGCTGTAGGAGCCGCGGTGGCACAAAGTGAGTCGCCAAGTTTGAGCGACTGGATCCAAGCAACACTAATAGCGCCTTTCGCCGAGTTCTTTCAGCGCTGCGGTTTTCGCCTCGCACTTTCGGTGCTGTTGCTTCTGCTCGTCTTTCGACTCGGCGAAGCGATGCTCGGGCGTATGTCGCTGGTGTTTTATGTCGAAGTTGGGTTCTCGCGCGACGAAATCAGCCTTTATCAGAAATTTTTTGGTGGGCTAGTCACCGCTGGGTTTTCGTTGCTGGGCGCGGTGATCAACACGCGCTTCGGTGTCATCCGAGGACTTTTTGTTGCCGGCATCGCCATGGCGGGTGCCAACCTCATGTTTGCGCTGATCGCCGTGGTTGGCCCAAATACAAATCTGCTTATGCTTGCGCTTTTGGTTGATAATTTCTTTCAAGCCTTTGCAACCGTCGCGTTCGTCTCGTTTATCTCGTATTTCACCAGTCGTACTTATACCGGTACACAGTATGCGCTCATGGCGTCTGTATCGAATTTCGGAAGAACGACACTGGCAGCTGGGAGCGGTTTCGTTATCGACGCGCTCGGCGGCGACTGGGCGAGTTTTTTCATTCTGACAACGCTGATGGTAATCCCTGGTTTGGGGCTTTTGGTGTGGGTTGGGCGGCTACTGCCGGGCTATTCTGCGCGTCAGGTTACGGCATCCCACCCGTAACGCGCGAGTGCAATGCGTCCTCTAACGAAGACAATGCCTTCAGACTCGAGCCGGTCTTTCTGCTCTCGATAGCTTGCGCTGCCTTCGGGTAATGAGAGCCGCCCTTGAGAATTACAGACGCGATGCCAGGGCAGCGTCGTTGGCTTCGGCAGATTTTTTAGCACGTTGCCGACTTGTCTCGCACGGCCAGGCAAACCGGCGAGTGCTGCAATTTGTCCATAGCTTGCGACGCGGCCTGCCGGAATCTGGTGGACAATCTGCCAAATTCGTTCTTGAGGGTTGAAAGGTTCGATAGGGTGCATGCGCGATAAGATCGCGTAGAATGATTAGCCTGTCCAGCCAAGGAGTTTATTTCGTGCGTTTCCTGTTTTTATTTTTCATCGCTGTGCCGCTTGTCGAGATGTTGCTGTTGTTCGAGGTAAGCGATCAGATTGGGGGGCTGTCTACGCTTGGTTTAGTGGTGGCAACGGCTGTGATCGGGGTACAGGTCCTTAAGCAACAGGGCATTGCGACCCTAACGAGGGCGAATGCACGACTCAGCTCGGGAGAGCTGCCTGCACAGGAGATTATCGAAGGCATGCTTTTAGCCGCCGCAGGGGCATTGTTGCTAACCCCAGGATTTATAACAGACACGCTAGGGTTTGTGTTTCTGGCAGGGCCGCTGCGAAGACTCATCGCGGCGAGACTGCTTCGCAGCGGTCTAGTGCGCGCGGGGGGCGGACTGGGGGCCGGTTTTTCTGGTGGGTCTGTTGGTGGGTTTAGCGCTGGGTTTAACCGCAGATCGCAGGGTGGTGTCAGCGGCGAGCACCAAGGGTTTGATACCAGCGCAGCGGGTAGTGCTGAGGGTGAAATCATCGAGGGCGAGATTGTAAGAGAGGGCGAGATTGTAAGAGAAGGCGAGATTGTAAGAGAGGGCGATAGTGCAACACTGGATAAAGGGGTGAGTGAGGCGGATAAAAAAGCCCGTTCATCACATTCCTCGCGCGAAGAAAATAAATATAAAATCTAATAAATTCATTAAATTAAATAATTTATCTCGAAAAATTCTACTAAGAATTTTCGAGTCACCATCGTGCTAACTGCGATCGCCTTTAAACAGGCCATTTGATTAGTGCTGAGTTAGCAAAGAATTTGCCCTCTAGGCATTGAATTCCTGCCACCAATCCCCATCTTGCACTCATCTACTAACTCGCCGCCATAGGGCGTCGACACTTGGTAAGTGATGATCGGCTTCTCGACGGCATAGCCCCGCGTAGCCCTTTTCAATTCTGGCAATCAAGACCTTTGATTTAGGAGTGACGAAAGATGAATATCCGCCCATTGCAAGACCGCGTTGTTGTAAGACGCACCGAAGAAGAAAAGACAAGCGCAGGGGGCATCGTGCTGCCCGGTTCTGCTTCTGAAAAGCCTGCTCAAGGTGAAGTAATCGCCGTGGGACCAGGCAAGCGTCAAGAGAACGGCGACACGCAGCCGGTCGACTTAAAAGTAGGTGACACCGTGGTATTTGGCAAATACGCCAGCAATACGGTCAAGATCGGCGATGAGGAGCTATTGATCCTCAGCGAAGGCGAGATCTACGGCGTTATCGAAAGCTAAGAGCTATGCGCTCGAGTTTTCCAAGACCAACCTCTATTTAGATAGGAATATTCAACATGGCTAAAGAAGTAAAATTCGGCGATCCCGCGCGCCAACGACTCCTCGCGGGTGTCAACATTCTCGCAGACGCGGTTAAAGTTACCCTCGGTCCTAAGGGCCGCAATGTCATCCTCGACAAGTCTTTCGGCGCGCCGACAGTTACTAAGGATGGCGTCTCGGTAGCGAAAGAGATTGAACTCGCTGACCGTTTCGAGAACATGGGTGCGCAGATGGTTAAAGAGGTTGCCTCGCAGACGTCTGACGTCGCTGGCGACGGCACAACGACTGCCACCGTTCTTGCCCAATCAATTCTCAACGAAGGCCTAAAGGCTGTCGCTGCAGGTATGAATCCAATGGATTTGAAGCGCGGAGTCGATAAGGCTGTTGCGGCGCTCGTGCTAGAGGTAGGCAAGCTCTCGACTCCTTGCACCGACTCCAAAGCGATTGCACAGGTAGGCACTATCTCTGCGAACTCTGATGAAGAGGTCGGCCGCATTATTGCTGAGGCAATGGACAAGGTTGGTAAAGAAGGCGTCATCACAGTGGAAGATGGTTCAGGTCTTGAGAACGAGCTGGACATCGTGGAAGGCATGCAGTTCGACCGCGGCTATCTCTCTGCTTACTTCATCAACAACCAAGAGAGCATGAGCGTCGATCTCGAAAGCCCGCTGATCCTCTTGGTCGACAAGAAAGTGTCGAACATTCGCGACATGCTTGGCCTGCTTGAAGGCGTGGCTAAGTCTGGTCGTCCTCTGTTGGTTATCGCAGAAGACGTCGAAGGCGAAGCGCTCGCGACACTGGTTGTAAATAACATGCGCGGTATCGTGAAAGTCGCTGCGGTTAAGGCGCCTGGCTTCGGAGACCGTCGTAAGGCGATGCTCGAAGACATCGCTGTGCTAACCGGCGGTACTGTTATCTCTGAAGAAGTTGGCCTCAACCTCGAAGGCGCGACAGTAGACGATTTGGGCAGCGCCAAGCGTGTGCAGATCACTAAAGAAAACACGACCATCATCGATGGCTCGGGCGATGCGAAAGCAATCGAAGGCCGCGTAAGCCAGATTCGTGCGCAGATCGAAGAGACTTCATCTGACTACGATCGTGAGAAACTGCAAGAGCGCGTCGCGAAACTTGCTGGCGGCGTTGCCGTAATCAAAGTGGGTGCGGGTACCGAAATCGAAATGAAAGAGAAGAAGGCACGCGTTGAAGACGCATTGCATTCGACTCGCGCAGCGGTCGAAGAGGGGGTTGTTCCTGGCGGCGGCGTCGCGCTTGTGCGTGCACTGCAAGCGGTGACAGGCCTCAAGGGCGACAACGAAGACCAGAACGTCGGTATTGGTTTATTGCTCAAAGCGGTTACTGCGCCACTGCGCCAGATCGTCAGCAATGCAGGTGGTGAAGGCTCGGTAGTTTTGGACAAAGTTGCAGCAGGTAAAGGCAATTTCGGCTTCAACGCGGCGACAGGTGAATACGGCGACATGATTGAGATGGGTATTCTCGACCCCGCCAAGGTCACGCGCACAGCAATTCAAGCTGCCGGTTCGGTTGCTGGTCTAATGATCACCACCGAAGCGATGGTTACCGATGCACCTGAAGAAAAGGGTGCTGCGCCGGCTATGCCTGATATGGGCGGCATGGGCGGAATGGGTGGTATGGGCGGCATGATGTAAAGCTCGCCCTTTTTCGTGTGACGACAGCGTAAAAACAGAGTCACAAAAAAAAGCAGACACTGACAGTGTCTGCTTTTTTTTATGGGCGGTAGTTTTTGATTGTCGCTCTCAGCGCTTGCCGACTACGCGGCTAGATTCGCGTTGGCAAAATCCCAGTTGACGAGGTTATCGATGTACGACGCCAAAAAATCTGGACGACGATTTTGGAAATCTAGGTAGTAGGCATGTTCCCAGACATCGCAAACGAGTAGGGGTTTGGCGCCGGAGGTTAGCGGCGTTTCGGCATTCGCTGACTTTTCAATCGCTAGCTTGCCATCGCGCTCTACTAGCCATACCCACCCGCTGCCGAATTGGCTTACGCCGCCCGCGACAAACTGAGCTTTGAACTCGTCGAAGCTGCCGAAATCGGCGTCGATACGCGCGGCAATATCGCCGGTCGGTGCGCCACCGCCGGAAGGGCTGAGGCTGTTCCAGAAGAAGCTGTGGTTGTAATGTTGGCCCACGTTGTTGAACAGTGCGCCGCCGATCTTCGCTGTGTCGTGAACGAGTTGCTCTAAATCTGTGCCTTCGATTCCGGCGTCGGCGAGGAGTTCGTTCCCCTTCACAACATAGGCGTTGTGGTGTTTGCCATGGTGATAGTCGAAGGTGTCAGCCGACATATGGGGTGCGAGTGAGTCTTTGGCGAAGGGGAGTTC
>Ga0181595_10004699_pt1 | contig 12392 bp, 10 predicted proteins | sample 041ome_7_FD_145604 | JGI IMG/M metagenome (GOLD analysis project Ga0181595, IMG submission 145604) | Coastal salt marsh microbial communities from the Groves Creek Marsh, Skidaway Island, Georgia - 041401AS metaG (spades assembly) | ecosystem: Environmental > Aquatic > Marine > Intertidal zone...
ACCGCTTGATCACGTGCAAAGATCACGCGGCGATTCAAGTGAACGTCGGGCATTTGGGTCCGGACGGGACGTACAATGGCAACTATTCGACTTTTGCCATTTCGGGTTACGTGAGAAACAAGGTACGCATTCGAAGAATTTGATCGTGTAATTGTGAAACGCTTTATTTTCGCGACGTTAAGGCGGGGTTGTTTGTAGATTTTCTGGGTCGCGAGTGGTTGAAAACCGCGCGATTTCGCGGATGATTTTTCCAAACCAAACAAACCCCACTCTCTCTTTTCTCTCTTCTTCGAAATCTCAACTCTATACTCACTCCTCTCTCTCCTTCATTCGTTTTAAAAAATCAACAGGGTGAATCGGACTGCGCCATGGACCACCTCTGGCAAAAGAAGAAGGGCAACAACTAATGCATCTTTGTATTAGTCTTTGCCTTTATTTTTAGTTTAACTTTAGAAAGAGAGAACATTAGAAATTTGGATTTGTTGTATTGAACACGAAAGAGTCCAAGAACGTAGCATAAAAACGAAAACGCATACAAATCTTGTTCATCTGTTGATGGATTGATTGGTCACGGACACGCGCGCACTAATGATACAACATCACGATGACTACTTTACGACTACATTACTTCTTTTTCACCGGAGCGAAGAAACTGGCGATGGACTTCGGCTTGGTTTTAATCTCTTTCAAACCGCCGTCGGCGCCGAGTTTGAATATCGTCTTTTCTTTTTCCGGAGCGCCAAACTTCTTATTCACCGAAGGCGGCTTGGGAGGTAGCTTCTTCAATTCCGCGCCTGGGGTGGTATTATTTGACGCAGTTTTGCTAAACTTGTTTCGTATCTCGGCGTTCTCATCGTTCTTGTTGTTCTCGAACGTTCGCTTGAACGAATTGTCCGTCGCGCTCGGTTTTTGATGACTTTGCTTGTTCGGCGAAGAAAGCGGCGTGCGGCTTTTCTTTGAGGCGGAGGGTGGCGCCGGCGTATGCTTGTTTGCTTGCACTCCTTGCTCCGCAGCGCCGAGCATTTTAGCGATCTCTAAATCCTCCAAGTCTTCTGCGCTCAATACCGGTTGTTGTTCTTTTTTTTTTCCTACCATGCTTTGCGGATGCTTCCTCGGCGAACGTCTCAACGGCTGAGAAGGAGGAGGAACCGTTGTTGTTGTTGTTGTTGTTGCTGCTGTTGCTGGCGGCATGGCTGCTACTACTGGAGCTGGAGCCGTGGAAGTGGCAACTTTCTTCGCCGCAAACATAGAATTGATGTTGACTTTTGGAATTTTCGGTCCCTCGTTCGTCGGTTGCACGTTATGCATGTTATTGTAATTATTATTGTATCTTTGTTGAAAGTGCGGTTGCGCGTGAGCAAACGGACGCCTCGCGATGGGATCCATTCTTCCTTCTGCGATTTCAATCGCAACTTTGTCCTCGAATACTTTGCCCAAAAAGTCAAGCTCGTCGGATGTCTTCCCGAGAAGCTCCTCGGGAAGCGGCGTCAAGTGCTTCAATGTTTTCTCCTTGACGTCATAAATCAACGCGTGTCTGAAGGTATAAACCGCGCGCTGCCATTTTTCGACGTAACCTTCTGGAACGTCAATCTTTGGGTCTTTACTCATCATTTCTAACGCGGTTTTTGCGCACCGGTCATTTTTGTTGACGAAAGCGTGGGCCTTTTTAAAACCAACATTTCTCACGTTTTCTAAGAAATCGCACCCGCTCATCGCGCAGAGACCCAAGAAGTCGTCGTGGGTCCAATTCTCGAAGGACAATGGAGAATTGGCACCTCTGGAACCTTTTCCTCCCGCGGAAGACTTCGAACCACCTTTTTTCTTCGCAGCAGTAGCAGTCTTTTTCTTCGCGTCTACGTTTTCATCCGACTCGTTCGTTCCATCGTTTTCCACGGTCATTTGACTCTCGTTATTGATCGTCATTTCACTTTCTTCGTTGTTAGTAGTCGTCATCTCCTCGCTGGGTGTCGTCGTCGTCGTCGTCATCGCCGCAGCTGTTTTATTCATCAACACGTCCTCCAACAAAACTTCTTTACACGCCCCAAACTTGTCTAACTTGAAACAAACTCTCTCGCACCCGTAGGCGACCAAATCCGAATCCTCCGTGAACACCACGTCCACTCCACCATTTTCCCTCGATTGCCTCGCCAAATGCGCTATTTGCGCGTCCGCTTCGTACGGGGCTACGACGAATTCAATACCTTCTCTCTTCAACGCCACAATCAACTCCAGCGCCATCCTCGGCGAAATATCTAAGCTCTGCGTAAACATAAACGTCGCGCCTTCTCGATTGCCTTGTTCCAATCGCTCTCGTCCTTTCTGTTTCGCCTCTTCTCTCCTTTGTCGTCTCGTGCCTTCCTCGCTCGCTTTCGCCGGTAATCGATCGCCGTCGAACACGATCACCGGTTCCACGCCAAAAAATTTCAGCATCTTCGCCCTGTGGATGCAATAGTTCACGTACGGGGCGTCTCTGTTTTGTTTTACCCAGTAGTGATTTCCCGTGTGCAACTCTAACGCGCACGAATACGCGCCTTTGTGGAGCCACGAGTACGCGTCGACGGCTGCGCGCATACCTTTTATTACACGTTCCATCCAATGCGTTTCGTTCGCGCGAAGCGGTTGGTTGATGATGACGTAAAAAGAAAGAGTACGATGGTGCGTCTCTGTGTCAGTTTTTGAATATCTCGACGCGAAACAAAGGGAAACCAAATCGGAGACGACGAAAGTCGTTTTAAAAATGCGCGACTGCGTATTCATACCTTTAAACTGTTCCACTTGCGCGTCGCGGTAGTAATGCTTCAACTGTTCCGGCAATCCTTTGATTCCCATTTTGATGATGATGTGTGTTTTTAATACCTTTGAGTGCGTCGTAAAGGTGAGCGAGGAAAGTCGACGATGGTAGTCCTCTTCTGAGGAGTAAAGGACGAGCTCCTCGATATTTTATTTTTCTGTTGCATGCGCTCTCGTCGGTTTTTTTTCCTTTTCTGACAGTCTCGTTTTGGCTCTCAAAAAAAAAACTCACCTCAAAAAAAAAACGCCGCCACCTTCATTTTAACAACAAACGCTCTTTGAATTTGTCTTCTTGGTCTTGGTCTTCTTCTTGGTGTCTCTTCTCTGTTCTGTCGAGAGAAAGCGAGAGAGAGAGAGTAGTAGTATTAATAGTAATAATGGCGAAAACGCGGAGGAAAAAAAAGCGCACGCACGCGGTGAGCGAAGAGAACACAAACGGTGCGAAGAAAAATGTCAAATCGTCCTCAACAAACGTCCCGAAAACGTTCGTGGTGAAACGAGGGAAACTCTCGCACTTGGTGAAGAGTTTAACCGAGGACGTGAGGAAAATCATGGAACCGAACACCGCCTCGAAGCTGAAAGACTCGAAATCGAATAAACTGAAAGATTTCATCAACGTCGCCGGGCCTTTAGGCGTGTCGCATTTCTTGTTGTTCTCAGCCACGGAAAACGCGAAATACTTGAAAATATGCAAAACGCCGCGAGGACCGACGTTGACGTTTCGAATCGATAAGTATTCTTTAGAGAGGGACGTGAAGAAAGCGCAGAAGAATCCAAAATCGAGAGGGAAATCGTTTTTGAATCCAGCGCTGGTGGTTTTGAATAATTTTAGCACCGCCGGTCAAGAGAGCGAAAAGAAGCTGTGCGCGTTGACGTTTCAGAATATTTTCCCGGCGGTGAACGTTAAAAAAGCAAAGTTAAGTTCGTGTAAACGAGTCGTTCTGGTAGATCACGATAAGGAGACGAATTTGTATAGATTGAGGCATTTCCACGTGGACGCAAAGCCGGCGAAAGGCGATCGGAAGTTGCGGAAAATGTTAAAATCGAGAGAGGTGCCCGATATGGGGCGAATGGCGGATATTAGCGAGTTTTTTACCGGCGCGGCGAGTTCACCGGGGTCAGACTCGGACGTTTCCGACAGCGAAGACGACCCGAAAACGAAAGTCCAGTTAGCGCAAGACTTGGATCGAGTGAACAAAGCGAAATCGACCGCGAAAATTCTTTTAAAAGAACTCGGCCCGAGACTGGACCTCGAGTTGGTCAAAGTCGAAGAAGGCGCGTGCGAAGGTCGAGTTTTATTCCATCAATACGTGGAAAAAACCGTCGAGGAAGTGAAAACGCAAGACGAATTGCGCGCGCAAAAAGAGCAGTTGAAAACCAAGCGACGCAAAGAACAAGAGGAGAACGTGAAAAGGAAAGAGAGAGAAAAAGAGAGGAAAGAGAGAGAAAAACCGAAGAAGAGACCGAGGTTGAGAGAGAAAAACGACGACGAAAAAAACGACGACGACGACTGGCCGGAAGAGCCCGCGAAGGAGTACAAAGAAGGCGACGTGTACGAAGGAGATAACAAGAACAAGTCCAAGAAAAAAGGCGGGTTTGGATCCTCTAATAAACGATAATAGAAGAGAAACATTATTGTACGTAGAAAAACGAGTAGTAATAGAGAAGAAGGAGTGTTGGAGAGTATTTTTGAGATTTGAGAGAAACAATAAAAACCAAGAAAATCGTCATTCTTATTGCCCCATCGGTTAAAGGTTTAATTACACAGCTTTAAGGAACACACACATAACTAACTAAAAATGGTACGTTTGTAATCTCTACTATGCGAATCCCCGCTTGAACGATGTCGGAGATTTTCGCGCGATGTTTTAGAGCGGGCCCCGGCGAGGAGGGCGTTTTGAAATCTTTCTTTTTCTTCGCCTAAAAAATTTTAGCCCCAAAAAAGAATGAGGCGAGATTTTTGCGCGCGTTTGGGCTTTAAAGAGATCGAGATGAAGGGATAAAACGCGGACGAGTAGTCGCGAATTGCGCGGAGAGAATGGTTGCTCGCTCGATGACGCGCTCGTACTCTGCGTTTCACCTTCGTATCATCGCATTTCAAGCGCGCGGAATTTTCTTTCTCTTTTTTTTTCCTTGAGAGGGAAGGTCGAAGGAGGATGCAGAAGAGCAGCCCTTGATTTGAGAGTACTGACGAATACGTATCCTTCTTTTTATTCAACTCTTCTTTACCACTATAATACATCATACAGTCTGGAGAACTTGCTTGCACTTACGCGGCCCTCATCTTGCACGATGACGGCCAAGAAATCACCGAAGACAAGATCAACGCGGTCGTCAAGGGCGCCGGTATCACCATCGAACCGTACTGGGCGGGCTTGTTTTCCAAATTCTTGCAATCCAAACCGGTTGAAGAGTTGATCTCCAACGTCGGCGGCGGCGGCGGTGGCGGCGGCGGCGGTGGCGGTGGCGGTGGTGGCGACGCTGGCGGTGGCGGTGGCGGTGAAGCCGCGAAGGAGGAAGAGGTGGAAGAAGAAGAAGAAGACATGGGCTTTGACTTGTTCGATTAAACAACAACAACACACATTAGTTTGGTAGACCTCAAATATAAAAAGAGACGACACGCATACCACCTGTGTGGCGTGGTGACTCCACGCGTGTGATTGAAGAAAGTTTAGTAGTTTCGTATCCAAATGCTGCGTATACAATAGATTAGTTGTTTTCTTTAATTATATGGTATAAAGTACAATCGTCGCCGTCGTGTTATCAAAATCAACAACAATCAACAACAACGTATATTCGTTATTTAAATACTGTAGGAGAGCTAGTATTTATTATTCTCTCTCTCACATCTACTTCATCACGGACATTTTTCGTCTGAGTCTGAGATGCACGTCCCGACTCCGGCTTGCCCTCGGATGGCTTTGTGAATGTTTCCGCCTTTTGTCATGTCAAAAACGACAATTGGCAAATCGTTCTCGCGGCACATCGTGATTGCCGTTTGGTCCATGACACCCAATCCTAACCTTTGAACGGTCTCGTACGATAACCTCTCGTATTTCTTCGCGTTTACATTTTGTTTTGGGTCCGAGCAAAACACGCCGTCTACTTTCGTCGCTTTTAACACCACTTGCGCGTTGATCTCCGCCGCTCTCAACGCCGCTCCCGTATCCGTGGTAAAAAACGGATTCCCCGTCCCGGCGCCGAAAATAACCACCCTCCCTTTCTCCAAGTGCCGCATAGCGCGTCTCCTTATGTACGGTTCCGCCACTTCTTTAATGCTCAGCGCCGACAACACTCTCGTTTGGACGCCTTTCGCTTCAATCGCGCCTTGCAACGAAATCGCATTCATGACCGTCGCCAACATCCCCATGTAATCCGCAGACGCGCGATCCAAATGCGCCCCTTCGTGGCTCGCGCCCCGAAAAAAGTTTCCTCCGCCAACCACGACGGCAATTTCCACCCCAGACATGCTCGCCGCAACAATCTCGCCCGCTATGCGTTCCACCACGCGCGGGTCTAAACCAAAATTTTGTCCGTCTTTCGAGGTGTTTCCCGATAACGCCTCGCCGGAGATCTTAAGCATCACTCGCTTCCACTTCGCGTTCGCCGGAGTCGTCTCGCACTCGTCGTCGCTCATGTTTTTGTTTTTATTTTTGTTAATGTTGTTTTTGTTGTTCTTCGAGGAGAGAGAGGTGGCGTCTTTACCCTTTGTTGTCTTTCCCTCGTCCTCGTCCTCAGAGTCGCTCGTCGCTTTTTTGTTCTTCGACATCAAGGTCGAACTCATGCTGCTAAAGCTGCTACTTTTCGCGGTCGTTTCAAAAGCTCCTAAAACTCCTCCTCCTAAGTTTCGCGAGCTTAACGTCGTCCGTCGTCGTCCGTCGTCTTCCGCATCGCCGCTCGTTTCAAAAACACCTCCTCCTCTTTGATTCGCTCTCGCGGTTAATGCAATTTTTTTGCCGCCGCCGCTTAAGGGGACGACGCTCCAGTTTCTTGCTCCAGATGCGAGCGCTTTCGTCGGGGTATTCTTAGCAGCTTTGCGAGAAGAGGAAGGAAAAGAGGCGTTTGAAGAGGAGGACGCGCGACAACTTTTAAAAGTTGATGTTGCGTTCATCTCATGCGCTACTACTTTAACAACAACACAAAGAGAGAGAGAGAGAAAGAGGGGCAATTCTTTCTGAGGAAGAGGGAGAGGGGGGAAAACACTCTCTTTTCTCTTCTTCTTTGTGTTCGTGATGAGAGAAGGAAAAATTTAGGTCACAGGAGAGAGAAGAGAAAAGAGAGAAGAGAGAAAAGAGAAGAGCCGCCCTTGTTTTTTATTGGTTTGAGTTGGGGTGCTTTTTTTGGTGCTTTTTGTGCACTTTATTTTGCACTTTATCCTCTTTGTGTGTTGTTTTTGTTCTCATCCGTTTTTGTTCGTTAAAAAAGACGTTTGCTTCAGAGCGAGAAGAGAGCGCGAGAAGAAGGACAGCACTGCGAAGAACGTCGTCCCATCGAAAAGAGCTTTTGTTATATATTGCTCTTTATATATAGATTATTTAGACGAGGAGAGACGAGGGACACAGCGAAACGAAAAAAAGAGTAAATATGAAATTGGAACAAAAACAGCACCTCGACGGCGTTGGGTTTTCTCTTCGCGTCGTAAACACCGAAACCAACCGCTTCACAAAAGCCATCGAACGAACGAAAATGAAAATTCAGAGAGAATTAAAGACGAGACAAACTTTTAACGTGGAGATTCCGTTGGCGTCGATAACCTTCGCGAGAGCGAAAGTGAACGAACAGTTTCAGGTGTGCGCCGCAAAGACGAAAACGACAAAAGCAGATGAAAAACGTATTAAAATACCGCTCGCGAGAATGTTAAAAAATAATCGAGAAGGTATCGTGGTAAACGCGATGGGGAAAACGACCGCGGTGTTCTTAGCCGGGGGTTTAGCCGGCGCTTTGGCGAAAACGTGCACCGCTCCGTTGGATCGATTGAAAATTATCATGCAAACGTCTGGAGCGTCGCAACAAAGCGCGGCCGCGAAAGCGGCGGTGAGCGGAGGTTTAGTGCCGGCGTTTATGGCGATTGGTAAGAGCGAAGGTTTGGCTGGGTATTGGAGAGGGAATACGCCGCAAGTGGCGAGAGTGTTGCCGTATTCCGCGACGATGTTGTTCGCGTACGATTTTTATAAGAAGAAATATACGGATAAGAAAACGGGCGAGTTGAGCGTGCCGGGGAGACTCTTAGCCGGAGCCTCGGCGGCGTGCACGGCGACGATTGTGACGTATCCATTAGATATCATTCGCTTACGTTTAAGCGTAGACCCGACGACGACAAATATGGTAGCAGTGTTTAAAAACATTATGCGAGAGGAAGGCGTGATGGCGTTTGCGAAAGGTTTACCGGCGACGTGTTTGTCCATCGCTCCGTATTCGGCGTTGAATTTCTGCGCGTTTGATTTGTTTAAACAGACCATCCCGGAAGAGATCCGCAACGAACCGCAGGGAATTGCCATGGCCTCTTTAATGGCTACCGCAGTTGCCACTGGTTCGTGCTATCCACTCGATACCGTGAGGCGGCAGATGCAAATGAAATCGAGCACGGCGACGAACATAGTCGTCGCGGCGAAAAACATCGTCGCCACGCAAGGCGTCGGCGGCTTGTTCAGAGGCTTCGTTCCCAACGCCGTGAAGAATATGCCGAATAAGTCTATTCAGTTGACCACGTACGACGTCTTGAAAAAGCTCATCGCGAGAAGTGAAATCGCGTACGAGGCTGAGAAGAAGGCGTATTTAAAAGACGTGAAAATGAAACGCGTTTAATCATCATCCGCAGGACGCTGTTAGAGCACGAGACGGAAGAGAGAGAGAATAATAAGAATAACAAAAACAACAACAACAACATCATAAAAGAGAAGAGAATAATAAGAGAGTCATCACGTTTAATATAATAAAAAGGTTTATATGTTTATATATAATTACAACTCGCGCTCGACACAACAAACACCAAAGCGACATCATCCAAGCGCATTCTTTCCCAATCATTCCCGTCGGAAAGAAAGACGTAAAAACGGATATATGTATACATTAATGTCCGCCATCTTCCTTGTGAGGGTATTCAAACAACCCCAAATCGCCTCCCCACGGCCATTGCTCTCTCGACCTTCGTTTCAAGTACGAGTACGCCGGTTGTTCCTCTCCGTGGCCGTGTTCCGCCGTCGCGAAGGAGTACACGCCAAACGCCGCGCACGCCGGAATGGCCAGAAACGTCACCGTTCGCCACTTGTTCATTTCAGCTGTTGTTGTTTGTTATCATCAGCATCATCGAAGAGATGGATGGTGTTTGAGAGAAAGAGAAATTAATTGAAGAGGTTAGAGGAGGATAACACGAGTTGACTTTCGACTCTCAAAACAAAGTAAAACGAATGCAATAATCGCATCAAAAGCAATACTGCTTTTCTCGTTATTAGTATTACTATTCCATTCTTAGTCAACGACAAAAGGGCACGCAAATATCTGTCGTCATCAAAGAGAGAAGAGAGAGATCGTATCGTTGTCCGGGGAAAGAAGAGATTTTGATGCGATCGACTTTTTTTCTTACCTATTTCTTCTTCGATGCTTCCACCTCCGCTCATGTTTCTCCTCGTCGCGAGACCACCACCGCGAGGAGTCAAACGAGATGCCGCGCTTTTGAGCGCCTTTTGTGCCGTCGCTCTGAACATAATACCACTACTTTTAAGTTTAGCAAAAGAGTGAAAATGAATATTTTATAATGGAGTTATTCAAAGAGAGGTTTTCTGAGAAAAATTGCTGCGAAAACTCCTCCTTCTCTCTGTGTATGCGTTCTTTTGTTCGTTATTAGTATGAGTATTAATAGTATTACGACGAACTGTGCGCTACGTTTTTGTCGCGTTTCTACGTGCTACGATGCTATATTCGAGCTAGAGAAAATCTCGCGAACGGATTTCTCTCTCCTTCTTTCTGTTTGTATTCACGAGGAGTTTAGCTTTTCCAACAGTTTCCGCTTCTTCTCGGCGAGAAGCTTTTGGACGTCTTCTTCTTCTTCTTCTTCCAAATCTGCTTTTCTTTTTTCACCTCCTTTCTCCTCTCCCTCTTCTTCGTTCCCTTCTTCTTCTTTGTCTTCTTCGACCACCGGAGGAGGTAAAACTTCGATCGAGACGATTTGGTTTCCTTTCTTTTCGATCCCTTGCTTTTCCAAGATTTTCTCCGCGCCGTCCTCCGTCCCGTCTTCGACGTACACGGTTTCTTTCCCGTGCAACGTTTCTACTTCGAAAAAACCACCCTCTTTAGCCTCTAAAGCGGTCAACTGTAATGTTGTTCTCACGTCGTGTTCGTTCGAGTGGCACTTTCGAAACTTTTTCGAAGGCATGGTATAAATAACCGCGTACGTCTCGCGTCCTTGAATCTTCACGCGTTGGTTTTGCTTTGGATTTTTCGGCACTTCCACTCGATTTTGGAAGAAATCGTCCACGGCACCAATGCCTTTACACTTCTTACATATCTCATCTTCGTTCATGGTACCTCCGTTATTACCGAGAACGCCTTTACCAAAACACGTCCGGCAGCTCCCGCGGGTGAGTACCGTGCAGTTCGCGCACGCGACGCCTCCCTTCCCGGTTCCGTTACATTTCACGCACACCGTCTTAAACGGTACCATGGCTAACTTCGTGCATCCGTTTATGCTTTCCTTGAACGTCACGTTGATCAAAACGTCCGATTTTTCTAACCCGTTGACTGCGTTTTCTCGGTCGTATTTCAGCCTTTTCAGCGGGTCCGAGAGGCAGTCAAACGCGACCGTCATCGACGCGAATTTCTTCGCCACATCAGCTTTCTTCTTCTCATCGTCGGATGGTCCTCGATACTTATCCGGGTGATATTTCAGCGCCAACAACCGGTAGGCTTTTCTGATCTCCTTCTCCGAGGCTTGCGGCGAGACGCCCAAGATGTCGTAACAACTTTCTTCTTCCCCGTTGGTGTTGTTCTCGTCAGTATCACGAGCAGTACGAGCAGCCATGACGACGACGACGATAAAGACGATAAAGACGTCCTTTCGAAAAGAGAGCGCGCGTTCAGAGAGAGCGCGAGCGAGAGACTCTCGAAGAGAAGCGCTTTTGATCCTCGATTAAACTCTCGCTCTTCTTTAATCGCTCGTCTCTCGCGTGATGAGAATAAATGACGAACTTTTCTTCCATTTCCCCGCACTGTATCTCGCGCGCGCGCAGAGAATAAAGATGAGCGCTCTGCGTCGCAAAAACATCAACAACGCCTCCGCGGCGATGCCTTCGAACAACACCTCGCCCGCGTTGCCAATCAATTTCGTGGAAAATATGATATCAGAAATAAACGCGCACTCGACGCCAGAGGTGCAAGCGAAAGCGCTGATCGCTTTAGCGGCGTTATCGTTGCGAGTGAAACTCGACCCGGAGAGTTTCTTACGGGTGGTTGAACCAATCTTGGACGTTTTAGAGACGAAGAATAACGATAACAACGATACTAAAAGTGATGATTTCGAAGGCGTCACCGCCGCCGCCTTGGCCGCCTTGAGCTGCTTCCTCGGGAACGTGGAACGAGCGCATCGAGAGATGCTTCGAAACGAACAAAAAGGAGTGAAAATAGTACTACAAGCGATCGAGAAAGCAATGGAGGAGAATGAACGAGTGAAAATCGTCAACGGTCTGGACTGCTTAGTGTGGACGTGCAGAGATAAAGAATGCGCGAGTTTCGTTTTAGTGGGAGATGATGGGAAGAGAGTCGTCGAAGAGGCGAGGAAAATGTGCGAGGTGGAATACGTCGAGGGGAGGTATTTTCCCGGAGAGAAGATGAGCGGAGACGACGTTAACGACGACGATACTAATACGAATAATACGAATAGTAATACTAATAGTAATAACAATAGCGAGGAAAAGGCGAAGGAAAAAGATAAGAGCACGAGCAGTGACAACAACGGTAGCAAAAACAACGGAAAAGAGGAAGCGAAAAGAGTCCACTACCGGCGGCAGGAAGACGCGGTTGCGCCGAAACAAATCGTCGCCGGCGCGTTTGAGCTCTTCGTAGCTTTGTCCGTCTCGGAAGCGGAGAAGATTACCATGGAACACGGCGGTTTAGAGGTGTTCGCATCGGCAATAAAACGAGTCGGGGGTGGTGACGAAGGCGTCGATATCTTCACCAAAAACGAAGAGGCGAAATATCTCGAACACTTCAAAAACGGCGGCAGTTTGAACCCGAGGGAAGATCTCGAACGCCTCAAACAAGACGAAATAAACGAAACCGCCTCTCGCGCGTTAGTCGGAATCAGCTGTTGCTGCAAATTTCCAGGCACCGCTTTGAAGCTCTGCTCGGACGAAATCGTCGTTCGTAAAATAGCCACGTTCATGACGAGCTCGGACCCGAACGTCAAGCAACAAGCTTTGGCGTTGTTCACCGCCGTCGCTCGAGCGCCCGAAACAAAACCCTTGATCGAGAAAGCCTTGAGAGGGGCGAGAGATGTCGTAAAGAGCGTTTAGTTATTTCATAATGCGTGAGTCGTCTTCCGGTTGCACTCATTATTTGCGCGTACGTAGACTTATTCATACGTCAGACTTGTGTTTTTCGTTTTGCTC
>Ga0181595_10004702_pt1 | contig 12390 bp, 10 predicted proteins | sample 041ome_7_FD_145604 | JGI IMG/M metagenome (GOLD analysis project Ga0181595, IMG submission 145604) | Coastal salt marsh microbial communities from the Groves Creek Marsh, Skidaway Island, Georgia - 041401AS metaG (spades assembly) | ecosystem: Environmental > Aquatic > Marine > Intertidal zone...
TCAAACCGCGCATCCGCGGGCCTCGTCCCAAAGCGCGCGCGAGTCCATCCGTCAACTACATGCGCCAGTACGTGTCGTATGTCCGAGAATACCCAAAATACCACACACATATAAAACCAACACGTACACGCACACGAGCCACATATCCTCACAGTACGTATCGTATGTCCAATAACAGATAGAAATAGAGCACGGTTCGCGGTCCCTACATTTGAACGTCACATGGCACGCACACGCGATGCAGTACGACACGCATGGGTTTTATGATGACGACGGTGTCGCGCACAGATAAAAACAGTTGCCCCAGCGCCCCGACGCCATTCGCTCGCCGCGACGCGCGTCGACGCGGACGGCGCGCCGGGCGCACATCGGTCGCGTCGCGCGCGAATTTGGTTTTTGTGTCGCCGGACGCGTGCGCGTGTGTAGGCGTCACATCGGGTGAAAATAGCATTCATTCAGTCATTGAACAGCCATGGGTGGCGCGTGTTCTAAGACGTCGATCGATGGCGCGAGCGGTGGTACGATCATCATCACTCGCGACGACGAGCGTGATGATGATGATGATGTTGTTGATGAGGGCGCTGACGTGCGAAGAGAGGAGGAGGCCGAGGCGACGCGTCGCGTGGTGAAGCAAGTCTCGTTTGGCGATGAGACGGTCGCGGTTGCGGTCGCGGCTCCCGTCGCGGTCGTCGTCGACGATAATAATGACGACCATGGGGATGCGAGCGAAGATGTGAAGATGCCGATAAAGTCTGCGCTGCGATCGACGTCGGCATTGACGCCACCGCCGATGATGGTGGAAGATGAAGACGAGGATGAGGACGAGGAGCGGGTCGACCCGGCGGTGTTGCGGGCGTTGCGGGACACGTTGGCGGCGACTTTGCCGTCTATGGGACATGCGAAGCCTGTGATGACGAGCACGATGTCAGCGTATCGCGCGGCGAGTCGGACGTACGAAGGTGAACGAGTGGATCGAGAGCGTGTGCAGAGCGGCGGAGAGCGGCCGGCTTCCATGCGGTTACAGTCGGTTCGCGAGGAACCAGATGTGTTATTATTAGACAATAGAAGCGACGAGGAAGAGGAACAGGAGACGCCAGTGAAAGAAAAGCCGAAACGGTCTATAGAGAATCGAGTCCGCGAGGCGAGACGAGAAGATCAGCGACGGGCACTGGAGCCGAAGGAAAAGTCAAACGCCGAACGCACGACGAAAACGTCCCACGTAAGACAAGAAGGGAAGAAAAAGGATTCTACGCGATGGACCGCGCCAAAACGAACATCATACGAGCGTAAACTTGATCGTCTTTTTGCAGTTGCAGAGCGTGCTGGGGTATCGGCCGAACGTGTCAATCAAGAAATTAGCGACTTGAATGAACGCGTTGAGAACGGCGTCATCGCCGTGCAACCGTGGGAGGAGAAGGGTAATTCATGGGCTGCGGAGCGTTCAAAAAGTGCGCTTTCCGAACGAAGCTCTAGTGCTGGGACAATACTTCAGCCCAAGGGATTGAAGACAGCACGCGTAGATGGGAAAACTTTGGAAAGCGCTAGACATATCGTAGAAGAGCCAAAAGTCGTTACGTCCATCCTGCGCTCAGATTTATTGAAAGCCATGGGCGAGATGAGCGCCGAGGAAAAGCTCTCTCGATTAGGTTTAGCGCCAGTTCCGGAAAGTTCAGATGTGTATGCCGATGATGTGAGTGAACACGCGACAATGGGGGGCACGCCGCGGAGTATTGCTCGTTCGCAGTCAACGCCAGGATCCCGGCGGCGCGCGTGGAATGAACGTTCACCCGCAACGAATCGTGATGACGGCGATGACAATTACAGCGATGGAGACCGCTTTCTTACACCTCCTCCTGCACCTGCATCGAGCGTGAAGAGTCAGAGTCAAACGTACGTTGATAAGCTCAAAGCGCAATCCAAACTCGCAAAACTCGAAAGCTCTCGTTCTTGGAAAGCAGGCGTTGGCGTCGTGGGAGGACAACATTCATAGCTACCATTTGCAATCTAATATCTAAATGTGCTAGTCTATAAATCTATCTAGCGTTCACGCCGAATATTCGTCATGTTCGCTCAACGAGTGATGTTTGTTCGTTTCTTCTTACCCTCATGCAACCTGGATGCGATTTCAGAGGAAATATTTTCTTCAATTTTAAGCATAAGTAGCTCCAACTCGAGCACATTTTCGTGCAAACTATCTGGTTCAATCCAAACAGCGTGTGAAAGAGCGTGTACGATTTCAACGTACTCTTCTGGTAACTGCGCGAGCGGTTTATCGCGTGCACATTGTAAGAATGTCCCAGCGCCGCGCTGCACTGACAACTTTTCAAGTTGAGCGCTCAAATCCTCAACCGTTTCGTCGACTTCAAAACCTTGCCACTCTGGTTCATGTTTTAACAACACATCGAGCGTTCGCTGTTCTCGGAGCAAGTCTTGTAGGACTTCATCGACGATTTCCAGCAATTTAGCGCGCTCTTTGTCATCCGCGAAGGATTTTGCAATCGACTTTTTTTGTTCGAGTGCAAAATCGCGCACGAGCATCTTTGTCTTTGGATACACCTCAACGCGTTTTGCCTTGTTAGGCCCACCACTTCCAGTCGCAAAAAGCACACGCGATAAGTAATTCACATCAGCTTTTGTGCGATCGACGACTTCACCGACGAGAGAAAGCAACATCTCATTGGACTGAAAACGCATCTCTCGCATCTTCTTCTCCACGCGGTGCGCGACAAACTCGCGCTTCATTTCCAGCGTAGCGATGAGTTTCACTCGATCAATCACAGCTTCAATCATTTCTTCTGTCGTCTTTTTGAAAGCGAAAAAGTGGTTTTCGTATGAATCTGAAGGCGTGCGGGCCTTAAGTATCACGAGCGCCGTCGCCTCGACTATACGAGATTCAAACATGTTCATCAGCTCACATTTGGCTTTCAGAGGGCTATACACTGGATCCTCAAGCGTCTGAAACGGGCGCGGGGGTCGTGGAGCCACTTTTAGTGTCATGCTTCCACGTTTGCGCGCGTTAGGAACTTGATTGAGAAGCTTCTCTGCAAACCGATCAAATGGAAAAGGCAGCGTTCTGCCGGCGAAAACAATTTGATTGCACCATTGTATGTACGCATCCTTCTCTTCACCGCTCAGAGCGAGGGCGTCTTCAGTTGTCCACGGATACGTCAATTTGCCAAGTTTACTGGTAGCTTGCGCCCACGTTGTCCATCCAGTATTCGCCACTGGCTTGCAGTGCGGCGCCGCGAGGAGCGTTCTCATGGAGGTGCGGCCTACGCCATTCTTGTTGACTTTCACGCGCTCCAGCGTACGTTCGACCGTAGATGAACGACCGTCTAATCCATAAATAAGCTTCAACGTCAGCACAAGTAACGCCATAATTGTCGATTCTGGCGTGTACGCGCATCGAGAGTCGGAAGAATGAAAGTATTTCAACGTCGGCGGCAAATACAACGACAACATGCGTTGCGCCGCGGCGTCGACAGCTTCATCCAAATTCAACATCTGCACATAGCGTGACAAGAGCGCCGGCGCATTGACTGGTGGTAATTCTACTTTGATTTTCGCTGCTACGTACGCAGCCATAGAAACGACAATCATGGGCGTCGGTATCCGCCGCTCGTGTGGAACGAAACAATCCGCTCGAGGCAAAGCGTCGACGACGCTCTCCCCCAACGCTGATTTTATCACCTCATATACATTTAAATACGGCAACGTCCCATCAAGTGCCATTTTCGCCAAATCAAACGGTAAAATCGCTTCGCGATGCCTCGCTGCGGCAACGTACAACACGCTTAACGTTGCGTACATGGGTACGTGTTGTGTCAAGTACGCCAACGTCGACATCGTCTTTTGTCTCATCCTTCGTCGTCGTCGTCGACGACGACTTACACCGTCATCGCCATCGCCATAACCATCAGCATCACTATCGTCGTTATCACTATCGTCATCATCATCGCTCATATCATCCTCATCCTCTGCGCCACCTTTTCCGACGTTGTCGTCTTTTACGCGCAACGCCTTGGTCGGCCGGCGCCTCCACATCTCGCGCTCATCCTCAAAATCAACCCTAAGCACCCCACTCGCGTCTATATACCTAAACCAAATCTCTCGCACTGTCACTTCAAACATCTCCCCACTGCGCACGCACCCAGGCATGCGAGATAACGCATCACATTGTGCGATTAATAACGCTTGCGCGCTCGCCACGTACGCCTCGCACGACGCCTTAGCATCCTTCACTCGCTCATCCTTTTTCTTCGACTTGACCACCTTTTCCTTCGTCTGCGCCTTGAGCACGCGTCGACGTAAACCACCAGCGCCTATCGACGCCCCGGGTAAGCCTTCGCCGTCTTGCGAGATGTCGAGCGTGGCGTTGAAGTCGTCGGCGGTGTGTTGGCTCTGTGTCCCACAGCGCGCGCAGACATAGTACCCATCGTCGGAGGACGTGAAGGCATCGACGCCCGATGCGCGACACACGACGCACGTAACGGTCATGGCCAATTGCGACATGCGCACCGCGCGTTGGCGGCGCGCGCCGGACGGAGTGGACGAGTGAGGAGGAATTGGTGTGGTGTGTCTGTTGAAAAGTTGTTGACGGTGATTTTATATAAAATAGATTGTTTAAATGCGCGCGAATGGCGCGATTGATGCCGTGCGAGCATAAAGAGGCGTGTTATGTGTATGCGTCATATTCGATTGAGGTGAGCCTACGATGATTTTGCGATTACAACGCCAAAATGAGCGAGGAGCGCAACTAACGCGCAAGTTTGTCAACGACAAAGACGCGACGTAAAGGATTAGAGATTCCCATCGAAATCCGGGGGTTCATCCCATTGCGTCTCTCCTGTGGTGGTGTTGTAGTAATAAGTGTAGCCTTCGGGACTTTGATGCGTTTCCCAAAGCGGCTTGTATTCGATCAAAGAGGGTTCGCTCGCGCCGATGTGTTGCGGCACGTATTCAGAGTCCCCGCCGCCACCACCTGGACGCTGTACCGGATTCAATTGCGTTTCAATGAACGCGTTGACGGTATCAATCGCCGCTTGCACGTTATCTGGACTACCGGAAATGCGCACCATACCCGTTTCCTTCACGATGACTATCTTTGCCCCAGTTTGCTCCGCCATGGATTTGATGTTCTCCCCACCCTTACCGATGATCCGCCCCTCTTGCCCTTGGGCGGAAATCTCCGTCGTCGTCCCCGCCGATGATGGCTCTGGGATTGCATCGATCACTTCTTGTAAGAGCGTGCGCGCAACCTCGCACCCCGACGGGTCGCCAGAAATCACGACTTGCGAGTTTGGACGGTCAACTTGCATGCGCACCCCACTCTCCTCTTGCAACCGACGAATAGTTTCTCCACCACGACCGATAATTTTTCCAAAATCAGCCGCTTGCACGGGGACTAAAATCTCCGCTTTATTCGTCTCTTGTCGCGGTGCCGAAGTCGGCGCCCTCTTTGTCGTACTCTCGATGATGGCGTACACCATGCGAGACGCCGTGGCGACGCGGTCGGACGGTCCAGTAATCGTCACCCTACGCGGCTGCCCGGGTCCGACGTCGCTCTGGTTTTGGATTTTAACCGTCGCCCCTGATTCTGTTTGAATAGCGTTGATTTTTTCCCCACCGTGACCGATAACCTTACCCGCGTGCTCATTCGGACACATGATGTACTCTGTGACGCTCTGTTCGCCTACGCCGTCCCAACCCGGCCCGCTCGCGGCACCCAACCCTGGACCGCGCACCGGTGGCCCAGGCGGTCCGGGAGGTCCGCCGTAGTGTTGCGGGCCGCCAAATTGCGCCGGTGGAGCGCCATACTGCTGCAGAGGCGGCGCGCCGTACTGCTGCCCCATCGCTGGAGGCGGCGGCGGCGCCCCGCCGCGTGGCGCCCCGCCGTACGACGGAGGCCCAGTGCCAAACATTTGCCCTTGCGCCGGTGCCATCGCACTCGCTGTCGCACCTGCCGCCGCCGTGCGCCGAGCGCGCGGATCAGCCCCTGAAATCACGCGCGTCGGTCCTCTAGAATTCGTCTGCGGCTGCTGCGCCGGAGGTCCCGGAGGCCCACCGTACTGTCCCCCTTGCATATGCTGCTGCACCACCGGCGCCCCCACCATGCCTTGCGCCACCGCCCCACCCATGGCTTCATTCACTTGTCGCAACAAATTCGCCAAATCCGCCGCGGTCTGTGCGGGAGCGGGCGCGCCTTGGCCGTACGCCGCCGGAGCGCCTTGACGTCCATACGGGTGCGCGTGCGGCGGAGGTCCGCTCCGTCGATCTCGCGGATCCCGCCCGCCGCTCGACCCGTAGCCATCTTGATTTCCACTCGGTGGCCTGTGTATGTCGTCACGCGTCGCGCACATCGTCAGTCTCGCGCGCTCGTAAAGCCTCGTCGGCGCGCGCGTCGGCGCGCGCGCGCGATCGAAACGCGTCACCCGCGCCTCGCATCGCCCTCGACACCACCCCGAGGCGTGCGCCTCGCGAACGCGCGCGTGCACATTGCGAATGATCAACTCTGCGCGCGAACGCGCGCGCGAACCCACGCGGCGCGCGCGTATAGGCGTTGAGCGCATCGCGCCCTCATAGATCATCATCCATCGCAATGACATCTCCCGACACCGCGGCGACGGCGCGCAGCCGCGTCGCGCATCGCGTCATCGCGCGCATCGCAACACGCACCTTCGACTCATGACGAGCACTCGCGTGCGAGTCGAGTCGTGTTTGAGAGAGGTGGCGCACCTCGATGTGACGCGCCGCCACAGCGCACCGCTCGGGACGCGACCGCATCCGCATCTCACGCCTCTCGCGCGCTCGCACGCACGCGCACAAAGCAAAGCAAACCGCACGCGTGATGTTTCGCGCGGTGGTGAGACACTCGGGGGCGTTCGCGCGCGTCGTGCGCAAGAAGTTTAATCATCATCATCAGAATCATGGGTCGAGGCGCTGCTACGCGTCGTGGAGGTTAAACGACGACGACGATGATAACGACGAGAGCGGCGAACGACGACAATCATCGCGATACGCGCAGTCATCTTCGCGTGCCGCCGCGCGCGCGTCGCCGTCGTCATCGTCGTCACCGAGACAAAATGGGTTCACCAAGCCGCCGCCTCGCGCGCGCGCCCGCGCCGCCGACGACGACGAATTCATCGACGGATACGGCGATGCGAGCGCGAGGTACGACGCACAGGCTCGAGAAGACGCTCGTCGTCGTGGCCGTGGCGATACTGTGCGCTATGACCGCAAGGCGATGCGAAAAGAACTCGGTAAAGGGCCGACGCTCGCCGAGTCGTTGGTTGGGGAAATTGTCTACGGGGCGAACGCCGTGCGCGAAGCTTTACGACAAAATCGCCGCACATCGTTCGCGTTATACGTGCAAGATGGCGATGGTGGCGCTGGCGCGGATGCTGAAGTCTTACGCTTGGCGCAGGAGCTTAAGATAGAGGTGAAATACGCGAGTAAGCATGATTTAAACATGTTGTGCGACAACAAGCCGCATCAGGGCGTGGTGCTCGACGCCGAGGCGCTCGACGTGCCTTTGCTCGATGATTTGCCGCGTTGGGACGGGCAAGGTTTGCCCCCGGTGTGGTTGGCGCTCGATGAAATCGTGGACCCACAGAATTTGGGCGCCATGCTTCGCAGCGCACATTTTCTAGGCGTTGATGGCGTGATTTGTTGCGCCAAAAACAGCGCCCCGTTCAACGCCACGACATCCAAAGCGAGCGCGGGCGCGATGGAGGCGCAAGTCGTCCATCAAACCGGTGTCATGCATCGATTCCTCGCCAAAGCTCGGGATGAAGGATGGGACGTTGTCGGTGCCAGCGCCGAGGCGCGCGCTGAAGACGTACACGATTTCGTTCGCGTTTCGCAACCCACATTGTTAGTCATGGGCAACGAAGGCGCCGGTTTGCGGACAAACGTCCGACGGGCGTGCAATCGATTGGTTAAAATCCCCGCCGCGCAGCGTAAAGCCCCGGGCGTGGATTCATTGAACGTCTCCGTCGCCGCTGGTATTCTCGTGCATCATTTCTTATCGTCACGTCGCGCAGATTCGTCGTCATTGTAATCACAAACACACGCGAGCTCAATTTTTTGTGTCTCCCAAAGGACGCACACCCATGAACGAAAAGAAACGATCGCCCGTCACACGTCGACGCGAACGCGCGCGATCGCCCCCGTCGCGGACGTCACGTAGGACACGCTTGCGGGGTAATCCATCCACCCATGGTCGCCGTCGTCGTCGTCCCCGCGCGTACCGCGTTCAGGGCTACGAACAATCATGATGATGACGTGGGACACTGGCGATCATCGGATTCGTCGCGCGCACGCGGACCACGAAAGGTGATTCGCGGTGCGGTGGTGACCACCGCGACGATGACGAGTGGTGGGGTGCGTTCGAGCCGCGCGGTGGCGTCGTCGTGCGCGCGCGCGACGGGGATGCGCGGGATTTGCCGAGGATTGGATTACTCGCGAGAGGCGTCAGAGCAGAGCACCGGGCGGGCATCGGTCAAGGCGCGCGGAATGCTCGATCCTCGGGCGTCAGATGATGAACTTGAACTTGTAACTGGCATGTCCATCGATGAACTCGAGCAGAAACAAGAGAATGAGGTCAAGGCGGTGGCAGCTTGCGTGGGCGCGGCGTGCGCGTTTGGGGCTTTCGTCGGCGCCACGCAAGGCGCGGATAAGGCGAGCGAGTATTTTGCGGGATATTTATTAGAGCAAAGTTTGAGCGTGGATAACTTATTTGTGTTCGTCCTGGTGTTTGATTATTTCAAGGTTCCAGTGGCGCGACAGAATAGGGTGTTGAACTACGGTATCTGGGGCGCCGTCGTGATGCGAGCGCTTATGATTGGCGCCGGGGTGGAAATCATCGAACACTTTGAACCGATTTTGTTGGTGTTTGCGGGGATTTTGATTTTTAGCTCTTACAAATTACTCGCGGAAGGTGATGAGGAAGAGGATGAGGACATGGGTGAGAATGCCATCGTAAAGTTTTGTTCAAATTTAATCCCGGTTTCCAACGAATACGTCGGCGACAACTTTTGGACAGTTGTCGACGGGGTAAAGATGGCGACGCCGTTATTATTGGTGCTCGCTGTGATAGAGGTTAGCGACGTAGTGTTCGCCGTGGATTCCATCCCGGCCGTGTTCGGAGTGACGAAAGATCCGTTTATCGTATACACGTCCAATATGTTTGCCATTCTCAGCTTGCGGCAACTGTACGGGTTGGTGTCGAAAGCCGTCGGGGAGTTGGAGTATTTGCAAACCGCCGTAGCGCTCGTGCTCGGGTTTATCGGTGTGAAAATGGTGGCTGAATTCGGTGGGTTTCACGTCCCTACTGATGCGTCGTTAGCGGTCGTGGCAACCATGCTCGGGGGCGGCGTCGCCGCGAGCGTGTGGCTGCCCAAGTCGTCAGACGCATCATCGGATTAAACACGCCGCAGCAGCAGCCGCGCGCAAGAAGATGTAATATGTATTTTCATTCACAACTGCGATAATAAACGTTCTTCTTCGTTTTTATTATTACAATTACAGCTCACAGTCGTTTTCGTCGTCGTCATCGTTGTGAATCGCGGCGAGCACCTTGGCCGCGCCCCGACTGAGCGACTCGTATTGCAACGCCACGCCTTTATAATCGTGAAGCAACGCGGCGACATCGCCCACGGTCAAATCTTCAACCTTTGCGTACAAGAACTTGTACTCTGGAAGGGATAAATTACCCGCGACGTCGAGGGCGGTGAGTGCAGTGGCACCCTCGGCTTCGATGTCCTCCGTCGTGCGCCACGGCACGCGCCGACTCGAGCGACGCGTCGGCGTCGCGTCGGCGCGAGACGTCAGCGGTTGCGGCGTATACGGCTGTGCAGCTGTCTTGGTGTTGCTGCTCGTGCCGCTGCTGCTCGTATGTTTTCCTAAAGCGTCTAACGCCGCGCTCATTTCCTCGACGGATATCGTTTGCGGCGGCGTGCGCGGTTCTTCTTTGGTGTCAGCCTCGTCCTCTGCCTCGTCCTCGCTACTACTAGTACTGCTGCTGCTGCTGCTAAAATCTATGGGTTCTAAAACCCCAGCCTCGCGCAGGACGCCATCAAACATCTCTTGATCGATGCCCGTGAATCCCGCCGCGGTGGCTTGCCCCAAGAATTGCACTGCGCTGATTAAATTCGTAAAAAAGTACGCCGCCTCGGACACCAAGCGCGACTCGGCGCGAAAGCGCGTAATGTATTGCACGTTGCTTTCCAACTGCGGCGGGTTCGCGCGCAACACGACGTAAATAAGCACGGGTAAAAAATCATCCGCACCACCATCCGAGCCTTGTCTCGTGGTGAGCGTGTTGTTGATAATTCGACACGTATTCAACACGCACACCAACTTGTCCCGAGGCGCTTTGAATTGATTAATCTTTCCGAGCTCACTCTCAGCGAGCGCCCAGCTCGCGGCGGCGTGAGACGTCTCAGCGATATCTAGGTGTTTCGCTTCTATGAACGTGCGCAAGGCGGCGATGCGAGCGTGCAACGCGGCATCGCGCTCGGCGTCTCGAGCGCCGCGCCCAAACGTCTTGGTGTAGAGCTTGGTCATGATGTACTTTTCCAAACCTTCCCCGGATGCGTCGAGCTCAGCGGGCGTGCTCCCTTTCCACGCTGGATGCGTCGCAAACGATGCCTCGATGCGCGCTAAGAATGCTTGCACGGCGACGCCGTGTTTCTGCGCGCCTCCTCGAGACGCGCGCGCGTCGGCGTCATCGGCGTCGGCGATGGACGCGATGAACGTTTTCACTTCTCGCACCAACGACCCGGCGCTTTGTTGCCGCATCTTCTCCAGAAACGTTTGAAACGTCAATGGTGGTGGCGTTGGTGTCGGCGGCGTCGACATGTTGTTAAAGAGGACGAGGCGCGTTCTGAAGATTTGGCAATGATTTTTTGTGTGTTGTCGTCATGTCAAAAGACTACTGAATCTGTCTATCTACGTCAACTTGGATGAAAGGCGGAGCCAAGAAGAAGATTAATCGAAGAGATCAAAGTCCATGTCGGCTTCCTCTTCCTCTTCCTCCTCCGGAGCCGCGGCAGCGGCGGCGGCACCACCACCGGCGGCGCCGCCGGCGGCCGCCGGACCCGCGCCGCCAGACGGCACAGAGGCGAGCTTCTTGTTGCCTTCGGCAATCAATTCGGCAACATCCTTGCCTTCAATTTCCGCCATGAACGCGCTGAGCTTGGAGTCATCGACTTCAGCGGCGGCTGTTACATTAATGAAAAATACAAAGGGCAGAGTCAGTACACACGCGTTTGTTTAGTAGCGCACGCATCCGTCGTCGCGCGCGTTCAAAACCGTCGTCGCGTCGTCGCGGTCATCGCATCCAAAATCGCATCGCGAACGAGACGTACCACCCGCGAGGACAGCCTTAACATCAGCAGCAGAAGGGGATTCCTTGCCCGCAAGTTGCGCCTACGTCATCACACAACACACACGCCGTCAGTCACCATCATCATCACCCGCGACGAAAGCCCTAGCGCGATCGACCCCAACCGCGACCGCGCGATCGTCGCCCTCCTACACCGCACGCGCCCTCGACCGCCACCGCATCACCCGTCGACACGGAGCATACAAAAACATCCACCATCATCGCGCGCGATCGTCACCACCACCGCGCACGCGCCCCCAACCGCGCCCGCGCCCGCGTCCGCACGCGCGCGCTTCACATCGGGATCCCCATCGCCCGCGCGCCCATCATCGCGTTCGCGCATCGTGTGCACGCACCAAGAGGTAGGCGGCGACGTATTTCATTGTATCGTAGTGTGTGTGTGTTCTGTGTATTCGAAGCCGAGGATAACGATCCTGCCTTAGCCGGGTGAGAGAGCAAACGAACGTGTGCACGAGAGGCGGATGCGACGGCGCGCCATCCCTCGTGGGTGCGGTGCGGTGGGGTGTGTCATACATTGGTGGCGTCACATCGCCATGCGACCGCCGATCGCGCGACCGCGACGACGCGGCATTGCACGACGAGGCGATCGGTGATCGGTGAATCGATCGCACGATCGTTCCACCGATGTCCAACGGCGGCGGGTGGTTCTACCGCGCGATGCACCGCGAGCCGGTGGTGATGTGGTCGTGCATGATTGGCGCCCTGGGGTTGGCGCTGCCGCTCGTGGTGCCGCGCGATGCGTTCGCGGGCGAGCCGGCGGTGGTGCGGGCGCCGCCGAGCGCGGCGGCGGTGGTGCGGGCGTTGAAGCCGCAGCGAGGCGCGGGCGGCGAGGCGTAGAGAGACAGAGCGCGGCGGCGGCGTGTGCGCGGCGTGAGATGCGCGCGAGCGCGCGCGAGCGCAGAGATGTAATAATGAGTCAAAAACATGTGTAGTGAGTACTCGAGTACGTGTATTATATTTGCGTGTGCGCGCGTGCGTGGTGT
>Ga0181595_10004714_pt1 | contig 12360 bp, 6 predicted proteins | sample 041ome_7_FD_145604 | JGI IMG/M metagenome (GOLD analysis project Ga0181595, IMG submission 145604) | Coastal salt marsh microbial communities from the Groves Creek Marsh, Skidaway Island, Georgia - 041401AS metaG (spades assembly) | ecosystem: Environmental > Aquatic > Marine > Intertidal zone >...
ATCAAATAGTCGCACGACTCGTCAAAGTCTCGCTCTCGTTGCTCTCTCTCTCTCTGGCGTGAAAGAGCGCCGGAACCGGCAAAGAAAGGCGCCTCCTTCTTCCTCTTTCGCGCGTGTTTTGTGTCTACACTTTTGTGTGGAAAAGGTCGTCATTTCCCGAGCGCGGAAGTGCAATTTGTACTCTTTTAACGCGCTCTTCTAAAGGACCTTTCAAATATCGAAAGCTTTTGTCGTTTGTTTCCGGCGTCACGGGAAGTGCTCTGCGTTGTTCGTTTTTGTCGCCTCATCCTCGTTCAATAATGGCGGCGAAGAAAGTGAGCAAGCGCACGAAAAACTTCCAGAAGAATCATCTCCAATCTTCGGTCGCGAACCGGCGGCGGCACCAGAAGATTTCGAGGACGGACGAGAAGAAGAAAAGAAACGAGGAAAGCCGCCTGAGACGAGAAATCGAAGAAGAAAACGAAGAAGATGACGGTGACAACGACGAAGATGCATATAAAGAGGAGGAAGGAGGGTTCGCGGACGCCAAGAGCGCGAAGAAGACGAGGAAGAAAGAATTGGAAGAGATGGACATCGACGAGTTCTTAGACGCGAGCGATGACGAGGACGAGGACGAGGACGAAGACGATTCAGACGACGAGGACGACGAGACAAGCGAAAACGAAAAGGACGATTCAGACGAGGAAGAAGACGAGGATAACGACGCAAAAACGAGAGAGGAGATGAAACGACACAGGGAACATTTAGAGTCTCTGAAAGAGACGGATCCTGAATTTTACGAGTACTTGCAACAGGAGGATAAAGAGTTGTTGGAATTCGACGACGACGACGACGAAGAGGACGATTCAGAGGAGAAACAAAAGAAGGACGAGAGCGATGAAAGCGATTCCGACGAGGAAGGAGGAACAAACGAGGACGAAGCCTCGAAACGCGCGAAAACGAAGCGAAAGAAATCGGAGAACAGACAATCCGGGAAGACGTTGACGTCGGCGCTCGTGAAAAAATTGTGCGAAAACGCCAAAGGCGGGAAGGCGTTGGGCGCCGCGAAGCATTTGTTCACCGCGTATAGAGCGGCGTGTCACTACGGCGACGAGGAGAATGAGAACGATCAGACGATGTTGAAGTTGGCGAGCTCGAGCGCGTTTAACGATTTGGTGCAGTTTGTGTTGGCGGAGGCGGATGATATTTTTAGAGGCGTGTTGGGAGATAAGCCGGCGAAATCGACGCAAGAGCAATACGATTACGAGCCGATGAAATCAAACAGATGGAAGAAAGTTGAGCCGGTCGTGAAATCTTACATCGGGAACACGTTGCATTTACTCGGACAGTTGACGGATGCGTCGATGACGTCTTTGGTTTTGAGACGGCTGGCTGCGTCCGTGGCGTTTTTGAAACCGTTCGAGCGGTTGACAAAACGCGTGACCAGAACGACGTTGATGTGTTTTTCGAGCGGAGAGCCAAGATTGAGGGTAAGTGCTATAGTTTTACTGAGAGCGATTGCGGCGACGTGTCCAGGACCGGCTTTAGAGAGAGCGGTGAAAGGGGTGTACCGAGCGTACGCGAGCAACGCAAAGTTTATGAATGCGAATTCGGCGGAGAATATCGCGTTTATGAGCGCGTGCGTGGTGGAAATGTTTGGCATCGATCAAAATCAATCCTACGGGTTAGCGTTTGCGTACATTAGACAACTCGCGACGTTGTTGAGAAATGCTTTGGCTCAAAAAACAAAAGATGCGTTCAAATCGGTGTATTGTTGGCAATACATAAACTGTTTGGAATGTTTTGAGCGGATATTAACCGCGCACGCTTCGAATAGAGAGTATAGCAGCAAAGGTTCCGGCGAGCAAACAACAAAAGACGGATCTACTTCGGTTTTACGACCGTTGGCGTATCCGGTGCAACAAATTGCGCTCGGTGCGGCGAGAGTATTGCCTTCGGCGCGATACGCACCGCTTCGCATTCGTCTTTTGAAAATTCTCAATAGGCTTTCGAGGTCGATGGAGACGTTTGCACCAGTTGCACCACTCGCCCTGGAACTTTTGAACTTTTCCGAGTTGTACAAAGCGCCAATGTCAACGAAAGCGCCCAGTCCAGATTTTACGCTCGCTTTGAGAGTTTCTAAAACCGAGTTGCGCTCTCCGGCTGTTCAAGACGTCGTCGTCGAATCCGCGTTTGAGGAGCTCGGCGAACACCTCGAGCAACATGCGTATTCAGTCGCGTTTCCAGAGATTTCTCACGCAGTGACGAGAGAGTTGAAACGATTCAATAAGAAAACAACCGTTGGTAGATTTAAAAAACAGGCGAAGCAAATGTTGGATGCGATTGAACGCAACGCGGATTACATCGAGAGGAAAAGAGATGACGAGGCGGATTTTGCGCCGAAAGACATCGAGAAAGCGAAGAGTTTCTTACACGGAGAGAAAATGGAAGGAAAAGCACCGTTGACGAGGTACGTGAAACAGTTGAGAGATAGGGGGAAGGAAAGGCGCGCGGCAATGCAAGCCATGGATGTGTCTATTCGCTCGAACAAGTCTCACGGCGATGAGTCATCCTCTTCTGATGATGACGACGACGACGGGGATGACGAGGATGATGATCACAGAAGAGGCGACGACGAGGAGGACGAAGATGATGACTTCTTGAACGGAGATAACGACGGTGGCGACGACGACGACGACGACGAGATCATAGACGGAGACGAAGCGTTTGAAGAAATGAAGAAACGCAAGCGTAAGTCAGGTGTCGACGAAGAAGACTTGTACCTCGGTAAGGAAGATTTAGTCAAGGAATTGGAGCTCTCGTCAGACGAAGAGAACGACGACGAAGACGTCAAACCAGTGCCGACGAAAAAAGCGCGGAAGAAGGGCGGTAAGAAGTAATTAGTACTGGTTGAAAGTGTTTGTTTTTTATGAATACATTATTACAAAATGGTTCTCTAAAGTTATCAAAATAAATGTTCCTCAGTACTACGGGAAAAGTTATATAAATAGCTAGTTGTACAAAGAAGTATGTTCTCCTTCACAAACACGCAGTAAAATGGTAAATGTTATGCGCAAGATTAACTGCTGTTGTTTGTGCTTTTCTTGACTTCGTTCGTTTTCCTTTTCGGCGTCGCTTTCGCGTCCACCGCCTCTCCTCCGGTCAAATTCATCAAAAGGCTCGCGTACTGCGCAGCTTGGGCCGACTTACCGCCTTGTTGTTGTTGTTGTTGTTGTTGAAGTAGTAACAATTGTTGTTGTTGCTGCTGCTGCTGTTGAAGTTGTTGAAGTTGTTGCTGTTGTTGCTGCATGAAAGGCGCTCCGCCCAAGTCATTCATCCATCGCGCAACCGCCGCTTGCTGTGCTTGCTGCATGGCAAGAATAGTAGCTTCGGGCGCAGATGTAGCTTGCGCGTTGACGTTGTTTCCCATGGAATCAACACCGGTTCCCCCCGAACCGCCTGAATTTCCACTTCCGGTGGCTTTCTTCCCGCCGCTGATGTTATCGTTGTTCTCGGTCTCGCTCTGCGGTTTCTCACTCGTTGTCGAGGAAGACATGGTTTGCAATATCGCGTTCGCTTCCATGGTAGCCTGAGATGTTACAATAGGCAGTTGCGCTTGCACGAGCGTATTGACGTCCGCTTGCACCATACCATGCTCAACTGACGACATTGCAATAGTTGAAATTGCCGTACCAATTCTCCATCCGGTGATTTTGGCCAACGTGACGACGCGTTCGGAAATATCCGCACCCGGGGAATCGCCGTGAATCATCTTTGCATTTCTCGCGATTTCTTCGCCAACTCTGGCAGCAGCGAATCCAACAAGAGATGCGGCCAAATTGACGTCGTATCCAGCGACGGAAGATAGCAACTGCGCAACCTGGGCGTCTGCGTTGGAAGCGCTGTGCATACCCGCGAGTACCGCGGCGTCCGCGTTGGCTCCCGGCTGACTCCCCACCGAGCCAAATCCACCACCTGCGGCGTTTCGAGCAGCGGTGGCGATTTGCGCGGCCGAAACGCCCGGAAAGTTGAAAGGAAGCTGATTGCTGCCGTTACTCGCCGTCGACGGAACACCAACCATCGAGTTGGGAAGCAAAACTTGCTGTCGAGCGACTGCAGCTGCCGCTGCAATATTCGGCGGTTGTCGCAGGAATGCTGGTCCAGCGCCTCCAAGCGCGTTGCCTGCTGCGCTCGCAAGTCCGGCTAAACCAGCGGCAGCATTCATGGCGGGTGTCTCGGTGTTGTTTCTGCCATCCGCTCCATCCCTATCACCACCGCCATAACCACTCGCATGGTGTACATTCGGAGCACCACGATCTTTGCGTCGACCAGAGCCCTTTGGAAGGTTGCGTTGCGTGCCGCCTTCTGTCCAATATCTCTGACACGCGCGACAATAATGTCGAGGTTGTGATAACAGACCGTTGTTGTAGTAGCAGAAACGAGTTTCGTTTGAGTTACATCTCGCGCAGGGGCGATGGTTGTTCACATCTTCGCGACCAGCAATGTTCTGCTCTCTTTCGAGCTCTTTTTGCGTCTTTTGTGGTTGCATTTGTTGCTGTTGCTGTTGCGCGTCTCGCTGCTCAATAATATCCGTCGCCGGCGTCATCGGCATGTCCCCGTTTTCATCCGGCGAGTTGCGATCTGCCTCGTCCTCGACATCTTCATCCTTCGCAATTTTTACCTTGACTTGCCCACCGCGATCTTTGTCACCTTCTTTCGGCATTTGAATGTTCAAAGTCGTCTCGGCCCCAGATCCGCCGCTACCATCGTTTCCAGACCCTCCGGAACCTTCACGACTACCCCCAGAATTTGCTTGCGGCGACATCCCTCTAGGGTTCGGTTCTTCCGAATTCTTCCCAGAACCACCGGCAGAACCTTGATGCTCGCCAGAATCTGTGTCTTTCTCGTTGCCAGTGTCGTTTCCTTCGTCATCGTCATCCGTGTTGTTCATATCTCTCGCTCCGCGACGCGACGGCGAGTGCCTCGTTTGGCTTTGGTTCCTCTTTGAGCGCTCAGATCTTCGTTCGGATCGATTCTTATCGTAAACATTCTCCAGCACGGTCGTTTCTTTCTTATTCGTCGCGTCTTCATTCGATATGCCGTCGGTATTTTCGTTGCCGGCGGCGGCGTTATCGCCTTCGTTGAAGTGTGCCCTTTTCGACTGATTGCCTCCTCCCACGTTGCGTTCGTTACTGCCGTACTTTTCCAAATCGTGTTCAGGCGCCGCCGACGTGGTTTCTCCCGAATGCGTCGGTCGAACTTTGTTACCGCCCAAACCCGGACTCGCTGCGCGTTTGTGCTTGTTGTTCTCGTCGTCGTTCTCTTCTTCCTCTTTCTTCAACTTGTCGATTTGATCCTGTTTCTTTTCTTTTCCAGCCTTCGCGGACATCTTGCCGCCCAATCCTTTCGATTGCGTCTGTCCTTTCTCATCGCTCGACGTTCCGTTATCAACTTCGTTGCTCCCTTTATTTCGAGTGTCGGTACCTTCGTTTGAACCACCTCGGCCTCCGCTACCTCCACCATCTGTGATTGGATCCGATCCTCCGGAACCTCCGTCGCTATTCCCTCTCTGTACCTTCGCCGGTGCCGCCAGCGTTGCTAAATTCTTCGTGCTATTATTATTATTATTATTATTGTTATTATTATTGATCTTTCTCGTTTTTTGGTCCAATCCTGAAGGCAAACTTGAGGCAAACATAATCGCAGCCGTCTCCATCGCGTCTCGAATCTTTGTCAAAGTCGCCGGTTTCTCGATGTACCCGTCAAACATGACCGAGTGCCCGGCTTCGCCGGTCGACTCGCACAAACTCAAAAGCTCCCCATGTTTCAACGCCGTCACCGCAATAACTTTAATCGGCTCTTCCTCCTCGTGCCCAGGCTCTAAGTGTTCTCTTCGGAACTTCTCGTGCTTTCGGATCTCGGCTAACGTTTCGACCCCGTTTTCTTGCGGCATCATGATGTCCAACAAAATGCACTGCACCTCGCCTTGTTTCTCGTCAATGTATTGAATCGCTTCTTTCCCGCTCGTCGCCACCGGCGAGTCTTTAAACCCGAGCTGCTCTAACTGGTTCGTCGTTATCTGTGTTTTACAAAAGAAATCGAGGAGAAAAATGTCAGAAAAAATTTCGTTTGTTATCCCCTATCCTCGAGCGCGCGAGCAAAGAGAGAGAAAAGTACACGTGGCAGGGAAAGGCACTTTTATCCAAAACAAAAGTTTCCGCGCGCGTTCACACGGGCGAAACGAAAACGTACCCTTCTGCACAAACCAATATCGTCCACCACTAAGATCTTCTTCGACGCGTTGTTCATTTGGTTTTGATTCATCTGTTCCTCGTCGTTTAATCGTTTTTGTTGCTGCTTGTTTTTCGCCACCGTGGAGGCTCTCTTCCCTGACGCGGAGCGTCCGGAAAGCTCGTCCAAGGAGGGGAAACGGCCTTGCTCTCGAAGTTTTTGTAACGCCGCGGTGACCTGATTTTGTGAGAGGAAAGAAGAATAAAGTCAGTTTCGCATAATACTATAAACACATAACACGATTTCGTCGAGTGCGTGCACATGCGTGGTTCGCATCGTCGCTCTGATGCGCGCGCGCGTTAAGAAAAACTGAATTCCAAACGAACGATTTTCGACCACGAAAGAGCCTTTTAGACGCACTTTTTCTCGGGTAAAGAATCCGCTGTGATTTATGTCCACGATGCTTTCGAGCGGTTTCATTTCCGCGATTTCCCCGGCACCAATCGCTAACAACAGTTTTCCTAAATCCGAAGTTCTCACTTTACTCGGCGACCCTTCCACGGAGAGCAAGCTGAACGCGCCGGACAACTCGGATTCAAATTCTTGCTCCGTCGAATTTTCCTCCCGTTGTTGTCCTTTTTCCGCCTGTTCGCCTCTTTTCGAAGGCATCGTCGTCGTTTTTTTCTGAGCCGTCGCGCTCCGTCGTCGACTCGGCGCCATGTCTTCCGAACGAGAAAAAAGTCGTTTAGCGCTATCTAAACGTTCGTTGTGTGTTTCCTCGCGTGTTTCTGTGAGTGTTTTATTTCTTTACGCGTGCGCGAGTGGTGGTTTGTAGTGCGCGCGCGCCGTTCTTCTTATCTCAAATTCTGACGAGTATAGAGACGCTTTTTGCCTTTTTCTGCGCTCTGCGCTTTTTTAACCTATCGATAGTGACCTACCCCTCTGTTTTGCGGTGGAAAACGAGAGCGTCCTGCGGTCGAAAAGCGCTCAAAAAACTCGAAGCTCTCTTTAAAACGCTCGAAAAGGAGTTCCTTTTTTTTCTTTTTTTTGTCCCTCTCTGTTCGCTCGTTCGTGCTGACGGCGGCTGTGTTTGTCCTCGCGTTTTCCGTTCTCCGAACGAGCTCTCTCTCGGCTCTCGTTAAATTTTTCCTCTCTCTCGAAGGCGTCGAGGAGGACTTGCCCCACACAGAACCACCGCCATTACAGAAGAGGTGTTTGTTCTCTCCGTGACAACAACACGACACATTTATTACACGCATCGCGCAAAAAGAGAGAGAGAGAGAGAAAGAAGGAAAAAAAGAAGGTTTTGTCATGGGAGCAGCTTCAAACGCAGGGGCGGAGACGCCTACAAACAACCCTTCGTTGCGAGCGAACGAAGACGCGATGCGACAGATCATGCATCTCGTGTTCTCTGAAATCAAACCGTTCGTAACGCAGCACGAACCGGACGTCCCGGAGGATGATTTACCGGAACTCTCCAGAACGAGAGATTTATCGAAAGCTGATTTTACCGTGCAGTGGAGTCGATTTTGCGCGAAGAGGAAGTTGAATCCCGCGGAGTACGTGAAGAATCTCTCGGAAACTATTCAAAAACAAATCGAAGACGGCGCGCACCAGGACGGGTTCATCAAGTCCGTCCAAGGCGTCGGGCCGTACATGAACATTTTCGTGAAGAGGCAAAAAGTTTTTAAACTGGCGATTAACGCCATCATCGAGCAAGGCACGAAGTACGGGTGCACGAACGCCGGGCAAGGGAAGAAAGTTATCATCGAACACACGTCGAGCAACCCGAACGCGCCGTTGCACATCGGGAACTTGAGAAACGTGATGATAGGCGCGCACTTGGCGAGAGTGATGCAAGCGTGCGGGTGTGAAGTCACGCAAGCGTTTTACGTGAACGATTTAGGAGCGCAGATTGGGTTAACGGCGTTGGCGTATTCGAGAATTTATACCAAGATAAAGCCGACGATGAAAATCGACCAGTGGATTGGCGCCATGTACGCGGTGATGAACACGTGCCAAGAGTTGCAACAGGTTGGCGTGCAACCGGGAGATTTAGAGGTACGCTTATTATTTTCTCTCCTCGTTTCTTTCGTTTCTTTCTCGTCGGTTTTACCGTCCCGTGACCAATCAAACAAAGAATAAAGCAGATGATTATTGATTAAAAATTACTTTTTAACTCTCTTTCTGATTACGATGAGGAAACAATCAAAATCACCTCTGACAATATGATGCTTTGTTCTTGCGTTGGACGTGTCAACGAACTCTTTATTCTCTCTCTCTCTCTCTTTGGGCTCTCGCCAACAATATTTCGCGCGTGCGTTGTGCATTCATCACAATCGAGACTGACACATATCCTCTTCCCTCTCTCCTCTTTCCGAAATCCATCGTAAAGGACGCGTGCAAAGCCGGCGAAGACGCCGTGAAAGCGTTGTTAGAGAAAGCCCTAGCCGAAGCCGGAAACGACGAAAAGAAAATAAAAAGTATCAACGAATACTTCGACATCTACCAAGATTTGCGAGGAAGATTTCAAGACATGATGGATATCATGATTCAAGACGTTCGCGAAATTTCAGATATTAAAACCGAAGCTGGTAAACTCAACTTGGCGTACGAACGCCAAGAACCGTGGGCGATCAAAATCTTTCGCAAGATGGTCATCGATTGCTTAACCGGCGTTCAAGAAACTTTGTCCAACTACGGCGTGAAGCACGACCGTTTCGATTTCGAATCCGAGCTCGGATGGGAAGGCTCGAACGATAAAGTTTTGGAGATTATGAAAAACTCTGATTACTTTGTCCCGCAAACGGAGTGCAACGACAAAGGCGTCCCGCAGGGCGCGTATTTAGATATGGACGCGTTTATTCGCGACCAAAAGTTCAAAATCGGCAAAGGCGGCTATCAAAAAGACTACCCGCCGTTATACGTCTTGCGCCCGGATGGTTCTACTTTATACACCTACCGCGACATCGTCTACTCGTTCAAGAAAGCCTCCATGTCGGATTTAATCTTGAACATCATCTGCTCCGAGCAAGATTTGGCGCAACAAAAAGTAGCGCTCGGGATGTGCATGATGAACCCAGCCATGAAAGGCCGGCAGTACCACCTCTCTTACGATTTGGTCAAACTCACCACCGGCAAAATGTCCGGTCGTCGCGGTCGATACTTGTTAGCCGACGACCTCTACCAAGACTTGAAAGACATCATCAAAGAGAAAATGGCCAAGAAATCCGAAGATAAGGGCGAAAAAGTCGACGAAAAAGCGTTCGAGAGCGTCACTCACGAAGTCTCCGCCGCGGCTATGAAATACGCACTCCTTTCGTGCGCCTGTCAAACGCAAATCAACTTTGACATTGCGAAAATCACCGATTTCGAGGATGCCTCGGCGCCGTTCATCCTCTACAACTCCACTCGTTTACGATCAGTCATAGCCAAATACGAATCGAGAGTCGCCACTGGCGAGCTTCCGCCACTCGCGGATATCAAAGAAATGGAATTTGACGAGTTAGTCGACGATAAAGAGTGGGCCTTGCTCATGGAATACGTCTTACCGTTCTCCCAAATGCTGTGCGACGCCGCGTTGCCGAAACTCCCGGAACCTCCCGCTTTACCTTCCTACGGTACCCACAAAGTCTGCGAATTCCTCAACGCCATGGTCCGTGCGGTGTCTGGATATTACGGCCCAGCCGGCGTTCGCATCCTCCCGATGACGAACCACGTCAAAGAAGGCGAACACATGTGGAACAAAAACGCCATGTGGCAACGCGTCCACTATTTGACGGCGTTGCGACAAGTCCTCGACAACGGTTTGCGTTTGTTAATGATTGAGCCGTTGGAGAAGATGTAATAACGATTATTTTATGAAGGACGACGAGGGAGAGAGAGTGAAGGAGAGAGAGAGAGCGCGTTGATAAAGTATTGACTCTCTGATTTAAGTATATAAAAGTAAACCTTCTTAAAATCCTATCGCGAGACTATTGAAGAGCTCTTCCTTTCTTTCGAGATCCAACACTATACCACTCGTACAAAACCACGACACACTTCATAATAATCTTCCGACACCGCAGATTGCACTGTCGTCTAAATTATTTACTCGCGCGCAGTTACTCCTTTACAACGACGAACGAATAAATCATCCACATCATGCCTCCCGTTGTTTCCCCGCGATTAAAATCCTCCCTCGTTCCCGTGCCGACGTCCACGGAGACGAACTTTGAGCCGAACGATTACAAGAAAGGATCGATCGACTACGACGACCTCGCGAATGACCCGAAGCGTAAAGTCGCGTTCATCACCGGCGTGACCGGCCAAGACGGATCGTACCTGGTCGAGTTGTTGTTGGAGAAAGGGTACATCGTCCACGGCATTAAGAGACGATCGAGCGCGTACAATCATCCGCGTTTAGAACACATCTTACAACCCGATTATCCGAACGGAGACAAATTTTTCCTGCACTACGGGGACATGTCGGATTTACACGCGTTGGTCGGGATCGTGAGAGATATTAAACCGACGGAGGTGTATAACTTGGCCGCGCAATCGCACGTGCAAGTTTCGTTTCAAATGCCGATGTTCACCGCGGAGGTTGATGGGGTTGGTGTGTTGAACGTCATGGAGGCTATTCGATTGACCGGGCAAACGACGACGTGCAAGTTTTACCAAGCGTCGACGTCCGAGTTGTACGGTAAAGTGCAAGAGATTCCGCAGTCCGAAACGACGCCGTTTTACCCGCGATCGCCGTACGCGGTCGCGAAATTGATGGGGTATTGGGCCGTTGTGAACTACAGAGAGTCGTACGATATGTTCGCGTGCAACGGGATTTTGTTCAACCACGAATCGCCGAGAAGAGGGGAAACTTTCGTCACCAGAAAAATTACTTTGGCCGTGGCGAACATCAAGGCGGGAAACCAAAAATGCTTGTATTTGGGTAACTTGGACGCGCAAAGAGATTGGGGACACGCGAGAGATTACGTCGAGTGCATGTGGAAAATATTACAACAAGACGTACCGGAAGATTACGTGGTCGCGACTGGCGAGATGACCACCGTTCGCGAGTTTGCCTCCAGAGCGTTCAAGCACGCCGGCATGGAGCTCGAATTCAAAGGCGAAGGCGTGGAAGAACACGGCGTGGAAAAGGCGACCGGTAAAACGTTATTGAGAGTGCACCCGAGATATTTCCGTCCCGCGGAAGTCGAGCAACTTTTGGGCAACCCGGCGAAGGCGTTGGAACAGTTAAAGTGGAACCCGAGGCAGACGAGTTTACAAATGTTGGTCGAGGAGATGGTGGACGCCGATATCGCCAGAGTCGAAAACCCGAACATTCATTACTAATGATACGTTTATTATTGCTATTACTAGCACGAGTACTTTAAGAGAGAGAGAGAGAGATTAAGAGATGTTGTTACTATTACTATTTTTTACTTATAAACATACAAAGAGCTATTCAACTAGAGACACCGAAAAGCGCTCTCGTTTCTTCCTTCTCGCACAAATTGCATCTCAAATCAGAAATGAGAATTCACTTCGTCATCTCCCCACAAATAAATTCGCTTTACAACCAAACATGCAAATCTTTGTCAAAACGGTAAGTATTACGTGTCGTCCTTATAGCCGATGTTGTCTCGTGTTTTCGCATCGTTTGATACCGTCTGCGTGCGTGTATGCGCTCCGATCGCGTCTTCAACGGTCGCGACGACGCGCGGGGGTTTTTGAGTGCGCGAAAAATCGCTCCGTGTCGTTCGCTTAATTTCTTGCCGAAGGGGCGCAAACCCTCCGGGGGTGCAAATCTCTTCGAAAAAGACGATCCAGGAGATTGATGCGAGCGTGCGAGGGTGGATAAAGCGCGTTTCTTTTTTGATGCGCGCGTGGATGAGACGGATGGAACGGTCGTTCGGCGCGTTTACGTCGTTTTGGTCTCGCCACATCGGCGCGCGCGCATTCCTCGATTTCGGCCGTTTTTCCTCCTCTCCCTTATATTTTGGACCTTTTACTCACCCCACGCGTTCCTTTTCTCCTTTATGTTTAACAGCTCACGGGCAAGACGATCACCCTCGAAGTCGAGTCTTCGGACACCATCGACAACGTCAAGGCGAAAATCCAAGACAAAGAGGGCATCCCGCCGGATCAGCAGCGATTGATCTTCGCCGGAAA
>Ga0181595_10004721_pt1 | contig 12349 bp, 11 predicted proteins | sample 041ome_7_FD_145604 | JGI IMG/M metagenome (GOLD analysis project Ga0181595, IMG submission 145604) | Coastal salt marsh microbial communities from the Groves Creek Marsh, Skidaway Island, Georgia - 041401AS metaG (spades assembly) | ecosystem: Environmental > Aquatic > Marine > Intertidal zone...
GACGTAAACCGTTAACATGAGTACCGCCCTGAGCCGTTGGAATTAAGTTGACGTAACTTTCAGTTACCAGCTCGCCACCTTCAGGTAACCAGAGCACAGCCCATTCCACCGCCTCATGACTGGCACTGAAGCTGCCGACAAAAGGCTGCTCAGGCAAAGCAATCATGTCTTTGACCGCATCCATTAAATAATCGCGGATACCGGCCTGATAACACCACTGGTAACTTTGATTGTTGACCTTGTCGTCAAACTTGATAGTCAGGCCCGGACACAGCACAGCTTTGGCTTTGAGCACATGCAGCATGCGGCTGACAGAAAACTTTGGTGAGTCGAAGTAATCCGGCGCAGGCCAGAAGCGCACTCTTGTGCCTGTATTGCGTTTGCCTACAGTACCTGTAATCGCCAGTTCACTGACTTTGTTACCATGTTCAAAGGCTATTTCATAGACATTGCCATCTCGACGCACGGCCACATCGACCCGGCTCGACAAAGCGTTAACCACCGAAATACCTACGCCGTGCAAACCACCTGAAAACTGATAGTTTTTATTGGAAAACTTACCACCAGCATGCAAGCGACAAAGAATCAGCTCAACACCGGACACCCCTTCTTCCGGGTGAATATCCACAGGCATACCACGACCGTTGTCTATGACTTCCAGCGACTGATCCTCGTGCAAAATCACATGCACTAAATCGGCATGGCCAGCCAAAGCTTCATCGACGCTGTTATCTATGACTTCCTGGCCTAAGTGGTTAGGACGGGTGGTATCTGTGTACATACCTGGACGGCGCTGAACTGGCTCCAGGCCTGTCAGCACCTCAATGGAATCGGCGTTATATTGCTGGTCTGTCATAAGGCAAACATCACTTCTCTGAATAACTCGTTTAATCCCCGTCGTATGTGAAACTGCAGCTTAGCTCTGCTCTCAAGTACGCAGGATATATACCCAAAGTAAATGGAGTTGCAGCAATGCGACAAGTGCGCGAGGCCCCAGGAGCATAGTTAACCTATGTGACTGGGGTGAGAGCACGCAGGTAACGAAGCTGCAGCTTCAAGTACGCAGGGTATAACTGTATTAACAACCAGTTGTTTTACTCTATTTGACAAAACTTGACAATAGCAGGCAGGCAATTGGCATAACCTTGATAACTGTGGTCACCACCTGTTTGCACATCCACTGTACAACCTGCGTAAAACTGCAGCGCTTTACGATAATCCAGCACTTCATCTCCCTCTTGCAACAACACCAGATACTTGTCCAAAGCAGATGGCTTTAGCTCAAGTTCTGCCAGCTGCGGCATATGCTCAGCCTGCACTTGAAAATCCTGCTTTAGCACCGGGTGATGATAAGTTCCTAAATGCTGACTTAATAACTCATAAGGTGCTACGGCCGGATTAATCAGCGCAGCAAAGCAGCCGTTTTTTTCTGCTAGATAGGTGGCAAGAAAACCGCCTAAAGAGCTGCCTATCACAGCATCAGGGCGACGACCATCCAGCGCCTTTTCTATAGCCGCAATAGCTTCTTTTGGCGTGTAAGGTAAATCCGGGGCCAAAAGTTCTACCTCAGGCAGTTGCTGCTGAAAATATGCTTTGGTGATTAAGGCTTTTTCGGATTGAGATGAGCTGGCAAAGCCATGCAAATAGACCACAAGTTTAGACATTTACCCTTCCAGAAATTGCCACTGTACCGAACAGTTCGCTGCGGCATTGGCATGAAAAATCCATTCGATATAACCAGGACGAGCAGCGACGGGCTGATAGTCCGGTGTTAATAAAAATTGCACTGAACTGGCGGGGCAGCCGACCAGTTGCAGCCCTTGTTGCTGTTTGGCATAGGCGTAATGGCAATGTCCATGAGCCAAACCTTTGATCCGTGGATCCGAACCGATGATCTGCCACAAAGCAGCCGCATCCAGCTGAATATGCTCATCAATAAAACTGCCCATAGGGCTGATATGGTGATGACAAAACAGCCAGACGGCCGCTTCTGGCGGATAAGTCGTCAACTGCTGCTGAAACTGCTGCTGTCTTGCGCTATCAAAATAGCCTGCAGGTGTGGGTCCTGTGCTATTGAGTAAACAAAGCCGCCAGTCGCCAAGACTTAGCTCGGTCTGCGCGCTAAAAGGTGCAGACCGAAAAGCGTGCTGCATCAATTCCATATCATCATGATTGCCTGGCAGATAAAACACAGGGCAAGTCCAGTCACTAAACAGCGCTGCGATTAACAGATAAGACTGCAGACTATGGTCCTGGGTTAAATCGCCGGTCAGGAGCACAGCATCAGGTTGATTGGCTCGCAGCTGGCTTAACAGCATTTGCAGTTGACGATAAGGCTGCACACCACAAAACCAGCCGTCTGGCTCAGCGACTAAATGACAATCAGAAATTTGTAGCAGACGATAAAAGTCTTGGTTGGCAAAAACCACTGCCATCAGGCCAATAACCCAGTGTTTTGATAACCCCGGCGCGAACACAAATTCAACCAGTCGCGCAGTAATAAGTTAATCTGGCGTTTTTCATCCGGTAATAACATATCGACATTTGGGTAACTGTATACGGCTTTCAGCTGGCGCACCTGCTGACAAGCGAGCACCTCTGCCAAACGTGCATCATGGTACAAACGCACTTCAAAACGAGGTTTCATCCAGCCAACCACCGATTGGCTAATCAGTTCAATACTGACTGTTGTGGTGTATTTACACAGCTCCAGCAGCTCAACCTGATAACTTTCACTGGCATTAATATGAATCAAACAACGTTGCCCCTGCCGCTGGTTACCAGGCAGAAAAAAACGCAGCTGCGCATAATTCCTCTCACATAAACTGAGAAAATCTGGCAAATATGGCACATAACGTTTTCGGGCCAAACTTGGCATACCCGCTACTTAACCTCTTTAATCTTAAATTTGTGGAGCCCAGCGCTTATGTACCTGGTCCAGATTCAGCGCTAACCATTGCAGGGCGATGACAGTGGCTGCATTGTCAATGTTGCCAGCCTCCAGCAGTTGCATTGCAACCTTGCGTGGCAGGCTATGAACTTTAATATCTTCCTGCTCAGATGCCAAGCCAAAAACCCCGGTTTCGACCTTATGCTGTAGCCTGGCCAGTACTAAGTAGATCCTTTCTGTACTGCCACCCGGGCTGCTTTGATAACTAAGCATAGGCCAAAATTCTGTCAGTCTGAGACCTGCCTCTTCTTCCGATTCACGCCTTGCGACTTGCTCAATAGTTTCGTTCTGTTCGATCATGCCCGCTATGGCTTCTAGCAACCAGGGGCCGTTTGGATTCTGTAACGCACCTATGCGGAATTGTTCAATCAATACCAGGCTGTCATTTTCTACGTCATAAGGCAGTACTATGACGGCATGACCACGTTCAAATAATTCACGCTTTACGGGGCTGCTCCAGCCACCATTAAATAACTTATGCTTAACTTGATAGCTGTCGATACGGAAAAAACCCTGAAAAACTGTGGTCTGGTCGAGTATTTTTACATCGGCACTGTGAAAGGATGGATAATTTTCTGGCTTGAAATCAGACATTTGAAGACTCACATTCTGTTACACTTGAAGCTATGTTGTTTACGCTTTAATCATTACTTAGTTAATACCAACAAGGTATTATTGGCTCACTTTCGCAACATTATGGACTTTCGGTTATGAAAAAAACCTTGTTAGGCACGTTGGTAGGCTCGGCACTGGCTCTTCTGAGTGTGCAGGCGAATGCCGAAAATTTGCAAACCATTTATCAGTTAGCCACCAAAAAAGACCCGCAGGTATTAAAAGCTGCTGCGACCCGCGATGCAGCCAAAGCCGGGATTGATGTGTCTAAAGCGCGTTTATTACCACAGATTAACTTAACTGCAGGTGCCAATAAGTCTTACAGCGACCAGTTTGATAACGACACTGGTGGTCAATACAAATCAGAAAGCACATCCACTAGTGCTGGTATTAGTCTGCGCCAATCGATCTTTGACTGGAGTCGTTACGAGAACCTGTCTATTGCCGAAAAAGCCGCGCTGCAAGGTCAGACTGCTTACGACGCCGCAGTACAGACGCTGATCGTACGTGTATCACAGTCTTATTTTGATGTTTTAACAGCAGACGATAATTTAAGTTTTGTCGTAGCTGAAAAGCGCGCTATTGAACGTCAGCTGGAACAAACCAAACAACGGTTTGCTGTAGGTTTAACCGCCATTACGGACGTACACGAAGCTCAGGCACAATATGACAGTGCTGTTGCCCGTGAAATCAGCGCACAGAATGATCTGGAAACTGCGCGTGAATTTTTACGTGAAATCACAGGTGAATACCATTCACAGCTGGATTCATTAAATACAGCCCGTTTCAGTACTAGCCAGCCAACGCCAAATAATGCTCAGGATTGGGTGCAAACTGCCCAGGACAACAACCTGGAGCTGAAAATCCGCAAGCTGTCTTTGGACATTGCAGAACACAATATTCAGATTGCGAAATCTGGCCATTACCCAACTGTTGATCTGACCGCTCAAACTGGTTTCAACAACAGCACCAGTAAAAACCGCGATACCGGAGCAGGCTTTAATTCGCCACGCTCAGACAGCAGCTCAGTAGGTATTGAGTTGGTTCTTCCGCTGTATGCAGGTGGTGGTACTGTTGCTAACGAAGAAGTGGTACGCGCTAACTATGTAGAAGCAGCTGAAGACTTAGAATTGAGCCACCGCAGTGTGATCCGTCAGGTACGCAGCAACTACAATAATGTCGGTGCTTTAATCTCCAGTACCAAAGCTCTGGAACAAGCAGTAGTGTCAGCAGAAAGTGCCTTAAAAGCCACTGAAGCCGGTTTTGAAGTAGGTACCCGTACTATTGTTGACGTATTACAAAGTACCCGTAACCTGTTTGATGCCCGCCGTAACCTGTCCAAAGCCCGTTACGACTACATACTGTCTGTTTTAGCCTTAAAACAAGCAGCAGGTACTTTAACTGAAGAAGATTTATTTACTGTAAACAAAGCCTTAGGCAACTAAGTCTCTTTTTAGCTCAGCTCATCTGATACCGTAATGACGGTTTCAGATGAGCCTGTTCCTACCAGTTAGCGCTTTTTTCCCCGTTTTTTTTCGTTACAATAGCCGCACTTTTTTTGGCCGAGGATTTGTTGTGGTTCATGTCCCACGTTTTACCATTGGTTTTTTACATCCAAAACACTGGCCCTTGTGGTTCGCTTTAGGCCTGATGTGGCTCCTGCTGTGGCTACCTTACCCAGTGCTGATGAAAATGGGCGAAGGCGTGGGCTGGTTGCTGATGAAAACCATGAAATCCCGGGTAAAAGTGACACGTCGTAATCTGGAGTTATGTTTTCCAGATATGCCAGAAGCCGAACGTGAAGCCTTAGTAAAACAAAACTTTAAAGAAACAGGTAAAGCGGCCTTTGAAACCTTTATTGGCTGGTGGTGGCCAGACTGGCGCGCCCGTCCTTTGTGTCATTTCACAGGCAAAGAACATATTCAGGACATCTTAGATCAAGGCAAAGGGGTGTTGCTGCTTTGTGGTCACTTCTTGTCACTGGAAATGATTGCCCGTACCTTTGGTTTTCACTGCCCTGCTGTCGGCTTTTATCGCCCTAATGACAATGAAATTATGGAGTACTTTCAGTATCACGGCCGCGTACGTTCCAACCGCTACCTGATAGGTAAACGTGATGTCCGCACCATGATCAATGCCTTAAACGAAAAGGAAGTCTGTTTTTATCTGCCCGATCAGGACTATGGCCGCAACAAAGCTGAATTTGTGCCGTTTTTTGCCGTGAAAGAAACCGCAACCACTACAGGTACCTTATTGTTCGCCGGTAGCGCCAACTGTGAAACTGTACCTATTCACTGCTACCGTTTGCCTGGTTATCAAGGCTATCGTGTTGATGCTTTGCCCGCTTTCGAAAACTTCCCAAGCGGTGATGCCAAAGCTGATGTGACCCGGGTGAATCAGTGGCTGGAGCAAGGTGTGCTGGCCCACCCTGAACAATACATGTGGTTACATCGCCGTTTTAAAACCCGTCCGAATCCGGATGACCCAAGCCTTTATTAAAAAGCAGCTGTAACCCGGCTTTGAGCGCAGCAGTTGCAGCGCAGCGTCAAGGCAAGTTATGATGCGTTGACGCTGACCAGGGATAAAATCTATGTGGTTTTGGATCAAGCATTTAATGCTTGCGGCTTTGTTGTTCTTACTTGCTGCTATCGTGATGTTTAAACCTGAATTGCTGTATTTCAAGCCGGAGAAACTATCTGAAAAAAGTTCAGAGGCAGTCAAAGGCTTTACCAATTTTTACAGTAACATTCGTAGTTCTTTTACCAATAAAGAAGAAGACACCACCGACTTTGTCATAGATCTGACCGAAGACCACAGCAACCTGATCCCACTGCTGCAAGACAGAGCAAATCGTATGGTCGCTTTACCAGAAAACTGGAGGGGCAAGGAAACCGACAGGCGCTTCCGTGTCGGTGATACCTTAAAAACTGTGCTGAGCATGCAAGGCAGAAAAGAAGGGGTGGAATTGTTTTGGGTGTTGTCGAAAGACTACAAAGTAAAACACTACTTTCAGACCGACTTTAGCTATATCAGTGCCATTCAGGAAGCTTCACAAGCTATCTCTTCGGATTTTGAGAATCCGGTTCAGGCCTACTTTTGCAATCTGTCCAGAGCTGTAGTTCTGACCGACGAAACTATTCCTTTTTTGCAGCAAAACTGTATCAATATCAACGCACCACGCCGCAGAGCCAAAAGTTAATTTAGCCACTGCGGCTTGTGTTCAGCTGAATAATTGCTCCCATACTTGTCGCACTTGTTCCATTGCATCATCTAATTGCAGTGCAGATTCAGTAGCCGGAACCAGGGTTTGCCTGTGACTGACCCCTCTTAATTGCTGATAGGCCTGTTGCAGGGCCTGGGTTTGCGCCAACTGCAATAAACCAGCTGCAGCTGCTGCATCCAGAATCCGGATATTGTCGCTGTAAAAATACAAATCCGGGTACTGATGGCCATAGCCCAACACCAGATACTGACTGATAAACTCCAGATCTACTATGCCGCCCGACGCATGTTTCACTTCAGTAGACTGCTCGCCATGATGCTGCCGCAGCTTTTGCCGCATTTCTGTGACTTCGGTTTTCAGCACAGCTAAATCACGGGGTTTGGCTAAGACTTCACTGCGGATCTGATTAAAACGTTCGGCTATTTTGTCATCGCCATACACCAGACGGCTGCGAACCAGTGCCTGATGCTCCCAGGTCCAGGCGTCTTTTTCCAGATACTCAGCATAGGTATCAATATGCACGGCCAATAAGCCCGCATTACCGGCAGGACGCAAACGGGTGTCTATGTCATACAATACACCGCTTGGGGTTCTGGTGGTAAACATGTGGACTATGCGCTGCACCAGCTTGATATAAAACTGGCGTGAATCAATAGCTTTGTCACCCTGTGTCGGCGCAAGATTGTCGCACTGATGCACAAAGACAAGATCTAAATCCGAACCATACCCCAGCTCCAGCCCACCCAGTTTGCCATAAGCCAACACTGCAAAAGCTTTAGCGTCTTCTGGTTTTAACCCCGCAGGTAAGCCGTATTTTTCTGCCATTTGCTGCCAGGATAACTCGACTACCGAGGCAATAATGGCTTCAGCTAAAAAGGTCAGGTGGTCGCTGACTTTCATCAAAGGCAAAATACCTGTGATATCAGCCGCTGCAATACGCAGTTGTTGTGCCTGTTTAAACTGGCGCAATACTTCCATTTGCAGCTCTAAATCATCGGTTGGAACCCGCAGCATCACCTGACGTAATTTATCACTGTAATCTGTCGAATCCGGCACCTGATACAGCTGAGCCGGGTCGATCAGCTCGTCCAGCAACAGCGGGTAACGCGCCAGATGTTCAGCCAGCCAGCCGCTTTTATGGCATAACATCACCAGTTGTTGCAGTGCAGGTGGGTTTTCGGATAACAACTCAAGGTAAGCTGTACGACTGACGATCTGCCGGAACACCCCCAGCACCCTTTGTAATACTAAAGCCGAGCCTTGTTGTTTCGCCAATTGATGCAATAAAAACGGGATAAGTTTTTCTAAAAGCTCACGGCCTCTCGGGCCAACACTGCGCTTTTGGCAGTCCTGTTTAAACTGCTTTAAATGATCCAGTAACACCACAGCGTCGTCAGCCGCTAACCAGTCCAGATGTTCAGCCAGATCTTCTGCTGGTAATTCACTGTCCCAGCATAAACGACCTAACACAGTTTCTTCGGCTTCAGGGTTATCACCCTGATCTATCACCAGTTTAAAGTGCTGGTGAATACGAGCCATGGCCTGTTCTGTGGTGTCGGTCAGTTGGTGCCAGTTGCTAAAACCTAAACCCAGTACCATGCGTTGCCGGTTCAGCTCATCGGCAGGTAAGGTTTGAGTTTGTTGATCGTCCAGCCCTTGCAGCAATTGTTCGACTTTACGCAACCACAGATAATCCTGGCGCAATTGCTGATGCTGCTCTGGCTCTAACAGTTGCTGACTTTGCAAAGCATCTAAGGCTTTAAAAATAGACACCTGCTGCAACTGTGGAATACGGCCACCACGAATAAGCTGCAGAGTTTGCACCACAAACTCCACTTCGCGTATACCACCGGCACCAAGCTTAATATTATCCACTCTGTTACGGCGGCGGTTTTCCTGCTCAATCAGCTGTTTCATCCGCCGCAAAGATTCCAGCGCTGAGTAGTCGATGTAACGGCGATAAACAAAAGGTTTCAGCAGTTGATTTAATTCCACTGCATGCTCAGGATCAGGGTTCAGAATACGGGCTTTGAGCATGGCGTAACGCTCCCACTCCCGGCCCTGCGCCTGATAATAATCTTCCATAGCGGCAAAACTCAGCACCAGCGGGCCAGAATCACCAAAGGGCCGCAAGCGCATATCAACTCTAAACACAAAACCATCGGCCGTGACCTGATGCAAAGCGGAGATCAACTTCTGACCTAACTTGGTAAAAAACTGCTGATGTTCAACCGACCTGCGGCCACCACTGGTTTCGCCGTTGTATGGATAAGTAAAAATCAGGTCGATGTCGGATGAGAAATTCAGCTCACCGCCGCCCAATTTCCCCATGCCTAAAATCAGCAAAGGCATAGGCTTGCCTTTTTGATCCAATGGCTGGCCCCACTGAGTAGCCAGGTCCTGATAAGCCCAGTGATAAGCACTGTTGATCAGGTTGTCTGCCATGGCAGAGATATCCTGCAGGCACTGTTCTGTCGATTTCACAGCAAGAATATCAGCCGCCAGAATTTGGGCAAGCATCGCATTACGGTAACGACGTAACGCCTTAAAAACAGTAGCTTCGGATTGATCGGCAAGAGTAAGCAGAGGGTTCTGATGTGTTAAAGGCTTAGCCAATAAATCTTTATTCAGCAGCACCGCAATAAGCTCTGGTTGCTGTTGCATCACCCGGCTTAAAAAAGGGCTGACCGCCAGTAAGAGCTTCAGATCCTGCAGCTGTTCAGCAGTTAAATCCGCTAGCAGCAAGGTCGGTAATACCAGATCGACTTCATGCTGTAACTCAGACGGCAATACAGCGGCTAACCGGGCGGTCAATGGGCTCATCAGTACCTCAGGCAGAAAACAAAGATTCAGAACAATTCAGCAATGCACAGTTATAGGCTGCACTGCTAAAAAAACTCAAGGCTTGTGTCGCATCAGGCGACGGTAAAGCAGCGAAGTCTTTGGATACTATAGCCAGAGCGTGCAGACATCGACTTATCTCCTGCCATGACTGCGGATCCTGGCTCCGTAAAAAGTAGCTTTCGTGATACTGCAAAGATTTTAATAAAGCCGCAGTGCTGCTGTGATCGGCTGGCATAAAGACCAAAGGCTGATTTTGCACCAGACGGTAACCCCGTTCTGCTTTAGACTGCCAGCCCAAACGCAGTGGCAACGACTGCACCAACTGACGCGACAAGGCAAACAAAGCTTTGACATCGCCTTGTTGCAGCTCCAATTCCAGTTCAGCTATCACTTCTTTTTGTTCACCTGATACTACTTCGCCCTGATCCAACACAGCTTCTACTGTGCTGCCATCCGCTAAAGTGAGTAACCAGCTTTGACGGACAAAGTCGGTGCGAAACAGCTGTTTTAGCTGACTTTGCAGCTGCGCTAAATCTGTACCCTGAGGCCAGATTTCAGCAGGAAAGGCAGTGAGTTCAGGCCATACGGAGGCACAAGGCAAATTGTATTCAGGCCTCAGATGCAAACCGCCATGCTGCTGCCCTGCCAGTTTAATGGTTTGTTCAAACTGACCTTTTTTCAGACGGGTGCGAAGGCCTGCATCAAAACGACGAAACCACAGATCGTCGGTTTCATAATAGGCATTAAGCAGCTGCACACTTTCCTGCTTTTGTACCGTCTTAGCCAGTTGTTGCCAGACTAAATCCAGGTCAGGTACCGGGCTTTGAATAAGTAAAAATTTAAGTTCTGCTTCCATTGCCATAGCGGCTTATTTCCTGTTCTGTAAGAAGGAGTTGTCAAGTCATTAGCTTCTGGCCTATGATCGGCTCAATTCTCTATTTTGACCAGATGTTGGTCGGTTTTTTTAGGATTTTTATGTTGATCACTTCAAGACCATGGCAAGCAGGCATGCTTCTGGCCACAGTGTTGCTAAGCTCCAGCGTCACTGCACAACAAGAAATAACAGGCACTCCGGTCAGCCCACAAAATGCCTATATCAGCGACAAGCTGATCACTTATATCTACAACGGTCCGGGCCGCGACTATAAAATCATCGGCAGCATAGCAGCTGGCGAAGAAATTAAATTAGTTGCAGAAGACAGCACTTCAACTTACTGGCAACTGACTGACAGCAAAGGCCGCACTGGCTGGATTTTAAAACAGTACGTTAGCTTAACTCCGGTATTTGGTGGTGAAAGCGAGCAACTGCAGCAACAATTACAACAACAGCAAACTTTAGTTTCTCAGTTACAGCAGGAAAAAGATCAACTGCAACAACAACTCAATGAAACCGACGCTGCAGTACAACAAGCAGAAAAAGCCACAGCGACTGCGCAGCAAACTATTGCGCTGCTGACCCAGCAACTGCAAGAAAAACCATCCGCCTTCTGGCAAGACAAAATGGTATTAGGCTCCATTTTAGCTTTCGCTGGTTTGATCTTAGGTTTACTGGTCCCGGCTTTAATCCCATCACGCCGCCGTAAGGAACGCTGGATGTGATTTAGGGCTATTAGCCTTACCTTCTGAAATACCTCTATTTATTTGTTTAAAAATCAGGTGCTGAGCTGGCTACAAAGGCTCAGTATCTGGTTTGATTCCTACTTGAAAATGAGCTGTACCGCCTAGTTTCAAAAGAAGTACCACTTAAAAAACACCTCAAGGCCAGCTTTTTACCTTTGCCCCGATATTTCAAATGATCAGTTTTTCTTAGTCAGCTATTTCCGCTATAAATTTTCTGGTTTTTTCTCTCAAATTCATAGAAGCTGAATCACTATAGTGTTTTGGGCACAGGGTAAGACCCGCCCCCAGGAGTTTTCGTACCACTAATTTCACCCTAAGTACTACCCTCAACATACCTCATTAACTGAGCTTTATTGGAGTCTATTTAATGGCATACGACAAGATCCTTGTTAGTGAGCACGGTGAGGAGTTTCCCTACTCAGAGTTTTCTGATGGAGAGTCTTACTACTATCAAATAAGCATTATTTTCGATGACAGAGATGGTGAATTGTTTGTCTCAAAATGGGGTTCTCATATAGCATTTGATGACGATGGTAGCTGGCTTGATTTCAAAATTGCACCCAGCACTCTATTTCCTGAATGCCAGAAGTTGTCCCATGAACACTTGCTTAGCTACATGCAGATCTTGAGCGAAAGAGAGTCTGAAGGAAAAATTATTTCAAGAGAGGAAGTTGATGCGCTTCACCTTGCTTTTAGAAGCCAGCGCTAGCAATCCGTACCCTCATCCTCTCGGTTGTAATCGGTAAGTGTCAAATCTTGGGGTGTACACCTTTGTTTTTTGCTCTTTTCCGTCAATAGTAAAAGCCATACCAACTACTGGCACCAATCCCTCTTTGGGGCCGGTTCCGGTACTTCGCAGAGCTCAGTACGTCCATTCGGCGGCAAGCCAAACTGTTGGCTTACCGAAAGCCCGAATGAACCCAGAAAAATTGGGTGGCCAAGGTTTTAAGGCTGGGACTGTTTGAGTGAGGAGTCGGTAGCGACGAGCGAGTTGCCCAGCCGCCTTGGACGCACGATTTTGGGCCGGGCTTTATACTCACTGCGTTCGTACCCCTTCGGGGCCAGCTAAAGCTGTTCAACGCAAGCGTTGTCGCTGCGAC
>Ga0181595_10004723_pt1 | contig 12347 bp, 9 predicted proteins | sample 041ome_7_FD_145604 | JGI IMG/M metagenome (GOLD analysis project Ga0181595, IMG submission 145604) | Coastal salt marsh microbial communities from the Groves Creek Marsh, Skidaway Island, Georgia - 041401AS metaG (spades assembly) | ecosystem: Environmental > Aquatic > Marine > Intertidal zone >...
GGATGATGATCTGATGATGGAATATATGGAAGGCGAAACGCCTTCGATTGAAGACATCAAACGTTGCATTCGTGAAGGCACGCGCACAATGCACTTTTTCCCTACGTTCTGCGGAAGTGCGTTCAAAAACAAAGGTATTCAGCTCGTGCTCGACGCGGTGGTTGACTACCTGCCCAGCCCCACCGAAGTCGATCCGCAGCCACTGACGGATGAAGAAGGTGAGCCCACTGGTGAAGTCGCCAAGGTAGACGTTAATGAGCCCCTCCGTGCTCTGGCGTTCAAAATCATGGACGACCGCTTCGGTGCGCTGACGTTTATTCGCGTTTACTCAGGCACGATGAAGAAGGGCGACACAATCCTCAACTCGGCGACGGGTAAGACTGAGCGTATCGGCCGAATGGTTGAGATGCACGCTGACGACCGAACGGAGATCGATGTGGCACAAGCTGGCGATATTTTCGCCTGTATCGGCATGAAGAATGTTCAGACTGGGCACACGCTGTGTTCCACAGCTTCGCCGTGCACGCTTGAGGCGATGGTCTTCCCTGACCCTGTTATATCAATTGCGGTAGCGCCAAAAGATAAGGGTGGTTCAGAGAAGATGGGTATCGCCATCGGTAAGATGATCGCAGAGGACCCCTCGTTCCGTGTCGAGACAGATGAAGACTCTGGTGAGACCATCCTGAAGGGCATGGGCGAACTTCACCTCGACATCAAGATTGACATCCTACGTCGTACTTATGGCGTTGAGCTCGAAGTAGGTCAGCCACAGGTGGCTTACCGCGAGACGATCACTCAGGCTATCGAAGACAGCTACACACACAAGAAGCAGTCCGGTGGTTCAGGTCAGTTCGGTAAGATAGACTACCGAATCACTCCCGGACAGCCCGGAGACGGTTTCGTCTTCACTTCAAGCGTTGTGGGCGGAAACGTTCCTAAGGAATTTTTCCCTGCGATTGAGAAGGGCTTTGAGGTCATGATGCAGGAAGGCCCAATGGCGGGCTTCCCAGTGCTTGACGTTGCGGTGGAGCTTTATGACGGTGGATTCCACGCAGTCGACTCTTCAGCAATTGCCTTCGAGCTAGCAGCGAAAGGCGCATTCCGTCAGTCAATGCCCAAGGCATCGCCACAGCTGATCGAGCCCATCATGAAAGTTGACGTGTTCACACCGGACGATCACGTCGGTGACGTTATTGGTGATTTGAACCGTCGTCGCGGCATGATCAAGGATCAAGAAGCGGGTACGACAGGCGTTCGCGTTAAGGCTGACGTGCCACTCGCCGAAATGTTTGGTTACATTGGCTCCTTGCGCACAATGACATCAGGTCGTGGTCAGTTCTCTATGGAGTTTTCACACTACCTGCCATGTCCAGCAAGCGTTGCCACGACGGTGATTGAAGAGGCAAAAGCGCGCAAGGAAGCTAAGTCCAAGTAAGCGCCTGTTGATTCTGTTTTCGACTCTATCAAGCCCCGCATTTGCGGGGTTTTTTTTGCCTCGTGCAGCCTGTTTTTGTCTTAGGCGTCATTCGAAGCTTTACAACATCATTAATGGAAGCCAGAGTAGTTCGCAAAATAACTAGAACTACTCTGGGAGATAGAACATGTTTGCAAAGTTTGGGCCGATGGTTTTGGGGATTCCTCTGCTGTTGTTGGGTGTCATGTGGGTTTTCGCACCCGAGATGGCAGCAGCAAATCTGAGCAGCGAGTTACTCACAGGCGCTGCGTTAACAACACAGATTGGCGACAGTGCTGCCTTTTTCTTGGGCAGTGGCTTTTTGCTAATAGTCGGAGGCTTTCGCGCGAATGCTACGATGATCCTGATCGGCGGTTGCCTTGTGGGTTTGGTGGCACCTGCGAGGATCATTGCGGCCATGGTTCATGGCGGTGATATGACGTTAGAGCCAATAGTGGTGGAGGTGATCACCTTCGTTGTCGCTTATTTCGCAGCAAAACAGCTAAACGCTGCCGGGTAAGGAGCACGCTATGTTGATGCTTACTTTAGGCGTTTTGCTTTGGTCCGTAGCGCATCTGTTTAAGCGCCTGGCACCCACTGCTCGAGAGGGGATGGGTGATGGCGGTAAGCTGGTGGTAACACTCGCATTGATCGGCAGTATTGCTCTTATGGTCTCGGGCTATCAAAGCGCGACGGGTCCCGTTTGGTGGGTACGCCAGCCATTTTGGGAGCTTGTCAACAGTACGTTAATGCTCTCGGCTTTCTACCTGATGGCAGCGTCTGCGCTGAAAGTGCGAGTGACGTCTATTGTCCGACATCCCCAGCTAACTGCGATTAAAGCCTGGAGCGTGGGGCATCTTCTTGTAAACGGTGATGCGCCGTCGCTTGTGCTTTTTGGCGGTCTTCTCGTGTGGGCAATCGTCTCAGTTATTCTCATCAATAGGCAGGACGGGAAGTCTCCGCTGTCAACTATGGAAACGAGTATTCCTCGCGAAGCCTTAGCGATGATTGCTTCTGCCCTGCTTTATTTTGCTGTTGTTCAAGCTCATGCCTACTTGGGTTATCCCGTCTACGGATAAGTAATGGATTACCATCTCGATACGGGAAGTATAAGAGCCGCGCTCGATGATCTCGCCGAGAGGCACGAGCGTATCGCCCGAGCGCTTGCTCAAGTCGGCTACCCCGAGGAACGTCGCAGGGACCACAGCTTTGAGACTTTGGCCCGAATTGTGGTGGGACAGCAGGTAAGCGTTGCGGCCGCCACTTCGATTAACAAAAAACTAGTAAGTGCGCTCGACGGGCAGTTAACGGCCAGGGCGGTACTGGATGCGAGTGACGAACTTTTGCGAAGTGCAGGACTATCTCGGCAGAAAGTTAATTACATTCAGTCTCTAGCGACAGCACAAGCAACGGGGACTCTCGTTCTCGAGGGGTTGCCAGAGCTTGCGGATGACGATGCTGTGGCAGTGATCACGAGTATTAAAGGGTTTGGCGAGTGGTCTGCGCATATGTATTTGATGTTTTCACTGGGTAGGCCGGACATCTGGCCCGTCGGTGATCTCGCTGTTCGGGAGGGGTTTAAGCGTATTCAAGGACTCGAGGAGCGCCCCTCGGCAGGCAAGCTAAAACCTATGGGAGAGGAGTTTCGGCCTTATCGGAGTTCGCTTGCGATGTTGTGCTGGCGTTTCTGCACCGTTGAACCGCTTTGAGATGCCGTTAGTATGAGTGATTTCTCAGAGTCTGATCACCGATTCATGCGGCTTGCACTCGCGCAGGCTACCAGGGCGGCGCAGCTGGGTGAGGTACCTGTGGGTGCGGTTGTGGTGCTTGATGGCGAGGTCATTGCCGAGGCCTGCAATCAGCAAATTACATTGAATGATCCATCCGCTCATGCCGAGGTGCTAGCGCTCCGCTCGGCAGCTGCTGAGCTGGAAAACTATCGACTTCCCGGCTGTGAGCTTTTTGTCACCCTCGAGCCTTGCACCATGTGTTGTGGTGTGATGGTTCATGCGCGCGTATCCCGTCTTGTTTTTGGCGCGAGAGAACCGAAGGCGGGGGCCGTAGCAAGCATGGCTTCGGCGTTAGATAACGCGGCCTTAAATCACCGTGTAGCCTGGTCTGAGGGGCTGGGGGCTGATGAAAGTGCTGACTTGCTGCGGGCCTTCTTCAAAGCGCGGCGCACTTCGAAGGCCTCGCTATAGACTTAGCGGTGTCCACTGGAGTAACTCGTGGGCTGCGGCTGTTAGCTCACTGAGATCTAGAGGTGCCGAAACTGTTTGCGATGGGATGTCCTGTAGCGCCAAGGTCGCTTGGTAATGCCGAATATTATCGACATAGGTGACTGCCTCCTGGCCTCTCGCAAATCCGTGCCTGAGATGTGGGTAGATTTTAGGGTTTTGCAGGTCAGGTAAGCGCTCTCTCACGTCTCGCCAAAGGTGTGGGTCGCCACCATTCCCTTCGGTTAGTCGTCGCGCCTCTTCTAAATGCGCCATGCCCACATTGTAGGCCGCAAGTGCCATCCATGTGCGATCGGGGTCTTCGATGTCGTCGGGAAGGCGGCGAAGGAGATTGCGCAAAAAACGTGCACCACCGCGCAGACTCTGTTCGGCATCTAGCCGATTTTTAACGCCGACTTCTTGTGCGGTCGGGCGGGTGAGCATCATCATCCCGCGCACTCCCGTTGGCGACTTAGCCTTTGGATCCCAGTGTGATTCTTGATAGGCGATAGCTGCCAGTAGCTGCCAGTCTAAGCGAAACTCCTTTGCGATAGATTCAATGAGAGGGCGCCATTTCGGTAAGGTGCTTTCGATGGCGCGCTGAAACGTGAAGAGCTCAATGCGCGACGTGTCAGCACCACTTCCGAAATAGCGTTCTTCGAGATCCGCCAGGCGCCCCTCATCGGCTGCATGAGCGAGGAAGGTATTGATTTTCTCACGCCATCGCGGGGCCCTCGTATCGAGACCAAGATACCAAACAGTATTCAGTGTTTCCTTGAGTTGAAAGGCTTTCGCTACCCGCGGATAGAGCCGTTGCTGCATAGCAAATTCGCTTGAATCCAAGAGCGCTACATCGGCGCGACCGGCCTCAACTTCACTGAGTACAGCGCTGGACTGTGCGGTCTCCATAACCCGGTATTCAATGTTCGGATTAATTTCTTTGAGCATGTTTAGTCGTGTACTGTGATGACTGCCCTGCATAATGACGATATCGAGATTTGCTAAATCGTCGATACTACGGGGCCTAAACTGTCCGGCTTTGTAAACGACGACCGGGTGTTGCTCAAGGTAGGGGCTGGTTGCGGTGAAGAGCTGATCACGAGTGGTGGATTGGGTTAAGCCCGCGGCAGCGATGTGGGCTTCACCACGCGCCAAAGTATCAAAAACATCTTCAATGGTAGACGCTACTTTGATACGTAGGGCCATACTTTGCGATTCCGCAAAGGCCTTGAATAATTCGTACTCTAGGCCAGCGGGTTCGTTTGCCCCGAGATAATACGTGGTGGGGCCATTGCGCGTAATGACAACGAGCTCATTACCCGGCGCGAAGGCATCGAGAACGGTTGGGTTGCCGCAGGCCGTCAAAAGCGAAATTACGATCAGTAGCCACTGTTTCATGCGGCGAGTGTAGCGTAGATCTTGATTTTGGACATTCACCCGACGACGTTGGCGAGGTATGATACGCGCTTCATTTTGTAGGATTTGCCCATGCTCCTCTTGCCCGGGTCGGACGCACTGTCAGCTCCCCGTTTTAAGCGTCTATCAAACGAAATAGCCCTGCACGATTCTCAACTAAAACTCACCCGCGCGTTCTTTGTTTATGCGATCGAGTCCGCGGGCGACGTTGATGTCGAGGAGCTGGGCGCGCTGTTACAGCCCGGCACAAGCCCGATCCCTCGCGGAGACGAGCTCGCGCAGAGCGAGATTGTGATTGTTGCGCCTCGTATTGGCACTATCTCGCCTTGGTCTAGCAAGGCTACCAACATAGCCAACAACTGCGACTTCGAAACAGTTAAACGCATAGAGCGTGCCATTGTTTATGTGATCGAGGGGGTAAGTCAGTGCGGTGACCGGTCGGGATTGCACGCTTTGCTGCACGACCGAATGGTCGAGACGGTTATGACCACCTACGATGATCTATCGACGTTGTTTAGAGATATTTCTCCGCGACCACTGACCTCAGTGCCTGTAATGGCGGCAGGCAGAGAGGCGCTGATTGAGGCTAACGGTAATCTTGGATTGGCCTTGGCAGAGGACGAAATCGACTATCTTGCAGAGGCGTTTACTGCCTTGGGACGCGATCCCTCTGATGCCGAGTTAATGATGTTTGCACAGGCGAACTCCGAACACTGCAGGCACAAGATCTTTAATGCGTCATGGACCATCGATGGCATCGATCAAGATTGGTCATTATTCGGCATGATCAAGAACACCTATAAACAGGGTGGAGAGCAAGTTCTGTCCGCCTATGCCGACAATGCTGCTGTTGTCGCGGGCCACGTTGCCGGTCGTTTCTACCCCGAGCCTGATTCCCAATCGTGGACCTATCACCAGGAGCCAATTGCGCTGCTCATGAAGGTGGAAACGCACAATCACCCCACTGCCATTGCTCCCTTCGCAGGTGCGGGCACAGGCTCCGGCGGTGAAATCCGAGACGAAGGCGCTGTTGGACGAGGTTCTCGGCCGAAGGCAGGCCTGTGTGGTTTTACGGTGTCTCACCTAAATTTGCCCGATTACGAGCGTCCGTGGGAGACGGGATACGGCAAACCAAACCGTATTGTTACGCCCCAGCAGATCATGACTGACGGACCACTCGGTGCTGCGGCGTTTAACAACGAATTTGGCCGACCTAATCTCGGAGGCTACTTCAGAACCTTCGAAGTCGCGACGAGCGAGGGAGTTCGTGGGTACCACAAGCCAATTATGATTGCCGGTGGTTTTGGCAATATCAAAGAGGAACATGTCGACAAGCCCCCGTTCTCTGCTGGCGCGAAGTTAGTTGTTTTGGGTGGTCCAGCAATGCTGATTGGACTCGGTGGCGGTGCGGCATCTTCAATGGCGAGTGGCTCGAGCACTGAAGACTTGGATTTTGCTTCCGTGCAGCGCCAAAATCCTGAAATTCAGCGACGGTGCCAGGAAGTTATCGATCGTTGCTGGGAGCGAGGTGCAGATAATCCGATCGCGTTTATCCATGACGTCGGTGCTGGTGGGCTGAGTAATGCCTTCCCTGAACTGGTAAAAGATGGGGGCTGCGGCGGTAATTTTGAGCTTCGTAATGTCCCAAGTGACGAAAAAAGCATGAGCCCTCTCGAGATTTGGTGCAATGAATCTCAAGAGCGATATGTGATGGCGATCAACCCTGATCAGATTGCCACATTTACCGATATTTGCGCGCGTGAACGCTGCCCCTTCGCGGTGGTAGGTGAGGCGACAGACGCACAACATTTACGCTTGGGCGACACCCTATTCGACAATAATCCTGTTGATTTGCCACTCTCTTTGCTTTTTGGGAAGCCACCCAAGATGCACCGCGAGACGCAGCGAGTTGCGCCGCCAATTGATGACTTTGACGGCAAAGTGGCCATTGCTGATGCTTTGGAGCGCGTACTCACCTTCCCTGCAGTTGGTAGTAAGAGCTTTTTGATCACTATTGGTGATCGTTCTGTAACGGGAACGGTTGCGCGTGACCAAATGGTTGGACCTTGGCAGGTGCCTGTGGCTGATGTGGCGGTGACCACGGCGTCACTCGATACGCATCTGGGCGAAGCAATGAGCATGGGAGAGCGAACACCGGTGGCAACGCTTGACGGCCCTGCATCTGCTCGGCTGGCCGTTGCAGAGGCTGTGACGAATATTTTGGCATCGCCCGTTAAATCGCTGAGGGACATCAAACTCTCAGCTAACTGGATGTGCGCTGCAGGTTACTCCGGGGACGATGCGGTACTCTACGATACGGTCAAAGCCGTTGGCCTCGAGTTCTGTCCCGCACTGGGGATGACCATTCCCGTTGGCAAGGATTCGATGTCAATGAGAACTCAGTGGGAGGAAGGTGGTGACGTTAAGGCGGTAACCGCGCCCGTATCGCTTATTGTCTCTGCGTTCGCGCCTGTTGGGGATGCGCGCGAAACGTTGACGCCCGAACTGTCTCGTGATGAGAGCACGAGTCTATTGTTGATTGATTTGGGCCGCGGACAGAATCGACTGGGTGGATCGGTGCTTGCACAAACGTATGGTCAGCTCGGAAGTACGGTTCCAGATGTAACTCCCGAGAATGTATGCCGGCTATTTACAGCGATTAACGAACTCAAGGCTGAGCAACTTATTCAGGCGTATCATGATCGGTCAGATGGCGGTCTGCTTGTTGCATTGCTGGAAATGGCTTTCGCTGCACGTTGCGGACTCGACGTTCAAATTGACGCTGACGTCGATGGCGCGGCGGCCAGCCTCTTTAGTGAGGAGATTGGCGTTGTGATTCAAGTCGCTGACTCTGCATTGGATCGGGTCAGAGCTACTCTGGCACAAAACCAGTTGGACGAGTTCACATCGATCGTCGCAAAGCCACGCCTAGACGAGCGCATCGTTGTTAATACGGCCTCGTTCGAGTTGATCGACAGCCGACGCGGCGCGTTACAGCAGCTGTGGGCGCAAAACAGCTATGCGATTCAGCGTGACAGAGACAACGAGGAGTGCGCCGACCAGGAGTATGCGGATATTGTTGCTGAAAATCCTGGCTTGAGCGCGACGTTGAGTTTCGACGCAGCTGACGATGTTGCGGCACCGTTGATCGCTACGGGTGTTAGACCCAAGGTTGCCATCTTGCGCGAGCAGGGAGTTAACGGCCAAGCTGAAATGGCCGCTGCTTTTGACCGTGCCGGGTTTGAAGCTATCGACGTGCATATGTCAGATCTTAAGTCAGGCCGACGAAAGCTAAGCGAGTTCAAGGGGCTCGCAGCTTGCGGAGGGTTCTCATATGGCGACGTTCTCGGTGCGGGAGAGGGATGGGCCAAAGGCATTTTATTTGATCCATCAATGAGCGATCAATTTCAAGCTTTCTTCGAGAGAGACGACAGCTTCGCTCTAGGCGTTTGTAATGGTTGCCAGATGTTGTCGGCTTTGGCGCCCTTAATTCCGGGCGCTGACCATTGGCCACGCTTTGCTCGGAACCTGTCAGAGCAATATGAGGCGCGGCTAGTGCGTGTCCGTGTCGAGAAGTCGTCGAGTATCCTGATGGCAGGTATGCAAGGCTCGGAGTTGCCTATCGTCGTTGCACATGGCGAGGGTCGGGCGCAGTTTGCCGACGCAAATGGCATGTCGTCAGTGGAGACTTCAAACCGTGTTTCGCTTCGGTATGTCGATAACTTTGGGCAGCAGACACACGCGTTCCCAGCGAATCCAAATGGCTCTCCGAACGGCATTACCGGTCTGTGTAATGCAGACGGAAGAATTAACATTATGATGCCACACCCCGAGCGTGTATTCAGAACAGTCCAGATGTCTTGGGCGCCGAGCAACTGGCCCGAGGATTCAGGTTGGATGCGTTTGTTCCGCAACGCGAGGGTATGGGTCAACTAAACCTGTTGGGCAATAGCAGAAACGAGCGCCACGCGCTAAACTGCGCGCCGTTTGGCGATGCGGCCGGACAGCTGGGTGATATGGAGCATCAATGCTGAATCGTTATTCCTTGTGGAAAAATTTACTTATAGCGCTTGTCGTTGCTATGGGCTTCTACTATGCGGCCCCTAATATCTACGCGCCCGATCCCGCTCTTCAAATCGGTGGGTCCAGCGGTTCGCAGGGTGTTGATGAAGCCGTATTAGAACGTGCGAGTGAGGCTCTGACCGAGGCGGGTATTCGTCATTTCGGTCAGGAAGTCCAGCAATCGGGCAAAACCGGCCTTATCCGACTTGAGAGCCGTGACCAGCAATTAAAAGCGCAAGCGGCCTTGCAACGAGCATTAGGCGACGGCTTCATCGTTGCATTAAACCTGGCGCCGACAACACCTGACTGGTTGGTGCAGGGTGCGGCACAGCCGATGAAGCTGGGTTTGGACCTAAGTGGCGGCGTTCACTTCAAACTCGAGGTGGATGTCGACGCTGCAACCTCGAGAAAGCTTGAGCAATACGAAAGTGGCATCAAGCGCCGACTACGTGAAGAGCGCATACGTGGTCGCGTTGCTTTGGAAGGTACGCGCGTTGCTATGACCTTTAGGTCGGTCGAGGACCGCGAAGAGGCGCGTGCTCAAGTCCGGGATCTGTACCCTGAGTTAATGCTCGATCGCGTTGATGAGAATGGTCCCCAATTGTTCGCGGAGGTGACTGAAGTCACAATCGCGGAGACGGTGGAGTATGCGGTCGCTCAGAACTTAACGACACTCCGTAACCGAGTGAATGAGTTGGGTGTCTCGGAGCCTTTAGTTCAGCGGCAGGGGAGCAATCGAATTGTTGTAGAGCTTCCAGGCATTCAAGACACCGCCGAAGCCAAGCGCATACTTGGAAAGGTTGCTAACCTAGAGTTTAGGCTCGTCGCCGAGACCAATGCACCACTCTCTGAACGACAAAAGTTTGACTACCGCGGCGAGACCCGGCAAGGCATGTCCGAATGGCTCGAGCGCGAAATTATTATCACGGGTGAGCGCGTGTCGAATGCGGCGGCGAGCTTTGATCAAAACGGTCAGCCAAACGTTCAGATCACACTCGATGGTGAGGGTGGTATGTTGATGTCCCGTGCCACGCGCGCCAACGTAAAGCGTCGCATGGGCGTACTCTTTATCGAGCGTAAATTCCGAACGCAGTACGACGTCGATGAAAATGGTGAGACGGTCGTGATTCGGGAGCCTTACGATGAGAAAAAGGTGCTTACCGCGCCGGTCATACAGTCTGCGCTCGGTGCACAATTCCAGATCACAGGGCTTGATAGCCCTGCGGAGTCATCTGAGCTTGCCCTGATGTTGCGCGCTGGCGCGTTGGCGGCGCCGATCAGTTTTGTCGAAGAGCGAACCGTGGGTCCGTCGCTGGGTGCCGAAAACATTGAACTGGGTGTTAAATCGCTGCAGTTAGGCCTCGCGCTTGTTGTGCTATTCATGATCGTCTACTACCGGGTCTTTGGTGCTATAGCCGTGGTGGCTTTGACCGCGAACTTGGTATTACTCGTTGCTGTTATGTCGCTACTCGGCGCGACACTAACGTTGCCAGGTATAGCGGGCATTGTCCTCACTGTTGGTATGGCGGTAGATGCCAATGTGTTGATCTTTGCCCGTATCCGTGAAGAGTTAGCCGCGGGCACATCCAATCAGCTCGCTATTCACAGCGGCTTTGAGCGTGCAGTGACGACGATTCTTGATGCCAATATCACCACGTTGATTGTCGCAGTCATTCTCTACGCTGTGGGCACGGGACCGATTAAAGGCTTCGCAGTAACGCTGTCGGTCGGAATCATCACGTCAATGTTTACAGCGATCATGGGCACGCGCGCTCTGGTCAATTTGGTGTACGGGGGAAGGCGCGCTCAGTCGCTGAGTATTGGTCACGTGCCTCTAAAGCCGAAGACAAAGGTTGAGGGAGCTTCCGCATGACATCTATTGCCTTTATGCGCGGTCGCTTTGTAGCGGCAGCTATCTCTGGAATGTTGCTACTGGCCACGGCGGTGTCCTTGGCAACGCAGCAGCTCAAGTGGGGTTTGGACTTCACTGGCGGTACGTTAATTGAGCTGAATTATGAGCAGAGCGCCGATTTGGGCGACATAAGAGCCGAGTTGGCGAACAGCGGTTTCGAGGGTGCGATGGTCGTCAGCTTTGGTACGGATCGCGACGTTTTGGTCCGTTTGCCTATCAATTATTCCGATGCGGAAGGTGCACGTATGGTCGATGTCCTTCGACAGGCAACCGCACAGGACATCACACTTCAGAGAATGGAGTTTGTGGGCCCACAAGTCGGTGACGAGCTGCGAGAGCAGGGTGGTCTCGCGATGTTGCTCGCGCTGGGACTGGTTCTCATCTACGTGGGTTTTCGCTTTCAAATTAAGTTTGCCATGGGCGCTGTGATTGCCTTGGCTCATGACGTAGTTATTATTCTGGGCTTCTTCTCAATTACCCGACTTGAGTTTGATCTCTCCGTGTTAGCTGCGATCCTGGCAGTTATCGGTTATTCACTGAATGACACCATCGTTGTCTCAGATCGTATCCGGGAAAATTTGCGCAAGATACGAAATATGGACCCTATGGGTGTGATCGATGTATCGCTCAACGAAACCCTCGGGCGTACACTCGTTACGTCTTTGACGACGTTGCTGGTGCTTACTTCGCTGGCTCTTTTGGGCGGCGATATGATTTTTGGTTTTGCGGTCGCACTACTGGTGGGCGTAACCATCGGTACCTATTCATCGATCTACGTGGCATCCACATCAATGTTGGTAATGGGTGTTACAAAGGAAGACGTCGCTATTCCCGTCAAAGAGGGCGAAGATCAGGACGAGATTGCGCCTTAGCAGCTTTTGCAGATCCCACAGACGAGAAGAGTACCCGGATCGCGAGAACAGCCCTCGGGTAGATAATTCCTCGCGGTAGCCGAGGACCGCTAAACAGCGCGGGCGCAGTGCTTGTTACTTTCTAGCGGATAGCCGCTAGAAGCTGTTTGAGTAGCTTTGGATTGGCGCAAACGATGTCGCCCTTGCCATCCAGTACGTCATCGCTTCCTTGGAAGTTTGTGACCAGGCCACCCGACTCACGAATTAGTAGCGTGCCGGCGGCAATATCCCAAGGTTTGAGGCCCGCCTCCCAGAAGCCGTCGAGTCGACCGGCGGCAACATAGGCAAGGTCCAGTGCAGCGGCGCCGGCCCGTCGGATGCCCATCGAGCTTCCTGCGACCTTCGCCAGACCTTGAACATACCACTCCATTCGGTCA
>Ga0181595_10004730_pt1 | contig 12337 bp, 9 predicted proteins | sample 041ome_7_FD_145604 | JGI IMG/M metagenome (GOLD analysis project Ga0181595, IMG submission 145604) | Coastal salt marsh microbial communities from the Groves Creek Marsh, Skidaway Island, Georgia - 041401AS metaG (spades assembly) | ecosystem: Environmental > Aquatic > Marine > Intertidal zone >...
AAGCTGGACTAGTATCACTGCTGGATTGCCACCGGCAGTTCCAGTGTTAACATGAACCGCCGTATGCGGAACCGCACGTACGGTGGTGTGAGAGGACGGCGGGAGTGATCCCGCCTCCTACTCGATTTTTCGTCTGTTACTAAGCGCTATCAGATATCCAGTGGCTTATCAAAATCAGCGTGTTTCTCAAAGTCACCGCTGATATTAACCAGCCGGTCGTCTTTAAACTCCACGACTAAGCGCTTTTCAAAATTATTGCCACGGCCACCTTTCAGGGCATAAAAGTAATGCCAGGTGTCATGGTCAAAGGGGTTGGCGGCTACCGGATTACCCAGTACAAACACCACCTGCTCCTTAGTCATAGCGACCCGCAGCTTGTCGACATCTTTTTGTTCTAAAAAGTTACCCTGCGGAATATCAATCCGGTATACCCAGCTGCTACAGGCGCTAAGGCCGAGTGCCGCAACCAGTACGGCGATTTTTACTACTGCTTTCATAGATGCCATTAATTCAACCTAAGTGCTGCCATCATAACCCAGGATGCGGAAGCAAAAAACCTGTTTCTGAGCGCTGTCTGTTAAAGTTCTACTGACGTGCTGTTAGTAGCGACTACACCACAAAGATCATAAGATCTGACTTACAACACACAAACTGCAACTCAGACTGAAGGCGTACACAAAAGTTCCCGCGCATTGGCCAAGGCATTGGCACTAATATTCTCACCGGCTAGCAGGCGGGCAATTTCCTGGATCCGCTCATCATCATTGAGCTGGCGCATCCGGGTTTCGGTGGCGATACCATCGGTATATTTTTCCACAAACAACTGCTGATGGCCCTGGCTCGCAACTTGCGGCAGGTGGGTAACGCAAATAATCTGAGTGCTCTGGCCTAACTGGCGTAATAAGCGGCCGACGCCGGCTGCTACCGGGCCGCTGATGCCGACATCCACTTCATCGAAAATCAAGGTAGGGGTTGTGACCTTATCCGCCAGTATCACCTGTACTGCCAGACTGATCCGCGATAACTCACCGCCGGAGGCGACCTTGCTTAAGGCTTGCAGTGGCTGGCCCGGGTTAGTCGATACCTCAAAACTGATCAGATCCAGGCCGTTGGCGCTGGCCTGCTCTAACGGCAAGGTCGAAACATTGATAGCAAAGCGGGCATTGGCCATGCTCAGTTCATGCATATTTTTGCTAATCAGCTCGCTTAGCTCTGATGCAGCCTGCTGGCGGGCGGCCGTTAAAACTGCTGCTGCCTGCTGATATTGGCGACTGGCTTGCTGAATAGCCAGCTCCAGCTCAGTCAGTCGTTGCTCTGAACCGGTTAATTCGGCCAGCTCGGCAGCTAGCTGTTGGTGGCGTTCTGCCAGTTGCTCATTGGCGATCTGATGCTTTCGCGCCAGATTCAGCCACTGTGCCAGCCGCTCGTCGACTTCGGCCAGACGTTCCGGATCCAACTCTACCTTGTCGGCGTAACGGCGCAGTTCACGGCTGGCTTCTTCGGTTTGCAGCAGGGCATCGCTTAGCATTTGCTGTACACCAGCCAGAGCCGGATCCAGCGCTTGCAACTGCTCCAATTGGTAGCTTACCTGAGATAACGCGCGATAAATGCTTTGTTCATCATCATCGTACAGTTGCTGCAGGCATTGCTGGCTTTGCGACAGCAGCGTGTTACCGTGCGTCAGCCTGCTATGTTCGGCTTCCAGTTCGCTAAATTCATCAGCCTGTGGCGCAAACTGATCCAGCTCTGCCACCTGATATTCCAGGAGCTGGCGCTGTGCATCGCGTTGCTGCTGTGAATGTTGCAGGGCCTGATGTTCCTGCTGCAGTTGTTGCCAGTAGCGATAGCTTTGCCGGCATTGCTGCTGCAGCTCGCTATTGGCGACATAGGCATCCAGTAACTGACGCTGATAATCAGCCTTTAACAGCAGTTGATGCGCATGCTGGCCGTGGATGGATAGCAGGTATTGCCCCAGTTGCTTTAGTTGCTGCGCCGGTACCTGTACACCATTAATATAACCGCGGGAACGGCCCTCATTACTGACAACGCGCCGCACAATACATTCGTTACCCATCAACAAGTCTTGTTGTTGTAGAAAGTCGCGCGCGGCGGGTAGGGCAGAGATATCAAAGGTGGCAACAATATCGGCTTTATCTGCGCCGGGGCGCACTACTGCGGCGTCGGCCCGTTCGCCGAGACAGAGTGCCAGCGCATCAATAGCAATAGATTTACCGGCACCGGTTTCACCGGTAATGGTTGACATGCCGCTTGCCCAGTCAATTTCCAGCGCGCGGACGATAGCAAAATTACTGATATGAAGATGGCAAAGCATAAAGCACCCGATACTGTTTATAGTTACAGTGTAAATTTATACAGTAAAAGTGGCTTTAGCAAGTCGGGTGCTGATTTTTTTTAATACAGCTTGCTGCCCCAGCCCAGTTTATTGCGCAGCACGTGATAGTAGCTATAGCCGGGCGGATGCACCAGCCGTAGCGGGTTAGGGTGTTTGCGGATAGTAATATCATCGCCTGGCATTACGGCCAGAATCACATGGCTATCGCAACTAATTTGCAGATGTGCATCGTTAGTTTCAGCAACTTTCAGCCGGATTTCGCTATTTCCTGACACCACCAGTGGCCGACTACTTAGCGTATGCGGAAACATTGGCACCAGACTCATCGCATCCAGATCCGGAGTCAGAATGGGGCCACCGCCGGATAAAGAATAAGCGGTAGAACCGGTGGGAGTACTGATAATCAGCCCATCTGAGCGTTGGCTGTAGACAAATTCGTTATTGATATAGGCTTCGAATTCAATCATGTGCGCGACTTTGTCGGCGTGCAGTACGGCTTCGTTAACGGCACTATTACTGCTTTTCACACTGCCGTGACGATGCACGGCGATTTCCAACAGGTTACGCTTTTCGGTAACAAAATTACCGGCCAGCACTTCAGTCAGTGGCTCGGCAAAGCTTTCCGGTGCCAAATCGGTTAAAAAGCCCAGATTACCGCGGTTAACACCCAGTACGGCGACGTCAAAACGAGCCAGTACCCGCGCTGCACCCAGCATATTACCATCACCGCCGACAACAATTGCCAGGTCGCAGGTTTTCCCCAGTGTCACCAGGTCCAGCACTTCGGCACCGGCGATCGGCAGGCTTTGTGCTACCCGCTCTTCGACATAGACGCTCAGCCCTTGCTGCTGTAAAAACTGATACAGGCTAAGCAGTGTTTGGTTGGCGCCGCTATGGTGCGGTTTACCAATTAATCCCACTTTGTTAAAGGCAAGACTCATAACGTTTCCGTGTTGAAAGGCCGGTCAAGCACCGGTCGAAAAACTTTAGCCACCCCGACGGCGGCCAGACTGTTAGCTGAGTATAACGGCTACCGGCTTTAGTGTCCTGAGCTGCTTGAAATTTTTTAGAAAGGCCCCATCATAACCAGCAACAGAATGCAGGTGTAGGCGCATGACTGAAACATTAAGCAGAACCGAACTGATTTTAAAACTGATCGTTGAGCAGTATCTGCTGGATGGTTTACCGGTATCCTCCAAAGCGATTGCTGAAAATAAGGCGTTGTCAGTCAGCTCGGCCACGGTGCGCAATACCATGGTGCTGTTGGAACAGCAGGGGCTCATCCGCTCACCTCATACTTCAGCCGGACGAGTTCCGACTACCTCTGGCATCCGCTTATTTATCGATAAAATGTTACAACTGCAACCGATCAGTGATAGCTGGGCCGCCGAAATTAAAAAGCGCCTGGCACCACAGTTGCCGGTGTCATTATTATGCCAGCAAGCCGGGCAGTTATTGGCGAACCTGACCGGTTGTGTGGCGATTATCAGTGCGCCCAAAGCCAGTGGTCGTGAAGTGCGGCAAATTGATTTGGTCCGCCTGGCCAGTGACCGTTTGTTGCTGGTAGTAATTGATGAAGATGGCGATATTCTGCACCGGGTGTTGCAATGTGAGCAAACCATTGACTCGGGCACCTTAAGTAAAGTGTTGTGCCTGCTAAATGCGGCACTGGCCGGTGGTCAGTGGCAGGATGGTATTGCCCGCCTGGGTAATTTATTACGCAGTGAAACGGGGCTGGCGCAGGCGCTGTTGCAAAAAGTATTAGGCCAGCTGAGTCTCGACGAATTTATGCAACATCAACCGCTGATTTTTGGTCAGCATCAGTTGTTACTGACACCAGACTATCAGCAAAACCCGGCTTTGCAGCAGGTGGTGCAAATGCTCGAGCATCCGGCCGGCTTAATGCAGTTGTTGGAGCTGGTTACTAATGATAACCAACCTAAACTGATTCTGGGTAAAGAGTCGGGCTTTGTCGAGCTGTCGCAGCTTAGTGTCATTGCGCAAAGTTACCAGCGACAGCCGCACCGCTTTATCGCCCTGCTGGGTCCACGGCGGATGAATTATGCCCGGTTAATCCCCTTGGTTGAGTCCTGCGCCGCCCAGTTAAATTTAAACTTGAATCGGCCAAATTGATCCCCATAATACCCCTACGCTAAATTGGAGTATTGTAACAATGACTGAGCAACACAAGCCTGCAGAAACCCCTGAAGAGCTGAACCAGACTTCCGATAGCCATGCCGATACAGTGGAGCTGTCGTCGGAGCAAACCATTATTACCAAACTGGAAGAAGAACTGGCAAAAACCCAGGCACAGCTGGCTGAACAGCATGACCTGATGCTGCGCATTAAAGCCGAAGCGGATAATGCCCGCCGCCGTGCTGCGCTGGATGTGGAAAAGGCGCACAAGTTTGCGCTGGAAAAGTTCGCCTCTGATTTACTACCCGTGGTGGATAACCTGGAGCGGGCGCTGAACTTTATCAACCGTGAAGATGAAGCGTTCAAAGGTGTCATTGAAGGTATTGAGCTGACGATGAAGAGTTTCCTGGATACGGTTGCAAAATACGGCGTGATCCAGCTGGATCCGGCCGGTCAGCCATTTAATCCGGAGCAACATCAGGCGATGACGATGCAGCCAACTGCCGATTTGCCACCCAATACTGTGACCTTTGTGATGCAAAAGGGCTACGAGCTTAATGGTCGTTTATTGCGTCCGGCGATGGTTGGGGTGTCAAAAGCGCCGGATTAACCGCGTTACATGGTTCCTGCCAAATTTTAGTTTGCAACGCCCGGTTAAAGCCGGGCGTTTTTATATGGCACTAGAAGCGGTTTTGCTAATTAGCGCCGAACCGATTAAGCTGCTGCCAAGCCTATAACTGCTGGCGGCAGCACTATTTTACTGCTTACCAGCCGCCTTACCATGAGGTTGATATGCAGCCGCAGTTTCTGCACGCCGTACAACAGCTTATTCCTGCTGAGCGCTATTTCGATGATCCGCTCAGCACGCTGGCCTTTGGCACCGATGCCAGTTTTTATCGGTTAACACCGAAGTTGGTACTCAGGGTTGAAAGCGAACAGGAGGTGATCGCTTTATTGAAGCTGGCAGGTCAGTATCAGGTGCCGCTAACCTTTCGCGCGGCGGGCACCAGTTTATCCGGGCAGGCGGTGACGGATTCGGTGTTGTTGGTGCTGGGCGAAAACTGGCAGCAATATCAGATTTTTGAGCTTGGTGAGCGGATCCGGCTCGCGCCCGGGGTGATAGGTGCTCAGGCCAACAAGTGGCTGGCGCCCTATGGCCGCAAGATTGGCCCGGATCCGGCATCGATTAACAGCTGCAAAATTGGCGGCATTGTCGCCAATAATGCCAGCGGCATGTGCTGCGGTACGGCGCAAAACAGCTTTAATACCCTGCACGGTATGCGTTTGGTGCTCGCTGACGGCACAGTGTTGGATACCGAAGATGCAGCAAGTGTCGCGGCCTTTCGGCAGTCCCATGCGCCACTATTAGCCGAGCTTAGCACCCTGGCTCAGCAAACCTGTGACAATCCCGAACTGCTGGCCAAGATCCGCCATAAATACCGTTTAAAAAATACCATGGGTTTTTCGCTAAATGCTCTGACGGAGTTTAGCGATCCTATTGATATCTTAAGCCACTTAATGGTGGGATCAGAAGGCTGCCTCGGCTTTATTAGCAGTGTCACCTACCAGACGGTGCCAGAGCATCCGCATAAAGCCAGCGCACTCTATGTGTTCCCGGATATTGCCAGCTGCTGTCAGGCGGTAACCTTGCTAAAAGACACGCCGGTGGCGGCTGTTGAGCTGCTGGACCGGCGTAGTTTACGCTCGGTGCAACATAAAGCCGGCTTGCCGGCCTGGGTGGCGACCTTGTCAGAGGGCGCTGCGGCGCTGTTAATTGAAAGTCGCGCCGCCACAGTGCCGCAGCTGGAACGTCAGTTGGCACAAATACAGCAGCAACTGGCGGCCTTTGAGCTGGAACAAAACGTGGATTTTACCCGCGAGCCGGCAGTCGGTGAGCAATTGTGGGCGATCCGCAAAGGCACTTTTCCGGCGGTCGGCGCGGTACGCGAAACCGGCACCACGGTGATCATTGAAGATGTCACCTTCCCACTGCCACGGCTGGCAGAGGGGGTATTAGCCTTGCAGCAGCTGTTTGACCATTTTGGTTATCATGAGGCCATTATTTTCGGGCATGCGCTGGAGGGCAATCTGCATTTTGTGTTTACCCAGAGTTTTAACAGCGCCGCCGAGATCCAGCGTTATGCCGACTTTATGCGAGAGGTGGCGCAGCGGGTGGCAGTAGAATTTGGTGGCGCATTAAAGGCCGAGCATGGCACCGGCCGTAATATGGCACCCTTTGTCGAGCTGGAGTGGGGCACTGAGGCTTATCAGCTGATGTGGCGGATTAAACAGCTATTGGATCCGCAGCATATCCTTAACCCTGAGGTGGTGCTTAGCCGCGATAGTCAGCTGCATCTGAAGCATTTAAAAGCGTTGCCGGCGGCGGATCCTTTGGTCGATAAATGTATTGAATGTGGCTTTTGTGAGCCGGTTTGTCCCTCGCGTAAGCTAACGTTAACGCCGCGCCAGCGCATCGTAGCACAGCGAGAAATCTCACAACTGCAGCAAAGCGGTGAGGATAGCGCGCGCTTAGCCTCGCTGCAGCAAGCCTATCAGTATGCCGGCACTGATACCTGCGCCGCCTGTGGCCTGTGTAGCACGGCCTGTCCGGTGGGCATTAATACCGGCGATCTGACAAGGCAACTGCGTGCCCGTGCCAATCAGCGTTTTCAGGGGCTGGCTAACTTTGCCGCCAGTAAGTTTAGTGTGATTAGCAGCCTTGGCCGCACCGCGCTTAACATCGGCCAGCTCGGCGCCCGTATGTTAGGCGCGGCCATGCCACTCTGGCATCAGGCAATGCCAACAGCGGCCCGCGCCTTTCAGTTGCCGGAAAAGCCGGAGCAAGGCTCAGGCTTAATACCGGTATTGTATTTTGGCAGCTGTAGTGGCCGGGTAATGGGGCCGCAGCAGCACAGTCAGGATTCGCGCAGTCTGGCTGAGGTAAGTGCCAACTTACTACAAAAAGCCGGTTATCAGTTATTTCAGCCGCCAAAGCTGGCCCAGCAATGCTGTGGCATGCCGTTTCAGTCCAAGGGGCAATTCGCTGCTGCGAAACAACTGCAGCAACAATTGAATCAGTGGTTAATGCAGCATAGTGAGCAGGGTCGGATCGCGGTGTTTTGCGATAGCAGCCCCTGCAGCTTAACTTTACGCGAAGCCTTAGATCCGAGATTGCAGCTGTTTGATAGTATTGATTTTATCTATGACAAGGTCCTACCTAAGCTAAAGCTGGATAAGCAGGCCGCGCCACTGGCACTGCATATCAGTTGCAGCGCACAGCAGTTGGGGCAGGGCCGCCGGCTGACTGAACTGGCCGCCGCCTGCACCGAACAACTGGTAATCCCCGAGGGCATCAGTTGCTGTGGTTTTGCCGGTGACAAGGGCTTTTTCTTACCGGAGCTTAATGCGTCAGCACTGTCTGATTTAGCTCGACAGGTAAGTAAGTGCTCACGGGGGGTGTCCAGCAGCCGCACTTGTGAAATTGGTTTAAGCCGGCATAGTGGCGTAGAGTATCAGCATTTACTGTATTTACTTGATGCTCAAAGTGACTAATTGTTTTGCTTATGGCAAGCTGAATTCAGATTAATCTGAACCAGGCGGAGTTTATGCGGGTATTACATGTCGAAGATGATGAAGATATCAGAGCCGTAACCGAAATTGCTCTGGTTCAGTATTGAGTTTGATAATGGTGTTTGGGAAATCGATGCCTACCGTGGCGCAGATAAGCGTGAGTTACAGGTTGATCCGGGTACCGGCAAGGTATTACGCGATCGGGATGATTAATCCACTCTTAATCCACTTTTGCGTTGCGGGGGTTGGCGGTAATCACCGCCAACCTTAAGTTTTAGTGGTTACAGTTTTTGCAATACTTCGGCGGGTAACGCCAGCTCGTCGTTTCTGTTCACACCTACACCGCGCGTTAAAATGTTCTGCGCGATCTGTTTCGCCTCATCCAGCGAATGCATTTGCGCGGTGCCACACTGATAAATATTCAGTTCCGGAATATCATTCTGACTGGCAACTTTTAACACATCATCCATCGCCGCCTGCCAGGCTTTAGCTACCCGTTGTTCATCCGGTGTACCAATCAGGCTCATATAAAAGCCGGTACGGCAGCCCATAGGTGAAATATCAATAATTTCTACATCCTGGCCATTTAAGTGGTCTCGCATAAAACCAGCGAACAGATGTTCCAGCGTGTGAATGCCTTTTTCAGACAGAATTTCTTCATTTGGCACGCAAAAACGTAGATCAAATACGGTAATGGCATCGCCTTTGGGCGTAGTCATCTTTTTAGCAATGCGCACGGCCGGCGCTTTCATAATGGTATGGTCAACAGTAAAACTATCGAGTAATGGCATAGCAAATCCTGTAAGCAACTTAGAGATGGTTTGATTATAGCGCTGGCGGCAGCGGAAAGTTAACCGCTTTTGACCATGACGGCTATAAACAACACAAAATGCATCAAAAGCTAAAATTTTACTTTTGATAACCTTGAATAGATCAGGGCTAATCCCCACTAATCGGTCATCGCAATGTTTCATTGTTCAGAATATAAGTGGAGAGATGTTATGGGTAGAATTATTGGTATTGACTTAGGTACAACCAACTCTTGTGTGGCTATTTTGGATGGTGACAAGCCAAAAGTGCTGGAAAATGCCGAAGGTACACGGACCACGCCTTCCATTATTGCTTACACCGAAGATGGCGAAGTGTTAGTGGGTCAGCCAGCCAAGCGTCAGGCGGTGACTAACCCAAAAAATACCTTATTTGCTATCAAGCGCTTAATTGGTCGTCGTTTTGAAGACGAAGAAGTGCAGCGTGATATCAAAATCATGCCATTCCAAATTGTTAAAGCCGATAATGGCGATGCTTGGGTAGAAGTTAAAGGCAAAAAATTAGCCGCGCCGCAAATTTCAGCGGAAGTGCTGAAAAAGATGAAGAAAACGGCTGAAGATTATCTGGGCGAGCCAGTAACTGCGGCGGTTATCACAGTACCTGCTTACTTTAACGATGCTCAGCGTCAGGCGACCAAAGACGCCGGTCGGATTGCCGGTTTAGATGTGAAACGTATTATCAACGAGCCAACTGCTGCGGCACTGGCTTACGGTATGGATAAGAAGAAAGGCGATACCAAGGTTGCGGTATATGACCTGGGTGGCGGTACTTTCGATATTTCTATTATTGAAATTGATGATGTTGATGGCGAGCAAACCTTTGAAGTGCTGGCTACCAATGGTGATACGCACTTAGGTGGTGAAGACTTCGATAACCGCGTGATCAACTATCTGGTTGAAGAATTTAAGAAAGAACAAGGCATTGACCTGCGGAACGATCCGCTGGCGATGCAGCGTTTAAAAGAAGCCGGTGAAAAAGCTAAAATTGAACTGTCTTCTGCTTCACAAACGGAAGTGAACCTGCCTTATATCACGGCTGATGCCACAGGTCCGAAACACCTGAACATCAAATTAACCCGTGCTAAGCTGGAATCACTGGTCGACGATTTAGTGCAGCGTACTTTAGAGCCGCTGAAAAAAGCGCTGGCTGATGCTGACTTAAGCGTAAGTGACATCAACGAGATTATTTTGGTTGGTGGTCAGACACGGATGCCAAAAGTACAAGAAGCGGTAACGGCTTTCTTTGGTAAAGAACCACGTAAAGACGTGAACCCGGATGAAGCGGTAGCTGTGGGTGCGGCGATCCAGGGCGCGGTATTATCTGGTGATGTGAAAGACGTTTTACTGTTAGACGTTACGCCTCTGTCACTGGGTATCGAAACCATGGGTAGCGTGATGACCACGCTGATTGAGAAGAACACCACTATCCCGACTAAGAAGTCTCAGGTGTTCTCAACTGCTGATGATAACCAGTCTGCAGTAACTATTCATGTGCTGCAGGGTGAGCGTAAACGCGCCTCTGACAATAAGTCATTAGGTCAGTTTAACTTAGAAGGTATTCGTCCGGGTCGCCGCGGTGAACCACAAATCGAAGTGACCTTCGATCTGGATGCGGATGGTATTCTGCATGTATCGGCCAAAGACAAAGATACTGGCAAAGAGCAGAAGATCACTATCAAAGCCTCTTCTGGCTTAAGCGAAGAAGAAATCCAGAAAATGGTGCGTGACGCTGAAGCGCATGCTGAAGAAGATAAAAAGTTCGAAGAGCTGGTGCAGGCGCGTAACCAGGCCGATGCCATGGTTCATGCCACTCGCAAGCAAATCGAGGAAGTTGGCTCAGCTTTAGCCGCTAACGACAAAGAAGCTATCGAAGCGGCCATTGGCGAGCTGGAAAAAGCCATCAAGGGTAATGATAAGTCAGAGATCGAAGCCAAAACTCAGGCGTTGATCCAGGCTTCTCAGAAACTGATGGAAGCCCAGCAGGCGAAAGGCCAGGCCGGTGACGCTGGCCAGCAAGCCGGTGGCGCTGACGACGTAGTCGATGCGGAATTCGAAGAAGTTAAAGACGACAAAAAGTAATTAACGCTAAAACAGGCTGCAGCTTTGGCTGCAGCCGTTAACTGAGAAATAAGCACAGATCTATGTCCAAGCGTGACTATTATGAAGTACTAGGTGTCGCTAAAGGCGCCGATGATAAAGACATCAAAAAGGCTTATAAACGCCTCGCCATGAAATTTCACCCGGATCGCACCCAGGGTGATAAAGATATGGAAGAGAAGTTTAAAGAAGTACAGGAAGCCTATGAAGTTTTGTCTGACGAGCAGAAGCGGGCAGCCTACGACCGTTACGGCCATGCCGGAGTAGATCCGAATCGTGGTGCCGGTGGTTTTGGTGGCGCCGGTGGTGCCGACTTTGGCGATATCTTTGGCGATGTGTTCGGCGATATCTTTGGTGGTGGCCGCCGCGGTGGTGGTTCGCGCTCGCAACGAGGCGCTGACCTGCGCTACAACCTGGAGTTGTCGCTGGAAGAAGCGGTTAAAGGTAAATCGGTCGATATTAAAGTACCGACCATGGTCAGCTGTGACAGTTGTGACGGTTCCGGCGCCAAAAAAGGCACTTCAGCCAAGAGCTGTCCAACCTGTAACGGTGCCGGTCAGGTTACGATGCGTCAGGGCTTTTTTGCGGTACAGCAAACCTGTCCTACCTGTTCTGGACGTGGCAAAATTATTCCGGATCCCTGCAGCAAGTGTCATGGTGAAGGTCGCGTAGAAAAGACCAAAACGCTGTCGGTTAAGATCCCTGCCGGTGTTGATACTGGGGATCGCATTCGCTTATCTGGCGAAGGTGAAGCCGGCATGCATGGTGCACCTGCGGGTGATCTCTATGTCCAGGTGTCAGTAAAAGCGCACCCGATCTTCCAACGTGATGGCAATAATCTGTACTGTGAAGTGCCGATGAGCTTCGCTACCGCCGCCTTAGGTGGCGAGATTGATGTGCCAACGCTGGATGGCCGCGTTAAGCTGAAGATCCCGGCAGAAACGCAAACTGACAAGATGTTCCGCTTGCGTGGCAAGGGCGTACAGTCGGTGCGTGGCGGCGGTGTCGGTGATCTGGTGTGTAAGGTGGTGATTGAAACCCCGGTTAAGCTATCAGAGCGGCAAAAAGAGCTGCTGCGCCAACTGGATGAAAGTATGACCGGCGAAGGCGAAGCCACACACCGGCCGAAGTCAAAAGGCTTTTTCGATGGTGTGAAAAAATTCTTTGACGATCTGACCAGCTAATTTGACGGTTAAAACAATGAAATAACAGAAACCACCCGTTTTGGGTGGTTTTTTTATGGTGCGCCGGGCATGGCGCGCAGCGCCTTGACCGGCGCTATCTGCTGACTGTGGTGGTTAGCAGGTGACTTGGAGGTGAAAGTCCTCTACACACCCGGCAAGGGGAAGTGTTA
>Ga0181595_10004736_pt1 | contig 12329 bp, 13 predicted proteins | sample 041ome_7_FD_145604 | JGI IMG/M metagenome (GOLD analysis project Ga0181595, IMG submission 145604) | Coastal salt marsh microbial communities from the Groves Creek Marsh, Skidaway Island, Georgia - 041401AS metaG (spades assembly) | ecosystem: Environmental > Aquatic > Marine > Intertidal zone...
AACAATTTGCTTAATTTCGTTCCAGCCACAAAAAGCTGGCCTCCACTGAATTGCCTACTCTGCGCTGCGACAGCCAGTTTTAGCAAAAGGTTCTGAATATGCGAACTCCAACGACCATTGAAGCTCGAATCCTAAATGAACTATTTGTGCGTGCAAAACTAGGGTATGACGCAAAGTCATTGTTAGTGGAATCACTGGCTGATGGCAGGATGGGCAGCTTAAAGATTGGAATCAATCATTCTCAGCGTATATTTGGTTCAGCTTGCGCTGAGTTTGAACTGATCGATGATGATGGAAAACCAGTGCTATTTTCGTTGTACCTTGATAAGGCAGGCGAGCCTTATGAATTGGATGCATTCAAGAGTGATTTTAGTGAAACAATACTGCTGCAAAACAACGCATAACAAGCGCCACAATCAACGCGGCTTGCGGGCGTTAGACTTCAAAATACCATCCAGGGCATGGCTATGATTCAAAAACTGTTTATCTTCCTGATCACCTGTCTTGTGGCACCACTCGCTCAGGCTGACAATATTATGTCACTTTGGGATTTCAGCAATCCTGCCTTAAGCGAAGAGCGGTTTCGTTCAGCCATGAAGACGGCAAGCGGCGATGAAGCCCTGATCCTCCACTCGCAAATCGCGCGCACTTTCGTGTTTCGGAAGGAGTTTGCGAAAGCAAGGCAGATCCTGAACTCGATCAAACCGCAAATTCAGTCGGCTGGCGTGGAAGCTCAGGTGCGGTACTGGCTAGAGCTCGGCCGCACCTATGCCTCGCACCAACATTCTTCTGATTCTCAAACACAGGAGACGAAGCATAACGCGCGTTTGGCGTTCGAAACAGCCCTAGACATAGCCCAGGGAGCGCAGCTGGATGGGTTGGCCATCGATGCCATTCATATGTTCGTATTTGTGGATACAGAACCTGTGGATCAGGTGAAGTGGGGACAAAAAGCCTTGGCCCTTGTAGAAGCGTCGAACCAACCGGAAGCTAAGCGATGGGAACCCTCTGTTCGCAGCAACCTTGGTGAAGCTTTGTTCGATCTCGGTCGCTACGAAGAAGCTCTCGAGCACTTCAACAGAGCACTGTCGCTACGAGAGCAAGGTACCAATCCCAGAGCCACTCTGAACGCGCGCTGGCATGTCGCTCGCGTTCTTCGCATGCAGAAACACTATGACCAGGCGCTTGCCATACAACTCCGGCTTGAACGAGAGAGCGAGGCCGCGGGGGAGCCGAGGATTTACATCTTCGAGGAGCTCGCACTGCTTTACCAGGCTAAAGGATATGCTGAGCGTGCCACGCATTATTTGCAGCTCACTAAACGGCAGTAGGATTGAATGCGCTGGGGGCTGCTGGCTATTGATTTAAGCTGACGCCGCTTTGCTGTGCGATTTGTGATTGGGGACTTTATGCTGCGATAGTGTAGAAGGAGCCGTATCAGATAACCGTGCTTCGTTAAAAGAAAGCGGGGATGATTAGGATACAAACTTGCCCCGTTTTGAACACTACGAGTCGGGCCGGAATATAAAGAGCTAAGGAGTTAGAGTAGTTTAAGGCGCCAGACAAGACAGATTATTATACTCTTGTTGGCAAGGACAATTCGCTGTAACCTCATATCAAGGCACGGATTTTCAGCTTTAAAGGATAATAAATGGAATTTCTCAATCGCCATCTATGGCTAAAAAAGACATTGATGTTTGTTGCCATTTTAGTGGCAGCGCCATTTGCGGGCTATTTACTGCTGTTTATTGAGGTTGTAGGTTTAGAAGTGGCTTTTGCTTGCCTGCTGATACTGCTCAACCCTGTTCTTAGTTGGTTCAGACTGCAAATGGATGAGATCAACGCCACCTTTCGGGCTATTGCCCATAATCTGCATAAGCATCAGCTGGCCAATCCTGCGGTGTATTTTTCTCATGCGGCAAGCAGTACAGCGTTATTTGCTCTGACAGGAGTGCTTTGTCTATCTGCTGCGGCCTGGCTGCCGCTGGTCATCGCTGGTGCAAATTATGCCTGATACGCTGCGGTATGTAAGGGTTATCCCTTTCGTGACTACTATACCGGCGCAGGTATTGAGCCACTGGTTGCGGAAATAGCTCATGAATAAGGCGCTGCTTTATTATCTGCTGAGTGTGCTGCTGGCTGTGTTGACGGCTATCTCCTACCAACTCATAGTGGTATTTGTGGTTGGCAGCCATGACCCCAAATTTGGAGTCTGGGGCACTGTTCAGATTGCTGGTTTTATAGCCACGCTTTGTGCTTCAGTCTGCTTTCTGTCCTCTGCAGTCTGGTTTTTACGCAAGTTTAAAAAGGGTTCGGTTCAGCTCGATACCCGAAGCATTCTGGCTCGTTCTGCCTGTAATGGAGTGGTGCTCGGGCTAAGCTACATGCCATTGTTAAACCATATACCCGTTTTTAATGGAATGGCAGATTGGCCACAGTATGCTGTTGGTTTTTTACTGTTTGGCTTTGTGCTGGCTGTACTGTCGAATTGGCTTTGCAACCAACTGACTGGTTCAGGTAAGGCCTTGAGTTAATGGATTGTATGGCGATAAACCCTGATTTCGCCTGTTTTTTAATTTATCTGGATGATTAAAAAGGAGTTTGTGTGAATAAATTATTGCTAGCTTTGTTGGGGCTGACATTTTTTAGCTGTTCTGCTGTGGCTGATGATTTTGATTACCCTGCCTTTGTCCAGGCCTACTATCAGGCTCAGGTGAAGACTCAACAACCTGGTGCGACAAAAGACGACCTTGAGCATTATTTGTCTTTTCTGACCGATGATATTGGCAATCAGCATTTTCCTAATGCACCGGATGACTCTCGGGAAGCTGATGGAAAAGCGATGATGCGTAAAGGCATGAGTCGGTATCTCGGTATTCATACCGAGTATCAAGCCGAGATTATTGATTATCAGTATGGCTATAACGCTGTTTCTATAAAGCACAAATTTTCAGCAAAAGGCAAACGATCAGACGGTTCGGATTTTAGCTACAGTAAAGTAGCGCTGGATGTGCTTGAACTTGAGAACGGCAAAGTCTCAGTGATCCGTCGGTACAGTGAATAATCCGCATAACAAGCAAATGTTATCGCCAGCAAAAAACGCTGGCTGAGCCGTTAACCTGCAGCGCGGCGTTCCGCGCTAAATCTTAGGGGATGGCTTAGTTATTTCACGTCCAATTGTTTAGGGAAATAGCATGATGAATGAATTTAAAATCTGGTGGAACTCTGTGCCTAAAGTGCAGAAAGTGAGTCTGATTGTTTTAGCTGCATTTGTTGCAGCAATCCTGATCATGAGTTTTGGAGTGACAATAGGCTCATCTGTAGGCAAGTTGCTTTAAGGTCGTTGCCCTCGCGAAACTATAGCCATTCTTCAATGGCGAACAGTGCAGCTAAGTACGCTGTGCAGGAGAAAACAATGGATGTTATTGATATAAAGGCTTTTGTTCCGAGTGAAGACTATGAGGTTTCAAAGTCATTCTATTCTGAGATCGGATTTAAGCCAGAGTATGTTTCGGACGACTTGACGCTTTTTCAAAACGGAGACTGTCTTTTCTTCCTGCAACGTTTTTTCAATGCAGATTTGGCCGCTAATTTTATGCTGCAGCTGTGTGTGTCAGATATAGCATCAGCATACAGTCTTTGCTCTCAATCAAAACACAAAACCAAGATCAGCCCAATTCAGCAAGAATCCTGGGGCAAGGTGTTTTATCTGTGGGGACCTGTGGGTGAACTGTTGCATATTACGGAGTTGGCTAGCTAACAAATCTAACCCAGATTGTTTTTTTAATATTATTGATTTAGTTTTGCCCAGACTTTCGGCGTAGTGCCAAAACAGCTTTTAAAATGTCGGGTCAGATGGCTTTGATCGGCAAAGCCGCTACTGATGGCTACCTGTACCAAGGGTAAACCACGCTCAATCAGGGCTTTGGCTTTTTGCAGACGTTTCAGTGTGACGTAACGGTAAGGTGTGGTGCCATAAAGGGATCTGAAATCGCGAGTGACTTGCCACTTGCTGTAGTGTGAAATAACTGCCAGTTCATCCAAACTGATATCGATGGGCATACAGGAATCTATGGCCATAAGATCGTCAATGTATTCACGGACTCGTTTTATGGCCTGGTAGTTGGCTTGGGTATGTTGAACGCTGTTGCTTGTTATCTGCTGTAAACTGCTGGCAAAAGCAAAAACAAGATCCTGCTGTTCCAGTGTCTCCAGTGGACGATCAAATTCAGCCAACAACCTGGTGGCGATGTGGATAAAGCGCGGATCTCTGGTGACTCCACCTTGCAAAAAAGGCAGGCTGACACCTTGCAAAATAGTCTGCACATCAACAGGATTAATGCTGATGGCTCGATACGCAAAGGGGCTATCGGTTCCAGCCTGGCCGTCGTGGATTTCGTCAGGGTGTAATATCACCACTTCACCAGGCAGCGAATGGCGTAGTTCGCCACGATAATTAAAGCTTTGTACGCCGGCTGTAGTTAACGCCAAAGTGTAAGTGTCATGACTATGTGGCGCATAAGCAAGGCCACTAAAACAGGCCTCGATGCGTTCTGTTTCGCCTGCTGCTCTTTTTACCCAACTAGTTACCAAACTCTGGTTTTTAGCCATCCTTACCATACTCCTGCATTTATCCATGTACAGTCAGATCAAAGCGGATTTTTTTCAGCATCAAAGCGCAATATCGTTCAATAATACATTAGCTTACCAGACTACTATATCCCAGAACTTTCATTGGGTTATATAGCCTTCGTACTTGAAACTGCAGCTTTGTTGACTGCGAGCTATGCTCTTGTCACCTCCCTGCAACTGCAATTACTTTGGGTATAGTTTCTGACTAAAAAACAGGTCATGGCCAAACATTGAGGAAAACAAAATTATATGAACGGAATCAAGAGGTTTTTACTTTGGATGCTGGCGATCATCACGCTGGTCGCGGTATCGGCTATTGTGGCTGGTTTTTCATTTCGGGCCGGCCTTGGTTCACCTGGTGAGCCTTTCGAGGCAAAAGCTGTGTATGCGCCCAATGGCGTGGTTTCAACCAGCCAGCCTTTAGCCAGTCAGGCAGGTCTTACTGTACTGAAAAATGGTGGTAATGCGGTTGATGCCGCAGTGACAGCAGCAGCGGTTTTAAGTGTGGTCGAACCTTATATGACGGGCATTGGTGGTGACATGTTTGCCATGCTGTGGTTGGAAAAAGAGCAACGTTTGATCGGCATCAACGGCAGTGGCCATGCGGGGGCCTTAATGACGCCGGAAAGCATTGGAGATCGCGGCAAGGTGCCTGATGAAGGCCCACATTCTATAACGCTGCCGGGCGCATTATCGGGTTGGGCAAAACTGTTAGAGACGCATGGCACTATTACACTGGCGGAAGCACTGGCACCGGCCATTGCACTGGCAGAACAAGGCTTTCCTGTCTCAGAAACTACAGCCAGAGAGTGGGAGCTTTTTGAAAGCAAGATCAGTTGGGATCCGGGTTCAAGATCTACTTTTTTAATGGACGGTGCCAGAGCGCCAAAAGTGGGTGAATGGTTTACTAACCCTGATTATGCCACCACTTTGAAACTCATTGCTGAGCAAGGCCCACAAGTGCTGTATGGCGGTGATCTGGGTAAAAAAATTGCGGCAAGAGTGCAGGAACTAGGTGGTTTTTTAACAGAAGCAGACTTTGCCAACTATAGCGCTGAATGGGTAGAACCTCTCTCCGTTTCGTTTAAAGAGTATAGGCTATGGGAATTACCACCCAATGGCCAGGGCATTGCTGCCTTAGAAATGCTGAAAATACTAGAACCTTTTGATTTAGCGGGAATGAAGCACAATTCTGCAGACTATCTACATCATTTGATTGAAGCGAAAAAATTGGCCTATGCTGATCTGGAATTTTTTGTCGGTGACCCTGAATTTATGCAGATCAGACCCGAACAGTTGCTGTCAGAGCAGGTGATAGCCCAGCGTCGCGTACAAATTAACCCAGACCAAGCTATGGAAAGGGCCGATCCTGAACTCTCGTTAACCACCAGCGAAACCACGTATTTAAGCGTTGCAGATAGCCAAGGCAATATGGTGTCATTTATTAATAGTCTGGCCGGAACTTTTGGCTCAGGTATTGTCGTGCCAGGCACAGGTTTTGCGTTGCAAAACCGAGGCGTAGGGCTGTCGATGAAAGCAGGAAGGGCCAATACAGTAGCGCCAGGCAGACGCCCATTTCATACCATTATTCCGGGTTTTGTTACCAAGGCAGATGCACAAGGCAAGCAACAACCCTGGTTAAGTTTTGGTATTGTCGGCGGGCCACAGCAGCCACAAGCTCATGTTCAAGTGCTGCTGAACATGGTGTTGTTTGATATGGATGTGCAACAAGCTATGGACGCGCCAAGGTTCCGGCATTGGGAAGACAATAATGTCAGTTTTGAGCAAGGCATAGCTCAAGACACAGTAGATGAATTATTTTCGATGGGGCATGCACCACAAAATCCAATTATGGCCACAGCGCAAAGCGTTTTTCTTGGTAATAGCAGAGGCCTGATATTTGGTGGTGGTCAGGCAGTGATGAAATTAGACAAAGGTTATGTGGCAGGTTCTGACTCCAGACGAGATGGCGTAGCAGCGGCACACTAAAAAAACAGAGCGGTGGCAGTTACTGCGCACCGCATCTTTCAAGGCTAAATTACCCATGGGAGCAAAATGAAACCTCTGTATAAAATCCTATTTTCAGTGCTTACTTTATTGGTCGTTATGTATTACTCAAGTTTTTATGTTTTAGGGGAAGTCCACAGTAGTTTTCGGCCGCTCAAGCCCTAAGTATTCCCCGGCGGACATGGCTCAGCGGTTTATTGCGCATTTAACATTGTTATATCCATTTACTTTGCTCCCACGTTAGGTGCTGCCGCTTTGGCCATATCAGTCGTCTGTGGGCAAGTGATAGCTTTTACTTTTTGCAACTCCACATATAATCCCGCCCAGCCTCTGTAGATACGTCCACTAAATAGCTGTTGTTCAGTGAAAGTTGTGGCAGGGTTTTGTTTGTGTGTTTTAGTGGCGTTTTGATCTGTGCCTGTTGGTAAAAGGGGTTGGGGTTTTCTGTCGCGTCAGTTGCCTTATGTACTGTAAAAGTCGTTACTTGTGGCAAAGGCGAATGGCTGCGCAGGCGTAAATTACCACCTAAGCGTGAGTGAATTTTTAGCTTACAAACTTGCCCGTTTTGCCAGCTCATATCCAATACAAAACCGCCACGCATCATCAGGCCTGTCACTGCGCCACTGGGCCATTCTTGTGGCAAAGCTGGCAACAGATGCACGGCGCCGTCATGGCTTTGCGCCAGCATTTCTGCCAAACCTGAGGTGAAACCAAAATTGCCATCAATCTGAAAGGGTGGATGGGCATCAAACATATTGGGGTAAGTGCCGCCGCTCTCAGATATCTTGCCATCAGCAGTCAGGGCTGGTTTGATTTGATCACGCATTAATTTAAAAGCCCTGTCGCCATCCAAAAGTCGGGCCCACAAATTGATTTTCCAGTTCATCGACCAGCCTGTGGACGGATCGCCGCGCTGCTCCATCGTCACTTTGGCTGCATTGAATAATTCAGGTGAGCGCAAAGGTGAAATCTGATTACTGGGATAAAGCCCATACAAGTGCGAGAGATGGCGGTGTTTGTCTTGTGGGTCGTCCCAATCCTGCAGCCATTCCTGCAACTGGTGATATTTACCTATTTGCATAGGCGGCAGGCGGGACAGGATATTTTGCCAGGCTGGGATCAGGTTTTTATCTTCTTCCAGAATAGTGGCGGCAGCTATGGTATTGGAAAACAAGTCGAATAACAGTTGGTTGTCCATAGTCACGCCTGCGGCGATTTTAGTGCCTTTGGCTTTGGGGGCATTTTCCGGCGACATGGAAGGGGACACAAGCAGCCATTGTTTATCCGGTGATTCTATTAAAAAATCTTCAAAAAACTGTACTGCAGCTTTCATCACAGGGTAGACCTCGGCCAGATAAGCTTTATCGCCGTTGTATAGATACTTTTGCCATAAATGCTGGCTTAGCCAGGCGTTACTGGTGGGCCAGGAGCCCCAGCTGTGATCCACGCCGCCCGTGATACGCCAGATATCGGTGTTGTGATGCGCCATCCAGCCCCGTGCGCCGTACATGCTTTTGGCGCTTTGTTGCCCAGTGACGGCAAGTTCTTTGATCATCTGGATAAAAGGTTGATGCAGTTCTGTAAGTTGAGTCACTTCTGCTGGCCAGTAGTTCATTTGGGCATTGATATTTAAGGTGTATTTGCTGTCCCAAGGCGGGTCTTGCCTGTGATTCCACAGCCCTTGTAAATTAGCGGGTTGCCCACCGGGTTGTGAAGAGGAAATGAGTAAATAGCGGCCAAACTGAAAATACAGACTGGCAAGTTGTGGGTCGTGCCGCTGTGCAAATAAGCGGATACGCTGGTCTGTGGGTTCGGCACTAAATTCACCTTTGCCTAAATCTAATGTCACCCGGTCAAAATAGTTTTTATAGAGGGTGCTGTGGGCTGTTTTACGGGCCTGATAGGGGTGTTGCCGGAACTGTTGTTGTGCCTTTGTCAGATACTCTTGAGCTCTCTCCAGTGCATTGGCGCTGATATCCTGATAGTTGACAAAATTGGTCGCCATGGACACGAAAAGCAGCACCGAATCGGCGTTTTTCACCTCAATCTTATGATCGTTTTGACTCAGGCTGCCACCACTGTTTTGCACCTGCAGCAGCGAGGCCAGTTGCACTTGCCCTTTGATGCCTTCGTGATCACCAGATTGCAGCTGCATCAGTACCGTATTGGCATTTTTCCTGGAAAAAGCCGCCTTGGCCGGATGGGACAAATAGGCGTTAAAGCTCAGTTGGCCCGGTTTGCTAGCGGTTAATTTCACCACCAGCACCTGATCGGTCAATGAGGTAAAAACTTCGCGGTTATAGATCACATCTCCAACCTGATAGCTGGTGCTGGCCACTGCACTGGCTATATCCAAATCCCGATAATAATTGCGGTAGTTCGTGTGGGTAGCAAAGTCTAAGTGCAAGTGACCAGCACTTTGATAAGGCATGCCGTTAGCGCCTAGACTGGTGATGGTTTTAGTAGCCAGATCTTCGGCGGCGGCATAGTCGCCTGTTGCTATCAAGCTGCGAATTTTGGGCAGAGACGATAATGCCTCTGTATTGATATTGTTATGAGGGCCACCAGCCCAAAAAGTGTTTTCATTCAGCTGAATAGTTTCGTTTGATGGATGGCCATAGACCATGGCGCCTAAGCGGCCATTACCTAGAGGCAAGGCTTCTTCCCATAAAGTGGCGGGTTGCTGGTACCAAAGCTTTAAATCAGTGACAGCTGGCACTGCTTCGGTAGAAAAAGCGCTGAGTAGGCTCATAAAGCAGAGTAAAGAAATTTGCACAGATTTTGTAATCACCAGACTGGTCCCTGAAGTTGTGTTTTTACCGCCAAGTCGTGATGCTCAGGTTTAACCGTCTGATTTTGATATGTATATAGTTTTTATCGTTAATTTAGTTAAGATTTTTTATCGTTTTGATCAGGTGTTGGCTGGCTGTGGTGTATGGCATTCAGTGCTTGCAGCTCTTTGTGCTAAAATGCCGGCGTTTTTTAGCTGAGCTTTTGAATCAGGAGTTGTTGTGTCAGCATTATCATCTTTATATCCGCAGCCGTTATGGCAATGGTTTGCGCAAATTTGTGCCATTCCGCATCCTTCTAAGCACGAGCAAGCCTTAAGCCAGCATATTCAGCACTGGGCGCGTGACAAAGGTTTAGCTGTTGTTGAAGACAAAGTGGGTAACCTGATCATTAAGAAGCCAGCCACTCCAGGTTTTGAAAATCGTAAAGTGGTGGTGATCCAGGCGCACCTGGATATGGTGCCGCAGAAAAATGCCGACAAAATTCATGATTTCACCAAAGATCCAATCGACGCTTATGTAGACGGCGATTGGGTCAAGGCCCGCGGAACCACACTAGGTGCTGACAACGGCATTGGTATGGCGTCGGCTTTAGCCATTTTAGGCAGCGATGACATTCAGCATGGCCCGTTGGAAGTACTGCTGACCATAGACGAAGAAGCTGGTATGACAGGTGCCTTTGGCGTGGAAGCTGGCATGCTGGACGCCGAAATACTGATCAATACCGACTCAGAGCAGGAAGGCGAAATTTACATGGGCTGCGCCGGTGGCGTGGATGCTGAATTTACAGTGCCTGTGCAATGGCAAAACGCAGCTTCTGGTGTTATCGCTTTTGACTTAAGCTTAACAGGCTTAAAAGGTGGTCACTCAGGTGTAAATATTCACCTGGGGCGTGGTAACGCCAATAAAATTTTAGCGCGTTTTTTAGCCGATCATGCAACAGCTCTGGAATTGGCTATCGCCAATTTTAGCGGTGGTTCTTTGCGTAATGCTATACCTCGTGAAGCTACTGTTAGTCTGACTGTTCCTGCAGCGAAACTGACGCAGCTGCAACAGGCTGTAGCACAATTTGAAGCTTTGTTGCAGTTTGAATTAGCAGCAGTTGAACCTGCATTAAAACTCAGTCTGGCTGAAGTTGTGACTCCAGCACAAGTGTTAACAGCCGTTACACAACAGACGCTGGTTAACTTGCTCAATGTTTGCCCTAACGGCGTGATGCGGATGAGCGATGAAGTAGCAGGCGTGACCGAAACTTCACTGAATATGGGCGTGATCAGCACTCATGAGCAGAGTATTCAGGTGCTGTGTTTAATCCGATCTTTAATTGACAGCGGCCGCCAGCAAGTGGAAAGCATGTTAAGTTCATTGGCTCAGTTATCTGGCGCAGCAGTGAAATTCAGCGGTGCTTATCCTGGCTGGAAACCTAACCCTGATTCACCTGTGATGGCGATAGTGCGCGACACCTATCAGGATATTTACCACAAAGAGCCAGTGATCATGGTGATCCATGCTGGCTTAGAATGTGGTTTGTTTAAAAAACCTTATCCGGATATGGATATGGTATCGATAGGGCCCACTATTCGTTTCCCACATGGGCCGGACGAAATGGTCAATATCACCACTGTTGGCCAGTACTGGGAATTATTGCTGGCCGTACTTCAGCGTATTCCTGAACGCGATTAATTCCAGCAGCGCCTGACGCTGAATAGTCAAAAAAAGCCCCGCGACCGGGGCTTTTTTATGCCTGAGGCAGAGGGTGTACCGCTGCATTTTGTCTGCACTACCTTATACACTGAAAGCTAAGTTATTGTAACAAAAGTCTTTTTCTTATAAGCTATTCGCATCTGTAAAAAATGGAACTGCCAGTTATTGTGCTGGTAAAGCAGGAGTAGGCCAATGCCGTGGCAATGCCAACATTGCAAGACCCATATTGAAGACGATGACTTTGAGGTTTGCTGGAATTGTAATAGCGAAAAAGGTGCTGCAGAACCTGCCAGCATCGCAGAGGTGCCAGCGCCAGATTGTTTGCGCTGCAACACCAAATTAAGCTTTGTCGGTACTAAAAACTTCCATGAAGGCACTCGCTGGGGAGTTTTGGGCGATATAGGGGAGTTTTTTGTCAATAAAGAAAATCTTGATATGTATGGCTGTAAAAGCTGCGGTAAAGTCGAGTTTTTTATTGCTGGTTTTATGCAGCGTGAAGACAAACAAGGCTGAGCTGATTTAGCCTGAAGGGGCAACAGATGAATCCGGTTAAAGTGATCCGCGAAAACACAGTAAAGTTGACTGACTTGCCCAACATTGGCAAAGCAGGCGCAGCGGATCTGGTTTTACTTGGTATTCATACGCCAGATGATCTGAAAGGCCGTGATCCTTATCAGATGTATCAGCAGCTTTGTCAGATAACAGCTCAAAAGCACGACCCTTGTGTGATTGACGTATTTATTTCCGTGACCCGCTTTATCGAAGGGGATGCGCCAAAACCCTGGTGGGCTTACACTGCAGAGCGAAAAAACAAGCTGGGTGATTAGAGGCGAACTGCTTGTTCTGAGCCTGGTGTTGCGTAGAAAGGCTGGTTGTTGAACGACGTGGTCTAGCCGCTGATTTCGCATTGAGGACTGTACTGAGTGAAAGCCGCCTCTCATTGTTGCTATGCGGTGTTGTCAGCTGGATAAAGCCAACGCTTTACATAGGCTTAGCCGACCTATAGTTTATCTATAGTTGGAAAGCCAATATCAATGGAAACGGAAAGGAGCGCAGTGGTGTTAACTGAACGTTTCAGGTTTGTTCTTAACCGATTTCGTGATCGGCTTTGGGTAAAACCCCTGGCGGTATGTCTGATCTCTATTGCTGTCGTCTTTGTTGCAACATTCGCTGATGGCACTGGCCTGACAAAACTTA
>Ga0181595_10004737_pt1 | contig 12328 bp, 5 predicted proteins | sample 041ome_7_FD_145604 | JGI IMG/M metagenome (GOLD analysis project Ga0181595, IMG submission 145604) | Coastal salt marsh microbial communities from the Groves Creek Marsh, Skidaway Island, Georgia - 041401AS metaG (spades assembly) | ecosystem: Environmental > Aquatic > Marine > Intertidal zone >...
CAAGACGTCGCCAAAGCTCTCCACGCGCTCCAACCAAGTGGAAAATGCGGAAAGTGTTCCGTTTGCGCGATTAAAAAATCGCCCTCCAAAAGTAAAGGAGCCGCCGCCGCCGCCGCCGAAAAGTGCATCACGAACCGAATGCTTCAAGTCGCGCACGACACCAATTTAGACCTAGCGCTCCTCGCCGCGAAAGGCCAGAACGCCGTCGGCGTCAAGCTCGAAATCTTCTGGCCTGGAGAAGACACGTGGTACTCCGCCGTTATCAAAAGCTTCGACGAATCGACGTGCGAACACGTTTGCGAGTACGTCGACGACGACGTCGAGGAAAAGCTCGCCTTGTGGGATGATTCCAACTGGGAAGAAGGAACGAAACTTAGAATTCCATAATAGTAATACTAAAACATCAGATAATACTACCGTTAGAACACGCAAAGCGTTACTAAATAAAGAGTCTTCTTCTGTGCGTTTTCTTTCGCATTCGTTCTTGGGTTTCCTGGGTGCCCAGATTTTGGATCGATTTTTTTGAATTTCTCCTCAAACATGTCAAAAAAAAAAAGAGCGGTTCCGGTTCTTTTGAATACCTACTCTACTACACGTCACACGACTTACTCAAATAATGGGATTCAAAGAGATCTTCTCCGCGCAAAAGAAGAAGCCTCCATCGAGGGAGGATTTGGCGAGTGCGAGTGCGAGTGCTGCTGCTGCTGCGACGACCGCGACAACAACGAGCGCGAAACAGAAGAAGAAAAAGAATAGGAAGACGAAGCAAAACGAAGAAGAAGACAAAGAAGAAGAAGAAGAAGAAGAGAAACGAACGACGAGGACGACGAGGACGGGTGGTCGAGGTAAAAAAGCGCAGCCGTCGTTGCCGACGTTGGACGTGCGCGATGATATCACCTCGAGAAGAGGAGGAAAGACAGCAAGAAGTCCTACGGCGGCGAAACTGGCCGAGATGAAAAGTTCTTTGCACGCGAAAAAGTTGAAGAAGACGAACGAAGAAGAGGAGGAGATGGAAACAGAGAAGAAGGAAGAAGAAGAAGAAGAAGAAGAAGAAGAAGAAGAAGAAGAAGAAGAAGAAGAAGAAGAAGAAGAGGTATTGTTGACGAAACTGTCGCGAAATATGCGCGAACTGAAACGCGCGTTGGACGCGGCGGATACCGTGGAAGATCAAACGGAGCTTTTCGGTAGGTTGAGAGACGTAGAGATCGCGCTGAAAGCGATCGAGGTTTCCGAGGACGTTTTGGCTGCGAGTACGACAGAGAAGGAAAGGTTGAATTCTTTGGACGACGAGGAGTGGAGTCGGAAAAAGTGCACGTATTTCTCAAAGTGCATGATTCGATGCTGGAACGTCGCGGTGGTGAGCGATGCGAAAACGACAAACGTTGGGGCCGCCGTTGTTTCTATAAACGTGCGCGAGAAAGTACTAGAATTGCTCACAGAGGCAAAGAGCGCGTGTGATGTAAACGGCACCATCATCGATGGAGACTTACTGATATCTTTGAGTGGGAAATTAGCGGAGACGTGCTACGAGTGCGCTCGGTTTTCAATGGCAGAGAAGTACTTCAAAAAGGCGTTGGAAGGGACGCGATTTGATTGTGATTTCTCCGAAGACGAGTCTCCTTCGAAAGAAGAGTTGAGAGATCACGAGGAAGATGAAGAAATTTTCTTCTGCAACTTCAAAGTCGCATCGCTACGAGGAGCGAACTTTATTCGCTTGAACGACTTATCGAAAGCGTCTTCGATGTTTGCGAAGTGTGCGAGAACGTTACTGTTCGCAAATGCGATGTCGTCGAGTAGCGAATCAGCGAAAAAGGCACGCATGGTTTCTATATTTTTCGGCGCCTTGGAGAAGTTGGCAAAAGACTTGGAGGATCTCGATATATCGAGCAACGAGGATGGGGATGGCGAACCGACAAAAAGGAAGATGATGGACGTGATTAAAGTAGCCTTGGAGAATTTGATTGAAGTCGCAGAGACGATTGATACATCAGTTTTCCCGCTCGCGACCAAGAAAAATATGCAAACTCGAGCGGCGAAAGTTTGCGTATTCTTAAACGAAGATGCTTCTAAACATCTCAACCTGGTTGAAGATGATGATAAAAAGAAAAGTAAAGATACGATAAGTACGATTGAAGACGCGCAAACGTTACTTCTCTCGGCGCAAACGTCGCTTTTGAACGATGGGAAAGTGGATTATGCAGAAAAATGCGCCCTTCGCGTACTCGGCGAAGATGGCGACGCAAAAGACGAAAGATTTGAGAAGACGAGAACGTTGCGAACGTTCGCTTCCGCTGCGTTTGTACTTGCGCTCGCGACGAAAAACGTTAACGCTGGCATAGAGCGGATTGAGAAACGTTTGAAAGCTATTCAAGCTGTGAAAGACGACGAGTGCAAGTTTGCGCTCATCGCAAGCACGTTCTGGGCAGCGTTTTCAATCACATCTTCAGCATCGTCAACGTCACTAACGAACGAAGAAAACGAATATACCGCAATCAAATACGCCGAGCGATTACTAACTCCTTCTTCGCTCATAACGCAAATATTGACGTCCAGCGATTCGAAGGAGAGCTCGCCTCTGCTCGCCCGAGCTCGCGCCTTGGCGTGGAATTACGCGGTCGATCTCGAACTTATCGCTGAAGCGGCTTATCGAGGGGAAAATGCCAAAAAATTGGCTAAACTCGCGCACGACGCATTTGACAACGTCGTAGCAATCGATAAATTATGCCGCGAAGCAGGGTTTATCTCAGAAAATAAGGAGTCGATTGAATGCCAAAGCTTTCAGAACGACGAAGCAGACGCGCTCAAAACGCGAGCATTTTGTGCTCTGAGCGCGTCGTCTCCTTCTGATGATTCGTCGCTCGCATTGGCTTCTCACGCAGTGCAAGCGCTCGAGGCGCACGAAAGCCGAGAGATGCGTTTGGTTTCAGCATCTACCGCATTACTTCGACTCAAACTTTGCAGAGCAGAGTTGCAAAATTTACGTTGCAAAGAAAAAGACGCCACTCTCCAAGAGGAGGAAAACACCATTACGCAAGGCAAATCTGCTCCTGGTAGCAATAATAAGACGATGATCGTCTCGCGCGTCAAAACTGCATTTCATACGGTTTGTCGGGTTGGAGACCCAAATGCAATCATTTTTGCAGCTTCCGAGCTCGATGCATTGGCAGATGCGGAAATTATCGCCGACGCATTAAGGTCGGCCTGGGACGCGTTGATAACTTTTTGTGAAAAGAAGAAGTTGAACGCACCGCAGCAACAACAACAAAAGACGACGATAGAAAAACAAGACGAAGATAACATAAAAAGTTTGAAAAACGAAGCGATGGTATTTCGTGCGTATCTCGCGCATGCGTGGAGAAGCTTGTCAACTACCGGAACGATGACAACTATCGATCCATCGAAATTTTTCGTAACGTTAGTCTCCGACGTGACGCGCTGGCTGGCGAGAACAGCAAAGATTCCAATGCTCCTGAAAATATTTCCCGAGAGCCTCGTCATAATCGATATTGTTTTCGATTTGGTTGATTTATGCTTACAGCGCGCCTCGAAGGAAAAATCTACATCGTCGTCGTTGTCCTCCTCCTCCTCCTCCTTGATTGATTGCGTCAGACGTCTCTCTTTCGCCGCCGCCCAACTACTCGAACGCGTCCAATCTTCACAAGAATACGACAAAGAAGCGTCTCCGGCATCCAAATTTCGCGCAAGTTGTATGAGTTTAACTTGCTTTCAGATCGCGATTGCTGCCATGCTCGACGGGATGCGCGAAGATGATGAAAAAGCGCTCTCAAAGACGGAAAAAGCGGTTGCTAAGTTTCAAGAGTGCATCGAAAAAGCGAAGGAGGAATACTCAAGTGACGTTGGACAGATGGAAACAATACGCAAATACGAAGACAATTTGATTGCGTACGAGTACGCTGTGCTGAACTTGCAGAACAAGCGAAAAGGTGCAACGTCTTTGAGTGCGGAGGAAGTAAAAGCGTTTTGCAATGGACCGGGTTCGAAAGTTTCCTCTCCGCGAGTATTACTACGATTATGCGAAGACTACCCGGATAACAAAGCAGCCGGTTCCGTAATTAACAACATCATCGTCGAACGCATATTAGAAAGTGCAAACAAGCGAGAAGCTTTTGATGGTATCACGCTAGCTGCTGCCTTTCGCAGACTCTTCGCTGCAGAAGAGCAAAACGAAAAAGCGCTACAACTATTTTCCTTACTCTCTACATTGAAGCCGCCTCAAAGTGGTACGAATACATTGGTATTCCCCACCGCTGAAGCAGAATATTTAGTTTCGTTGGCATTCAATCGAGCAACGCACATGGAAAGATTGGAAGAGCCGGAAAAGGCGTTAACGTGGGTAAAATCCATCGAGAAAGTTATTGAAAAGAAGAAAGACACGGAAGAAGAGGACGAGACCACTTTTCTCTCGAGATCCTTACGTCCGACTTTTGTTGAAATATTGGCCGAGAGGCTTCGAGATGCGGAGGCAGACTTACAAGGAGAGATTGAGGTGAGAGTGTGAACTGTTGAATACACATATTAGAGAGACACAGAGAGAGACGCAAACAACTCTTAAAATACATGCATAAACATACAATCGAAGTGAACTACGTTATTAGCCCTAAGTAACCATCGCTATCCCAACTTTAATCATTTTGGCAAGTTCTACCGCCGCATTCAAATCTAATCCGGAAACGATCAAGCCTTCGGATACCCAAACTTCCGCGTTAGTCCATCCCACTTTTCTTTGTCGAACGACATCTGGGTTTACATTCCTAAGGAAAATCGTCACACCCACAATGCTTTCATCAAATGGTAAAAACTGGACCGTGTATCGATTAACGCAGATCTGGCCGTGGCATTTTGATCCGTTGGTTTCTTTTCTATACACGTCTTCGAATACTTTTAGCTGCGGATCACTATTCGGTAAAAGGTTGAATTCGCGTGGAGGTGCTGGGATAATGGACGACTGATACGAAATCTCGCTCTTGCTCCCATCGTCACCGTTGTCTTTTATTTTCTCCCTACGCTTTCCACCTTTCGGTGCGAACTTGTCGTGAGTTCGCAACGTCGTTACGAACATGTCTCGTTCGATCGCTCTCTTTTCCATGGCATACGAAATTTCTTCGTCGCCAAACTCGGATAAATATAGAGATGTGCGATCGTCGAGCTGCATATGCACTCCCGGAGTCCCGTCTTCACTTTCGATACGTAACAGTGCGCACATTCTGTCCACTTCGCAAACCCATTCCCTTTGATGCAGGTGCTCATGCGCAATTTCAGCGCTCTCGAAACGAATACCGAAACTAAACGTGGTAAATCCAACCGTGCTTGACGTAACGAACACGCAACCTCGCATACCAAAATCTGAGCGACACGGCCAACATCCGAGCAAAGCTTGATCGCCTTCGTGTTTCGAGCTTGCATTGTAAGTCTTAATGACGCGAGCGCAAAGCGAACGCGCAAGAGATTGAGAGCCGCTCCGGACAACATCTCGCGCCCACTCGTCTTTGTCGCCTCTCTGTTTCAGGATGCGAAGTACGTCCATTGAACTCACTCGCTCTCTAGTCTCTTCTTCTTCTGGAACGAGATTTGCAACCTCCATTGTTGGCGTGTACCACAAATCCAAAATCCGGCGAGTGCGTCTTTCTGATTTCTGCACATCTCGAAGGATCCGTGCAGAACCTTCACCGCCGCTTTTCTTTTTGTATTCTGCTTTGAAAAAGTCAGAGACTTCGTCGCAAAGTTGCACGCAACGCGAATGCGTCGATTCCGTAATTTTCGTTCTAGAGGGATCGAAAAAATCGCGGTTCACATCGGAGAAATTTCCAGAATTCTCGCGCGTCAAATCAGCTTTGCTAAACGGGTCAAGTCTTGTACTCAAAACAATTCGTTCGACTGCGTCCAATATCCCAGCATGCAATGCTTTTAACAATATTTTGCCACATCCCGACGACAACGATGTGTGAGCACGGGCGATCTCTGCTTCTATCATGTTCAAGCACCGCGAGGTTGCGAATTTACGTGAATCGTCGTGTGCGTCGAAAATGGCAACCTTCAGATCTCTCGAGACGCGTTGTGAAAAGAGTTCTGCCAGAGCATGGAGCATCTCGTCACGATTCGATTTGAGCTTTTTGTATGCGCTGGATGCGACGTACTGAATTTGCGCGTTCACACTTGAGATGCTTTCCTGATCGATCTCGGCAGTGTTCTCGTGTGCTTCATCATCGTCCTTCTCTTTAGCAATCTTTTTCCAACATCGAGGATACTCTTCCATGAGATTCATAAACCCTTCAAAACACTTATTCGCGTTTGATATTCGCCCGTAAAAGGACCCATCTTCGAACACACTCGATATGCCAACCGACAAGTCTTCATCTCTGGATAATCGCTCGACTTCGCTCTTCCGCGCTCGTTTTATGAGTACTGTGGCGTACAACTTTTGCGCGTCTGAAAATTCCACCAAACTCTCTTTGATCGCGAGAGCGATTTTCTCCGCGTGGAACCTTCTCCTATACTTCGGCTGCATTGAGAAAGCCAATGCCTCATAAGTCTCTGCGCACGCACGCAAAGCGTCTTCAGAGGCTGCAGAGTGCATGTCACCGGTGGTGTGGTTCATCGGTATCGGCTTTGGAAAATCGCTGGGACTACCTATACAATGACTCGAAACGAAGCGTTTGAGCTCCTCTGCGGCACATTCCACGGACTCTTGAATGGAAGGATGTACCGCACACTCATACTTTCTGTACGCAGATTTAACAGATTCCGAATAATAACAAGGCACATCTGATGTGCTCGCGTTTAAACCATCACCTTTGCGAGAGAAGAAGGAAAAGCCGCCATTGGGAGGAATCTCTTCTTCGTACGCTTTCGCTAACAGAAAGAGTTCCGTATCGATCGACTTTATAACCTCGTCTTCATACTTTGGATTCAGTCCTTTTTCGCCACATGCATTCAGAGCACCCGCGGCTAAATTCAGCGCACGCGATAAGCTTGCTTCAAATGCAAAGAATACCGCATTCGCCTCGCTCGGAAAACGTCCGCGTAACTTTCTGGCGTCACTTTTTGAGTGTTCTATTAAGCTCACAATCAATTTCAAAGTTCCAGAGAGCGTGACGCGACCGATAGCGTCAGAAATGTTCGCATTGAAGCGGTTACGGAATAGATTTATTCCGCATTGACGTGCAATCTTCGAAAGTCTCAAGGAAAGAAAAGTATTCTTAGAAATTCCTCCCAAAGGTTCAGAAACAATCGCCAACATCTCCACGATCAACATCATTTTCTCCTCCCGCGCATTTGATTCCATATCATTCTGGACGTTCTCTATTTTGACACTTTGCGAAACGCCATCATCATCCTCTACATCTTCGTCGTAATCCATATTGTCGAATCCACACGTTTCGAGAGTTCGAACGCACATATCGCGAGTTTCCTTGGCTAGTTTTGTAAAATACACTTTTTCCAATTCGCCGTGCCTCTCCGCTACAATCGCCGCAGCGACGTTCGCCAACGCGTCCCTAAAAGCTTCTGCTATTCTAATATTGATATCTTCTACATATTCGGCTGCACCTTTCCTTTCGTTATCACTATCGTGGTACAAAAGCTTTTCCGGACGCCACTTTTCGAACAGTGCGAACGCCTCGCACACGGCTACTCCAGAACGCGGCACAACATCCTTCTTTTTACAGTGCGTGCGAGCTATATCTCGTAAAACCTCGCCAACAAACGCGCGATAGCTTTCACCGCGACCACAGAGCGCAAAAAATCGCATCGTCGCTATGCCAATTTTCGCGTACTGTAAAATGTCCAAGTCGCCATTCGCCGGTATCAGCGTGAGCAGCCCTTTTTTCGAGAATGCGATGGAATTGTTGCCGTTTTTCCTTTTCTTCTTCTTCTCGTAGGATACGAACGAGTCTACGCTCGCATCGACGGTTCCAATCGAAGTCGTCGCTAGCGTGTCACTGATTGACTCTAAGGCTAAGGTAAGATCACGAGATACACTCTTCAACGACGTATCGCCGATGGAGCCGATTGGAAGGAACACGCGACCAAGTATAGGATAGTTGCGCCTTGGAATGATGGATGCTTTCACCATATTTGTTTCTGTCAATCCAACACCACCAGAAGAATTAGGAACTCTGAAAGAAGGTGGAAATCGATCTGAATCAAATACGCTCCTCCCGAGCTCATCCCTTTCCTCTCTATCCTCAGTAGAAATCAATGCCTCGTTTGCAGATATCTCGTTACCCGCAGCAGTGACGTCAACTACCGCAATTTCGATCGAATGCATTCTATTCGCGACGAAAGACGGCGTCACTGCATTAAATATCGCTTCTTTCATTCCATCTCGCGAATCAAAGGAGGAGTGTGGATACGTCAGCGGCGTCGCTTGTGTTGAAACAAACATTAATATTTTTGCATTGCTTTCGTCATACAGCGTCATCGTCACTTTGACGAGCTTCTTTTCACTCGCGGTAGTATCCTCGGAAGTTCCAACCTTATCGCCTCTCTGCTTCGTTGTCTTCTTATCCTCCGATGCTGCCATTTCTTCTCCCTCGTTATTTGAATTCCCGTCATCATTATCGCTCGCTACGTCGTGGTCAAACTTCTGCTTCTGCTGTTGTTGTTCCTTCTTTGATTTGCGCAAGCCAGCTTTCAAAGCTGCTTTCGAAACCATCCTGGAAAGGCCTTTTAACTTTTTCGGGTTTTCACCAGCTCCATTGTTGCTCCCTATACCACCACCCCTACTACTCATACTATTTCTATTATACTCAACGCCATTAAACTTAAACTTGGAATACTCGCCCGCGTCTGCATACTTGGCGAGCACCGTCACCGCACGAACACCTAATCGCACGACTTTCCTCTCTTCCTCGCCCGCGTATTCTTTCCTCATCCACTCCACGCACCGGTTCATCGCCAATCGTGAGCACCTTTCGTGTTTCTTCCACTCGACCGTCTCCTCACCGGTCCCATTACACGCCATCCGCAATTGCTTCATCTTTCTCATAGCGCGCTCCACCTCGTTGTCGTTATCGCCGTCTTCCGTAAACGCCGTAAACGCCAACGACTCGCACGCCACATCATACGCGCGCCCTTGTATCCCACCTTCGCTCGGAAAAACTTTCTCTCCAGCTACGGACGCCAATAATGTATTCACAGAAGAACTCGAAACGCCAACCGCGGTCGAGGATTGTTCCACGCGCAGCGCCACGTTTGCGATATTTCTCCCGCGGTTATTCAGAGCAATAGGCATCGTCCTCGCCACCAATTCGTTGCTTAAAATTGAAGAAGAAGAAGAAGACGAAGACGAAGACCGCCGCCGCCGCCCGGAGATGGATTCCACCGCACCCTCTCCCATCGTCGTCGCGTTCGATGATTCTTGCAACAACCCCGGCGGTTGCACGACATCATTATTCATCTCTCGTCTCTTTTACTCCTCATCTCGTCTCCTCTTCTTAACGTTGTTGTGTTGTTCTTGCGCGCAAAGTTGTCGTCGTTCGAATTAAATCGCAAAACGCTTTTGATTCGCGTTGTGAAAGATCGAAGATGATGCACGTTTTTCCTCCTCCTGGAATCTCTCTCTCTTTAACGCGTTCGTTGTTGTTCTTCTTCTCTTCTTGTTTTCCTCTCGTCTTTTCACTCGTTTTGTGTCCAATTCGAAATGGAGAAAAAACGGAGAAAAAACAACACAAAAAGACGCACTCATAGTGAGCAGCTTGGACGACAGTCGCGCAGCGAAAGAAAGAATGTCCGACGACGAGGCAGACGAAAACGACGAGTACCTCTCCCAATTCGTGGTGGCAAAAGTCCTCGAGATTACACAAATCCCGAACAAAGACAACTTAAAAGTGATCAGAGTCGATGCAGGAGGAGGAGGAGAAGACGACGTTTTATCCATCGTGACGAACGCGAAAAACGTCTCGGAAATAGGATTGTTGATAGCGATAGCGAGAGTAGGGGCGACGTTGAAAGATGGGACGGTGATTAAAAAGCAACTGGTTGGTGGGGAAATGAGTTCTGGGATGGTTTTAGACGCGCCGCTGTTGAATTGGAAGAGCGGGAGTCACGGTTTAGCGGCTATTTTACCATCGGATGAGATGAAACCTTTATGGTGGAAAGCGGGGGACAAAGTACCGAAATCGAGACCGAGGAGCGACGGGTTAGCTGGAAACGACGACGATACTAACGGGAAGAAAGAGGAACCAGTCGTCGATACGATGTTTGCGAGAAAGTTATCAAAAGAAGAGAAGAAAGCGGCTTTGGAAGCGAAGAGAGCGGCGCGAGCGGCGAAGAAAGCCGGAGGAGACGAGTAGGTAGCGTAAATACTTTTAGCAAGCGCAGCGTCTGATCAGTCATCGACTTCTTCTTCTTCTTCTTCTTCTTCTTGCATCATAATCCATTCGGCCATGTCGACGTTTCTGTTTTCCATCGCAACAACGAGCACTTTTTTCTTATCCCACTTCAATCCGTTCGCTCGCATCCATCTCAACGTTTCGAAGTGGTTTCCTCTCGCGCACGCCGTCGCCGCCTTTGCGTCGTGCGGCCAACCCGCGTCAAGAGCAAAACCTAACGCCTCCACGTTTCCAACGCGAGCGATGCTCGCGAACGTTCTTGTTGTCATCGGTACTCCGCACCACTTCGCGTACGCGACGCCTTCTTTACTCGACGCAAACTTGCGAACGCACAGTTTCGCGTATTTCGTTTCGCCGAATTCATTTCGAACGAGCCTGCGTATTCTTTTCGAGCATCTCGAGAATACGGCCACATCTTGATCGTCCAGTTTCGTCAATATTTTCGTCGCGAAGAGGTGTGGGACGTCACCGAGTAAACGCTCCGCCAACGAGAACTCCTCCAACTCCTTTCTTCGAGAAGAAATAGGAGGTAAGAACCGGAAATATTTCTCGCGCAGCTCCTTCTCTTCTCTCTCGATTCTGTGCGCGTCCACGAGAAGATCGATTTCGTCCGGCCCGAGAAACTTCCCGTTGTTGTTCTCTTCGCTCGCGCCGGGGACGTACGTCCTGTTGTGCTTTTCCAAACGATCGATCGCGTCGATGTTTTCCATCATCTTCAGGAATATTTGACTTTTTTTTTCACATTTTTTCAATTTTGAGCGTTTTTTAGAAATTAAGAAAAAACGCCTGAAACGGCATTTTGTATCTAAAAACCAATTAAAAAATACTACTCGAGAGACGATAATGATGTCCTCCTCCTCCTCGATGCGACGTCCTCTCCGAAACAACAAGAACAACGGGGCGCTTCTTTTCCTCGCGTGTCTTTTAATTTCTCTTGCCGCGGTATCTCTCGGGGTCGTCGGTGCCGAAGATGGGGACGACCAGCAGCAGCAGCAGCAACTGTTATTGGAAGCTGTCCTGTCAACGAACCCTTTTCCTTCTTCTTCGTCCGTGAAGTCATCGATGTCATCAAACCTACCGCTCGGTTCGTCGTCGTGGGCGACGAGGAACGAGGTCGTGGGCGACGACGACGAAAGTTTTGAGTACGACGAATTAGGTTTTGATTGGTTGACAGATAACGGTGATGATGGCACGTTTGAAGAAGAAGATGAAGAAGTTCGAGGTTTCGAGAAGACGGAAGAAGGCGTCGACGGGTACGAATGGCTCGGGGAAGAAGGCGAAGAAACAGAAGAAGAAGAAGAAGAAGAAGAAGAAGAAGAAGAAGAAGAAGAATACAACGGTGAGTACGACGACGAGGACGAGTTCCATCCGACGTATTGGGAAGTCGCCGGCGTGATGGATGAAGACCAGGATTCTACCCCCATCGAATATCCTCCTCTTCCGCTGTTGCGAGGGAAAGAGGCCGACGAGCACGAAATGTGGGCGTCGTTTCCGACTTTTTTCAAGTCCACAGAAACACACGTTACGTACGTTATACCGAACGATATTCGTCCTCACATTGAGTCTGTTGTTCGGCGCGAAATTTTGAAAGTGCTGTATCTTGGTCTCACCATGTTCGTGCTCGTCGTTTTCGTGCTCGACACGTGCTGCGGAGGCGTTTTTAACGAAAGCTCTCCCAACACCGAAAGAGAGCTTGAGCGTAATTTTGACAGAGACGAGGAGGAGCGCGGACATTGGGAAAAACTTCACGATCGCTTCGAACAACCTTTATATTTTGATACAGAGTATAAAACGTTTCGAGAATTCCCGCCGCCGACGCCGCCGCCGACGAACGCGAAGCAGGCAGCGACGCAAACGTCGACCGTTTCTCGCGTCGTGTAAAAACAACGGCAACAATACAAACATCAACAACCAACTTAGACGAATCTCGCGGGCTGTACATATAGGCGAACAACAGAGTTGGAATAACAAACAAA
>Ga0181595_10004745_pt1 | contig 12320 bp, 8 predicted proteins | sample 041ome_7_FD_145604 | JGI IMG/M metagenome (GOLD analysis project Ga0181595, IMG submission 145604) | Coastal salt marsh microbial communities from the Groves Creek Marsh, Skidaway Island, Georgia - 041401AS metaG (spades assembly) | ecosystem: Environmental > Aquatic > Marine > Intertidal zone >...
CTTTTTATAGCGCAGTTTCTCACCCTGCAGCTTGATATCCAGAGCCGGATGTTGTTGTGGACCTGTGACCTTGGCATCGGCCATCAGGCTGCCTTGAGCCCCCTGAATGGAGCTTGCCAGATCGGGAGCCACCACAGATAAAGCCATTTGCCATTTGTCTGTCACTTGCCCTTCTGCGGTAATTTTATTGGCGCCATGCTGCAGCACCAGTGTCTTACTGCTTAATTTCTCTACATCCAGAGCTTTGCCTTTGGCTTGCAGCTGACCTGATAAAGACAGAGGTTGCTGACGCACCTGACCCTGAATGGCTAAGGTAGGCAGTTCAAGTTGCCATTGTTGTTGGTGGTAATTGGCTTTGAGTTTGATATCTCCACTGAGTTGGCCCGGATAGTCTTTTAGCCATGGCTCAAGTTGCATTTGATCAAGCGAAAGGGTCGCATCCAACGCCAGCTCTTTGGTTAAATCCAAAGCACCAGTGCTGCTTAGATTGCCCAGCGCGGAATTCAGCGTCAAAGCGGACCAGCTCAACACCGGGGCTTGCCAATGTGCATTCAACTGCAATTGGCTATCTGGCAGTTGAGGAAGTTGCTGCTGGCTGTGTAAAGTCAGCTTCAAGTCAGCTAATGAACCTTCTGCATCAAGCTGCAATTGCTGCATTTTATAGAGGGGCTCACCTTGCAGTGGCCACTGCAGACTACTGGCTTTTAAGTGCAGTTGTATGGGTAGCCCTGCGGTCAGCGGTGCGACTTCCACTTTGGCTGTAGCTTGCTGAGTGCCTGTCAGTTCAATACCCAGCTGCAGTTGATCCAATGACCCGGCTATGCTGCTATTGAGCACTAAGCCAGAGCTTTGTGCTTTGACAAAACCCTGCAGTGCAAAAGGAGTGGAATTGGTCAAACTCAGTTGTGCTTGTGCGTTGATAGCGTTGCCTTGCAAATCCGGCAGCGTGGTTTGCAGCTCTGTGAGTGTGAACTCCGTCAGCTCAAACTGATCCGGATTGGCTTCCAGCGAAAAACTAAGCTGCTCTGCAGAAAGTTGCTGCGCACCTGTGACTTTAGGCTGCTGTAATGTCAGCTTTTTTACACTCAGCCACAACGGCAATTCAATTCGCGCCAGTTGTGGTACCTGATAATGCCACCAGGCTTCAGTTTTGGTTTTTGTTGCCGGAGATGGGGCGCTGTTTTGTTCTGACGCTTCCGGTACATGCAGCTGTAATTGGTCCAGTAGTGTGTCACCCAGTTGGATTTGCTGACCCCCTAATTTTAGCTCTGTGCTCAGGCTATTCAGGCTTAGCTGCAACTCAGCTTGTTGCATCGTCAGATCATTGACCTGCAATTGATTAATACGGACTTTGGGTAGGTCCAGTGTTGATTCTGCTTGCTCCGGTGTCGCTACAGGTGAAGTGGAAGTGCTAAGCACCAAATGCACGCCTTCTGCTGCTGCACTGTCCAGACAAATCTCAAAGCGGGCTAAACAATACCAGCTGACTTTAGCAGTCAGGCTGTTGATTTGTAGTTTTACACCGTCCTGTTGAAACTGCAGTCCGCTTAGCGTCACTCCCTCGGCCAGGGTGCCGCTGATGTCGGTGATTTGAACCGGGCCCTTGTCCGGTAACATACGGCTAAGCAGTTGCAAAGGCTTATTGGTATAAAACACAACAATCAGGCTAAGCAACAGCAATAAACTGCAGGCTAAAAAGAATTTCTTCCAACGAAAATCTGAACTGAGGTTTTTTACCTCAGGCATTGCCGGGCGCTGTTCGCTGCCATTCACACTCATAATTCCGGCCCCAAACTAAAATGCAACTGCAGGGCCTGATCGGAGGGCACATCCAATCCCCATGCAACATCAATACGAATAGGGCCAACAGGGGAGGCCCAGCGCACACCTAAACCTACACCACGGTAAATATCGGCCTTGTCATTCCAGGCACTACCTGCATCAAAAAACGCTGCAGCCCACCAGTTTCCAGTCACCCTGTGCTGATACTCAAGCGCAGCAGTCGCCAGGTAACGGGCACCAATTAAGCTGCCTTCTGCATCTACAGGCGAAATTGATTCGTAGGAATAGCCACGAATACTGTTATCACCACCTGCAAAAAAACGTAGGGAAGGCGGCAGTTCAGTGATGGCTTCCATCAGCACAGCTCCGGCGTCAACGCGAACCAGATAACGCTGATCCTCAGAAAAAGAGCCTATCCAGCCAACCCGGCTGCGAATACGGACAAAGCTGCTGTCTGAGCCCCAGGCTGGATCTGAAACTTCAGTACCCACTAAATACCGGCTGGCTTCAGCGGGCATACTGCCGCCACTGTCCCAGCTGCGGCTAAAACTAATGCCAGGCATAATCAGGTTGGCGCTGCCTGAGTCTGTACCTTGCACATAATCTTCATAGAGCCAGCGTAGTGATGCTGTTCGGTACCAGTTATTTTCCAATAGCCAATGCCGTTCCAATGCTGTGTTGTATTCCTGACTACGAGTATCTTCCAAGTCTTTATTTTTAATACCAAAGTTCAGCTTATAAAAGTCTTCAGTAACGTTTTGTTTTGGCCATTTGTAACCCATCTCCACTGTCTGTTCCGGTCCTGACAGCGCCATTTTGCTGTTCAGGCTATGGCCTCTGTCATTCAGCCAGGGTTTGTTCCAGTTCAGTTTGATTCGTGGACCCAGATCGGTGGAATAACCCACACCTGTTTCCACAGCGTTACGAATTTGCGGTTCGACTTTAATTTTTACGGCCAGCTGTTGTTGCGCGTTTTCAGGATCATCCACTGTCACATCAATGCTGCGAAACCAATTGGTTTCCGCCAGACGTTGATTTAACTCACCCAGTTGGCTCGACAAATAGGGTTCACCCGGTTTAAACGGCAGCATAGAGCGTAAACGTTCATCACGAATTTGGCTGCCTTCAAAGGCGACTTCACCAAAATGATAACGTGGGCCCGAGTCAAATTGAATATGAATAAAACCCTGCAGCAGGCGGGGGGCCACCGACAGCTCCTGCTTCACAAATTTCGCCTGAAAATATCCTCGGCGCAGCGCCAGCGAGTTCAGCTGATTTTTGATCTCTTCATACCGGCCATGGTGCACTCTGTGATTGACCTTAGGGCCCACTTGTTTCACCAGTTTGGCAAACTCAGGATCGGTGGAGGCTTCGCCCAGAATTTCGACTTTAACTGATTTTAATCGTAAAGCTTCGCCAGGTTTAATGGTCAGTCGTAGTTTTTGTTTTTTCTCTTTGCCGACAAGGCTGGGTTCTATCTCCATGCGGTAATAACCCACAGCCCTGGCTGCCAGTTTGACATCTTCAATGACTTTATTCTGAAAACGTCTGGAGCCCAGATTGTTTTTCGCGGGTAGTCGGTCCAGATAAAGTTCAATATTATCAGCAAGAGGTCCCGAAACGCCCTTGAGTTCAATTTGGGGATGCGCTGCAACGGCAGAGGCGGCAAATAGCGCCAGAATGACCAGAGTCCTGTACAACAAAATTCGAACTATCCTTTGTGTTAATACCGGACCAGCAAGGCCCAGCTTGGCTCTAAGAGTATAACAGTCTGATAGAGTTCAGTACGTTTTCAGCTGATTAATGGACTAGTTGCTTAGTCTTTAACCTTTGCAAACAAAAAAGTTTTCACCAGTAAAGACCATTCAGGCTCTTTGCCATACATACGAATACCTAATTCAAATACCCGGCTGGCCGCATTTTTAAGCCAAAACAGGCAGGCAACCAGCAATACCAGCGATAAAATCCATTCCCACCAGGGTACTGAAACCGACGCCATCCGCATCGGCATCGCGGCAAAAGAGGTCAGCGGAAACACACTGAGGATATGCATCAAAGTGCCTTCTGCATTATCCATGGCACTGAATACTATACCCAGAGGTACTGTAGGTAAAAACATCACGATAGATCGGCTGGAGTGGTTGGGATCATCAATAGTGGCGGCAAAACCAGCCATAAAACTATTAATAAGCAGTAAACCTAGACTGACGAAAATTAAAGCGCTGGCCAGTTCTAAAGCTGTGATGGGCAAGATAAACATACCTTTACCTTTGGCCAGCGAAACGGCCTGGATCATCAGGTACAAAAACAAACCTGTAGTCACCATACTTTTTAAGCAAAATAACGAAATACCTAAAATTTTACCGTCAATCCATTCTTTGGTACTGATCAGCGTCAATAGCTGTTCAGTGACCCTTTGCTGTTTTTCAGTGGTAATGGCGGTAAACATAAAACCAAAACCTGAAAATACGCCAATGCCTAACAGGATCAGCAAACCACCGCTGACCATTTGTTGCTCTTTGTTTTGTTTCGCTGAGTCTTTTTTCAGAAAAACCAGCTGGGTTTCAGGCAGAGTATTTACAATAGTTTTTTGTTCAGCATTGAGCGGCAACTGATTAATACGCTGTTTTTGCAGCCAGTTTTGTAGTTCAGGTGTGATTTTATCCTGCCAGCTGGCGCTGGATTCTGCCGTCATCACCAGTTTGGTGTCTTTGACCTGAACTACTAAATCCCAGACATCTCCAACACCTGCAAGTGCAGTTTCTGCTGAGTTCTCCGGGATCTGGCTAATGGTAAAGCCGCTGATTTGAGGTGCAGAAGCGCTGCTGACCAACGCTACTTTATAGTCATTGTCCAGCATGGTTTTTAACAGTGGCTAGGCGCTCATCACCACTAATGACAGCAGCATCAGGCCAATACTGATGATCTCCTGCTTCCATTTGAAATAACGTTGAAACTCAAAAACGGCTATGGTCCATAAATTCATGCTGCATCTCCTTGCGCATCTGCTGTGGTTTGCTGATTGTGTTGCTGTACAGCGGTGAGATACAACTGATGCAAACTGGGCTGGATACGACTGAAATCAGCTAATTCCGCTACACTGGTTAGTTGTTGTAGCAACTGACTGACGCTAAAACCTGTTTTTAAGGTCAGCTGAATTTTAGAGGGGGCAAGCGTAGTAAATTCCGCGACAGCAGTCAGGCGCTGCAGCGCTTCAGAGTTCACCTGCTGCTCAAAACTGACTTCAAACCATTGTTTTGGATCCAACTGATGGCTGACTTGCGCCAGACTGCCCTGAGCCACAAGTTCACCTTTGTTCAGCAGTAACATTTGGTCGGCCAGACGTTCAATCAACGCCATTTGGTGGGCGCTTAAAATAACGGTCGTACCACTTTGTTTTAACTCGGTCAGGATGGATAACACATGCTCCTGATTGACCGGGTCCAAACCAGAAAATGGCTCGTCTAAAATCAGCAAGTCTGGTTTGTGCAACACACAACTTATAAGTTGTACTTTTTGCTGGTTGCCTTTGGAAAGTTTGTTCAGGTTATCGTCCATTTTTTCCTGCAGATCCAATCTGCTGCACCACAAGAGCAAAGCTGCGTTGATGTCCTGTGTTTTCATGCCTCGCAGTTTGCCAATATAAGTCAGATTTTGCCGTACTGTTTTATCCAGGTACAAGCCTCTGTCTTCAGGCAAATAGCCATAACAACGCTGAGGTAATGCTTTGAGCTGTTCGCCTTTATAGTCAATGCGGATCTGTCCTGCATCAGGTCGGGTTAAACCGACCAGCATGCGGATCAAAGAAGACTTTCCTGCACCATTGGGGCCCAGTAGTGCAAATATCTGCCCGGACTGAACTTCAAAACTGATGCCGTTGACGGCTTTGACTGAGCTGTAGCTTTTTTCTATCTGATAAACCGAAATCCTGAGCATGAATAGTCCCTGTAAAGCAGATCACTGACTGAGAGTGGTCAGCATAACAACAGAGCTGCTGTTACAACAAAGGAAAAGTGTGACAATTTATTAACCTGTTGCTTACCCATTTTGTCAGCGCTTTGTCATCTGTTTCGGATAGACTGGGCCACCAGCTGTCTCAGAGATAGAATCGAAGGATGAAAGTAACTACGGCTTTACCCCTGGTTTTGCTGCCAGGGCTGGATGGTACCGGCACTTTGTATCAACAGCTTGCCCAGCAGTTGGCTCCTGAGCACGAACTGCAGGTCATAGCTTATCCGCTGGATCAACCTCTTGGCTACCAGCAGTTGCTGGACTTTATCCGGCCCCAGTTACCAAAACAACCTTATGTATTACTGGCTGAATCTTTTTCCGGCCCTTTGGGCATACTGCTGGCGGCAGAAAAACCGGTGTTTTTGAGGGCATTGGTATTGTGTGCCACTTTTGGACGAAATCCTTTACCTGCGCTCAAAGGCCTGTCCCAAGCCGTGGATAAACTGCCATGGAATGAACTGGTGCATCATTGGACAGCCTTATGGTTACAGGGGCGTTATGCCAACCCTGAGTTATCTGCTTTGCTGGAAAAAGCCCTGACTATGGTGCCGGAACAGGTGATTAAATACCGGGCTAAGCAAGTGCTGCAGGTCGACGTGCTCAAGGAATTTGCCACTTTAACCTTGCCGCTGATGTACCTGCAGGCTAAACAAGACCGGCTGATTTGGGCTTTTAATGCCAAATCTTTGCTGCAGCTCCAACCTAGGATGCAGCTGGTTCGACTGGACGCGCCGCATTTTTTATTGCAAGCCATACCAGCACAAGCGGCATGGCATCTTAAACTTTTTATTCAGCAACTGAGCTTAGATGTGCAACAGCAGAGCGCTTTAACAGTGGGAGTGGCATAAGGCTATGGTCACACCAGGTTTGGAAATTAACGACTAATTCAGCGTTTTATTATGCCGTGCCAGCTTCATAAACCTGACTCCACTTGAATACAGTTAAGAAGAGTCAGTGCTAGCACTAGTCTGTACTTAGCAGTGTGACCAAAGGCCAACCTAAATGGCATCAATCAGGCACTGGTTTTGTCCGCCTGAGCCGTCAGTAAAAACAAAATCTTATCCATATTCAGCTTTTCGTACGGCATCAAACGTTCAGGTTTGCCTTCACGCTTAATAGATAAATGATCAGCGGTAAAGGCCAGCACAGCAGCAGAGGTGGTGATGGTATTGCCTTCGACTTTGTAGTGGCAGTGCGCCAGATCTAAAAAAGCCAAAATACGATTACGGATAGCGATCATCATGGTTTGAGCTCCGGTTTAGCGCTTTTTAATAATGTTCCCTGTCGTGTACTACTTCTCTCACTCCGGGAGGAGTTCTCATGCAAAAGCTCTGACAAAAGCTCAGCTGGCTTTGTTCCTTTGATTTCTGAAAAAATTTGAAAATGAGATGAATACCCGCTGAATTCGGTCTGATGTGACAAATATTGCGATTGATTAAATAAAATCCTTGGTTTATTAATGTGGTTGTAACATTGTTAACTTCTAATGTTTACCCGTTAAAAATTACTAATAACTCTAAAAGTGAACTCCATGAGCATAAAAAATCTATGTGCTGCCGCTGTTGCGCTGGCACTCAGTCCACAACTGCACGCCGAATTATTGATCTCAGAGTACGTTGAAGGTTCGTCTAACAACAAAGCTATAGAATTGGTGAATCTGGGCAACGATACTGTTGATTTAAGCCAATACAAACTACAAATGTTTTTTAATGGCAATACCACAGCAGCCACCACTATTAATTTAACCGGCACTCTGGCACCTGGCGCTGTGTATGTCATTGCCAACAGCAATGCCGTAGCTGCACTGAAAGACAAAGCTCAGTTGGTCAATAGCTCGTCCTGGTACAACGGTGATGATGCGCTGGTGCTTTCTAAAGGCGGTCAGGTCATAGATTCTTTTGGACAGGTGGGGTTTGACCCGGGTAGCGCCTGGAATAGCGGTGGTGTTTCGACCGTAGATAAAAGCTTAAGACGCAAAGCTTCAGTCAGAACTGGCGATACTCTGACTACCGATCTGTTTGACCCCTCCGCACAATACGACCAGTTTGCGCAGGACGATTTTAGCGATATAGGCAATTACAACGGCTCTGGTCCTGGCACGCCGGAAGAGCCTGAGTATGCACATGGTCAATGTGGTGACACCACCACATTGATTTCTGCGATTCAGGGCGAAACCGATGTGTCACCTCTGGCGGGGCAGACGGTTACAGTTGAAGCTGTAGTGACGGCCAGCTTTCAGGACACGGCTGGCTTAAAAGGTTTCTTTATTCAGGAAGAAATAGCCGATCAAGATCTGAACGCGAACACCTCTGAAGCAGTGTTTGTGTACGACAACCTGTCAGGTAAAGCCGCAGTAGTGGGCGATAAGGTTCGGGTCAGCGCTGTAGTGGAAGAGTCTTTTGGTCAGACGCAACTGGCCAAACTGGTTGATTTAACCTCTTGTGGCGCAGGTGAAAGCATTGCTGCCGTGCCTGTGACTTTACCTGTGACCAGTTTAAGTCAGTTTGAAGCCCTTGAAGGCATGAAAGTGCGCTTAACCGAACCTCTGGTGGTGACGGATAACTATGGTTTAGGTCGTTATAATGAGCTGGGCCTGTCGTCTGAACGTTTGTATCAGCCGACTCAGGTGGCTTTACCAGGTGATGCCGCCAAAGCTGTGATGGCGGCGAATAGCCTGAACAAGCTGGTATTGGATGATGGCTCTAACCTGCAAAATAAAGATACTGTGTATCCGGCACCGGGTTTATCTGCCACTAACACAGTGCGGGTTGGCGATGAAGTTTTACCTTTTGATGCAGTGCTGGGTTACGGCTTCAGTAAATACCGTGTGCATCCGCTGACGGAACCTGTGTTTGTCAGCAGCAATCCACGTACTGAACAGCCTCCGATCAGCAAAGGCGATTACCGTATTGCCAGTATCAACGTGCTGAACTATTTCAACGGTGATGGCGCAGGTGCTGGTTTCCCGACCTCGCGTGGTGCTTCAACTGCTGTTGAATTTGCCAAACAACGCGACAAAATTATTGCCGCTATTTCTGCCATGAACGCTGATTTAGTGGGGTTACTGGAGATCGAAAACGACGGTTTTGCAGAGCAATCCGCCATTGCCGATTTAGTCCGCGGTTTAAATGAAAAAGCCGGTGCGGATCTCTGGGCTTTTGTTGATTTTAACGTGGCCAAAGTGGGCACGGACGAAATTACCTCTGCGATGATTTATCGCAAAGACAAAGTGGTTCAGGCAGGCGTCGCCTCTATTGGTAATGCTGCTCCTTTTGATTACGGCAACAGACCTCTGATCAGCCAGAGCTTTAAACTGCAGCAATCCGGTGAACTGCTGAATTTGACTGTAGTGCATTTAAAATCCAAAGGCAGCTGCCCAAGTGATAAAGCCGATTTGGCGAATAGTGACTCAGGCGATGGTCAGGGCTGCTGGAACGGTTTACGTCTGCAGGCTGCAACTGCTATGGGCAACTGGCTGGCCGGTTACCCTACAGGTGTAGAAACAGACAATAGCGTGATAGTCGGTGACTTTAACGCCTATATGCAAGAAGACCCAATCCGCGCTATGAATGACTCAGGTTATGTTCAGGTTAGTCAGCAGCTTCATAGCAATAAAGTCAGCTCCTATTTGTTTAATGGCGAGTCGGGTACGTTGGACCATGTATTTGCCGCAGGTGACATTAAAAACCGTGTGGCTGAAGTGACAGAGTGGGCTATTAACGCTGATGAACCAGTGATCCTGGATTACAACGAAGAGTTTAAGTCGCAAGTGGCCAAGGCCAACTTCTATGCGCCAGGCCCGTTCCGCTCTTCAGATCACGATCCTATGGTGATGTCAGTGCATTTTGCCAAACCATTGGTGCAAGACCAGTTCTTCCTGTTGGATGAACAAGCGACCGCTGGCACTGTGGTGGGGCAAATTGTCACCAGTTCTGCTGTCGCTATAGCTCACTATCATTTATCCGGTGAGCAGGCGGATTTATTTACCATCAATGCCACAGGGCAATTAGTAGTGGCTGCTGGTGCAGAACTGGACTTTGAAAGCCGTCAGGTGCTGCGTTTTGAACTAAGTGTGGAAAGTGAGACGGGTCTGGTATCAGAACCTGCCACAGTGGAAGTGCAGCTGAATGACCTGCCTGAATTACCCCTGATCAGTCTGGAAGGTTTACCTACAGTACTTTCTGATCAAACCCGTCCTGGCACTGTGCTGGCGACAGTGAATGTGCAGGCAACTGGCAACAACGCTACTATTCAGAGCGTTCAGCTGATTGATGATAAAAAGTACCTGACCTTTAAAAATGGTCAGCTGTCTCTGAAAAAGAACTTAAACGCGAAACATCATCCAGAGTTGAGCTTTAGTATCAAAGCCACAGACTCTCTTGGCGTTAGCACTACAGTCACTTATGTGATTGAAGTTAAAGATGGCAAAGGTAATGCCGTGGTGCAGTGGGTAATATCAGTCATTAGCACTGTACTGGGTTGGTTGTTTGGCTAATGTTTAACTGAGTCAGAACAGCAATTGACAACAGCCACCTCGAGGTGGCTGTTTTTTTGGCTGCTTATCAGGGGTGTTTTGTGTTAAAAGGAAGCTATTGGTTTAGTCAGGCTTGGTTGATTCAGCTCCAGGGTATTCAGGCTTAAGTAAAAGGATATAGTCAGGTGAAACAACAGTATTGGATTGGACTTGTTAGCATTGCCATCATTGTCGCCGGATGTTCCTCTACACCGCACAGGCGCTCCGAAGCCAAAGCAATTTTTAAAGCTTGTGTGCATCCGGATCAGAGCAAGCAATTCAGCTACCGCAAAGGCCGTCCTATGCAAATAGAACAAAAAGTGATGATGCAACGTATGGCAGAAGAGCGAACGATGCAAAGACGAGCACGGCCTGCCAATACCGACCGATACGACAAAGAACCAGGTGAAGGCCCTTTATACGATGAGTTAGCCGAACTGATGGAAACCAAACAATTCTGTAAAGAAGGCTACTTTGAACTCGACAGCAGTTTTGAGCATGGCTACGAGCGTATTATTGGTGAATGCAATGACAGCGCAACAGAGCAGGAGATGAAAAAGTTACCTGCTTGCGGACCTGCGGATAGGCTCTGAATTCGTTTTCTATCAGTAAGGAACAAAAAAATGCAACTTTCTGATGTGGTTATTCTGGCTGGTGCCCGCACTGCTATTGGTAGTTTTGGGGGCGCGCTTTCATCCTTAAGCCCTGCGCAGCTTGGTACTGCTGCGGCTAAGGCAGCTATTAGCCGAAGTGGGGTGGATGCAGCACAGATTGATCATGCCGTCTTTGGTCATATTATTACCACAGGCGCTGAAGATGCGTATCTGGCCCGGCATATTGCGTTGAATTCTGGTTTAGCGGTCAGCAGCGCGGCATTTAATGTCAATCGTTTATGTGGTTCGGCGCTGCAGGCTGTGATTTCTGCCGCTCAGTTAATTCAATTAGGGCAAAGTCAGATCGCTTTGGCTGGCGGCGCTGAAAGTATGAGCAACGGTGCTTATCTGCTGCCCGCTGTGCGCAAAGGCTTGCGATTAGGCCACGCTGTTGTCACAGATTTAACCTTAGGTATTTTGTCCGACCCTTTTGGTACTGGTCATATGGGCCTGACTGCAGAGACTATTGCGGCTCAGTATGGTTTTAGCCGCAGTGAACTGGATAGTTTTGCTGCTGAAAGTCAGCGCCGTGCCGCTTATGCGCAGCAACAAGGTTATTTTGACGAACAAATTACGCCGGTTTTGGTGCAATCACGCCAGTCTGAACTCTGGATCAGCAAGGATGAACACTTAAGAGCTGAAACCACAGTCGAGAGCCTAAGTACCCTCAAAGCTGCGTTTAAAAAAGACGGACTGGTTACAGCAGGCAATGCTTCGGGTTTAAATGATGGTGCAGCTGCATTGGTATTAACCAGTCAGACTGAGGCCAATCGTCTTAGTGTAGCGCCGCAAGCCCGGATTCTAGGATACAGTTTTGCAGGTGTTGAACCCGCCTTGATGGGATTGGGGCCTATTCCTGCCGTTCAGAAATTACTGGCACAGACGGGGATATCGCTGAATGACATTGATGTGATTGAATCTAATGAAGCTTTTGCATCACAAGCTATGGCGGTTAGTCAGACCCTTGGGTTTGACCCGGATAAAGTGAACCCAAACGGCGGAGCTATAGCCTTAGGGCATCCGGTTGGTGCTACAGGTGCCATATTGGTGGTGAAAACCCTGGCTGAGTTACAAAGAACAGCAGGGCGCTATGGCCTTATTACTATGTGTATTGGCGGCGGGCAGGGCATAGCGCTGTTGATTGAGCGTTTAAAGTCATAGCAGAGCAGCTGCGATAAGCGCTTTACTCAATTGCTCGTTGTTTCAGCTGCTGCATTCTCTGGCAGTTCTTTGTACTCAGTGGCTTTTTTGTTTTGTTTCCAATAGGCCTCTGCTGTTAAGGGGGACAGGATCTGACCTGTGTACCAAATAGGAATATGGGTTTGGAAATAATACTTTTCGGTTTTTTTGCCCTGACTGAT
>Ga0181595_10004748_pt1 | contig 12318 bp, 10 predicted proteins | sample 041ome_7_FD_145604 | JGI IMG/M metagenome (GOLD analysis project Ga0181595, IMG submission 145604) | Coastal salt marsh microbial communities from the Groves Creek Marsh, Skidaway Island, Georgia - 041401AS metaG (spades assembly) | ecosystem: Environmental > Aquatic > Marine > Intertidal zone...
GAATGTGTAGTTGGATTGAGTACTTGTTTTGGTCTTCCGCATGGTCTACCGCACCTCTTAGCAATGAGAAATTAACTTGCTAATCAGTACGTTGTAGACCAAGCATCAGATGTTTTGGTGGAGGCGGTAGCTACTTTACCAACCTTATAAGTGTTTGTTTCCTTTATACAAATGGAAATTCTGAAAATTATTGTGCCCCTATTTATACCCCTAAAAGTCTTGGCTGTAGCTGAACAACTTTGGACGTTCTAGGATTGTATTGATTTGTACTTGTTTCATTTATTTTTTCCAGTGCACAATTTTATACAAAGCAGGTAGAACGATTAATGTCAAGATTGTGGATGAAATAATGCCACCGATCACAACGGTAGCTAAAGGGCGTTGAACTTCAGAGCCGATTCCCGTATTCAAAGCCATTGGTACAAATCCTAATGATGCAACTAATGCCGTCATGAGAACAGGGCGTAAGCGTGTTAGCGCGCCATTGATGATTGCATCATCTAGCGCTTGGCCATTTGCTCGTAAATCTCGAATGAATGAGACCATTACTAGTCCATTAAGTACGGCGACACCAGAAAGTGCAATAAAACCAACTGCGGCAGAAATTGAAAATGGAATGTCTCGAAGCAGTAACGCAGCAACACCACCCGTCAAGGCTAAAGGCACACCAGAAAATATAATCGAAGCATCTCGAATTGAACCCAATGCCACCACCAAAGTAACAAGAATGATGAATAAGGTGGCTGGCACAACAATAGAGAGTCGGTTAACTGCAGATTGTAAATGCTGAAATGTGCCGCCATACTCGACCCAGTAACCTGCTGGTATCTCAATATCCTCAGAGACAACTTGCTGGACTTCATTAACAAATGAGCCAAGATCACGTCCTCTTACATTTGCTGTTACTACAACACGTCGTTTACTATTTTCTCGGTAAATTTGATTATAGCCCATATCTAAGTTAATCGAAACCAATTCGCCTAATGGCACATAACTATCAGAAGCGAGTGGAATAGGAAGATTTTTAAGTAAATCTGGATTAGATCGAATGGACTCTGGGAGTCTTACTACAATATCAGCTCGTTGATCCCCCTCGTATACTTGACCAACAACTGTGCCTCCCTGAAAGGTGGCAATAATCTCTTGCAGTTGATGAATTGAGATACCATATCGTGCAAGTGCTTCTCGGTTCGGATCAATCGTTAATACTGGAAGCCCTGTTGCTTGTTCAGCAGAAACATCTGACGCCCCCTCTATTTCAATTATGGCGTGTTCAATTTCTTCACCCAAGGCAATGAGTTGGTCAAAATCATCACCAAATACTTTAATTGCAAGTTCTGCACGAACACCGGAAATCAATTCATTGAATCGCATTTGTATCGGTTGTAAAAATTCATAACGATTTCCAGGGATAGGAGTGACTAATTCTTCTAGTTCTTCGACTACTTGCGACTTAGGTTTATTCGGGTTGGGCCACTCATTACGTGGTTTCAAAATGATGAAATTATCAGCAACACTTGGAGGTACTGCATCGGTGGCAACTTCGGCTGTTCCGATTTTTGTGAATACGCGTTCTACCTCTGGCATTTTCTTGATTTGATTTTCTAGTTCTTCTTGCAAACTCACTGCTTGGCTAAGCGATGTGCCAGGAATACGTAAAGCATGCATGGCTATATCACCTTCATCTAGATTTGGGATAAATTCAGACCCTAGTTGTAAAGCGCCTAATCCACTGATACCAACTAAAGCAACCGCTGCTGAAATGACCAACCATCTTAATTTAAGAGCCATATTGAGGATGGGCTTATAGAGGCTACGTGAAAAAATAATAATTGGATTCTTCTTCTCACGTACAGGGCCGCGAAATAGAAGTGCAACACAAGCAGGGACAAAAGTAATGGAGAGTATCATTGCACTGATTAATGCAATGACGACTGTAATGGCCATCGGATGAAACATTTTTCCTTCAATGCCCGTCAATGCAAAGATCGGAATATAAACTGCGGTAATAATAAACACACCAAACAGTGCAGGGCGAATCACTTCTTTAGTGGCTTCAAATACAATAGAAAGTCTTTCTTGGAGGTTATTCATTTGACTGTCGTTAGCACTACTGAGACGTCTCATGCAATTTTCAACAATAATCACCGCGCCATCCACAATCAAACCGAAATCAAGTGCGCCAAGACTCATTAAATTAGCGCTGACGCCACTTTTTACCATGCCAGTGATTGTCATTAACATTGCAATAGGTATCACAGCCGCTGTGATGAGTGCTGCACGTAAATTCCCAAGAAGTAAAAGTAATACAGCGACAACAAGTAATGCCCCTTCAGCTAGATTGGTGCGTACCGTTTTCAATGTTTTGTCTACCAAGTTGGTACGATCGTATACAGCCGTTGCAGTAATGCCAGAAGGTAAACTTGCTTTGATGTCTTCTAATTTTTGTGCAACTTCACTTGCCACGGTACGACTATTCTCGCCGATCAACATAAATACCGTACTCATCACAACCTCACGACCATTTTGAGTGGCCGCACCGCTTCTTAATTCTTGACCTTGTTCAACTGTTGCGACATCTCGAATGCGTAAAGGAACACTATTGTGTGTCTGTATTAGGATATTTTTTAATGCATCAATTTCATTCGCTTGACCAGGCACACGCATCAACCATTGAGCACCATTGTGTTCAATAAATCCTGCGCCACGATTAGCATTATTCTGTTCAACTGCATTAAGAATATCTCGATAAGTGAGATTGAAAGCAAGTAGCTTTGCGGGATCAGGTGCAATTAAGATCTCTTTCTTAAAACCTCCGATAGGATTTACTTCCACCACACCAGGGACACGCAGAAGTTGTGGACGAATAATCCAATCATGAACTGAGCGTAAATCGGTTGGGGTAATCAGTGAGCCATCGTCATTGGTCGCGCCCAGTTCAGCATCGACGGTAAACATGAATATTTCACCTAACCCCGTTGCAATAGGGCCTAAGTTCGGTTCGAGTGAAGTGGGCAATTGGCTTTTTGCTGATATCAAACGCTCGCTTACCAATTGACGCGCAAAATAAATATCTGTGCCTTCTTCAAAAACCACAATGACTTGTGAAAGGCCATAGCGTGATGATGAACGTGTATACGATAACTTGGGTAAGCCAGACATTGTACTTTCGACGGGAAACGTGACACGTCGTTCGACTTCAAGTGGGGTATAACCAGGTGCTTCTGTATTAATCACCACTTGGACGTTTGTTATATCAGGAACGGCATCAATAGGGAGTTTTGTAAAATTCCAAACACCTAAACCAATAAGCAAAAGCACCAATAAAAATACGATGCCTCTTCGCTCAATTGAAAATCTTAAAATATAATTCAGCATGTGTATTCCTTAATGATCGTGAGATGCGCCAGATTTTTCGATGTCTGCCTTGATGAGATAACTGTTGTTACTCACATAGTGAGTACCCGCTTGTAATCCTCCTAACACTTCCACCCACACATCATCCTGTCTTCCTAATTCCAACATACGAACTTCATAGTCATTACCAATTTGCGCATAAACAACGGTGAAATCACGAAAGCTTTGCAAGCCCGAACGTTTGACTGCAAGCGGTACAGTATATTCAGCGACTTTGACGTGACCAGTAATGTGCGTACCAGGCAGTAATAAGCCATCAATATTATTTAACTCAACACGAGCAGTTACTGACTGGTTTGCATCAGCCATAATATTAATAAATGAAATTTCACCTTGATAAGATTGACCACCTATTGAAGGTGTGACGGTAACGTGAGCGCCTTTTTTAATGCGTTCACGCTCTGATGGGAAAATATGTAAGCTTGCCCATACAGTTGATGTATCCATGATGGTAAACAAACGTCTTCCATTAGTTTGTTCTTTAACATTTGCGATCTGTTCAGTGATAACTCCATCTATTGGAGCGCGAATATTGTAAGTATTTAGGCTTTCATTACTCTCAACTTTTGCAAGAAGCTGGCCTTTTTTAACGCTTTCTCCAAGCGATACATGAACTGATTGAATAACGCCGTCAAAGCGTGCACTGACTTCATTCTTGCTTTTAGGGTTAATAACCATTTGTCCATACAATGTAACTACTTCTTTCATTGTTTGTGAGCCTGCAACACTTGTCTGTAATTCAAATGCTTGGGCAATATCAGGAAGTATTGTTGTACGACCTTCAAAATTATCGTATTGCCAAGAATACGTTTTGCCTTTGTATTTTGCTTCCACTGACACGACAAAAGAATGAGGCTCATAGATTTCTGTGTCTCCTCGCAAGAAGTCACCTTGTGGTTTAAAGTGAATGTTATCTACTATGTTTCCTAAGCGCGTTAAATTGATTTGTAAGTCAACGTCATCAGGAGAAACAGGTCGATTACTGTCGGTGACCCACACGCGATATTCTGGTGGAACCCCTGTTTCAAATATAGAAAGTTCTAGTGCAAAATTATCTTTTGTAAGCATTCGACCACCATGTGAACCTTTCACGATTTCATCTTCATGGTCACTATGATCATCATGATGGTCGCATCCGTAAATAAGAAAACTAAATAAAATAATCTGAATTGTCTTTAATAAATTTTTCATAATTTTTCTCTTTTTTAATGTAATTGAGTTATTTTTTCGCCTGTTAGGCGTTCTATTTCAATCACATGTAAATGCGCGCTGGTCATGGCATCGACTAATTCAGCATTAGCTGCTAGTAATTCCTTTTGTACAATTTGCCATTCAAGAAAACTGTAAATGCCACGTTCATAAGCTCTTTTAGAGTCGTCTACAGCTTGATTAATATTTGGGATGACTTCTTCGCGCAATGCAGTGGCGCGGTGAAAACTATGTTTGAGTTCTTCATATAAAATGAATAGTTGTGTTTTAATTTTGACATCAACGACACGGGTATCCGCATCAATTTTATCAAGTGCTGCTTGTCTCGCCGCTATTTCACCTTGATTACGGTTCTTATAAGTCAGCGGAATGGTTAATCCTAAAACAAGTGCTTGATCATCCTCTTGTTCAAAACGACGCACACCTGCCGAGACGCGCCAGGGAGATTTGCTTTGTGCATTGGCAAGATGTAGCTGAGTCTCATTGAGTCGGCGTTGTGACAATAATTCTTGAATTTCTGAATTTCGATCTAGCCGCGTGATGAGCTTGTCAAAAGATTCTGTTTTTGGAAGTGTCAGTAATTTACCTTCTACGTGCGTGAACTGTGGTTCAGTCTCACCCCATTGTGCTGCCAGACGTCGATATGACGACAGTAACTCATGATTATGATCTTCTAGCTCAAGCTCTTTCATGGCTAAGTCAGCTTTTGCACGAGCAAGTTCTGCGCGTGGCGATTTGCTTGCATTTACACGCGCTGTGACTGCATCAACAATTGATTCAGCTAATGCTACTGCCTCTTTTGCATAGTCATAACGCACTTGATTAGACAAACAATCTAAATAATACCTTGCGGTATTGGCAGATTTATCAATACGCATGGTTTCGATTTTCGTGGAAGCAAAAGAGACATTGGATGAAGCAACATCAACACGGCGTTGACGAATCCCACGCTCTAATACCCACCCAATGCTTAATGTAGTTTGAGCTGCATTGATATTGCTGAAATTTCCTGTTCCTAATACGTCTTCAACTTCAAGGCTCAGTTCAGGAGAAGGGGCTAATTGCGCTTGTGCTAATAAGCCTTCTTGTATCTGCACGTGATATCCAAGTGCGACAAGCTCTGGATTATTCTCCAAAGTTTTAGCAATAGCCGTATTTAAAGTGATTATCTGTTCGGCAACCACTGTCAGTGGGCTTGCACTGATTAGTAGACAGACTAGTGTAAGTACCAATCTGTTGTTCCATAATCTCAATGTATTAAACATTGTGTTAACTCCTGCATTGCTCGGATTTATACGAGTAAAATCAAATACACAACGATGTATCCAACTAGCGGATACTTGTATGTCTAAAGAATAGTTTGATTAATGCAGGACAGGTGGGCCACGCAGAACGGGGCGCCAATAGGTATGTCTTTGATAAAGTGTGTTTCTATGTGGAGGTGGCCAAACAACAATCGCTGAAGTAACAAAGAGTATTAAAGACAGAGTGAATAAAATGGTATTTTGAATCTGCTTGAACCAATTAGCCGTCAATTCAAATAAAGAAACATCAAAATCTGAATCATGTTCATGTTCATGTCCATGATCTTCTAAATCTAGTGCATTTACATGACCGATGTGTAGTTCACTAGCATGTTCATCTGTGCTGACATGAAAATGCATGCCACTCCATTGTAAGAATAGCAGGGTTAGACACATATAAATGATCAAGAATTTTGCGTTTCGATGCATCTTACAAGCGTAGCTAAATTATTTGAAAGTGTCTATTAAGAATTCTTTGTTATCCGACGAAATCAACCATGCGGATGCTTATAAGAGGCGCTACAATTAGCAGTATATTGATATAGAGATTTATTATATGTATTTAATAATAAAATCGTTCTGACAAGTGGCATCATTGTATTGATTTCAGAATTAGCAAAGAAAAGTACATTTGCGGGAGCACTCTTAGCCTTTGTCCCAGTGATATCAATAATTGCGATCTTGTGGCTCTATGCTGAAACTAAAGATGTAGAAAAAGTATCTCAACTAACGTCTAGTATTTTTTGGCTTAAGAACTAAATTAACTCTATTTGATTTTTGGGAAGGCTCATTCTCGAATGTTTCTAAAACAGTATTTACCAAAGACGGTATAGCCTCATTTAAATCTATTTTGAATAAGGACTTTGATACCATGCAGTTTAGAAATTCAAGTGGTGATGAAGAATTTGCTTTCTTCAATGAAACAAAAAGAGCTGTGCATCGTACTTTAGGAAGCGCAAACAATTATAAAAATTGCTTTTGGTTTAATGAAATATGAAGTCTCTTATAACAACTCTACTACTAGTAATAACCTTATCGTCAACTGTGTTTGGTGATGACTTTAGTGATGGTTATTCTGCATATAAAAAAGGTGACTATAAGACCGCTATGAGGTTATGGAAGCCTCTAGCTGAACAAGGTCATGCTAATGCTCAAACTAATCTTGGTTTAATGTATGACAATGGTGACGGTGTACCAGAAGATGATAAGCAAGCAGTTAAGTGGTATCGATTAGCTGTAAAGAAAGGTTTGGCTGCTGCTCAATATAATCTTGGTGTTATGTATTTTAATGGCCAAGGTGTCCCAGAAGATGATAAGCAAGCTGCTAAATGGTTTCGATTAGCTGCTGAGCAAGGTTATGCTGATGCTCAATCTAATCTTGGTGGTATGTATGCATTGGGTAGAGGTGTGCCAGAGAATAACGTCCTTGCCTACATGTGGTGGAATTTAGCAGCAGCAAATGGCATTGAAAATGCCTCCACAGGTAAAGACATTATCACCAAACGTATGACCTCTTCACAGATAGCAGAAGCTCAGAAGTTATCAGGAGAATGTCTCAAGAAAAATTATAAGAATTGTTAATCTAAGCTAAGTAGCTTCATCTGGCTTGTAATAAATCCAGTTTCCCATAAGCTGCTATGCGGAGCATGGGCTGGGGAGGTAGTAGCGCATTCTTAGTCTTATATGGTGCTGCCCAGATACATTAAAGCTGGATTTGAAAAAAGGTCAGGCAACGCTAAGCCATTTCAAAAGGAAGCCAACTTCTAAGTCATTGTTTTTGAATAGGTTTCCAGAGCACAGTGGTGAGAGGTATGCTATATTAGAATTCACTAATATTATCTGTAACTCATTTAGATTGAGTTTAAGAGCATATCTTATAAAAACTATGGATACGTAGTCTAATTAAAAGAAAACGCCTTAGAGAGAATCTGAGGAGGTTTGAGAGGTATTTGCCGTAGGCGAGGCAGCATATTGCATACATACACTTTATGGTTACGGCTACAATATATAACTGCCACTTAGTCGAAGTACTTTTTTAAGTGTATATGAATTTGCTTCGATGTAGCTTGTAGCCGCTTAAGTAACGGCTTGTCTTCTAATCCTTTGTTTCCATAGTTAATCATGTGTTGGGATAAGCCTAGGCCTGAACCACTCCAGCCTGCAATCGCACAGCTGTTTAGTAAATCGGCCTCGTTCATCTGAATGTTCAGTTTAAACGTGTGACGTAAACAGTGACCAGTTAGAGTTTCGTTACCTGTGGCAGTACCTAGGAATTTCTTAATTTGGTGCGAATGGTTGGTATCAGTCGTCCTCTTCAGCCACTCAGTCGTCTCTTGTAAGTGTTGCCTAATGTACTTTGCCCCAATAACAATTGGAACTATGCGCTTGCGAGCTTCCGTCTTGGTTATATCGTGGTTAGCATTTAGATAAGCTACACGCCTCAGGTCTGTCAGGTTTCCGTTATCTACAGTCAAGTGCATCATTTCACTCGCCATTAGTCCGCCTTGTAGATACAACAGGCAAGCAACACCTAAGTGTGGTTTTCCGTGCTGCTCATTTAGTGCGTATTCAATTAATTGTGTTTGCTCTGGCTCAGTCAGTGGCGTCTTAGTTTTTGCTGATTGCTTTGGTAGGTTGGGCGTACGTATAGCCCAGCTTAAGCTATATTCGTTAATCGCATAGTTAATGAAGGCCTTGATATCATTTAATTCTCGTTTAATGGAACTGGTTTTAACCTTAGCTTCGAGCCTGTCCTCACAGTAGTTTCTTAACGCTACTTGTACGTAACCGCCAGCTTTGTCGTTAACAAACTGCTCGCCAATATAGCTCAGGAATTTATTAATCCGTTGTACGACTTTGGCTTTGTTGCGCTTAACTAATTTAGATTGCTCAGCGGCATTAGTATCAAGTTGTTTGAACTGATAGTAGTCGCTTGCTAGCGATGAGAATGTTGTTGGTCTGTAAGCTTCAGCTTCCGTCAGCTTTTCAGCTATGCGCCATTGTACTTGTTCATCAATGGATAGCGCTGCCTGTGCTTTGGTTTGGTCGTCAGCGTCTGGGTCTGCTAGTACTTGAAGTCGTTCTGCAAGGTAATAAACTTGGTCTGCATCACCTTCGAGTACCTTACCTACGTCAGTACCTTGTTGTTTTGATGTAACCAGCGAACCTGTTCTGGCCTTTATCCTTCTTAGGTAGTCCATAGCTAGTATGTCGATTTCACTGTCCGACATAGCACTGGCTGAACTATTCTCTAGTTTTCTAACGTGCAGCAAAAACAACTCATGGGCGTTGGCTAGTGCTTTATTAAGCTCAGTATCAGAACAACCAAGCGTTAAGCCAAGAGCACGTTGATATACTTTCCCAGACTTGAGACTGAGTTTATCCACTATTTGTTTGGGTACTTTGCGCTGGAATAGCAGGTCTTTGCCGTTCTTAACGACCACGTATTTGGCTGGTGATTTGGCCATGAGTAACCTGAAAAGTAACCTAGATGCAGCTACTATAACCAAGAAACCCATTAGTAACAATGCTTTTGAGCTATCAGTGCGTTCCTCTCTTCGGCACCATCATTCCTAGATGACGCGGTTTATCAATGCGCCTGCGCATTCTTCAGCTGTAAATTTGCCTTTAATGAAAATATTGAGTCTATTCTTTACAGTGAAGGTGTTTGGAGCACCACCATTTTTAGGATACATCGTTGCAGATTGCTCCAGTAAGGAGTAATCCATGCCAACACCAAGTTTAAAGGCTTGAGAGACTGGGGAAATATAGCCGACACCAAGTACCAATGGTACGCCATTAAAGCGCTCAGATGAGCCTAAACTAATTGTTGTCTCTCCATTGACTGTTGTCTCCACATCTGTGGCTTTAATCGTACTGTATTCATAGCCAGTAGATAGTTGCGCATAAAATCCATAGAAATCCTTCTCTTTGGTACCACGCTGTTATATGTTTTTCTTATCGGTATGTTTCTTTTTAATAGCGTCTCTAGAAATTAAATGCAGCGGTTAAAGAAGCCTGCCCAACATGTGTCTTCTTATAGGGTGATTGCTGAACGCTTAGGCTGACATCAACAGCCTGTTTATGGCTAAGCATGAGACGACCCTTGGCAGCTAGAAATCCTGCCAATCTTCGTTCAGCCTTTAATTTGAAACTCTCTTTCTCATAGTAAATCTGTTTGTTTTTAGTGATGCCCTTGGCGACTAATAAACTGATCTCACCATTTGTGAAATGACCAGGGTCATATAGACCTAAAGCGATCTTGATCGCCTTATGTTTTATTTCTAAGCCACTGCTGAATTGCATTAAGGTTGCCTTCTTCAAACCCCATTGCTGTGTGCTGGCATGATGAGTACTTAGCTGGCTATAAGTCGTGCGTAGGAAGAATAGGGTGCTTGGATTAAAGCGCTGCTGCAGGCCCAGTTCAATATTTTGAATCTGTTGTTGATTCTGCTCATAGGCCTTGCTGACACCAAGATTCAAATTATGTTTGCTGCTGCTTAGACTGGTGAGTAAGTGCGTATCTTTGTTTTGCCAGAGTAGATTGAAGCCAAAGCCGGTAACTTTGGTTTGTGTGTTTTTAGTGAACTGCATAAAGGGTCGTAAGCTAAGAGATTCACCCTGATAAAACGGCATTTCAATCTGATCATGTAACTGATTAGGAATAAAACTGGGTTGTATTAAAAGACCAGAAAGATCTCCCCAGAAGTTCGCACTGGCAAGATTCATAGCACGTGCAGAGGAGCTGAAATAGACAGGATAGGCTGTATTTCCTAATGAGTAGCTTTGACTATAGTGGCCAAAGTCTGCGGCAAAGTCCGTGCCTTTATTTTGACTGGGGCTGTAGGCGATCAATGCCATAGTGCCTTCCGCTTTGCTAGCAAAGACATCACTGCCTTTACGCATAAACTGCGCGCCATCAAAGCGATCAAACATGGCGACATCAAGATTGGCAACCCAATGACTAAAGGCCTGGCCAAAACCATTAGGAAGGCGTAGGGCAGCAGCTGACGGTTGATCGGTTGAACCATCAGCCGTATAAAATAGGCTGCCAATAGGACTGACTGCGGCTTCTGTATTAACTAGGCCATGACCAAAAATAGCGCGCATGGCACTTTCGCCACAGCTTGCTAAGGTACAGCCAAAATAACCGGTAAGACCGTCTAAGCTAGCCGTTGCTTTAACTCGGCTGACCACTTCACTTGCGGATAGGCTGGGAAAATGTCCAGTCACTAGGGCTAATACGCCACTGACGTGTGGTGCCGCCATTGATGTGCCACTTTTTTCTGTATGGCCGCCACCTGTTTGGGCTGAACGAATGTTGTTGCCCGGTGCGGCTAGGCAAAAGTCTGCTGCGACGCCACAGCGATTAGTGAATCCAGTTTCTTTAAGATCAGTGTCGATTGCCATCACGGCCAGGAACTGGGCAGCGAGCTCATTGATATAGTAGGGTAACCCGGCTTCTTTGCTGACCTGATTTTGATAATCATTATTTGCAGCAAAGACAAAGATAGTGCCGTTTTCTTGAGCGCTACGCATGGCCGCTATGGATAAAGCATCTGTGGTTCTTAATGTCGCCTCATCATAATTTAAAATATTAGTAGAGGAGCCCCAGCTGTTATTAGAGATCTGGATGTTATCGCTGACATGCTGTTGGTATACCGATGCTCAGCCGGCATCGGTATTCAGGGCAGTTAATGAACCAGCATCGTTGGCTACGCGGTATGAGTAAAGCTGGGCGGCATAAGCCACGCCACGCATACCATAATTATTCTTTTGGGCTGCAATAATCCCCGCAACATGAGTGCCATGGCCATGATCATCTGTCCCATAGCCACCACTGCTGCTGGCAAAATCACTACCTAAGATAGTGCGTTGATTGAATTCAGTATGACTACTATCGATACCTGAATCGACTACTGCTATACGAATATTTTCTCCAGTTGCACTGGCAAGATTTGCGTTTGCAGCATCGATATTATTGAGCCCATCTTGAGCTAGATATTCAGCCTGGTCGCTGACGTAGTTAATACAGCTGACGCTGAGATAAAGATCAACATCGACATTGTCGCCACCGCCACCTCCACCTCCGCCCCACATCCAATGGTTAACATGGACGTGACGACACCTAGGGTGATTCCTTTCATCATGACTGCTCTCCTTGCTCCGTTACTCTAAACGCTATCCATAATGTATCTGGGGCGTATATGAAGGAACTTCCTGTCCCTTAGAGTTAGGCCGTTTAGTCCGCCTAAGGAGAACATTAAAACGATTTGATGGTGCTTGTATCGGGGTGGTAGAAGGAGTGAACCTAATAAATATAAATTATATTAATTCAATATAATTATTCAATTTAACAAATTAATTGGGGCGGGGATGCCATAAAAAC
>Ga0181595_10004762_pt1 | contig 12301 bp, 13 predicted proteins | sample 041ome_7_FD_145604 | JGI IMG/M metagenome (GOLD analysis project Ga0181595, IMG submission 145604) | Coastal salt marsh microbial communities from the Groves Creek Marsh, Skidaway Island, Georgia - 041401AS metaG (spades assembly) | ecosystem: Environmental > Aquatic > Marine > Intertidal zone...
AAAGTATTAAATACTTTAACCTAGAAGGTGTTGGAAAATCACCATCCAAACTAGATATGAGTAGAATTTTATCAATGAATGAGCATTACATAAAAAATATTGATGAAAATGAACTCTGCAATCACTTGGTTGAATATTGTGAAATATATAAAGAGAAAATAAATTCAGCCAAAGAAGTAAAAATAAAACAATCATTATCTTTTCTCAAAAACAAAGCAAAAACTTTAGAAGATATTTATAATAATGCAAAATACATAATATCTGACGAAATAAAATTTGAAGCTGAGGATTTAAAATTAATAGATGAAAAAGCAAAAAAAATTATAAAAGAATTTAATAATACTCTAACAAGTGTAGAAAATTTAAATAAAGAAAATCTTGAACCAATTGTGAATGAATTAATAAAAAAATACGAAACAAATTTTAAAGGCGTTGGTCAGCCATTAAGAGTAGCTTTAACTGGCTCTAAATTTGGGCCAGGCTTATATGATATAATAATTTCTCTAGGTAAAGAAGAAGTTAAAAAAAGATTAACCAATAAGATAATTTCTTAAGATTAAAGAAGTCTCTTCAGAAGAAGATGATTTTGATTTTATTCCCTCTAAAGTTTTATTACATTCCAATAATTGTTTTTTTATTAATTCTGGTTTTTTTAAAAAATATATAACAGATCTGCATATTTCATCAGCATTACATTCTTTTTGTAATAATTCTGGAATTACTTCTCTATTATTTATTATATTAATAATATTTGCAAATTTAACATTTGCTAACAATTTAAATATTGTGAAATTTATAAAACTTAATTTATAAACAATTATAGAAGGAATGTTGGCACTTGAAACTTGAAGTGAAGCAGTTCCAGATTTAACAACAGCAAAAACTGAATTTAATAAAACCTGAGATTTTATATTTTCATCTGAAACCACATCTACATTATCCAAATTTTTACTTTTAACTATTTTAATTATTGATTCTTTGTTTTCATCAGTACAATGAAATACATAAGAATATTCAAAATTTTTTTTATTCATCAATTTTATAAAATCTAATAATATTGGTAAAAGAACATTTATTTCTGAATTTCTACTTCCAGGAAATAAAGAAATAATTTTTTTATCTTTATGAATTAGATTTCCCAATGATGCTTTGATGTTTTCTTTTTTTTCAATTAAAGGATGGCCAACAAATGTATTTTTAATGTTTTCTTTTTCAAAATATTTTTTTTCAAAATCAAATAACAAAAGAATATGATCTATAAATTTTTTAATTTTTTTAACTCTGTTTTTTCTCCAAATCCAAACTTGAGGAGCAACATAATGAATAGTTTTAATTTTAGAATTTATTTTTTTTACTTTTTCAGCTACTCTCAAAGTAAAATCAGGGCTATCCACACTAAATAAAATATCTGGATTAAATTTTATAATCTCATTAACTGCTTTATTAATTCTATTATTAATCTTAAAAATATTAAGAATAACACTTGTAAATCCCAAATATGTAATATCTTTAAGATCAAAGATTGATCTAATACCTAGTTTTTTTAAATTATTTCCACCAACACATAAATATTCAACATTAGTTTTTTCTTTTTGAAGTTTAGATATAATTGTTGATGCTAATTTATCACCCGAAGGTTCTCCTGTTAGTATGAATATTTTTTTCATAAAACGTATATAAAAATTTTATTTTTGTTGGCAAAAGATATAGATTTTTTTTGATCTAAAAATATATTTTGATTTTCTTTTAATACTATGCCCTTTAATTTAGCAGTTTTACAATCTTTCAAAGTATCTAAACCAATAGTAGGTAAATCTGCTCTTAAATCTTGTTTTTTTTTGGGAAATTTAATTAATATTCTATGGTTGTCTTTTTTATTATTGATACTCTCTATCATTTTTTTTGTACCTTGAGATGTTTCCTTTTGAATAAAGCCATTTTGATCAACTATTATAGCTTGAGTATGATTATAAGCATTTAAGTTCTTTAATGATTTAATACCACTTTTAATTTGAACTAAATCTTTTTTACTAGGTTTAATTTTTGTGTAAATGCCTCTCTTAAGTGTGAGTTCTGGGTTAAAAAAATTAGATTTTACAACTTTAATCTTATGTTCAGCCAATATATTGATTAACTCTTTTAAAATTGCTGCATCACCTAATTTAAATGCCTTTATTAAGCGTGGTATGTAGTAAATTCCCATTGCATCTAATCTAAGATTTGTAATCTTTGGTTTTTCAATTTTGCCTGCAAATAAAACTTTTTTACATTTATTTTTACTAATAATCTCTAATATCTTTGCAAATTTACCAATACTTACGAAATAACTATTTTTGTAATTTTTAAATAAATTTTTTTTTGTTAAATCAATTATGAAATATTTTTCTTTTTTTTTTCTAATTTTTTTTAAAATTAATTTGGGAAAATCTGTTCCACCGAGAAATAATCCTATCATTTTATCTTAAATTGGGAGTACAAATAGGTCTTTTTTTATCTTTATTTATAAACTCTATTACTTCATTAACTAAAGGATTTTTTCTTACATTGGGATCTAATTTTTCTAAGTTTTCATTTAAATTTTCAGTTTTAAATATTTCTTTGTAGGTTTCTGACAATCCGATAATTTCTTTATTTGGAGTTTTCACTCTTCTTAAACCAACTAAATTAACTCCATTTAAAACATTTCGATTACCTGTGGAGAGACCATATGGAATAACATCCCTTGAAACACCCGTCATACCACCAATCATTGCCATTTTACCAATTCTTGTAAATTGATGCACACCACAATTACCACCAAGAATTACATGGTCTTGTATTTCTGCATGACCAGCGATGGCAGCATTATTTGCAATAACAATATTATTTCCTATTATGCAGTCATGCGCAATATGAGCTCCAATCATAATTAAATTATTATTTCCAACTTTAGTGACACCACCGCCTTGTAAAGTGCCTGGATTAATTGTTGTATATTCTCTTATTGTATTTTTATCTCCAATGACTAATTCAGTTTTTTCACCATTATATTTCATATCTTGTGGGTCATTCCCAATAGATGCAAAAGGATAAATTTTATTATCTTTACCAATTGTTGTGAAGCCAGTTATATTTACATGAGATTGAATTTTCACATTTTCATGTATTATTACATTGGGACCAATTATAGAATATGGTCCAACTTCAACATTATCCGAAATTTGAGCATTCTTATCTATAATTGCTGTTTTGTGAATCATCTATTTTCCCTTAAAAATTCCCTTAGACTTTTAGCTGGATAACCCATCACTTTTGAATTGTCAGGTATATCTTTTATTACTCCACTGCCACCAGCTATATCGACATTATCACCTATCTTTAAATGACCAGAGATCCCTGCTTGCCCACCTATTTTTACATTTCTACCAATTATAGTACTTCCTGCTATTCCAACTTGACCAGCAATTATAGAATTTTCACCAATTTTAACATTATGAGCAATATGAATTTGATTGTCTAAAAAAGTGTTTTTTCCAATAACGGTGTTAGACATAGAGCCACGATCTATAGTTGATCCACACCCAATTTCACAGTTCTCCTCAATAATTACAAGTCCAATATGAGGATATCGAAGATTTTTAGTGTTATTTGGAAAAAAACCAAATCCATGCTTACCGATAACACAACCATCAAGAATATTTACATTTTCTTTTATAATTGCATTTCTTAAAATAACATTAGAACCTATAGAGCAATTATCTCCAATTGAAACATTTTGTTCGATAATAGTATTATGACCAATAGTGCAATTAGCTCCTATCGATACATTGTTGCCTACTAAAACATTTTTTCCATATTTAATCTTATCTTTAAATTCTGTTTTATTTATAATTGAACATGTATCATCAAAAAAATCATTAACTGAGTTTGGATAAAATTTTTCTGTAAGTTTTGCTGTCGAAACTAAAACATTATTTACTATAATAGGCTTACAAGTTTCAGCTAATTCAGCTTTTAAATTAGCTGTTGTGATACAATAAGATGCTTTAGTTTTTTTTGCGATTTCATTATATTTTTTTGAATGAAAAAAAGTAATATCATTTTCATTTGCTGACATTAAATCTGTTATATCGTTAATATCAATATTATTGTTAACTGCATCATTACTAACATCCAATAAACTTAAAATCTTTGAAATTTTAAATGGTCCCTTGTTTATAAAGAATGGATTTTCCATAATTGTTTTTATCAAAACAATTTTTAATGACTTATCAATAATTATTGCTATTTATTTCTTATCAACAATTGTAGCAGACCAAATTGCGTCTGCCATTTTTTTTTCATTAACAAAAGCGTCACCTTTATATTTCCATACTCTTCCATGGGATCTGATTGCCTCAATTTTTAATAATAATTCGCAGTCAGGAATAACAGGATTTCTGAATCTAGCTTTTTCAATACTCATTAAAAAAACAAGTTTATCTTCGTAGGTTGACTTATCAAGACCATGTGCGGTTAAAGCAGCTGCTGCTTGACCAAAAGACTCAACTATAAGAACACCTGGCATAACAGGCTGTTCAGGAAAATGTCCCTGAACAAAAAAACTATCTTTTTTAACATTTACAACAGCCGTAGCAGAATGAAGTTTTTTAATATCACGTAATTCATCTATCAGTAACATTGGCTCTCTATGAGGTAATAGATTTTTAATTTGATCTTTGTTTATATTGGTCATTTATTTAATATTTTTATCTACTATTTCTAAAATCTCATTAGTTATATCAAGATTTTTTTTTCCAATAATAACATCTTTTTTAGCTAAAACTATATTAATTGAGTTTTTTTGCATATAATCTGAAACTATCGGTTCAACATTTTTCATAAAATTTTGAATCGCATTATTTTTTAAATCATTAAATTCTTGAACAAGTTTATCTTTATCTTTTCTAAATATTATTACTTTACCTTGTAATTCATTGACTTTTTTTTCAAATTCTTCTTTTGAAAGAATATTTTTCTGATTTAAAATATTTTTTTCTAAATCTTTTAAAATTTTTTCCTTAGACTCTAACTCTTGAATGTTACTTTTATTTTTTGACTCTAATTCTTCTAAAATAGATTTTCCTTTAATAGAATTAGATAATATATAGCTCATGTCAATATAAACAACATTGCTCCCATAAGCAAAAGTTGTAACATTAAAAAAAAATAAAATAACAAGAGTTAAGTATTTCATTTATTTTAAAATGTAGTTCCTAAGTTAAATCTAAAAGATTCAGTTTTATCATTATTACTTTTACTTAATGGCTGTGCTAATGAAAAATTAAGTGGCCCAATTGGAGTAAACCAATCAACTGCTAAACCTATAGAACTTCTTACTTCATCATCATCTAATGATGAGTCATAATCAACACCCCATATATTAGCTATATCTAAAAAAAATAAAAAATCTGCGTTTTGATAATTTGGTAAAATTTGAGGTAATGTGGATGAAATATTAACAGAACTCATAAAATTACCACCTATATAATCTTCGCCATCTTTTGGACCAACTTTTCCTATCTCAAAACCCCTCAAGCTACTAGCAGGTATGTATATTCTTTCAGATAATTTTACATCTTTATCATTTATTGAATTGGCTGCTTTAAATAGAAATGAAAAAGATGAAATATTGTTTTCATACAATTCGGTATAATATCTGTAGTTGTATGAATTAATTAGCGAATTTGTTTCACTGACTAAAGGTATATCGATTGAGTAAAGACTTTTAAAACCTTTTGAAGTTTGAAATTTTTGATTTCTTTTATCGTAATTAAAATCAAGTTTTAAAAATGTGTCAAAGTAATTGCCTTCTTGAGTTTTTTGCAATGCAGAAGCTGTGCTGTCTGTGTCTAATACTTCATAGAAAGTTGAAGTTCCAATATTTAAAAAAAAATCATCATAATATTCAAATGTTGATCCCAAAGAAAAGCCAGTTTTATTTGTCTTATATCCAGATGTTGTTAGACGATCTGTTTCAGTTGCCATTAAAGTAAAATTTATACTTTTATCACTATTTTTATAGTTTGGATTAGTAACTGAAATTTGTCCATCAATACTATCGGTTCCAAGTGTTAAATTAGAGTCAAGTGATATACCTTGACCTAAAAAATTATTTTCTTTTACACCTAATAAAAAAGAAGTGCCTGAGGTTCCATAACCAGCGCCAGCCATGATTTCACCCGTTGGTTTTTCTTGAACTGAAATATTAATTATTTTTGTATTATCTACATCATTACTAATAATTTCACTTTGCACTTCTTTAAAGAAATTTAATGACTTTATATTATTTATAGATTTTGATTGTAAAATTTTATTAAATGGATCTCCCTCATCAATTAACAATTGATTTCTAATTACATTTTCTGAAGTGATATTATTTCCAAAAATATTAATTTTTTTTACAAAGAATTTTTCAGTCTCATTAACAATGAATTTGAGATTGAGTTGATTATCAATCAACTCTTCATTAACTATTGCTTCCACAGATTCATATTGTTCATCTAGAACCACCTTATCGATTTCCTCTAAAATCATCTCAATTTTATTAATTGAATAGCGAGTATTTTTTAAGTCTTTAAATAAATCATTAATTTTCTTAAAATTTTTATTTTCATAATCTGTTGGGAGAGTTAGGCTTAAATTTCCAAAAAAAACCTTCTCTTTTGCATTAATATTATAAATTAGTTCAAACTCATCATTATTAATTAATCGTGCAAAAGATGAGTTAACTTCAACATTATAATAACCATTATTTAAATAAAAATTTTTTAATAGTCTTGAGTCTAAATTTATAGTATTTTCATTAAGATATTTTTTGCCAGACAAAAATTTCCAAAATTTATATTCTTCACTAACAATAATACTATTGAGCTTTCTATTTTTAAATATTTTGTCACCAATAAAAGAAATTTTTTTAATTTTTGCTTTTGACCCTAATTCAATATTAATTATAAGATTTAATTTATTATCTCCTACATCTTCTTTTAAAATTTCTACTTTAGAAAAAAAATAACCCATATTTCTTAAAATTGAATTTATCTTATTTTTATCTTCAATAATTGATGTTTCTATATAAGAAGATCTTTCTTTAAGATTAATATTTTCTAATATGATTTTCTGGATAGTTTTTGATTTTAATCCTTCAAATTCAAGATTATAAACTAACGGGTTTTCTGTAACTTGAATCTTTAAAATATTATCTTTAAATTCAATATTTATATTTTTAAAAAAATTAGTTTCGTATAAATTTTTTAAAATTGTATTGACTTCAGTATCATTTATATCTTGATTTTCAGAAATGTTGGAAAAAACACGAATTGTTTCATCTGAAATTCTATCATTACCTAAAATTTGAATTTCTTTAACAGTTTCTGATAAAACAATTGAGGTTTTTAAAAAAAATAATAATAATAAAATGCAGTATTTAAGACAATTTTTAATAATATTAATCATTTAAGTCTTATACACACAAAGAGTTTACTTTTAAACGAACATAATTACTTAAAATATGTATATCTTGAATATTTTTGGGTTTTTTTTTCTTAAATTTTTGAAATTCTTTTAAATTAATAATTTTTGATATATTTTTAGAAATATCAAAAAATCTTATTTTACCTTTAAGAAATAAATTAACTAATTGATCGTTTGTTGTAACCAGTACTGTTTCAAAGAGTGATGATTTAGAAGGTAAATAATTCAAAATATCAATTACTGGAAACAACTTATTATCAATTTTTTGTAATTTTAAATTATTTAAAATATCAATATCCAATTTGTTACTAATAATTTTTTTATATTGGTTTAGATATAAAGTATTGAAAATAGGTATTTTCATAGAAGGTTCATGAGCTAAAAATTTAATAGTACCATCATTAAATTTAACTATTGCATGAATATAGGATTTAGGATGAATTAAAATAGAAATTTTTTTATATGGCGTTGAAAAAATATTTTTTGTTTCAATAACTTCAAAAACTTTATTCATCATTGTAGCTGAGTCTATGGATATTTTTTTTCCCATTTTCCAATTTGGATGATTTAAAGCTTCGGAAATATTAACATTTTTAATTTGATTGATTGATTTATGTAAAAAAGGTCCTCCAGATGCTGTCAAAAAAATTTGATCTATATTTTTATTTTTTTCATAATTAATTATTTTCCATATTGAAAAATGTTCTGAGTCGACTGGCAAAAATTTTGTGTTATGGGTTTTTAATTTTTTTTTAATCAAATCCCATCCACAAATTATTGCTTCTTTATTAGCTATAGCAATTATTTTTGTATATTTTATAATCTCTAAAGTTGGATAAAGACCATCTAAACCAATAATAGATGACATTGTATAATCAATTTTACTTCTTAAAATTTTATCAAAAAAATTAAAATTATTATAAATATTAATTTTTTTATTTTTGTTAATTTTTATTGCTTTTTTATACGAATTGAGATCTGTAATAATAATATTTTTTACGTTAAAATAATTTGCTTGCTTTAATAATAACTTATAATTATTTTTTGCAGTTAGTAATATTACATTAAAATTTTTTTTATCGGCTTTAACAATATTTAATAAATTTTTTCCTATTGAACCTGTTGAACCTAAAATTGAAATTTTTTTTTTCATCTATATAAAATTTAGTAAAAGATTAGAAAAAGGTATTGCAAATATTATTCCATCCACTCTGTCCAGTACACCTCCATGACCAGGTAAAATATTACCAGTATCTTTAACTTTAGCCTTTCTTTTTAAATACGATACGAACAAATCTCCCAATTGACTAACTAGCGAGATAAGTAAGATAAATACAATATTATTTATATTAAATTCTAAATTTAGATAATCAGTGTTAAGTATTATGAACAATGGAATAACTGAAAAGATGAAAGAGCCTATTGTTCCAGTAATTGTTTTATTGGGACTGATTTTTGATAATTTTTTTCCACCAAAAGTTTTTCCAAAAACATAACCACCAATATCTGTAAAAAAACAAATACTAATTATATAAAGAAAAAAAATAGGACTTTGAAATTTATGTAATTCGTAAGCATTGTTACAAAAAATAAAAAAAATATAACAAAAAGTTATTATATTTAAAATTAAAAATTTAAAGTTAATATTTTTTATAATGGATTTTTGATTTAAACTTTGAACACTTATTAGTTTAAAAAAAATACTATTTGCTTCTATACATATAATTAATCCAAGCAAAAGAATAGAAAAAATAAAGATATATTGATGACTGAAATTGATAAAAAATAATAGAAATAATAAAATAAAAGATGTAATTGTTCGTTTTAAAAAATTTTCTGACATTAAATTTTACCAAAATTTCTTTTTATCTTTTTAAATTTTTTAATTATTTTAACATAATCTTTCTCATTAAAATCAGGCCATAGTTTTTTTTCAAAGAAAATTTCTGCATAAGCTAATTGCCATAGTAAAAAATTACTTAATCTTTGGGTATTTCCTGTTCTAATTAATAATTCAGGATCTGGTATATTTTTTGTTTCTAGATATTTTGATAAATTTTTTTCATTTATCTTGTCATTATTTTTATTTATTTTCTTAATTGCATTTAGAATTTCAAATTTTGACCCATAATTTAAAGCCAAATTAATTTGTAGAATTGTGTTATGAGCTGTTTTTTTTTCAGATGAGTTTAAAAGTTTATTTAATTTTTTTGAAAAGTTTTTTGTCCCTATAATATTAAGTTTAATATTTTTTTTATTAAAACTCTCAATTTTACTTGAAAGATAGCTTTCAAGTAAATTAAATAAATAATTTATCTCTTTTTTAGGTCTATTCCAATTTTCTGTAGAAAAAGCAAATAAAGTAAGATACTTAATTTTTTGATTAATTGTTTCTTTAATAATTTTTTCTACTGTTTTAAGACCAGCTTTGTGTCCTTCGTTTCTTGAATCTTTATTTTTTAATCCCCAACGTCCATTACCATCCATAATAATGGCTACGTGATTTAGAGGGTTCATTTTATATGGTCATTATTTCTTTTTCTTTTAAAGAAACCTTTTCATCAACTACTTTTATATGCTCATCTGTAATTGTTTGGACATTTTTTTCAGATGATTTTTCTTCATCTTCACCAATTTCTTTAGCTTTTAAAAGTTTTTTTAATTCTTCGTTTGCTTCTCTTCGAATGTTTCTAATTGTAACTTTGCATTTTTCACCGATTGATTTTATCAATTTTTTTAATTCAATTCTTCTTTCTTCATTAAGTTCCGGAACTGGAAGCCTTATTAATTGTCCATCAATTTGAGGATTTAAACCTAAATCAGATTTTTTAATCGCAGCATCAACTAATGGAACATTGTTTGCATCCCAGATCTGAATATTAATCATTCTGGGTTCAGGTGTAGTTATACTTCCAACTTGATTTATAGGCATTTGTTGACCATAAACATCAACCTTTACTAAGTCGAGCATAGCTGCATTAGCTCTACCTGTTCTTAGTGACGACAGTTCTTTTGTAAAAACCTCAATGGCTTTGTCCATTTTGACATTATATGACTTATCGTCAAACATTTATTCTCCAATTTTAATTCTATAAAACTCTTTAATTTTTAGATCAGCAATTGAGAGTTCTTTAACAATATCTTGTACTTTCTTTTTTGGTTCCATTACCCAAGCTTGAGTTAAAAGAGAATTTTCTTCTTTGAACTTATTCATTTTGCCTAGGCTAATTTTTTTTGCAATGTCCTCAGGTTTTCCAGAATTTTTTAACTCCTCTGTTACAAGTTCTTGTTCTTTATCAATCACTGATTGGTCAATTAAATCAGAAGTAAGCGCTAAAGGGTTAGATGCAGCAATATGCATAGATAATTGTTTGCCAAAGTTTTTAATAGTGTCAGAATTATCTTTTGTTTCTAATGAAACAATTACTGCTAATTTTGAAATATTATCTTTAACAACTGTGTGTAGATAATGATTATTTAGAGTTCCAGCATTTTCAATTGTTTTTGCCTTACCAATTGTAATTTTTTCACCAATTTTAGCAATTAAAGATACAATATTGTCCTCTACAGTTTCACCATTTTTCATTTTAGAACTTTTTAAATCTTCTAAATTTGAACTTTTTTCGTTATTTAAATCACTAAGCTCCTTAACAAAATTTGTAAAATCTTCATTTTTTGCAACAAAATCTGTCTCACAATTAACTTCAATCACTGAAGTTTTATTTTCATCACCGCTAACAGCTACTACACCTTCTTTTGCATCTCTAGACATTTTTTTTGATGCTTTTGAAATTCCCTTTACACGCAAAATTTCAATTGCTTTGTCAATGTCTCCACCAGACTCTTTTATTGCAAGATTACAATCTTTAAATCCTGCGCCTGTTGCTTCTCTTAATTTTTTAACATTCTCAATATCACTCATATTAGTTTAAGGTCTCCTTTTCATTTTTAGAAAATTTTTCATCTAATTTTTCTCTATCAATCTCTTGAACTGTTTTTGCTTGAGTTTTTTCCTTAGTGCCCTCTGCAACTTCTTTTTTAGGTTCAGCAGCTGGAATTGAACTCTTTGCATTATTGATAGTTTCTTTAATTAGATTGCAATATAAATCTATAGATCTACGTGCATCATCATTACCAGGTATTGGATAATCAATATTATCTGGGTTAGAATTGCTATCTAAAATTGCAATTATAGGTATTCCTAATTTTACAGACTCTGCAATTGCTAATGACTCGTAATTGGTATCAATTATAAAAACTAAATCAGGAGTTTTTTTCATTTCAGCAATTCCCCCCAATGATCTTTCTAGTTTATCTTTTTTGACACTCATTTTAAGGAGTTCTTTTTTTGTAAAACCTCTATTTTCCGCAACTAAATCTGCTTCATATTTTTTCATCTTTTTTATAGATCCAGATATAGTTCCCCAGTTAGTAAGCATACCACCAAGCCATCTGTAATTTACAAAATATTGGTCTGTTTCTTTAGCAACTTCTGCAATAGCTTCTGATGCTTGTTTTTTAGTAGAAACAAATAAAATTTTTCCATTGTTTGCTATGGTTGTATAAATCTTCTCTAAAGCAACTTTGGTTAGCTCTAATGTTTGTGTTAAATCCATGATATGGATTGAATCTCTTTTTCCAAAAATGTATTTTTTCATTTTTGGATTCCATCTTAAAGTTTTATGTCCAAGATGAACGCCTGCTTCTAATAATTGTTGTATTGTTATGTTAGGTATTTTCATATTTATTCCCGGTTAAGCCACCACAGTAATTTCCAATTAAGGACCGGAGGTATAAAACCAACAACTGT
>Ga0181595_10004766_pt1 | contig 12289 bp, 8 predicted proteins | sample 041ome_7_FD_145604 | JGI IMG/M metagenome (GOLD analysis project Ga0181595, IMG submission 145604) | Coastal salt marsh microbial communities from the Groves Creek Marsh, Skidaway Island, Georgia - 041401AS metaG (spades assembly) | ecosystem: Environmental > Aquatic > Marine > Intertidal zone >...
TACGTGTCATGACTACTCCGGCAAACAGTTAAAAAACTGTTATGCCAAAGACCGTAAAACGAAGGAAGAACAAACTGGCCGGACGATACCGAAACAGGTGGCCGGATGAAGCCGAAATCAGTGGCCGGATGATACCGAAATGGGTGGCCGACTCATGCCGAAATCGCTGGCCAGATCATCCCGAAATATGCAGTTGGGAACAGTGACCGCTATGATGCGTGATCAGTCAGTTAATTAAAGATGTGATGGCCGGACGCTTACGATAATTGCCAGAGCTGTACATTTACTCATGTATTGTTTTTGTACAGTTTTAAACAGCACAAGGATCGTACAATTTGAACCGCTCACGCGTTGTACCTAAAGTGGGCGCATAAAGCAAGGAAGTGTCACCGTCTTCGCTTTAAAATGCGTATTCAAGAGAGACCACCAATCATCTTTGCAATAGTTTTGGAATAGCCCGTCAGCAAGCCTCCAAAGACATTAATAAATACCTGACTGAGATTGCTCCCTGGAATTTGGATTACGACAGCAAATTAAAAGGCTATCGCCCGACTGCAAACTTTAAACCGCGTTTAACCAAGGGGTTGTCTGAAGAGTATTTGCACGCACTGGCCAGCAACAGGGATTTTTCTCATACCTTTACCCACCATAAATAGAGCTACCCTGTAAAAGCTCAGCCTTGTCCAGTAGTAAGGTGTTTACTTATTCACGATTTCTTAAACATCCTCATCTTCGTCTTCACCTTCAAACTGTTCAATTATTTTTAATACCTGTCTTAGGTAAACACTCTCACGAGGGTCACTTTCGCTTCTGATGTAGTAAGGTACATGCTCCTGAAACTCTGATACCGATATTGGTCTGAAGAGAACTAAGGCATCCAGCATTTCATCACGTAATAAGCGCCTATTTTCCGCAGTATCTTTGTTGTATTTACGAATAACGTTCTGATCATACTGTTTCAGTAACGTTCTTAATGAATCAGGATCGTCATCAGTAGATGAAACAGATTTTACTGTTTCTACAGACTCTGCTAGCTTAGCCTGCTTAGAAACAGTGTCGGGGCGAGCCTGATTGACTTTAATTAGCTCAGGTTGTACTGGTTCCGCAATCGGTGTCTGCTCCTTCAACAGTTTCAGAATGTTAAGCAGTCGGACAATTTCTGCTGAAGGGTTTTTAAACCAATCTGTCGACCAAATGCGATGTACTTTCCATCCTAAACGCTCCAGAACTTGTTGACGCAGACGATCACGATCTCGTGCTGATTTGGCTGAGTGATATGTTGCACCATCACACTCAACAGCTAATAAAAATCTTCCAGGTTGCCTTGGGTCAATGACCGCCAAATCAATAAAATAGCCTCCCACACCGACTTGAGGTTCACACTGGTAACCATGCTGAGCAAGTGCATGCATTACAGAAACTTCAAAATCGCTATCAGGTTCTTTGCCAGTATGCTTAGGTTGTTCGATAATGCCGGTATCAGCAAATGCCAGGAACTCTTTGAGTGCTACGACCCCGCGCGATGAGGTTTCTGTTGTCAAAATGTCATATGATGACATAGAGGTAAATACGTGCATCCGTTTCTTGGAGCGAGTAAACAATACATTTAATCTGCGCCAACCATCGGTTGAATTTATTGGACCAAAACGGTTAGGCACCCGGCCGCCAATTTCGAGAGGGCCATAGGTGAAAGATATAAAGATTACGTCACGTTCGTCACCCTGAACGTTTTCCAGGTTCTTAACAAAAAGCGGTTCATTAGCATCTTGGTTATCTGCGAGCGCTTGCTGGAACCTTGAATCTTCCTTACTTAAGGTCTCGATAGCTCTAGATATCAACTCACTTTGCTCAGCGTTCATTGCAACAATACCAAGTGACTCATCAGGACGCGTAAGCAAGTGAACTCTAGCAGCGTCTGCAATTAGCTCAGCCTCTGCGGTATTACGGCCTTTGATAAAAGATCCGTTGTCTACTTTGGTAAACTTGATGCCATAATTTTCTGATTTTGCATAAGGTGATGGAAATACCACCAGCTTGGATTCATAGAAGGAATGATTTGAAAATGCAATTAAGGATTCATGTTTTGAGCGGTAGTGCCAACTTAAGATGCGCTGAGGCATAATACCTAAAGCTGCATCAAGTATGCTTCGTGACTGCTCAAGCCCCGTTATATCTTCATCATCACTTTCCACTGTTTTATCGAAAAACGATGTTGGAGGTAACTGGTTGGGATCACCTACAATAACAATTCTATTCGCGCGCGCTATAGTGCCAAGCGCATCTTCTGGTTTGATTTGCGATGCTTCGTCCATAATGACGATATCAAAATCCAGGCTGCCCGGTTCAAGGTATTGAGCAACAGACATAGGCCCCATCATGAAGCAGGGTTTCAATTCCTGTAGCGCTTTACCAGCACGATTTACCAATTGTCTAATTGGAATATGTTTAGTCTTTTTACCTACTTCGTGTTTAAGTAAAAAAAGCTCGGTATAGGTCGAAACTTTTCCCCCACCATTACCGGGTGGGGGATTACATTTAGCAATCAGGTTCTCTAAACGTTGACGCTGCAAAGATTTAAGCTGTTCATCGTACTCACGGAATTTTTGCTGAATAGCTTCATGATCGAGGGTCGAAAAAGTTTTTAAGTGTGGTAAATCATTAAAAACTGCATTCGCAAGATTATCAAATAATAACGTTTCCAGTACTTGTCTGGACTGATCTATGGGGACTTCATGTCGCTCCACAGCATTGAGTAACCCACCAATACCTTTTTGGGTTAAACGGTTCTTAACCTTTAGATAATCTGCCCAATTTTGTAACCAGTCAGGTTTAGTAATAGCTCGCTGATTTCGCTCAATTAGCAATGAAATCTTCTCTTTACACCCAGCAATCCACTGCTCAAATGAACAATTCATTACGCTCAGTGCTTTATCCATTTCAGCAAAGCCGTCCATACCCTCTGTTGTTAAACGCTCGAGTAAGAAAATCCCTTGTTTGAACGCTGACTCTTTGGTACTTGAAGATAAACACTTGCTAAGTTCAGGAGGCAAATCTTGCAGCCATTCAAAGCAAGCTAACGTCTCTTGAAGAGATTCCGCTGTGTTTTCTTTATAGCTGTTATAGTGCTCAGATAGACATAACTCTGCCGACTTAAGCATGCCATACCAGGGGTTCTCAGTAAGATTCTGCTGTAATGTTAAAATATTCCCAATTGATACTGCAGTATTATCAAGTGCATGTCGCGAAGGGTTATGTTGCTTGAGAGAAGGCTGAACTTCAGATAGATGATTATCAAGCCACTCAATCAGTACACTCACTAATCCCTTGTCTCCACTGAGGAGTTCGGATTCATACTCACCCTCAACAACATTTGAATAGTTAGCTTGCACTTGTTGAACCAGATTAATGACTTGCTCAAGTTTCTGGAGTTCGCCAGATTGTTTTATATGTTGCAAACCACGGAAAAAAGATACTGGAGCTTCAATTAGATAGTCTCCAAGGCTGGCCTTTTTACCAAAACCAATACCATATTCCATACGAACAGTTTTATGCCATTGACGGAGCACGTAAAGTTTACGCGGATCGGTTTGCCCTCCCTGATAATAGTCTTTTAGTAATGGAAAATATTCAGGTGAAACTCTTACACGCTGTTCTTGCGTTTTAAAGGCTATAGCTGCATCTAATCCGCTACTGAGCTGGGATGATGAAAAATTGGGAGACAGCGCTAAATTTCTCAACGCGTTTTTAGCAGAGCGCCAACGTTTACTCAGCCATTTAAAGATCCCACCTTTTTCAAAATCAGCTTTGTAGCTTTGCAGAATGTTGCATTCAGGTAGCCTTGAGCTATCAAACACATTTGAGACACTTTGCTCAAGAGCTTTCAATTTCTTAATATCTCCGGCAAACATCGGCAAAGCAGAATCTAATTTCTCATTATCGAAGAAATTGTTACGCTCACTAATCAACTCAGGAGGTAATTCACTCGCGATGTTTACAAGTGTAATAATCTCTTTTAGGCCATTTATCGATAAGTTGAAGTATCTATTCAGGTTGGCTGGAAGATGTGATGCAATTTGTAGATAAGTTTCATGCCGCTCATCAAGAAATTTTTTCCAATCTAAAAGAGTATTTCGAAGAGTTACAAGCCCATTTAGGTTAGTAAAGTCAGAACTAAATTTTAGTAGCAAAGCAAGCGAAGAGAAGACGCTGCTCAATTTACTTCTGTCGACTAAAATTTCATCACTTAAAGCACCTGAAAGCTCATGAAAACTTTTATGTAGCGACAAATATTCATTTAAAGCAGAGTTTAGCTTGACTTTATTTTGAGAGTCTAACTTCACTAATATTGGATAGCTGACGCCATCAACGTCGAACTCTAGGCTTTGGACTATTGGTAGAAGATTTCTCATTCCCACAATAGTCAGCTCATACTCAGTACCAATCTGTAGTTGAAGTGATTTTTGAGTATCTAAAGCCTGCCCAAAGGCACTATTTGCTTTTTGAAGATGTTGAGTAACTAACTGAATATCGCTTTGAAGCAAGACAGGGTTTTGCACGCCATACCAAGGATGCAAGGTAATGTCTAGCGCTTCAGACTGCTGGGACGAAATTCTAAAGGCGTAGTTGAATCGCTCTATGCTGTCTAATAAATCCTCACGAAACTCAGATGAAAAGTTGGAGATTTTACCCTTCTCTACCCACGCTTCATCTTTGCGTATTTCTGACTGAAGCTTTAACCGTGTCGCTTTGGTTAGAATTTGGTATATCGAAAGCCCTGTATCTTGCCACAGGGTGTTTATCGCTTCTGCATGCGCCTTTAAATGATCTTTTAACTTTTCATACTGCGCAATATTATGACTGAAATGAATGTCACTTATCGGTCTGGGCTTGAAGTCTAGCCGGGCTTGAATATCATCTAAAACCTTTCGCTTTTGTGACTTATGGCTGTGTAGCTCAAGACAGAATTGCCCCAAACCCGCCTTATCTAAACGGCTTTTAACCACTTCTAATGCAGCCATCTTCTCTGCTACGAATAAGACTTTTTTATTCTGTGCAAGCGCCGCAGCGATGATATTAGTAATGGTTTGTGACTTACCGGTCCCTGGAGGACCTTTAATCACTAAGTTTTTATTCGCAACAACATCTATGAGTGCTTCATATTGGGAGCTATCACAATCATCAACTAAAGGGAAAGCAAAGTGTATTTTAGGGTCTTTATCGATATCGTAACTTTTGACATTTAGGTCCCGTTCCAACGCCACTGAATTAGCAGTAAAAAACTTACTGATAATCTCATGCTCGACAATTCCCTTCTTAGCTGGCCACCGCTTTGGATCAAGGTCGATATACATTAAAAGCTTAGAAAACTCGAGCAATGTTAAAGCTGCTTGACGTTTAACACTCCAACGTGACTGAACTTTTGAGACTAATTTATTAATCTTTGTGAAGTAGTCCTCAAGATTGCTCTCATCGTCAAGCTCCGGTAGCTGCAAACCAAAATCTTGCTTGAGTTTTTCAACTAAGCAAAGATTTGGTAATAAATCATCACCCGTGTAAGTAATGGTATACTGAAAAATACCGTTGAAAAGTTTACCTTTCTCTATACGAACCGGAATGTTAACTAAAGGAGCAAGTTTCGTATTATTAGAATCGTCGCTTTCAAACCACTCCAAAAAACCAATACTTAGAAACAGGATATTCGCTCCTGTTTCCTCAATCGCTAAACGACTTTTAGTGCTGATGTTTCTCAAAACAGCTTCAAGATCACCAGTAAATAACAGTGTCTGAATTTTATTGTCGTTATGCTTACCCTCTTGGTTTGTTAACTTTTCAGGTAAATCATAAGATGTGTTGAATTGAAGATGTCTTGCCCATTCAGCAGCACTTGGAGCACTTTTAAGCGGCGTATAAAATTTCTTTTTTTCGTCATAAGCCAAATAACCGGCCTTTACCAACTCCTCTCTGGAAGGCTCCGGTACCGGACAAAATAAAAACTCATTTTCCTTAAGCAGATCTTCGAAAAGCTTACTTGGAAGTTCATCGATAATCCTCAAACTCGTTTTAGCCGAAAAACGGTAGTTAAGTAATCGGTTCCTACCAGTTAAATCAAGCAAACGCTTTCGAACTGCCTCAAGTGATTCAAATTCGAAGGAATTATTCTTTTCCATAGACATAACCCAAATTACCCAAGATGGGTATTAATGATTTTTAAAGACATTCATCTTCTGTTTCAACTTTATCTTCATAAAACGTATCAAAATTCAGAAACCTGTACGTGAGATTAAAATATCCATCTAAATTTTCATCACTTTTTGCAATTAACACTATCGCTGACAATGTTTTCGCTTGAGGATTATTTTTAAGAGAATCAAACTCCCAAATTGAAAAAAGATCCCTGTCATTACATTCCAGCGCAGCCATAAATTCTCCTTCTTCATACCAGATGCTGTGTTCGTTCAGTTCATCTATTTCATAAAAGTATCCATATTTTTTTTCGAGCTTCTCCCTCATATTCAAATATTCCCGAATTAAAGATGAACCATCCGGCGGGGTCTTAATGGTATTTGAAATAGCAGTTATACTAACTAAACCATAGGCATCGGAGATAGTTGCAATATAAGAATCGAATGCAGAATGGGGTTTTGGCACAGATAATAGTAGGTAACTATCCGCTGAAATCTGATGTTCAACTTCAATTTCGTCAACTGTCATCCCCATCCTTAGGCCGAAAATTTCAGATTCCATCTCACATGACTCCTTTTAAAAAATGTAATAATCAAACATAGCAAAATAATAAATTCAACAAAAATAAACCAACACTATATGAAGTTACTTAATAAATCATACAGCGGCTTTAAAAAAACTCGCGTGATAAAACGCCCACTAATTTGATTCAGCCCGTTTCGCGCCCCTTTGTGGGACACTGAATCAATAAAATCATGATACCATGGACAAAGCACTGCCAGAGATTAAAGAAATAGGACGAAACTAGCCAAATAATAGAGGTTCTGAGCCGGTTATTTCCTGCTCATTTTAAACCCATCCAAACGTCCCTTTAAATACATTAGATAAAATCCGCCCGTCTAATATTACGCAAAGCAAAACCTAATACAGGACAAACAATTGACACCTTTTTGTCGGTTCTGCGGCGATAATCCTCGCCAGACCAAACGTAAGCTTTTATCCAAATGGTTACATTGTTGTACTGACAACGAACGCAGCTACTATCGTCCATCCATGCGTCTTTTCTTTCTACTTTTTCATCACGTCCAAAAACGGTAACAACCAAGCCTACTCTATATTTTTCCCTGCTCTTGCTCGTGTTTAACCACCTTAACATCCGCAGGAGAGAATTGATACAACTCGTGGCGTTCTAAATAACTTATATGGACACCTCATGGCGTCAACCTTTTTGCCTCCGATAAGTGACAACTGACAGAATAGTTGCAAGCATATATTCGGCTTCAATGAGCCCTGATGAAAATCCGCACTTCCCGTCCTCATTAGTTCCATGGCTTTTTCAGCCAAGTTATTTACCAGGTTTTCGGGAAGTCGGTTCTACCTGTCAGAACATCAACTTACATTAACAACTTAAGTAAATTTTCACACGGCTTTATATGACTCCCCTGTTTTCACTATCGCCCATGCCATCCGGGCATTTTTGTTCGCTAAAGTGACAATGGCTTTGTTAACGCCACTTTGGCTGATAATTTTTTTCAACCAAATCTGTAACTTATCACATCGTTCCGATGGTAACTCTTTTACCCTGTAAACCACAGCTCTGGCACCATGGATCAACAACCCACGTAAATAGGAGTCTCCCCGTTTTGTGATCCCTAAAAGCCGGACTTTGCCACCACTGCTACGTTCTTTCGGAACAAGGCCAAGATAACTTGAAAAATTTCGACCATTTTTAAAGCAAGCTCCATCGCCAAGTTCGATCCCAAGCACTGAAGCACTCAGTGGCCCCACACCTGGGATAGTCAGTAACTTCTGTGTTGTTTCACTGACGCCATTCAACTGTGAAATTCGAGCAGAAAGTTTTTGGATCTTCAAATCAATATCTTTAAATTCAAGATAAAGTTCCTGCAGCAGCTCGCGAAAAATGGGAGACAACTCATTGCCCCCATCTTCAAGCGCGTCCTGCACTTCACAGAGCATTTTGTGTTTGCCTTCTGATAAGTTAATACCATATTCAGCAGCTAAACCATGGATTTGATTGACAATGGCGGTACGGTTTTTGACAAGGCGCTGCCGTACGCGATGCAGACATTGTCGGTCTTGTTGTTCAATATTTTTAATCGGAACAAACCGCATATCAGGTCTGCTAAACGCTTCGCTGATAGCAATAGCGTCATTTTTATCGTTTTTATTCCCAATCCGAAATCGTGCAACATACTGTGGACTAATTTGTCTGACCTCATGGCCCAGCTGCTCGAATTGGCGACTCCAATAATTAGCCGTACCACAAGCTTCCATCACCACTATGCTCTGTGGTTGATTAGTTGGCCCCTGCTCTCATTGATTTGTACGAAATAGTTGCGATAGATGGTCCCTGCTCCGCATGCGATTGCGCATGCCGGGCCTTGAGTTTTATCGAACTGGTAGCCACTCACGCCCTGCTCTGGATTGACATCCGGAGATGTCATTTCAAGTAAATTAAACTGCGACGCTACCTGAAATAAAGCCCCTGCATTCGCTGGATCACGATGCAATGATTGAGCATCAGCAATCAGTTCAGAGATACGGAGTGTTCCGTTGCTCGCAGATGCACGAGCGATCAGTTTGCGAAGGTCTGCCAAGCTTGGAGTGGTCAGCTGCCCCACGTGGTAAAAAGCACCATTCGCCTGACAGTGGAGAATTCCATCTTGATACTTCAACAACCGAGCGATATTGGCTGTAGTTTCTGCACAGCCAGTTAGTTCATCAAACCACATGCTCATCCCTCTCTAGCTCTTCACTTGCTTATGAGTTCCAGCATACCTTTTTAGCTCTGAGTGCGCATTACTGGATAGAACATCATGTACGTTTTGAATACAGTGAACCTGAGCTCGTCCAGTCATTGATGAAATGCTGATTTATGTCTCTGCAGGTGCAGTGACTTGCCTGTTTTTTTTCGATTATTCCCTTACTCCGTTTCTCTTCTTTTAACCATTTGTCGCGCGAATTTGCCTCTCAGATAGCCTGTTCTTCTGTGGCGACCAGTCGACACAGGCCAAAACGGTTATCGATGCTTTTGTTGTGTTTTTCCACGCTGAGCCATTTGAAGCGGGGATTTTAAAGCGCGGTAACGTGAATTCAGTATCGCGATGGTGCGGTACCTAACGAGAGGAAATCAACATGAGTGCAACCCGTACTTATTTAACAACCGAGCAATTAGCAGAGCGCATTCACTACGATGCTTGCTCTATCCGTAACACACTGCTGGATAGCTACCTGATTGAGGGCCGTCACTATCTGCGGCCTTTTGGACGTCGCAAGTTACTGTTTGTCTGGGAGGCGATTGAAGCCGATTGGTTAAGTTCTACCCATGACAGTATCGGCATGATGGTTGAGCATCCGGAGGCGGCTAATGGGTAAGATTTCAGTCCGCCGGGAAACCGCCCGCCTTTATTACGATTTTATGTATCAGGGGCGTCGTTGTCGCGAGCAAACGACGTTGTTAGACAATAAAGGGAACCGCAAAAAACTTGAAAAACATTTGCAACAAATTGAAGCGGAAATTCAAACCGGTACGTTTAATTATGCCAAACATTTTCCGGAGAGCAGCTATCTGAGAACGTTGGCTGAACTCGATGCAGATGTATTGATGGCTCAAGCTGCAGTGAGTGCGACAAGTACCCCGCTTTTTGCTGAGTTTGTCGAGGAGTGGTATCAGGAAAACGTGATCCAGTGGCGCCATTCTTACCGCATCAGCATTCGTGGCTCAATTGATAAGTACTATCTGCCTGCATTTAGTACTCAAGGTGTCGGCGACATCACTCGTGCTGATTTATTAAAATTCCGGTCAAACCTCGCAAAAGTCCCTGGCCGGAGCAATAAAGAAGCGCTATCGAATAATCGCATTAACAAAATCATGGATCCGTTAAGGCGGATTTTTGATGAAGCCGCCGACCGTTACAACTTTAACACGCCTTTTACGCGCATCAAACCGCTGAAGGTTCCCAAAAGCGATGTTCAGCCGTTCTCACTGGAGGAAGTGAATCTTATCCTGGAGAAAATAAGGCCCGATTATCGCAATTATTACATCGTTCGATTTTTTACCGGTATGCGTACCGGTGAAGTCGATGGTTTGAAATGGCGCTATATCGATTTTAATCGCGGCTTGATTTTGGTGCGGGAAACCATCGTGGCAGGAGAAGATGATTACACCAAGAATGACTTTTCTCAGCGTGATATCAAAATGATTGGTCCGGTTTTAGAGGCGATGCGTCGTCAGTACCGTGCCACGGGGAATGCATCGGAGTACGTGTTTTGCAATCGAGAAGGCAAACCGCTTGAACACAACAATGTAACCAAACGCATCTGGTACCCGATGTTATTGCGACTAGGCCTCGAACGGCGCAGACCTTATCAGACTCGCCATACGGCAGCCACTCTCTGGCTCGCCGCCGGTGAATCGCCAGAATGGATAGCCCGTCAAATGGGGCATTCTACGACTGAAATGTTGTTCAAAACTTATTCTCGCTTTGTACCGAATCTGACCAGAAACGACGGCTCTGCGTTTGAAAAATTATTGACGTCTACCTTAGGCGCAGCTCTTTAATTGAGGATATCAAGATGCGAATGATTGAAAAAAGCCCCAGTTTTCTGGCTTACAAAGCAGAAAAAAAGCTTGCTGAGAAAATTAATAAAATGACACATTCTCTTCTCTACGTTTTGCAAATTAACCGATACGATGCCGGTTTAGTATTTCTGATTGGTAAAGAGAGCGATCGTAACAATGAAGACGCCGTAAAAACATGGGTGACCAAGAGGCTATGCTGTCCAAGCTGCATGCGTCTGGGCAATCAGAGAACGTTAGCAAACGAACTGCTAAAAGCACTTGTTGCACTGTCAGATGACTTTCTCAATTGATACACTGTTACCGCCGCTTATCAAGAGGCGGCGGTAACAGTTGCTATTTATGAGAGCATTTTTTAATCGAAATCCAAAGAGATCTGCTTGATTTGAAATGACTTCAGATGATGTCTCCCATTTATAATTTCAACACAATAGAAACCATGCAGGATTTTGTCCGAGTACCGCATTTTCATCATGTTTACGCTTTGTTCTAAGCTGCATGACACTTTGATTTTTTGGTACTTCTTTTCTCCCTCGGGATCGGGAGTGATTGAAATGCACATGTCACTGTAATCAAAAATTTCTGCGACACCCAAACCTTCCAGTGGGGCCTCATGAACTGTCCTTTCGGTGCGTAAAAGCGTTTTATCCATTTTCTCTACGGGCACCGTCTCATCAGCAATCCTCAATACAGATACATCGCCTAATTTGTTGTAGGAATTGAATATCTTTTTAAATTGAGGGCTAACGGATAACTCACCTTTTCCGGAGACTTTATCATTCACTGCGCATGAGTATTCGGTATGAAAGTTTACGACTGCGCTGATTAACTGCTCTACAATGGCGCGCTCATCGCGCTGAATCAGGTCACTTTCATTTAAAAAATCTGCCACTACATTCAAATTTAAACCTGTATCCACAGTCGTTACTATGGCGACATGTTTTATCTGTTGCTCACGGATCAAATCCTGACACAGCTTTTGGTAGGCCACCATGTAGTTCACAGACTCGAGCAATTCAGGTGCATTCAACACTCCTGGTCTCAACATGTCCTTTAATGAAATAGAATTTAGAGCAATCATTTCGTGTTCCTTCGTTTCTAACTAAAACAGTTTTGACGTAAGGCTACTCGCACATTTTAATCTGGATGGTCGTTAAGGGGGCCTTTTTTAGGGTGCTTAAGGAGACGTTTTCCCCGCATAATAATAATTGATTTAAAATCAAACGCTTAATAAAGTCGAGATCACGTAAATTTCATCAGTAATATCGTTTTTTTTGAGTTGACATCCATAAAACGCTCCTTTTTTGCTCAATTTGATCTGATCCGGCAACACTGGACACGCCACTAAGCTACTTTCTTTAATTCATAGTTTTCTGGGCTGAGATAGCCAATAGCACTATGCCTTCTGGTTTTGTTGTAATCAACTTCAATGTATTCAAATACCTGCTGTTGAAGCGTTACTCTATCAGTTAACGGTTCATCTTTAAGCAGTTCGACCTTTAGAGT
>Ga0181595_10004767_pt1 | contig 12289 bp, 10 predicted proteins | sample 041ome_7_FD_145604 | JGI IMG/M metagenome (GOLD analysis project Ga0181595, IMG submission 145604) | Coastal salt marsh microbial communities from the Groves Creek Marsh, Skidaway Island, Georgia - 041401AS metaG (spades assembly) | ecosystem: Environmental > Aquatic > Marine > Intertidal zone...
TCACACTACTGGTTTGAGCAATTTCTCCGGCCAAATCTTTGGAAGCCTGTACGGACGAGGTGGTTTTTTCATAACCTAGTTTGGCAAGGCGGCTGGCATCATTCGCGCTGCCGGAGGCGGCATTGGCTGATTGGCTGATATCTTTGACGCTACTTTGCATCTCTTCCATCGAGTGAGAGACAGTGTCTGCATCATTTTTTTGCTGGCTGGTCATACTATCTAACTCACGCATGCCTCTGGCCAACTCGTCCGCCGTGCGGCTTACTGGGTCGACTAAGTGAGCTATAGCCACAAAAGAGCTTTGTAGCAAAGCGATAAATTCGTTGAAGTTGCGGGCTACAGCACCAAATTCATCTTCAGAGTCTATCGCAAGACGGCTGGATAACGAGCCTTTTCCCGACGCTAAAACCTGCAGCGAACTGGCCAGATCATTGGCTGTTTTACTGATGTTGCGGCCTATCACATGACCGACAACAGCCATAATAATCAATAGGATAGTTCCACATAACACAATGATAAGCACTGAACGCTCTGATGAGGCAGACATATCTACCAGTATTTGCTGGAAGTTATCATCTGTTTGTTTTTGGTAGGATACAAAACCAGTTTTAGCTGTTTCGTACAAAGCCGTTTTATTTTGAATAATGCTTTGTGCTGCACTCATATCCAAAGTGCCATCAATCATCGACTGCGCTATCTCTGCTGCAGCTGTGGCATAGGCGTTAAAATTCTTTTCCAGTGTTTCCAGTTGTTTCAGATTAGCGGTATCAAGTTTTTTAAGCTGAGCCAGATTAGTGACAACCCGCTCTTCAGTCGCTTTGGCTGTACTCAGGATGTCTGGATCAGACAAAGAAACCGACTGAGTAAAAAATTCTTCTACGGCATTAAACTCCACCACCATTTGGGAGGCAAGTTTAGAACTGTCATACATTTTATCTTTAATCAGCACAATGCTGTCGGCATTGCGGGCTGTAAAATAAATGGAGGATGTCAGTACTATCAAAAAGGCCAAAATTGCGATGGCAATAATAAGCCAGATTTTTTTTAATAAACTCAGGTGTTTCAGCATAAGTAGTATCCAGAGTATGGCTTACAACAAAGGCAGGTGAGATACTCACCTGCCTGTACCCGCTTTAATTTAGTGTTAAAGCGACTTTAACATTGCCAGTGGCAGCACCAGCACTTACGTAACCAATAGCTGCAGGGTTTTTTGCTACTTCAGCCACAACTTCTTGCTCTGAGGCAAGTTCTTTTGGCGGAGTCCCTTTACCAGTGAATACCAGTTTAGACCAGTAGGCTTTCATCTGGGTAGAGGTACGTCCCAGAGCTTTTTGATCAAAATCAGCACGCACAGCCACTGATTCCGCCAAATTTACAGGCTCAGCCGCTTTGCCATCAGCGAAGGTTTTGGCACGGCCTGTAAAAATTTTATTGATATCATCCTGCGACAGTGCTGCGGCATTGGATGGGTGAACTATCACTGCGACATTGGCTACAGCCATAAAACTCAATGCCAGAGCAGGAACTACGAGTAATTTTTTTAACATGATTTGATTCCTTAAAACACCAGGTCTACGCCAACAACAAGCACACTGTCTTTTTTATCTGTGGTTTTGTTATCTGCATTAGTGTATTGCACTTTCAATGCTGCAGATGGGTGGAAGTCATAACGCACACCGAGGTTCATGGTGTTACGATCCAACTGCTGGGTATTTACGACTGTTGAAACAGGTGCAAAGATTGGCGAGGTCGTTGGAATTGCTGCATACAGCTCAGTTTTTGCTGTGTTGTCTTCTTTTTCAAACGACACATAAGGTGTGATGTTATCAAAGCGGTGACCCACAGAGATGTAGTAAGACTCCTGATCCGTAATAAATGAATTGTCTACTGTCGCTTTGGTGATTTCAGACACCAGGATCCAGTCATTTTTGTCAATGTTAAAGCCAACACCGGCAAAAGAGCTGGACTCATCAACTACATCTAAGTTTTGCGCCAAAGCACCTAAGCCAAAAGCCGTCAGTTGAGCGTAAAGACCAGTAGTTGGGGCGTCAAGTCGGTCAATGTAAAAGGTCGATTTACCAATCAGGTAGGCCATACGGAAAGAGTAGCCGTCTTGCCCTAACTCCCAGGTCACACCTGTGATATTGTCGATTTGGGCTTCTGCTGTAGCGCCACCAATTTGCTCGTCACCGTCAATGCTACCAACGATCAATTGCAATGTAGAATCGAAATTACCAAGCGTTGTGGTGTGGTACAAAGAGGCACCTTCGATGGTATCGAAACCTAAGCCGTACACACTTTGTGGCACGCGAGACCAGTCATAGGCATAACCTACATCACGAAAATCTGAGTATTTGTAAAACGGAGTTCTTAACCGACCTGCATTCACACGTAATGAGTCTGTTAAATCATAAGATAAGAAGGCCCATTCAAAGCCCACATCCCAGTCATCAGCGCCGCGACCTAATAACTGAGCTGTTACTGATAATTTATCGCCTAAGTCTGATTTTAACTGTAATGCCGCCAGACTTTCATTTTTGAAATTGACATCATTGTCGTAACCGTACAGCGAATCATCTTCGCTCAGTGCAATACCGCCTTTAATGGAGGCAAAACCGTTAATCTCTACTGCTGCATGACTCACGCCACACAGGGATGCAGCAATAGTTGCTGCCAGCAATTTACGTTTTAACATAGCATATCCTCATCGATTTTATAGTGTCGCAAGTTTTTGTTGACTAAAGAGATTTAGCCTTTTAAAAAACACTAGTCAACCTTGACCAAGTTTTTGTTTTCTGTAAAGTGTGCGGCCCTGCACCTGGTCGGATGTCCCTGTCCGGGTCGACTGAGTCAATTTTGTCCCTTTTTATAATTGCATTAACTTTTGGCCTGTGAATTGTACAACCTGACGAATTGAATTACTATTTTTTTCATATTTATCACATTTTTGCTTTCGTCTCAGGTGGAAAAAAATCTGCACTCCGACTTTAAACATAGCTAAGAGCTCAGACTTAGTTGAGATTTTTGTTTGATTTACAACAGCTTTAGCTGAAGTTGTTGGCAGTTCTGCAGAGCAGGCAGAAACTGATGACTGGCGATGATAAGAATTTGCTGCGAACAGCGGCGACTCAAGATTTGAATCAGTTGAGCTGCTGTGGTTGGATCCAGACCAACCAAAGGCTCATCAAGTAGAAGAATTTGGTGGGGTTGTAACAGCAACCGTGCCAAAGCAATACGTCTGGCTTGTCCGCCAGAGACTGCAACCCCGTACTCCCCCAATTCAGTATCAAGCCCCAAAGGTAAAGTGTTCAGCCATTGCTCTAACTGAGTATCGGCTAAAACCTGTCGCAGTTCTTCATCACTGGCCTGCGGTTTTGCCAGACGTAGATTCGCAGCGAGCGACATATTAAATAAGCTGACCTGTTGCGATAGTAAACCTATGTGGTGCCGCAGTGTTGAGTCCTGATACAGCTGTAGCTCCTGACCATTGAGCAGAATGCGGCCTGACGCAGGCTGCAACCAGCCTGCCAGAGTACAGAGAAAAGTAGATTTTCCCACGCCTGATGGGCCTTGTAACCATAACATCTCACCGGATTTTAACTGATAATTCACAGCGGATGTCTGCTGTATAGCGTCGGGATAAGCCACACTCACTTGCTGTAGTTCAAGGGTTAAAGGCCCGCTAAGATGATGTAAAGAACCTTTTGGTGTCTCAGCTTGTATCTGATCCAGCCGTTGTTTTGCCATCAGACTGTCGGCCAGGTGGCGGTACAAAGTTGCTAGGGGTAACCAGAGCTCTGTTAAAGCTAAAGTCGACATCAACATAGCCACTAAAGCGGCAATACTGATCTGTTGCTGCTGCAGTAAAGGTAAAGCTGTCCACAACAGATGAAAAGCCATCAGTGCCAAAATACTCAAGAGTAAAAACTGACAACACAGATCCAATACGCTCTGGCGCCATACCAACTTCTGATACTGCTGCTCTGTCTGTTGCCATTGCTGCTCTGCTGCAGTCCAGCCCTGATGCAGTTGTAACATGGTCAGGGCGGATAAAGGTTCCAGTAATTCCTGCCTGCGTTGGGACGCCATTTCGACTAAAGTACAAGCCCGGCTATACCCTAAAAGTACAGCGAACACAGGCACTAGTAGCAAGCCAAGCAGATAACAAAAAGCAAGTTGAGCCAGGTCGTTTTGCCAAAACCATAATAGAGTTAACCAGCCTGCGCTTATCAGACAAGCCCAGAATACCGGAGCTATCACACGCAGAGGCCATTGATCCAGCCGGTCTATATCGGTGATCAGTTTTTGTAACAGATCGGCTGATTTCGTATCGGGTTGAACCGAGCTGGCTAAAAACCGTCGCATAAACCACAGCCTTAGTTGTTGTAGCAACAGCAAGATAGCGTTGTGCGAGCTTAAGCGCTCAAAGTAGCGGCCCGCAGTGCGGCTGATGGCAAAAAAGCGAATAAGAGCGGCAGGGCCAAAGTAGTTAAAACTACCAGCACTTGCCAGTTGCAAACCAGCCAAAGCAGAGGCGGTAATAAACCAACCGGAGACAGTTAATAACCCCATAATACTGGCCAGGGTTAAAGCCCCTAAGGCCAGACTAAGTAACCACCAGCGCCAGTGTGGACGCATCAAAGCGGAGAGTTTCAGTTGATCTTTCATTGGCTCTCCTGCGCATAACTGGCCTGATAGAGCGGATGAGCCTGAATTTCTGTCACTGTGCCTTTGGCGACAATCTGTCCCTGTACAATAAGCCATACCTGATCCAGCCAGTCCAACTGCTGCAACTGATGAGTGGCCAGCAGCAGAGTTTTGCCGCGGCTTAACTGTTCAAGCTGCTGAAAATAATGCTGTTGTTGCTCTTTTGGTAGCATGGAGGCTGGCTCATCCAACAACCAACACCAACTTTGTTTCAATAAAGCTCTGGCCAGCGCCAGGCGTTGTAATTGCCCCCCCGACAAGCCAATACCACTCTCGGCAAGTACAGTGTCCAGTCCGGCAGGTAAGGCAAAAACAAAGTCTGCACACAAAGCTTGTTGTAGCACCAGTTTAAGCTCAGCTTCTGTGGCGCTTGGTTTAGCCACTAATAAATTGCTGCGCAAGCTGCCACTTAGCCACTGACTTTGTTGAGATAAATACACCAGTTGTTGTCGCCACTGGGTTAGATTCAGATCAGTTAAGTTCTGATCGCCAATCTTGATCTGTCCTTGCGCCGGTTGCTGAAAGCCCAATAAAGACTCAAGCACACTGGTTTTTCCCGCACCACTTGGCCCAGTTAAAGCTATACGTTGCGCCGGTAATACCCTGGCCTGAATATCTGTCAATAATGCAGCCCTGTGCTCAGATCCTTGCAGGCTAAACTGCTGAAATTCAATGCAGACAGCTTCTGTCGGGGCTGGAGTGTCGCCGCCTTTGCAAAGAGGTAAAGTCCAGATCGGCGCCAGACTGGCAAAAGCGGCTTCGGCCTGAGCTTTGGCATGATAGTCTGAACCTAGCTGGCGCAGAGGTGCATAAAACTCTGGTGCCATTAATAAAATAAACAGGGCAGGTTGGTAAGAGACAGGGATCTCTGCTTTGGCCCATGGCAACTCGCCTAATAAGCCTAACCCCAGATACAAAGCCACTAAGGCTATGGCTAAAGAGGCAAATAATTCCAGTACAGCGCCTGATAAAAAAGCTTTGCTCAGGACAGACATAGTGCGTTTTCTATACTCTTCACTGGCATTATTCAGCCGGTTTAACACCTGAGGTTCAGCCTGTAATTGACGGATAGTTGCAGCGCCTCGTAAAAATTCCAGAAAACGCCCGCCCAACAAACCTAAAGCCTGAACTTGCTGCTGACTGGCTTGTGCAGCTTTTTTACCCAGTAAAATCATAAAAAGTGGGATAAGAGGGGCCGTGGCCAATAACAGTAGCGCTGCCAACAGACTTTGAGTGGCTACAGCAACAGAGATAAATAAAGGGCAAAGCACAACCAGATAAAGCTGTGGATAATAGCGGCTGATATAAGGGTCAAGCGCATCTACTTGTTCTAGTAGCCGGGTGGATAAATCGCCGTCAGAGGCGATACGTTGGCGCAGTGGCCCGGCTTGACTAATAAGTTGAAGTAATTGGTGCCGAACAGATGTACGTATGTTCTGACTGGCAGAGAGGCCAAGCAGATCTTTAGCCGCCAATAACAAAGGACGTAGCAGCCACAGTACTAAAATATGCAGCAGCAAAGAGCTTGGGATTGGTTGCTGATGTAAAGCCAAATCACATAAGGTCGCCAGCAGCCAGCACTGCCAAATCATCAGTAATGAAGCCGTTGCACCCAGCGCTATGGCCAGGTGCAAACGGCTTTTTTCTGACTGGACTATTTGCCTTAAAGACAACACAGGCGTCAAATCCTTAGTTACTCTGATGGCTCGTTCTTTTCGCCAGGGTAGCCATTAAATTCCAGCCACATCGCATTGATAATGCCAAAAGAGCAGGCCAGTAACACGCCTAAAATCCAGGTGAAATACCACATAAACTGCTCCTTAATACAATGAATGAGTGTTGCTGCTGATAGAGTTACGGTTTAAGCGGCCCCACATTTTCCAGTAACACCAGGCTGTGTAGCCCAGAATGATAGGTACAAAAATACAGGCCACCACAAACATGATTTTTAAGGTCAGTTCGCTGGAGGTTGCATCCCACATCGTCAGGCTATGGTTTGGCATGCTGCTGGATGGCATGATAAAAGGAAACATTGACACGCCAGCCGTCATAATCACGCCTACAATGGCAAGCGAAGAGGCGACAAAAGCCTGCCAGCCTTTCGCCAGTTTGCTACAAAGCGCAGATACCAGGAACGCTGCTATGCCCAGCAAAGGGAAAATCCATAACACTGGGTAACTCTCATAATTGCTTAGCCAGGCACCGCTACTGACTTCCACTGTTTTTGTTACCGCACTATTAATAGCATTGCTGTCTATGACGCTGGTCACTTTATAGCCCATACCAGCGGAAGCCAGCCAGACACCTGCAGCGATAAACAGCACCGCAGCTAAGCTCGCACTGATCAAGGACACAGCCTCAGCTCTTTGACGCAGTGGAGCTTCGGTTTTCATTTGCAGATAGCAGGCGCCCTGGTTGATAAACATCAGCAGGCTAAACACACCAACCAACAAAGCAAAGGGGTTTAACAAAGCCCAGAATGAGCCTGTGTAGTAAATCCGCAGCAGTTCGTCAAAGTGAAAAGGAACACCTAGCAGCAGGTTGCCAAAGGCTACACCAAAGATAATGGGGGGTATGGCTGAGCCTGCAGTGAGAGCCCAGTCCCAGTTGCTACGCCATTTAGCATTATCCAGCTTAGAGCGGTAATCAAAACCAATAGGACGCAGGAATAAAGCGGCCAGCGTCAGCATCATCGCCAGATAAAAACCACTGAAGGCTGTTGCATAAACCGGAGGCCAGGCAGCAAATAAAGCACCACCAGCGGTAATGAGCCAGACCTGATTACCATCCCAATGCGGCGCAACTGCATTGATCAGTATGCGGCGTTCTGTATCGTCGCGGCCTATCACTTTTAACAGAGCACCGACACCCATATCAAAACCATCTGTAATGGTAAAACCAATCAGCAAGACGCCAACCAATAACCACCAGATAAAGCGTAAAAATTCATAATCCATATTAAACCTCCCGGGCCTGTTCGCCGTGATACTTGCCGGTATGGATAGACGCAGGGCCTTTGCGGGCGAAATGCTGCATCAACCAGACTTCGATGATCAGAAACACTGTATAAAGCGCGGTGATAGCCAATAAGCTGATCCAAATTTCTGTGGCGTTTAACTGAGAGGCTGCTAAATGAGTCGGCAGAATTTCACCTACAGCCCATGGCTGACGGCCATATTCAGCGACAAACCAACCGGCCTCACAGGCAATCCATGGCAGTGGTAAAGAAAACAGCGCAGCTTTAAGCAGCCAACGTGGTTTTTCTGGCGTGCGTTTGGCACTGTGATAAAAAGACAGGGCAAACACCAGCAGCATAATAAAGCCAGCAGCGACCATCACACGGAAGGACCAAAACAACGGGGCTACTTTAGGTATGCTGTTTTGCACAGCTTGTTCCACCTGCTCTGCAGTGGCATTGACCGGGTCGTCTGTGTAGGCCATCAGCAATAAGCCATAACCTAAGTCATTTTTTACCGCATCAAAAGCTGCAATATTTTCAGCTGTTTTTTCACCCGCGCGCAGTTTTTTCAACAAGCCATAAGCAGTTTGCCCATTGATAATGCGTTGACGATGAATCTCTTTCAGCTCTGCAAGTCCCATCACTTCTTTATCCAAAGATCGGGTCGCTATTAAGCCCATAGCGCCGGGGATTTTCAGCGCATAGTCGGTGCTTTGGGTTTCTTCGTTTGGAATACCGAATAGGGTGAAATCTGCTGGTGCTTCGTGAGTTTTCCATTCAGCTTCCACTGCAGCTAATTTCACTTTTTGTACATCACCTAACTCATAACCAGATTCGTCTCCCAGAACTATCACTGATAAAGCACTGGCTAAACCAAAAGCTGAAGCAATAGCAAAACTACGGCGGGCAAAAGCTAAGTCGCGGCCTTTGAGCATATACCAGGCCGAAATAGCCAGTACAAACATGGCGCCTGTGACATAACCTGCTGAGACAGTATGAACAAATTTCACTTGAGCGACAGGGTTAAATACCACTTCGCTGAAGCTGACCATTTCCATACGCATGGTTTCGAAATTAAATTCAGCGCCAACCGGGTGTTGCATCCAACCATTGGCAATCAGGATCCATAATGCGGATAAGTTTGAGGCTAAAGCGACCAACCAGGTGACGGCTAAGTGTTGGACTTTGCTCAGTCTGTCCCAACCAAAAAAGAACAAGCCGACTAAAGTGGATTCAAGGAAAAATGCCATCAGGCCTTCAATAGCCAGAGGCGCGCCAAAAATATCACCGACATAATGCGAATAATAGGACCAGTTGGTGCCAAACTGGAATTCCATCGCTATACCTGTGGTCACACCTAAAGCGAAGTTAATGGCAAACAGCTTGCCCCAGAATTTAGTCATGTCGCGGTAAATTTCTTTACCCGTCATCACATACACTGACTCCATGATAGCCAGCAAGAAGGTCATACCCAAAGTTAAGGGTACAAATAAGAAGTGGTACATTGCCGTAGCGGCAAACTGTAACCTTGAGAGTTCTACAACATCCATTCGGATTGCTCCTCCATATGGAACTGTTGGTCTGGGCCTAAAGCTCCAGTCAGTAGCTAAAACTCATACATCAGAATGAGTGAAGGCCAAATTACGCCTTTTGTTGCTGGCTGGTGTTGATGCCGATCAAGAAAAATCAATGCTTCAGTTCAAATCCTGGAAAATTTGATAAAAATCGCATCAGTTATTCTGTTACCATCAAATTCCATATCAGGGGAGTGAAGGCATTAAAGATGAAAATTTTAGTGATTGGTGCGGGCTGGTTAGGGACTCAACTGGCAACTCAGTTAAAAACAGATGGCCACGAGTTATGGCTTAGCAGTCGCAGTGCAAGCAAATCTTCTGTGGTGACAGAACAGTTTGGTCATTTTGTGCTGGATTTAGCACAATCTGTGCGGCCTACTGCTGAGTTGGGGTCTTTATTCAAAGATGCTCTGATCCTTTGTACTGTGCCTGCCAGCCGCTCTGATGGTGAGGGTTATATAAGAGCGCTGACTCAGTTAGCGACTTTGATGAAACAGTTAGGTGCTGCAGCTTGTATTCATTTAAGCAGCACTGGTATTTATGAAGGTTTGACAGGCAATGTGGATGAGAAAAGTCAGCTACAACTCGCGGATCCCCGTATTGCATTGCTGGATGTTGGTGAAAAATTACTAGCAGCGGCAGTGCCTTGCTGTACGTTACGTTTGGCGGGTTTAATTGGTCCTGGCCGTCATCCGGCCCGATTTTTATCCGGTAAGCAAGCCGGCGCGGCTGACGTGGCTGTGAATATGGTGCATAGCAGCGATATCTGCAGCGCTGTTTCTGCGATAGTTCAGCAGCAGTTATGGCCAGAGCTGTTTAACTTATCCTGTCCTGAATTTTGCTCAAAAGCGGAGTTTTACTTAACGGCTTGTGAACTGGCCTCCTTGCCAGCTCCGCAGTTTGAGTCGAGCAGCACAGCGACATCAAGCCGCAGAGTACTCAGCACTAAATCTCAGACTATCACTGGTTTTCACTATCAATTTGAGTCAGCGTTGGCGGCTTTACCTTTTTGCAGCTGAGCTAAACTCTAAACTTCTGTAGCCGGGTAACCGGCTTCATCCAGCGCTGCAATAATCTCTTCTGCCGTTACTATGCTCTCCACACTGACCTGCTGCTGTGCTAAGTCTACTGTCACTTTGGCATCGGTCTGTAGCGCTACGATCGCTTTATTGACCATACTGATGCAGTGATTGCAAGTCATACCCGTAACCTTCAATTGAACTTTCATTTTATCTTTCCTCTTTAGTGAATGGGGGAGCCACCATGATCTAAGTTTGACCTGTGGTAAGGTCAACTACTATTTTTTACTTTTTGGGTTGACCTTACCCTGATGGCAAGCTTTAGCCTTATTGCTATCGGGTCATCGCACCTTTTTTATCTGGAGTCATAGTATGTCTGAACAGATCCAACTGAATATCAATGGAATGAGCTGTGCTTCCTGTGTGGGGCGTATTGAAAAAGCTTTAGCCAAAGTGACAGGTGTTGAGCAAGTGAGTGTCAATCTGGCCAGTGAAACGGCCACAGTCAGCGGCTTGTCTGTGTCAACTGACTTACTGCTAGCGGCGGTGGAGAAAGCCGGTTATCAGGCCAGTCTGCCAGAAAAAAAGATCCAGACTGAACAGAAGCAGACTGCTTTTTATCAGCAGGAATGGTGGCCTGTGCTCGCAAGCATGGTACTGACCTTACCTTTAGTGCTGCCCATGGTTGGTTTACTTTTTGATCAGGACTGGATGCTGGCTGCGTTTTGGCAATGGTTGCTGGCTACACCAGTACAGTTTTATTTTGGTGCACGTTTTTATAAAGCGGGCTGGGCAGCAGTGAAAGCTGGCAGTGGCAATATGGATTTATTGGTGGCTATAGGCACCAGTGCTGCATATGGCTTGTCCTTGTATTTGTGGTGGAGTTTTACTGCGCTGCATGGACAACACGGCGCGCCTCATTTGTATTTTGAAAGCAGCAGCGCGGTTTTAAGTCTGGTGCTTTTAGGTAAATATCTGGAACACAAAGCGAAAAAACGCACCACTGATGCACTAAGAGCACTGGAAAACTTAAAACCTGCAATAGCCACTGTGTTTCAAAATGGACTCTGGCTAGACGTTAAAGCAGAAACTGTGCAAAAAGGCGATTTGGTATTGGTCAAGCCTGGCGAGCGCGTTCCGGTGGATGCGGTGGTGGAGCAAGGCCAAAGCCATGTGGATGAGGCCTTGATTAGCGGCGAGTCTGTACCTGTCAGTAAAAAGCCGGCTGATAAAGTCACAGGAGGCTCTGTTAATCTGGATGGTGTACTACAAATCCGTGCTACTGCAGTGGGCGCTGAATCGACCCTGTCCCGCATTATTCAACTGGTAGAGCAGGCGCAGGGAGCCAAGGCTCCAGTGCAGGCCTTAGTCGATAAAATCAGCGCTATTTTTGTGCCTGTGGTTTTACTGATAGCCCTGGCGACCCTGGTCGGTTGGGGTCTGCTGACAGACAACTGGGTGACGGGTATTTTAAATGCAGTTGCTGTATTGGTCATTGCTTGTCCTTGCGCACTGGGATTAGCAACACCAGCAGCTATCATGGCGGGCACAGGTTCAGCCGCGCGTTCAGGTATTTTGATCAAGGATGCGATAGCGCTGGAGCACGCGAAGGCTGTGACTTTGGTCGTATTTGACAAAACCGGCACCTTAACTCAGGGCAAAGCTGTGTTGCAGCAAGTCAGCAATCTGGCTGATGAACCTGATGCATTACTATGGGCTGCCTCATTGCAGCAACACAGCGAACATCCGCTGGCTAAAGCTGTAGTGAGTTACGCCACAGCGCATCAGGTGGCCGCTTTGGAGGTGACTGAGTTTCAGGTGATCGCAGGTAAAGGGGTGCAAGGCAAAGTACAAGGGCACAACCTGATTCTTGGCAGTAGTCACTGGATGCAGCAGTTGGGCATAGAGTTGCCAGTGGATCAGATTAAAACCAGTGGCGCTTCCGTGTCCTGGTTAGCTGAGCAACAAGCTAACGACAGGTATAAGTTAGTCGCACTCTTTTGTTTTACCGACGAATTAAAGCCTGATGC
>Ga0181595_10004792_pt1 | contig 12252 bp, 11 predicted proteins | sample 041ome_7_FD_145604 | JGI IMG/M metagenome (GOLD analysis project Ga0181595, IMG submission 145604) | Coastal salt marsh microbial communities from the Groves Creek Marsh, Skidaway Island, Georgia - 041401AS metaG (spades assembly) | ecosystem: Environmental > Aquatic > Marine > Intertidal zone...
TATGATGACCTCATTGTGTCATTTTTCGGACCTTAGACTGTTGTTTCTGATTTCGCTTTTTATTGCCAGGCGAAGTTGGTTTCAAATTACAACAATCAATCGGAGGTCCAACCCGTGTTTAGCCTATTTAAATCAACCCGAACCAAGGCTGTAAAAGCCTGTTTAGTTTTCTTTGGCATTTTTACTCTTGGCGCAGTCAGCGCTGATGAATTTCCAACCTGGGATACTGGTATTACTGCCTATAACGAAGCGCAAGTCAGAAAGTTCCACCCTACCTTTGATTTTGATTCAGATGGTTGTTACCCAGGCACTCCTTTTCATCGTTATGAATCTTTGCGTCAGAACCCGGGTTTAGGCGCTACGTCCAGTTATTACGGTGGTTGCAGAGATGCGGGCTGGGGCAATATTTCTAACACTATTCACAGACAACTCTGTCAGACGGGCGCCGACGGCTGGGAACGTTGTGCGCATTTCTATGAGCTGTATTTTGAAAAAGATCAGGCGGTGAACTTAAGCTTTTTAGGTGGTCACCGTCATGATGTAGAAACCGTGATTGTCTGGACTGTTAAAGGCCATGGCCAGGACTATGTCAGCCATGTATCCACCAGTGCGCATGGCAACTTTGATACCCGTGCTATGAGTGGCTTGCAACAACACAATGGCCATCCGCTGGTGGTGTACCATAAAGATGGTGTAGGCACGCACGCGTTCCGTTTTGCCAATGCCACAGATAAAGCCAATGTGGAGTTTCAGGGCAACTGGGGTGAGTTTTATGCGCCAAACATCATTAGTCATTACCGTGCTGTGGCACAGTGGGACTCAAATGAGCAAACTCGCCACGACCGGAATACCCAATACCGTATGGCACTGGAGCAATCGAACTTTGGTTCTGCCAGTTTTAAAACCCGTAACGATCAGTTGATCATGGATCAGGCCAATGCCAACGTGCCCCGCTCAGATGCCTTGTGGGCGAATATCTGGTTTAGTTGGGACGATATAGCCGCCACCAAAGCCAAAGAGTTACAGGCGAATTATCCTGGCATTTATCAGAGCATTAAAGACCGGTATTAATTTTCCTTTCTCCACAGTGTGTTGCGGTTTCACTGCAGCACGCTGTTTTTATGACCTGCTTTGTTTTAGCACAGCGCTATTGCACAGCTTCATGCCTTTTATGTTATAACTCCGTTAACAAAAACATCAGAACGGAGGCTGGGATGGCGTTTACTGAACAGGAAAAAACTGCGTTGTTAGAACTTAAAGGGGTGGGGCCGACGGTAATACAACGTTTCGAGCAGATTGGTATCGATTCTTTTGAAAAACTGTCCAGCCACAGCGCCGCTGAAATTGCCGAGCGGGTCGCCTCTATGCTCAGAACCAGCTGCTGGAAAAATAGTCCTCAAGCTTTGGCTGCTATTGAAGCAGCTATTGTGCGTTCGGCTCAGGGATTTGAATAAATGAGTGAGAGGTATAAATAGACAACCTGAGATCAGCTTTCTGAAACAGTAGATGGCTGTATTGCTGGTTGTGCTGCTCTTTGTAGCTATTTTCCGTTTATCGGTAAAGCTTAAGTTTAAGTTCAGCATCTGCTGCTAACTTCAATAGGTGCTCTGACTTTTGTCACACCAAACCCTATTGAAGAAGGACATAAAAATGACCGTCAAATCCATTCTGTTGCATCGAAAGCGTTTTGCACCTCTATGCCTGATCGCTCTGGTTGCTGTGGCTCCCGCTATTGCTCAATCACAAGCCAGTTGCAGCACGTTAAAAGGCTGTGAAAAGAAATTCTGTGAGATGGAAATTCAACTGACTATGGCGAAGCAAACTGGGGATACTGCTCAGGTTGCAGGTTTACAAATGGCGTTGGATAACGCCAGAACCAGTTGCAGCGACAGCAGATTAAAAGATGCTTTGAGTGCCAAGCTGGCCGAAGCTCATCAGGATTTAGTGCGTTATCAGGCTGATTTGCAGCAAGCAGAGCAGCAAGGTAAAAAAGATAAAGTCATAAAGTACAAGAAAAAACTGGAAGAAATCACCAGCGAGATCAAAAGACTTAATGACCAGATGAGGCAATTGGAGCAACTGCCTCAGTAATCTCGGTATTTTTTGATCAGGCGCTATTGCGCCTGACTATTGTTCAGCGAGTTTAATTCGCCTGTCTGCATATTCAGCATAAAATCGCCGTTCGGCTGGCCTTGCAAAAAGCCCTGGATGATTTGAAATAAAGCGGCAAATTTATAACTGCTGTACTGAGCTAAAGTCCAGTCAGTCCAATGCTGAACTGGTGCTGCATTGGGCTGTTGCAGCGTGGCAGTAAAAAAACCGTACTCTTTCAGCCGTGCTGCTGGTATATCGGGCAAAGCCAGTTCCCCGGCGTTTTGCAACCGATAATAATCCAGCACTAAATCAAAACCTGTCCACTTGGCTAAATCGTCCAACTTGATCCCTGCAGCTAAAGCCTGGGATTGAACCTTTTGTCTGGCCTTTTGCCACTGAGCGCTCTGACTGAGCTGCTGCAACAGAGCCGGTGAAAACTGCCCTAGTGTCACTTTGCTGTCCAGTTGAGACAGCACAAGCATCTGTTCGCCATTGAGTGTCAGCAATAGCTGGCGTAGTTCATCCGGCCAGTCCTTGGGTAAAAAGCGCAAACGGGTTAGCTCACGTAAATGGCCATTGGCAAATTCGCGGTAGTTTTTAGCTTGAAGCAGGCTGGCATCCCACACGGGTTGCTGGTCTTGTTTTAGTTGCTGCCATTCCTTTTGATAATGCGTAAATAGCTGATTAAAACCAGGTACATCGTTCAGCACTATGCTTTGTACTTTTACTTGTTCTGGTTCTGTCAGTGTCAGCAATTTATAAGCGGGGATATAGGCGGCCAGGGAAGGGGCTTGAATATTGATCAGGCTGTTGCCTGAGTCTGAGCGCACTACTGCCGTATTATTTAAATGCATATGGCCGCCAATATGCAGTTGCACACCCAGATCGGCTAAGCGCTGACTGACCTGCAGCTGCGGGCTGCGTGATAATTGTCCGCTTTCTTTCCCCAATAAAGCAGCTATATGCTGGGTTTGGCCCTGATAAAACTCAATCATAGGGTAGTGGCTGAACGTGATGAGTGTTTTTCCCTGAGCTTTAGCCCGTGCCGCCACTTGTTTGACCCAGGCCATCACCTGCGGCTTGTAGTCAAACATTGCGTTGTAACCAGCATTACCTGAACCTTCAAATGCGGCGGCTTCATTGCCTTTGCCTGTATAACCTGGTTTGGGTTTATAGACATTGGCGTCTATCGCCAATAACCAAAGATCTTTGACAGGTTCCACCAAATAACTGGCGTCAGGGATCGAATGACAGTTGCTATAGCCTGGTTGCTTGTAGGCTCCGCCAGCGCCTTGCTGACAAATTTCAAACTGACGTTTGCTTAAATCGGACTGGGTCAGGGCGTCGGCATAGTTGTAATTTGTTTCAGCATAAGAGCTGTAGGGGGTTTCCCAATACAGATCACTGGCTTTGGGGTAAAAACCAAAGTCAGCCAGTTCTGTCATTAATTCGCTGTAACCCAGCTCTTTGACTTCTTCGGTGCAAATCGCTGTAGTTGTTTTGCTGGAGCAGGCTTCAGAGCCTGGGCTAAAAATAGCTAAAGGTCGGCTATCTGCGCCTAAATAATCCGCTTTTCCTGCAGGCTGCGCATAAGGTCGTACCGGGTCGTGATTGCCCAATGTCAGTAAAAACTTCAGGCCGTGTTTGGTGCTGTAGTGCTGCAACATACGTTTTAAGCCACGGATATGTACAGTCTGGCCGTCGTCACTAAAATCGCCCGGCAGCACCACTAACTGCACCTTACGACGTACCAGATCGTCCAAAGCTGCCTGCAAGGCAAAGTAGTTTTCGTTAAAGAGTCGGGTGGAGTGCAGCTGAGCCGCCATAGTGCGGATGGTAGCGGCTTTGTTTTTGTAAGCAATACCTTTAAAACTGCCATCGTTAAATTGTGCATAGACATCATGAAAATGCACGTCAGGTAAAAAGGCGATTTGTACCTGCGGCCTGGCAGCCCATACAGGTAAAGTAAACAGAGCCAGTACAGAACAAAAAAGGACTGTTTTCATCAGTGTTTTCCTTCGAAGCCGAATAAAAAAGGCCACAGCGGACTGTGGCCTTTTAAAGTTGTATCATCTAACGAACTGCATGAACAGCATTAGAAATCTGCACGCAAACCTAAACTGACGCGTCTGCCAGAGAACTCATACATCACTGGGAAGGCTGGGTTCATGGTGTAACCGCTGGTCTCTTCGTCTGTGATATTGATGCCTTTTAAGCTCAGTTTGACGTTGTCTGTCAGCTGATAACCTAAAGCTATATCGGTCTGGCCATAGGCGTCACGGTAAACCGGGTACATGTTCAGATGGATGTACTCGACGTATTTGTCTTTGTAGTTGTAAGACAGTCGGGCGTCAAACACATCGTTTTCGTAGTAAGCAGTAAAGTTATAGGTTTTTTCCGCTAAACCTTCTGGCGGTGTTGGAATATCTAAATCCGAAGCGCCAGTTAAGCTGTTATCCAGCATGGTGTAGTTGGCATTGATACCAAAACCTTCCAGTGACTCACTCAGCATGGTCAACGGCAACAGGGCTATTAATTCCAGTCCTGTGACTTTGTAAGAACCATCAGCATTAACAGGCTGATAGACATCAAAATCATAATAGCCGTCTAAAGAGCCGTCAGCGTTACGTTTCTCAACGTCTTTGACTACACCTGTCAGTTCCTGACGTACCACACCTTCAATATCTTTCCAGAAATAAGAAGCGGCCAGTATACCGCCGTTTTCCATATACCATTCCAGACCCGTTTCCCACTGTTGAGCCGTTGTTGGCTTCAGACCCGGGTTACCGTCAGTAAAGCGGAAACCACTCCAGCTTACGGAGCGCTTGTAGGCTATATCGGTTAAATCAGGGCGCATCAGAGTTTCTGAAGCTGCAGTACGCCAAATCAGGTCGTCTGCTACTTCCACTGTCAGGTTAAAGCTTGGCAATACATCACTGTAGCTACCTTCTGCAGAGACAGGTTCGTCTGTGTAGCCCGTTGAACCATCAGGTTTCTGAATAGGGTGATAACCAAAAGATAAAACGTCGGTATCTACAGCCCGTACGCCGGCATTTAACTTGCTTGGCAAGCCGCCCATTTCAAAATCGAAATTTGTCATGGCATACAAAGCTGTGACTTCTTCGTCTACCCGGTAGTACTGATCGACCTGGAATGGCGTAAAGAAACCTTGGTAACGGAAGGTACTGCGAGCATAGTCATTTGACACTTGCATCCAGTTCAGGTTTTTCGCCTGGTAAGAACCGCCTGAAGCTATATCCGTGACATAACCTAATTCACTGTCTTTTAAGGTGCGTTTGTTCACATAAGAACTATCACCTGCTTTTGGTCCCTGAATTTTAATAGCGCCAAATTCACGTTCTTTGGATTTGTCAGTGTAACGCACACCAAACTGCACGCTGCTCAGTGCCGGTACCATCGACCATTCCAGCGCTTTTTTAAAGTCGAGCTGGGCGGCGTATTTATCGTCCTGTACTTGTTCCAGTTCAGTTTCATAAGCTTCAAACAGGTATTTATCGGCCGCGTTGTACATGTCGATGCTGTTTGGATTATCGCTCTTAATAGTCTCGCCGCCATTGGCTGTCCAGCGGGTACGGGAAGGAGCATAAGCCACATGTTTCAGGTTGGCGTAATCAGCAGTTTTTTCAGCGCCAGAGAAACCTGCCAGCGCATTGATTTCCCAGCCGTTGACGTCCCAATCCATTGTGATGCTGTACTGAGTGAAATCGGTTTCGTTAATACGTTCTTTACTTAAAAACTCGTGCTGAGTGGCGGTATAAGACACATCTGTCAGCACCACCATGCCGTATTCAGCCAATGTAGTATCGTCATAGGCATGAATAGTTTCTAAGGTACTGCGGCTAGAGGCTGAGTAAGCGGCGGCATCGTATTCATCTTCGGTATTGTCATAGCCACCTAACATGGCATCAAAGGTCAGACTGAAGCTTGAGCTTGGCTTGTATTGAATAGCAACTGTGCTACCCCATTTGTCCTGCTCGCTTTGGAATACACGGTCACCCACTTTATCCTGAAAAATGATACGGCTGGTTTCGTCTTTATTTTTGAAATCGCTGACTATTACGCCTGCGTCACGTTCAAGCACAGCGGCAGCCTGAGTGGAGCGGGGCGCTGATGCTTCAAGGAAGCGACCCATAGGACGGAAGTTGATGCCGGAGTTGGAGTCTGTTCTGTTATTCCGTTCTGCTTTGGAAAAAGAGACCAGAGCACCCCAATCGCCGAACGTATCGCTGGCCAGGAAAGAAAATTTTGGATCTGTTTTTTCTGAGATTGAATTGTGAGCGCCTTCAGCGGACACAACAAATTGGGCATCGCTGTAATCAAAAGGTTTAGCTGTGCCAATTTGCACTGAACCTGCGATACCACCTTCTTCATCTGCAGCTGTCGGAGATTTTTGCACAGTGACACTTTGAATAATTTCAGAGGCAAAAATATCAAATTCCACATCACGGCCGCCGCTGCCTGAGGCTGTAGCCAGGTTATTGATCGACACATGGGTAAAATCTGAAGGCAGACTGCGCACATTCACTTTGCTGCCTAGGCCTTTGTTACGCTCAATAGTCACACCAGGCATACGCTGCAGAGCTTCAGCCAGGTTTTGCTCAGGAAAATCGGCAATGTCAGTGGCCACTATCGAATCAGAGAAGCCAATGTTCTCTTTTTTCATATCAACAGCTTGTTCCAGACTTTTACTGTAGGTGCCTTTCACAGCTATGACTTCTACTTTCTGTTCAGTTTGCTGGTCTTGTGCGTATGCAGGCAAACTGATGGCTGTTCCCAGCACTAACTGACCTATGGCCAGACTTAAGGCTGTGCGTTTTGATACAAAAGTATGACGGTATTGCTTCTGACTTTTCATTCCCAAACCCTTAGCTGATGTCTTTTTTTGTCTGTGGCTGCAGTTCTGAGCTGTACTACAGCAGTGTTCAACGACGGGCGAGGTTACAGAGCTACTATGATGTTTTTATTTCAGTTATAGATTGCATCTGTTACTTTTTTGCAATAAATATGAAACCAAGTAGTGCTGTTTGGATGGGCAAATAAAAGCTTTAATGTAACCGTTTTCATTTGGCTTAGACGTTTATGTCTATTTAATTTCTTTTAAAACAATTGGTTATGGTGTTTTTGTCCTGGATTTTTGTTCTGCCGATTTGCTTTGCTGTTTTGGTATTTGCTTGGCCTAACGACCAGAAATAAGATTTTTATTTTTTAAGTGAAGGCGATAGATAGCAGAATTTTTGCGATTAAGTTTGCAACTTTATGTCGGGTGCCCGAATTTCACTTTAGATTACGGTGAACTCAAATTAAATATTGTGCCTGGGGCTTAATAGGGCGCAGTATATAAATGAATTGCAACAAAGCTTTATGCTCAACTTCGCCGATTAAAAGTGACAGGAGTTGCTATGTCTGATCCTAAAACTGCCAAAGATTTTCATCCACAAATCCTGAGCTTATTTGACCGTTATGTGCACGGCGATATTAGCCGGCGTGACTTTTTAACTGGTGCAGCTAAGTTTGCAGTCGCTGGTATGTCGGCACTGACACTGCTACAGGCGCTGAGCCCAAACTACGCATTAGCACAACAAATTCGGCCTGACGATCCGCAATTAGAGACTGAATATCTGACTTATCCAAGCCCTAAAGGTTATGGTGAACTGCGAGCTTACTTGGCAAAACCTAAACAGATCACAGCTAAATTACCTCTGGTTCTGGTGGTACACGAAAACCGCGGTTTAAATCCCCATATTGAGGATGTTGCGCGCCGTCTGGCCTTGGCTGGTTTTATTGCCTTTGCACCTGATGCGTTATTTCCGCTTGGTGGGTATCCGGGGGATGAAGACAAAGCTCGCGCTCTGTTTAGTACTTTGGAGCAAGACAAAACCCGGCAAGACTTTATTGCAGCTGTGCGTATTCTGCAAAAGCTACCACAAGGCAACGGCAAAGTAGGGGTAGTAGGATTTTGTTATGGCGGCGGTATGGCTAATTTCCTCGCCAGCGAATTACCTGATTTAGCTGCAGCTGTGCCATTTTATGGCCGCCAGGCTGATTTGGATAAAGTTGCTGCTATTAAAGCGCCTTTGCTTATTCATTACGCCAGTGAAGATGAGCGGGTCAATGCTGGTGCCAAAGCCTATGACGATGCTTTGAAAGCAGCAGGAAAAACGGCCCAGAGTTTTGTTTACCCAGACACCCAGCATGGTTTTCATAACGACACCACGCCACGTTATGACAAGGAAGCTGCAACGCTTGCTTGGGATAGAACCATTAAATATTTTAAACAGCATTTGAACGGATAAAGCCTATTTAAACTGGGGGTCTTTTGTGCTTGGAAAGGGAAAGTGTCAATGAGTATTGATTATTCAAAATATAATGTTGAGCAGTTGTTGGACATTCAACAGCATATTGATAAAAACGCTTATCCTGAGAATTACAAAGCACTGTTGGCTGAACTGAATCTTAGACAGGACGAACTTCTCGCCTTAAACCAAGAGCAGGAGCTGCAGCAGCGGGCCAGAGATGAACTCAGAGTTATGAGCCGCTCGCCAAAGCGGGTAGCGACTATTTTGTTGGCTGGGTTACCTATTAGTTTACCTATAGCACTTTCTATCGATTCACCAGATCTCAGTCCTTCAGATGAAAGGATATTTGTGATGATGTTGTTGCTCACTGGCTTACCCTTGTTACATTCTATTGTTACGGGGTGGACTTTTTCACGCGCTGGCATAGTTACGCTGAAAACGGATAAATTTAGTTTTACTGTTTCCCAGTTGTTTTACAGCTATCTGTTTGGCTTGATCCTACTTATCTATGTTCTCTGATTCTTGCTGCTGTTTAGAAGGTAAAAAGTAATGAACTACCAAGCTATTAATTTTGAAGAGAAATTTTCGAAGTTTAACAATCACTGGTCACCTCGTGTAATTGCCCAAATGAATGACTACCAGTTTAAACTGGTGAAAGTTGAAGGCGACTTTGTCTGGCATGACCACCCGGATACAGACGAAGTCTTTATCGTGATGGACGGTGTACTGGATATTGACTTTGAAGATGGCAAAGTGACCTTACAGGCTGGCGAAATGTTTGTAGTGCCTAAAGGCGTTAAGCATAAACCCAGCGCACAAGCTGAATGTCAAATCCTGTTGATTGAACCTAAAGGTGTGGTAAATACCGGAGCGACTCAAAGTGCGCTGACTGCCCAGAATGATGTTTGGGTATAGAGGAAAAGGATTATTTATGAGCACTAAAATCAGAAATATTCAGAAAACCCTGTTGTCGGACAACTGGTACACCTTGAATAAATTTAGCTTTGAATATCAGAATCATAGCGGTGAATGGCAACAGCAACACCGAGAAGCCTATGATAGGGGGAATGGCGCTACCATTTTGTTGTACAACAAAGCCAAAAGCACAGTGATCCTGACCCGTCAGTTCCGTATGCCCACTTATATCAATGGCAATGCTGATGGTTTACTGATTGAAACCTGCGCTGGTTTGCTGGAACAAGACAATCCGGAAGATTGCATTAAGCGTGAGGCCGAAGAAGAAACCGGCTACAAAGTAGAGCATGTGCAGAAGCTGTTTGAGGCCTATATGTCGCCGGGCTCTGTCACTGAAATCATCCATTTTTTTGCGGCTGAATACGCCGAAGATATGCAGGTTTCAGCCGGTGGTGGTTTGGCGCATGAGCAGGAGAATATCGAAGTGCTGGAACTGGATTTTGCGCGGGCGTATTCGATGATTGCCAGTGGTGAGATTAAAGATGGCAAAACTATTATGTTGCTGCAATACGCCAAAATTAATGGCCTGCTGACAAGTAACTAAGAAGGTTACAAGCCTCAGGGCAGCAATTCAGTCCTATGTCTTTGGCTGGAATCACAGGAACAGGTTTTTATTCCGTTCTCAAGGATCATCCGGTGCGAGTTCAGTATTAATACAGCGGAGTGGAATGATGACCAGAACAACACTGAATATTGCACAGGCCTTTGTGGTACTGAGCCCAAATAAAAAAGCCAGCATTGAAGTGGTGGACGCTGATATTTATCAGCGTCTGGACGCCAATTATGCTGGTTTTCAGGGCTGTGAGCTGATTTCCTGTTTTGAATTTGAGCACGACTGGTCGTCATGGGAAATGCATCCACAGGGGGATGAAACCGTGATTCTGCTCTCGGGTCAGGTTACTTTTGTCTTACAACAGGATGATGGTGAGGAGCTGGTGCAGCTTGAGCAGCCCGGTGACTTTGTGGTGGTACCAAAAAACATCTGGCATAGCGCCAGAACTCAGGTGAAAACCAAACTACTTTTTGTGACTCCGGGTGAAGGCACTCAACATAAGCCACTTTGATTAGGGGTTGTGGCCGCTACTGCCAGATCAAAAATATCAGAATACAAGCAGTCAAAAGCTGTTTCGCTGGTCGCATCAAAGTGCAACGAATTGATTAGCAACTTTGGTCAGGTAAAGCCGTGATGCATTGGGTACTATTTGCTTGTTTCAGCCCTAACGCAGGATCAGAGAGTGGTTAAGTATCGGCAAAGACTGCAAAAGGTATTGGCATTTATTGAGGCTAACACAGATACAGCTCCAGATAGTGAGACGCTGTGCCAACTGGCTCATTTATCTAAATACCATTTTCATCGCCAGTTTAGCCTATGTTTCGGCATCAGTGCTTTTGCTCTTATTCGCAGCTTAAAACTTAAAAAAGCGGCCTATCAGTTAGCATTCAGAACTCAGCTGACAGTGACAGATATTGCTTTTGAGGCTGGTTTTGAAAATGCGGAGTCTTTCTCGCGTGTATTCCGGCAACTCTGCGGGCAGAGCCCAAGCGGTTTTCGAAAAACTCCGGATTGGGCTTATTGGCAACAACAGGACAAAGTGTTGAGTGACATCGCAGGAGTAACTATGACAGAACCCCTTGTGTATCAAGTACAGCGTGTTGATTTTCCTGGTATTTCAGTGGCAGTTTTAGAACATAAAGCTGCACCTGATCAACTCATGCACAGCATCAGACGTTTTATAGACTGGCGGAAAAGTCAAAAATTACCCCCCTCAGCAAGCCGTACTTTTAATCTGGTGTATGACGATCCGGCTACTGTGGCTGCTGAAGATTACCGCTTTGATTTATGTTGTGAATACAATCAGGTGTTGGCAGAAAATACTGACGGTATCAAGCTGAAACAAATACCGGCGGGCCCCTGCGCCATGATCCGACATACAGGGTCAGATGAACAACTCTGTGCAGCTGTACAGTATCTTTATACTATCTGGCTGGAAGAAGCTGGGGCTGAGCTACGGGACTTTCCGCTATTTTTTGAACGTATTAGTTTTTTTCCAGACGTACCACGACATCTGGCCGTGACCGATATTTATTTGCCGTTAAAGTAAGCTCGCTCGTCAGCCGGCATGGCAAGGCAACTCTGCGTCTTGTTTTTGCTTACTATTGAACACTATACCGTGCTGAGTTTTGTTAGGTTTTGCGCTGGGGATGTGGTTTACCTTTGGCGCATTCATTCCAATCGGCGTTGGCACTTTAGTGGTCTTGATGTCCATTATTTTGCACAAAACCTTGCTGCCTCTAGTGGGCTCTGTTGTTAGTGTTTTGTCAGGCTTACAAGCTTCGAACTAACCTTTTGTCGCACATTCTGTGTGATCTGCTGTTTTTACGCACTGATCTGTTGGTCATTCGTTGTAAGTTGTTCTTTATGAATTAGTTTTAATTCAACGTGAAAATGACAACTACAAGGTGCAACAAATGAAAACTATAATCACCACAGCTTTGCTGGCTTTGATTGCTACAACACCCAAGACCTTTGCTGCTGAATTTACTCAGGGCAGACAACTGACTTCAGCAGAGGATTTTGCAGTACTGGCGCCAAGAGACAGAGTGGTGACTGAAAATCGTATTGTGACGGAACGACTGGAAGCCTTGCTACCAAAGCTGATGGCTGAAACTAAACTGGATATGTGGCTGGTGATTAACCGTGAGTACGCCGAAGATCCTGTGTACTTTACCCTGGTTCCGCAGCCGACTTTTGCTGCACGCCGCACCACTATGCTGGTGTTTTCGCGCAAAGCAGACGGTTCAGTCGAGCGTTTATCTGTGAACCGTTATCCTTTTGGCGAACCTTATACTGCAGCCTGGTCGGGTG
>Ga0181595_10004796_pt1 | contig 12244 bp, 10 predicted proteins | sample 041ome_7_FD_145604 | JGI IMG/M metagenome (GOLD analysis project Ga0181595, IMG submission 145604) | Coastal salt marsh microbial communities from the Groves Creek Marsh, Skidaway Island, Georgia - 041401AS metaG (spades assembly) | ecosystem: Environmental > Aquatic > Marine > Intertidal zone...
CGTTGGAAATAGGCGGTGTTGGTACGCAGCGCCTTGAGCACCACGTCCTCTTGCCTGCCCAGCAGCGGCTTCACGAACACGGTTGCGTGGCGCAGGTCGGGCGACATGCGCACTTCGGTGACCGAGACGGTGGTGCTGCTCAGCACATCGTCATGCACCTCGCCCCGCGTGAGCAATTCGGACAGCACATGGCGCACCTGCTCGCCGACGCGCAGCACGCGCACCGAACGCCCTTCCGGGCTGGTATCGTTATGCCTGGCCATGATCGTTCCCTTCACGATACCCCGCCGACCGCTGCCGGGCGGCGGGGATCATGCCTTACAGCGTGCGATCGCGCATCTCGACGTCGAACGTCTCCAGGATATCGCCCGGCTTGATATCGTTCGTATCCTGCAGCACGACGCCGCATTCCAGACCCGCACGGACCTCGGCCACGTCGTCCTTGAAGCGGCGCAGCGAGGCGATGCTCGTCTTGCTGACGATGACATCGTCGCGGGTGATGCGCGCGTACAGGCCCTTGCGGATGAAGCCGTCGGTGACGAGCAGACCGGCTGCCTTGTCCTTCTTGCCCGCCGGGAAGATCTCCTTGATCTCCGCACGGCCGACCACGGTCTCGATCCGCTCCGGACCCAGCACGCCCGCCATCTCGCCCTTGATGTCGTCGAGCAGGTCATAGATGATGTCGAAATATTTGAAGCGCACGCCGTCGCGTTCGGCCAGCGCGCGCGCCTGGGCATTGGCGCGGACGTTGAAGCCGATGATCGGCGCGTTCGAGGCCTTGGCCAGCGTCACGTCGGACTCGGTGATGGCACCCACGCCCGAATGCAGCACCCGGGCCTTGATGTCGTCGGTCGAGATCTTGTTGAGCGATCCGACAATGGCTTCCACCGAACCCTGCACGTCGCCCTTGACCAGCACCGGATATTCCTTGGCGCGGTTGGCCGACAGCGCCGAGAACATCGTGTCGATGCTCGCAGGCGCCATGGTCGTCCGCTTTTCCAGGGCCTTCTGGCGGCGATAGTCTGCGACTTCGCGAGCGCGCTGCTCGTTCTCGACCACGGTCAGCTTGTCGCCTGCCGACGGCACGCCGGTCAGGCCCAGCACTTCGACCGGGATCGACGGGCCGGCTTCGTTGACCTGCTTGCCCTTGTCGTTGATCAGCGCACGCACCTTGCCCGACTGTTCGCCGACGACGAACACATCGCCGCGCTTGAGCGTGCCGCGCTGCACCAGCACGGTGGCGACGGGACCGCGGCCCTTGTCGAGCTTGGCTTCGACCACCACCGCTTCGGCAGCGCGATCGGGATTGGCCTTGAGCTCGAGCAGTTCGGCCTGGAGCAGGATCTTGTCGACCAGCTCGTCCAGGTTGATCTTCTTGAGCGCGGAGACCTCCACGTCCTGCACGTCGCCCGACATCGCTTCCACGATGACCTCGTGCTCGAGCAGGCGCTCGCGGATCTTCTGCGGGTTGGCGCTGTCCTTGTCGACCTTGTTGATCGCCACGATCATCGGCACGCCAGCGGCCTTGGTGTGGTTGATCGCCTCGATCGTCTGCGGCATCAGGCCGTCATCGGCCGCCACCACCAGGATGACGATATCGGTGACATTGGCCCCGCGCGCGCGCATCTCGGTAAAGGCGGCGTGGCCCGGCGTATCGAGGAAGGTGATCTTGTCGCCCGACTTCACCTGCACCTGATAGGCGCCGATATGCTGGGTGATGCCGCCCGCTTCGCCCGCCACCACATCGGTGCCGCGCAGCGCGTCGAGCAGGCTGGTCTTGCCGTGATCGACATGGCCCATGATCGTCACCACCGGCGCACGCGGCTTGAGCGTTTCGGCCGCATCGACGTCCGCCTCGTGATCGATTTCCACGTCGGAATCGGACACGCGGGTGATCTTGTGGCCGAATTCCTCGACCAGCAGCTCGGCGGTATCCTGGTCGATCGTCTGGTTGACGGTGACCATCATGCCCATCTTGAACAGCGACTTGACCAGGTCTGCGCCCTTTTCCGCCATGCGGTTGGCGAGTTCCTGGACGGTGATCGCTTCGGGCACGACGACATCGCGCACCTGCTTGGGCTGCGCATCGCGGCTCTGGCCGCCCATGTGCAGACGGCGCTCCTTTTCACGCGCACGCTTGAGCGCGGCGAGGCTGCGGGCCCGTGCACCGCCATCGCCTTCGTTCAGCGCCTTGCTGACGGTCAGCTTGCCCGCCTGGCGACGGTTGTCGACCACCTTGGTGCTGGCCGGCTTTTTGGGCTTGATTTCGGGGCGCGGCGCAGGGGCCACCGGCGTGAACCGGCGCGGCGGCGGCGCTGCGCGCGTTTCCTCGGTGGCGGGCTTGGCCGCTTCCTTGGCTGCGGGCGCAGCTTCGGCTTTGGCCTCGACCGGTTCTGCGGCCGGGGCCTGCTGCGCTTCGGCCGCAGGCGCGGGCGTTTCGGCAGGCGCAGGCGCGGGTTCAGCCGCAGCCTTGCGCGCTTCCTCGGCCTTGCGGCGCGCTTCCTCGGCGGCCCGCTGACGCTCCTCGGTCTCGCGACGACGTGCTTCCTCGAGCGATGCCAGACGCGCTTCCTCGGCCTCGCGCAGCAGCTTTTCCTGCAGCTCGCGGCGGCTCAGCGCCGAAACCGGCTGCTGCGGACGCGGTGGCGGCGGCGGAGCTGCGGCCGGGGCAGGGGTGGGCGCCGGAGCGGGCGCAGGGACAGGTGCGGCAGCAGGCGCTTCGCCCGGCTTGCCGACCAGCTTGCGGCGCTTGACCTCGACCACGACCTTGTTGGTGCGACCATGGCTGAACGTCTGCTTGACTTCGCCAGCCTCGACAGAACGCTTCAGCCCCAGCGGCTTGCGACCCAGTGTCGGCTTGTTTTCGGTATCTTCACTCATCGAACAGACTCAATCCTCAATAAATTCTCATATCGGGCGATGCATCAGGCATCGCCGGTCCGCACGGGGCATGTCCGCGCACGCCAGAGCGGGCTAGACTGGCTCGCCGGGGCCGGGCACGGCCCCCTCCCCTTTGAAATGCAGCAATCGGCCAAGAAACTGGTCAATGCGGGCGGCGGCGCGCTGATCGGTCAGCGCCACATGGACCGCGTTGTCGCGCCCCAATGCCACAGACAGGCGGGTGCGGTCTACAGGCAATACGGTTCCGCGCTGGCCGCTGCCTTCGGCATCGCTGCCGACGCGCCAGGCCTGGTCGAGCTTCGCATTGCCGTCGGGCGAGCTGTCGCTCGAATGCAGCAGCAGCCACACCTTGCCGCGCCGCGCCGCCTCGGCGATGCGGTCCGATCCGGTCAGCAGCGTGCCCGAGCGCGATTCCAGCCCCAGCCGGTCGAGCAGCGCGCGGGTCAGCGCCTCCTCGATCATGCCGGGCAGGTCGTCGGGAACCGAGATCGGCCCTGTCTTGAATGCGCGTGCAAGCGCGGCCTTCATCCGGCCCTTGGCGATAGCCTCTTCCAGCTCGGGCCGCGTCACCCCGATCCACGCGCCGCGCCCGGGGGCACGCGCGCGCACATCGGGGGCGACCTGGCCATCGGGGCCGATCGCCAGCCGGATCAGGCCGTCACGCTCCGCCCGTTCGCCGCTGAGGATGCAGCGGCGGATCGGGCCATCCGCCTTGTCGGCGGCAGTGCTGGTGGCGTCGTCGGTTAGAAGATCACCGGCCGTGTCATTGGGAAGTTTCCGCATGCGCGTCCTCCCCATCGGCGCCCGCATCCTCGTCCTCGAACCAGTGCGCGCGCGCGGCCATGATGATCTCGTTGCCCTGCTCTTCGGTCAGGCCATAGGTCGCCAGCACGCCGCCCTTGTCTTCGGGCCGCTTGTTGGCGGGGGCCGAATTGTCGCGGCGGCGCTGCTCGGTGCGCTTCTTGGCGATCAGCTCGTCGGTGGCGAGGTCGGCCAGATCGTCGAGCGTCTTGATGCCCGCCTTGCCCAGCGTCACCAGCATGGCTTCGGTGAGGTGCGGCAGCTCGGCCAGTGCATCGTCGACGCCCAGGCCGCGACGTTCCTCGCGCGAGGCCTCTTCGCGGCGCTCGAGCGCTTCCTGTGCGCGGCTCTGCAGCTCTTCGGCCAGTTCCTCGTCAAAGCCCTCGATGCTCGAAAGCTCTTCGGGCGAGACATAGGCGACTTCCTCGAGCTCGCTGAACCCTTCGGCGACCAGCAGCTGCGACAGCGTCTCGTCGACGTCGAGCTCGTTCTGGAACATTTCCGAACGCTCGGTGAATTCCTTCTGGCGCTTCTCGCTCGATTCCGCCTCGGTCATGATGTCGATGGCCGAACCGGTGAGCTGGCTGGCCAGACGCACGTTCTGACCACGACGGCCGATCGCGAGCGACAGCTGGTCGTCGGGAACGACCACCTCGATGCGGCTCTCTTCCTCGTCGATCACCACGCGGCTGACGGTGGCCGGCTGCAGCGCATTGACGACGAAGGTCGCGGTATCTTCCGACCAGGGGATGATATCGATCTTCTCGCCCTGCATTTCCTGCACGACCGCCTGGACGCGGCTGCCCTTCATGCCGACGCACGCGCCGACGGGGTCGATCGAGCTGTCATAGCTGATCACGCCGATCTTGGCACGGCTGCCCGGATCGCGCGCAGCGGCCTTGATCTGGATGATGCCGTCATAGATTTCGGGCACTTCCAGCTCGAACAGCTTGCGCATGAAATCGGGATGCGCGCGGCTGAGGAAGATCTGCGGGCCACGGTTCTCGCGGCGGACGTTGAGGATGATTGCGCGGATGCGGTCGCCGACGCGGGCGACTTCACGCGGGATCTGCTGTTCGCGGCGGATCACGCCTTCGGCGCGGCCGAGGTTGACGATCACGTGTCCGAACTCGACCGACTTGACGACGCCGGTGATGATCTCGCCGACGCGATCCTTGAACTCGTCATACTGACGCTCGCGCTCGGCATCGCGGACCTTCTGGAAGATCACCTGCTTGGCGGCCTGCGCGTCGATGCGGCCCAGGTCCACCGGCGGCAGCGGATCGACGATGAAGTCGCCGACCTGTGCGCCCTTCTGCAGCTTCTGCGCCTGCTTGACATCGACCTGCTTGAAATAGTCCTCGACGGTTTCGACCACCTCGACAACGCGCCACAGGCGCAGGTCGCCGCTGACCGGATCGAGCTTGGCGCGGATGTCGTTTTCCGCACCATAGCGAGCCCGTGCCGCGCGCTGGATCGCCTCTTCCATCGCTTCGAGCACGATGGCCTTGTCGATCATCTTTTCGGTCGCCACCGAGTTGGCGATGGCGAGAAGTTCTGCCTTGTTGGCGGAAATGGCGCTGGCCATGATCAGTCTTCCTGTTCTTCGAGGTCTGCGTTTTCGTCGATTTCTTCGATGTCGTCCACACCGCTGGTGTCGAGCGGGCGGGTGGCGGCAATCAGCTTGTTGGTCAGCATCAGCTTGGCGCTGAGCACCTGGCCGAACGGCACGGTGACATGGCCGACCTTCTTGTCGTTGACCGAGATCATCTCGCCTTCGAGCGAGAGCAGCTCGCCGGTCAGCTGCTTGCGACCCTGCGCCGCCTCGGTCAGCACCAGCCGCGCCTCATGGCCCAGCCAGTTGCCATAGTCCTTGAGGCGGGTGAGCGGGCGGTCGATGCCGGGCGAGCTGACCTCGAGCCGGTACGATCCGGGCACCGGGTCCTTGCCGGCTTCTTCCAGCGCATCGAACACGTCGGAAATCCGACGCGACAGCGCGGCGCAATCGTCGATGTTGAGCTGTCCGGTCTCGGGCCGTTCGGCCATGATCTGCAGCGTGCGGTCATCGCCCGCACCGAACAGGTGCACGCGCACCAGGTCAAAACCGAGCGCCTGGGCTTCGGGTTCGACAAGGGCAGCGACGGCGGCAAGATCGGTCAACGATAGGCTTTCTGATAAATTGGTCTGTCGGCAGGGCAGCAAAAGCTCGTTCGCGCCGGCCCCGCGAGGCGCCGGCCCGTCAAGTCTCAGCAACCATGTCGGGATGGATCGCCATATAGGCGCATGGGCCGCGATAAGCAACCCATAACTGCCGCCTGCGCGCCAGCCTCGGCCGGTAACCCTATCGCTTAACCCGACCGCCCGTCACCGTCCCGGCGGGGGACGGGGCCACCGCGGCGCTGGCGATTCGGCAGCCATTTGGTTAGCATCTCGTAAATGCCGCATTGAGGTGGCGTTAACGCATCGCACGACGGGAGCAGCGAACAATGAAATGGCCCAAGGCACGGCAGGTGGCAGGCGGCGGCATGCTGGTCGGTATCGGTGCGCTCGTGGGGGCCATGATCACCAGCGCGCCCGGCGATGCGGCGATGCAGCCGGTCGCCAGGGCGGCGCTGCCCGGCACGCAGGCACAGGCAGCTGAGGCGGCCACCCCCGTGCTGGCCAAGGCCGATTCCGCCATCACGACGCCAGAGCAGGCGGGCTATGCGATCAAGAGCGTGATGACCATCGATGGCCCGCTGGGGCACGGCAACTATTACTGGGACGAAAGCAACGCTCCTGCGACCGGCCCGCTGCTGATCACGGTCGACCTTGCCGCGCAGACGCTTTCGGTCTTTCGCGACGGCCATGAGATCGGCGTCGCGGTGATCCTTTACGGTACCCCGGAAAAGCCGACACCGCTCGGGGCCTTCCCGATCACCCAGAAGGATGCCGACCACGTTTCCAACCTCTATGACGCGCCGATGCCGTACATGATGCGGCTGACCAACGATGGCGTCGCGATCCACGGCAGCGATGTCGAATGGGGCTATGGCACGCGCGGTTGCATCGGCGTGCCGACCGCCTTTGCCAAACTGCTGTTCGAGCAGGTGAAGCTGGGCGATGTGGTCATCATCACCAACGGCCAGCGCATCAACGTCGGTGACGCTGTCGCCGGAGTCTGACGCAAAGCATCTGCTGGTCATTCGGTTCGTCGCTGGCTAGACACGGGTGATGGATCGCCAGCACGCCAGCATCGTCATCCAGCAGGCCATAACCGCCCTGCGCAGCGGCGATGCGACACGCGCGCGCGATCTGCTGACCAATGTCGTCAACGATCCGCCCCCTGGCGAGGTGCCGCCCTGGTTCCTGCTGGCCCAGGCCTGCCAGATGGCGGGTGACGCAGCAGGGCAGGGCGATGCGCTGGTCCGGTTGCTGGCAGAAGAACCGCGGCATCTGGGCGGTCTGCTGCTGATGGCGGGAAACAAGGCGGCGCTTGGCGATTCGCGGGCGGCTTCGTCCTTCTACACCACGGCGCTGGCGGTGGCCGATCACGCGCCCGATCAGGTGCCACAGGCGATGATCCCGCTGCTGCAACAGGGCCAGCAATATCTGCAACAGGCGCAGGGCGAATATGCAGCGTTCCTGGCCGACCAACTGGCAGGCAAGGGCATTGCCCCGGGTTCCGTGTCGTCGCGCGTCGACATGGCGCTCGATCTGCTGCTGGGGCGCAGGCAGGTTTACGTGCAGGAGCCGACCAGCTTCTACTTTCCCGGCCTGCCGCAGCGCCAGTTCTACGAGGCGGCCGAGTTTGACTGGGCGGAAGGCTTCGAAGCGCAGGCGGATTCCATGCGCGCGGAGCTCGAAGCGCTGCTCGATCGGCAGCCGAGCGATTTCAGCCCCTATGTCCAGACCCGGCCCGACCGGCCTGCCGCCGCCAATCCCTTGCGCGACGACCCCAGCTGGGGCGCGCATTATCTCTGGGAAAATGGCGTACCCGTCCCCGACCATGCCGCCCAGGCACCGGTGACCATGGCTGCGCTCGCGACGGCGCCGATGCCGGTGATTGCCGCGCGCTCGCCCATGGCGCTCTATTCGCTGCTGCGCCCGGGCACGCATATCCGCCCGCACAACGGCATGTTCAACACCCGGCTGATCTGCCACCTGCCACTGATCACCAATGCCGATTGCGCGATCCGCGTCGGCAACGAGACGCGGACGTGGCAGCAGGGCAGGCTGCTGATCTTCGACGACAGCATCGAGCACGAGGCGTGGAATCGCGGAAGCGCCACGCGCATCATCCTGCTGTTCGAAATCTGGCGGCCCGAGATCTCGATGGACGAGCGCGTCGCGCTCACCGCGATCTTCGAGGCGATCACCGCCTATGGCGGACTGCCACCCGACCAGGGATGACCCCTAGGATTGCTGCGCAAAAAGCCTCGCATTGAATCCACTTGACCTGCCACGCTGTATTATGGCAGTGAAGCAGTGATGGCAGACAACTCCAAACCCGTTTACCTGAAGCTCCGCGACATCATCGCCGCATCGATTCTCGACGGTGTGTACGCGGAAGGCGACATGCTTCCTTCGGTCCGGGCGTTTGCTGCCGAACAACAGGCCAACCCGCTGACGGTCGCCAAGGCGTATCAGATGTTCCAGGACCAGGGACTGGTCGAGGTGCAGCGCGGGGTGGGCATGTATGTCGCACCCGGCGCGGTCGACAAGCTGCGCGCGATGGAGCGCGAGGACTTTCTCCAGCATGTCTGGCCGCCGGTGCTGCGCCAGATGCGGCGCATCGGCCTGTCGCCCGCCGCCCTGCTCGACGAAGAGAAAGCCTGAGCCCCTCAGGGGTCGACCGCATCCTCGGGAAGATCCTCGACGCGCGGCAACCGGTCGGCCAGCGCCAGGTCGAACTGTTCCTTGTCCAGCCGGCCTTCCCATTTCGACACCACCACGGTCGCCACCGCATTGCCGATGAAGTTGGTGAGGCTGCGGCATTCGGACATGAACCGGTCGATCCCCAGGATCAGCGCCATGCCCGCGACCGGCACCGAGGGCACGATCGACAATGTCGCCGCCAGCGTGATGAAGCCTGCGCCGGTCACCCCCGCAGCCCCCTTGGACGAGATCATCGCGACGCCGAGCAGCAGCAATTGCTCGCCGATCGAAAGCTCGACATTGCACGCCTGCGCGATGAACAGCGCCGCCAGCGTCATGTAGATATTGGTGCCGTCGAGGTTGAAGCTGTAGCCCGTCGGCACGACCAGGCCGACCACGGTCTTGGGGCAGCCGGCGCGCTCCATCTTCTCGATCAAGGAGGGCAGTGCGCTTTCCGATGACGAGGTGCCGAGCACGAGCAGCAGTTCGGCGCGCAGATAAGCGATGAGCTTCAGGATCGAAAATCCGCACGCCCAGGCTACCGCGCCGAGCACGACCAGCACGAACAGCAGCGAGGTCGCATAGAAGGTCGCCACCAGCGCGGCGAGATTGGCGAGCGTGCCGATGCCATATTCGCCGATGGTGAAGGCCATCGCACCGAACGCGCCAATGGGGGCGGCCTTCATCACGATGCCGACCAGCTTGAAGAACGCGGCCGACGCATCCTCGAGCAGGTCAAGCAGCCGCGCGCCCCTGTCTCCGATCATCGCCAGCGAAATGCCGAACAGGATCGAGACGAACAGCACCTGCAGCAGGTTGCCGCTGCTCAGCGAGGCGAGAAACGTGTCGGGCACGATGCTGCTCAAGAAACCGGTGATGCTCGATTCCTGCGCCTTGGCGGTATATTCGCTGACCTTGCCGGTATCGAGCGTCGCCGGATCGATGTTGAGCCCCGCACCCGGCTGGACGACATTCGCGACGATCATCCCGACGACCAGCGCAAGCGTCGAGAAGGTCAGGAAATAGGCAAAGGCCTTGCCTGCGACGCGCCCGACGCTCGCCAGATCGCGCATCCCGGCGATCCCGGTGACGATGGTGAGAAAGATCACCGGCGCGATCACCATCTTGACCAGCTTGATGAACACATCGCCCAGCGGCTTCATCGCCGCCCCGGTCTCCGGCGCGAAATGCCCAAGCGCCACGCCCGCGACGATCGCCACCAGCACCTGAACATAAAGCTGCGCATACCAACGGCGCGGGTTGCGGGTGGGGAGCGGCGAGGGCGAAGCGATCGATACCATGCGCCCCGCCTATCACCGTGCGCTGCTCTGTCCAACCGACGAGTCGGCAGATCGAATGCACGGCGCTGCATGAGGCGGTGTTGCGCCAGTCCCCGTAACCTTGCTGCGGCCATCATCGGAACCGCCTGGATAATCGCGGTTAGGGAGTGGGCGAATGCAGATGGACGAGAGTGCAGGCAAGGCAGAAGCGATCCTGCCGGTGCTGCTGGGGGCCATCGTCCTGACCCAGATCGTCTACGTCGCGAAATCGGCCCTGAAGATCGAGATTGCGAGCGCGACGATCTGGTCGGTGGAGGCGCTGCTGTTCCTGGCCATCGCCGTGATCGGTCTGGTGGCCGCGTTGCAAAAGTCGCGGCTGCTTGCATGTACCTGCATCGCGATAGCGGGAACGGTCAACGTGTTGCAGGTCGGCATGGGATTGACGATGTTTGGCCCTTTGTTCGATGCGGGGGAGCCTCTTATCCCGGTCTATGAGTCGGTCGTGGCCATGGCGTTTTTTCTCTTTTTCAGCGGCAAGCTGCTGTTCGGGTGCGCGGCTATCGTGGTGGGCATGGACCTGAGGCGTTCCGGTGGTGCCGTCCGGCTTGTCGGACTCACAGCCATAGCGGCAGGTCTGGTCGCAATGCTGGTGAATTTTGGCGGAATGGCGGTCGGCATGGACTGGCTTTACCCGGCCGGTGCAACCGGTACGATTGCCACCGTGTTGCTGGCCGTGGCGCTGCACTTGCAGGCTCGCCCGGCCATGCAGATTGCCGGATAGGGTCGATCGGCCTCAACCGAACGGCGCGTCGATCGCGGCTTGCGGCTCGGTGAACCAGCGCGGCCCGTCGTCCGCCATGTAGAAATGGTCCTCCAGCCGGATGCCGAAACGGTCGGGGATGACGATCATCGGCTCGTTGGAAAAGCACATGCCTGGGCCAAGTGGCGTGGTGTCGCCGCGGACCAGATAGGCGGGTTCGTGGATCGAAAGGCCGATGCCGTGGCCGGTACGATGCGGTAGGCCGGGCAGCGCATAGTCGGGGCCGAGCCCTGCGGCCTCGAGTACGCGGCGCGCGGCGGCGTCGACGCTCTCGCACGGCGCGCCGGGCTGGGCGGCATCGAAGGCGGCGGCCTGCGCGGCATGTTCCAGATCCCAGATGCGGCGCTGCTCGTCATTCGGCGTGCCGAAGACATAGCTGCGCGTGATGTCCGAATGATAGCCGTGGACGGTGGTCCCGGTGTCGATCAGTACCATGTCGCCTTCGTGTAGCTCGGGATCGCCTGGCAGGCCGTGCGGAAAGGCCGATCCGCGCCCGAACTGCACCATGCAGAAGGTACTGCCCGGTCCGCCCATCGCGCGGTGCGCGTCCCCGATGAAGCGGATCACCTCGCTGGCCTTGATGCCTTCGCGCAGGATCAGCGCGGCGCGGCGATGCGCCTCGAGCGTCATCGACTTGGCCTGTTGCATCAACGCGATCTCGGCAGGCGACTTGTGCATGCGGCAGCCATCGATCGCAGGCGCACCGCTGGTCAGCGTGACGCCGGGCGCGCTTTTCGCGATCCGGTCGACGAACAGAAAGGGCAATGCCGGGTCGATCGCGAGCGTGGTGACATTCCAGGCGCGGCAGGCGTCGGCGACCAGCGCGGTCGGCAATTCGTCCTCCTGCCAGAGGCGGATCTCGACCTCGATCGCCAGTTCGGCCTGAAGCGATCCCAGTTCGAAATAGGGCGCGATCATGATGGGATCGCCGCTGACCGGGATCAGAAGCGCGACCAGCCGCTCGGTCCCGCCCCAGGAGACGCCCGCGAAATAGCGCAGGCTCGTGCCTGCACCGACGATCAGCGCGTCCGCCCCGGAATCGCGGGTCAGCTTGCGCGCCTTCTCGATCCGCGCGAGCCGTTCCTCGCGCGTGATCGGCGGGGCGATGTCTTGCCATGGCCCAAGCCCGGCCAGCTGCTCGGTTGCGGTCGATCCGCCAATGCCTTTCATGTCGTTCCTCCAAAGCGCGCCGGGTCGAAGGGCGCCAGATCGATGGGACTGGGCTTGCCCGTTGCCAGCGCAGCAACCAGCTCCCCGGTGATCGCCGCGAGCGTCAGTCCCAGATGCTGGTGCCCGAAGGCGTATAACAGATTGCGCGCGCGGGCGCTGCGGCCGATCGCGGGCAGATAATCGGGCAGGGTCGGGCGCGCCCCCATCCAGGGCTTGCCGGGCAGGTCGAAGGGCAGGCCAAGCTCGATGACATGGGCACGCAGCTTGGCCCATTTGGTCGGATCGGGCGGCGCGGCGCGCGCGGCGAACTCGACAAAGCTCGCCGCACGCAGGCCACCTGCAAAGCGGGTGACGATCATCGAGCGGTCCTCGAACGCCACCGGGGGCATGTCCTGCGGCCAGCGGCTTGTCGGCG
>Ga0181595_10004799_pt1 | contig 12242 bp, 9 predicted proteins | sample 041ome_7_FD_145604 | JGI IMG/M metagenome (GOLD analysis project Ga0181595, IMG submission 145604) | Coastal salt marsh microbial communities from the Groves Creek Marsh, Skidaway Island, Georgia - 041401AS metaG (spades assembly) | ecosystem: Environmental > Aquatic > Marine > Intertidal zone >...
CGCTGCTGACTGAGGTCGCGCGTTTCTTTTTCGCGCGCGATGTGTCGTTCACGCAACAACAAACGCTGCACAACAACAACAACAACACATCAAATCACAAAAGAAGAACAAAAAAAAGTTACTACATTAGTTTTTCATAAAGAGAGACGCGCGCGGGAAAATGGGGAGCCGCGTCGCAAAGAGAGCGATCGAACGCGCGATCGCGTCCGCGTCCGCGTCCGCGTCGAAATCTCCTCTCGTTAGCTTTAGGACGCGATTTACGTCGAGCGCTGCCGCTGCTGCTAATGCGTCTTCTCCGTCCTCCTCCTCGACGACTTCGCCAACGACGCTCTTGAAGAATTTCGACGTCTACCGGTGGTCTCCGGAAGCCCCGAAAGGCTCGAAAGACAGCAAGCCGCACTATCAATCGTACCAAGTTGACTTGAACGACTGCGGGCCGATGATGCTCGACGTGCTCTTAAAAATTAAAGACGAACAAGACCACTCGTTGAGTTTCCGCAGATCGTGCCGGGAAGGCATCTGCGGATCGTGCGCTATGAATATCAACGGCGTGAACACGCTAGCGTGCCTATCGAAAGTGGATAAATCAACCGCCGCGGAGACGACGAAAGTAGCGCCGTTACCGCACATGTTCGTCGTCCGAGATTTAGTGGTGGACATGAGTAATTTTTACGCGCAGTATAAATCGATCAAACCGTGGTTGATTCGAGACGACGAAGACGAGACAAAGACGAGCGGGAAAGAAAATTTACAATCGAAAGAAGATCGCGAGAAACTGGACGGTTTGTACGAGTGCATCTTGTGCGCGTGCTGTTCGACGTCCTGTCCATCGTATTGGTGGAACTCGGACAAATATTTAGGCCCGGCGGTGTTATTGCAAGCGTATCGATGGATCATCGACTCGCGCGACGCGAGGAAAAAAGACAGGTTGATTCAAGTCAACGACGCGTTCAAGTTATACAGGTGTCACACGATTATGAATTGCACCAAGGTGTGCCCGAAAGGGTTGAACCCGGCGAAAGCAATCGCGAAGATCAAGACGATGGTCAAGTAGTAATACTAATTAAAGTTCGCACCAAACACGCACGAGAAGATCGAAAGAGCGAGAGCGTACACGAGTTCTTCTTGGTCAAAAGTTGTACATCAAAATAAAAAAAAGTCCAAAAATACATCAAAACTTAAATATTAACTCACACACACACACACGCGTATACATACATCATCATCGTCGATGTTTAAGAAATTGTGCAGCTCGGTGAAGAAGAGCGCGACGGCGGCGGTGGTTTTGCCCGACGATGGCGGCGGTGGTTTTAAGAGCACTCCTCCTGCGTGTCGCACGGATGAAGAAGAAGAAGAAGAAGAAGAAGAAGAAGAAGAAAAGGCAAAAGTTGTTTTTGACCCGAACCCGAACAACGTTTCCATACACCCGCGCACGCCCATCCGAAACTTCGAGCTCGGTCCAATCATAGGCACGGGATCGTTCGGGATCGTTCCGATAGCTAAACACCGCGATTCTGGGTTAGTCGTCGCGATTAAAATATTATCTAAAGCGCACGTGGCGAAGACGAAACAGATCGCGCACATCGTTCAGGAGAAAAAAATACTCGAGAGGTGTTCCGAGAGCAAGTTCATCGTGCGATTGTTTTCGTACGCGCAAACGAAGGAAGAAATTCATTTGGTGATGGAATTCGTTCCGGGTGGAGAACTTTTTAATCAGTTGAGGATTTATCGACGATTGAAGAATGACATCGCGCGGTTCTACGTCGTTGAAATCGCACTCGCCTTTGAGTACTTGCACGAGACGTGCGCGAAGCCGTGTCGAGTGGCGTACAGAGATTTGAAACCGGAAAATGTTTTGTTGGATGGGTACGGGTACGTGAAGCTGGCGGATTTCGGATTCGCGAAGCAGTTAGGGCCAAAGATTATTAGCAAGAGGAACGAAGGTGGTGGTGGTGGTGGTGGTGTCGCGACGAATCGAAGAGAGGAAGAGATGCGCCAGAAGGTTGGATTTATTGAAAACGAAAAGGCGTACACGTTGTGCGGGACGCCGGACTATTTGGCACCAGAAGTTATCTTAAACGGAGGTCACGACGAATCCGTGGATTGGTGGGCACTCGGAGTTTTGTTGTATGAACTCGTGAGAGGTATGCCACCGTTTCAAAGCGAAGACCCGTGGGCGACGTATCAGAAAATTTTGAAGAGAGAGTTTACGTTTGGGCCGAAAGAGCCGAAGAAGGCAAAGAAGACGAAGAAGAAGAATGGTAAAAAAGAAACATCGACGACGACAGCGAGCGGAATGAAGAAGAAAAAAATTAAAATAGACGACGATAATGGGAAGCTAAACGACGTTGAAGAGGAAGAGGAAGAAGAAGAGGAAATTGAAAACGCGTTCGGATTTACGAAACAAAGCCGAGACTTGATACGTAAACTCTTAACCGTGGAAAGTGCAAATCGTCTCGGCTCGACGCACGGATCGATTGAAATCAAAAACCATCCTTGGTTTCGCTCCGTCGATTGGAACTTGGCGAGTGAACGCAAATGGAGGAAACCACCGATTATTCCACAGTGTCCGCGATCGGAGAAGGAGTTATACGCGATGTTGCAGAAAATCGCCGAGGAGGAAGGTTTCGACGAAGAGAGCAGTGCGAGAAACGATGCAAACTTTGTCGAACTTTCCCAAGAGGACGAGATGGCGTTTCAAGCTCTCGAAGAGAAGGACGAGAGTGAGTTTGGTGGAAATGAAAGTGATGTGATCGTAAACATCGAAACCTGACATGTCGACGATGCACTTCTTCTATGAATTATTTTATGTATTACGCAAGAGCGCTCGCCCGCGAGTCATCTCTCTCTACTTTTAAAGTCTACGCTACAAAAGCTACTAGAATATAAATACTATCCGCATTGAAACGATTCTCACGCCTTCTTCTTTACCTTTTTCTTCATTCTCCACGCGAAATCGTCGTCGTCGTCGTCCGAATCGTCGTCGTCGCTGCTCTCCTCCTTCTCTTCCTCTTTCCCCGACACTTTCTTCGCATCGTCGTCTCCTCTGTTGTTGTTGTTGTTGTTCTTCTTCTTCTTCTTCATAATCTCCATCGCCTTCTCCCTCAACGCGTCCACCTTATCAAACCCAGCCACGGTATCCGCTATGACCTCATCCGCTAACTCCTTCGCGTGCGCAGCCGCCTCTTCTTCCTCTCGCTTCATTCGCTCCTCCTCTTCTTTTTGCTTCAAGTATTCTTGCCCACTCAACTCGTCCGCAGCAACGGTATTCGCGCTCGCACTCGCGGTCTTCTGCTTCTTCTTTTCGCTCTCGAAACCACCTCGAACATCCACGACGCCGTTGTAGTCTCCTCCTCTCTTCCTCTCCGTCTTCATCATTTCCTGCTCCTCCTTCGCGGCGTCGAAAAACCCAGCCGGCAAAGCCTTCTCTGTTCCATCGTTCGCTCCTCTTTTCGCGACGAGAAGCGAGTCAGAATTTTTCTCCTCATCGATGCTTTTCATCCCGTCTCGTCCCTTTCCGCTCGACGGTCGTCCCGCGGAAAACCCACCACATTCGCTGCTCCTGTTCTTCCTCCGCGCGTTCGTTGTGTGCTGCTGTCGCTCCACTTTCGCTCTAAACGCCGCTCGGAAGTTTGCGTTCGTCATGAGTAAACTTCCAATTTTTTTTTTCTGATGCTTTTCTCTCGTCGAGAGTTTTCCACAAAAGAGGGTGCCAAGAAAATTTTTCTCAAACCCTAAATAATTTTTGAAAAAAAGGAACGAAACTCTTCCCCTGTTTCTCCAAAGAGATTTTTGATTTTGCGCACACACGACGCGAATACAAAAGAATAAAAAAAAGATGGGTTACGCGTCCACGATCAACGAGTGCTACGAAAAGCTCGAAAAGATCGGCCAAGGGACGTACGGGAAGGTGTACAAAGCTCGCGAACGGGCGACCGGGCGATTGGTCGCGCTGAAGAAGACGCGTTTGGAGGTTAGATTTTTCTTCTTGTTTTTTTTTTTTGCTTTCTCTTTGTTTGTTCTTCCCCCAAGAGAGAGAGGGAAAAGAGGGAAAAGAGGGGCGAGATCGAGTCCCCCGTTTCCCGCTTCGTTTACGTTTCCGGGAGAGAGAGAGAGCGCGTGCGTCCGAACAGAGCCACGCGTGGACGACGCGCTTTCTTCTCTCTCCCTCTCTCTTTTCTCTCGTTCGGAAGAGACGTTCTTCGGTGTTTTATATTCGCGCGTTTAATCTCTTCCGAGAGACCCTCGGGAGAGGGGAACTCTCTCTCAATTTTTTGAAAATTTCTCTTCTCACTCTCTTCTCTCTCTCTCTCGCACGCCGCTGCTCGAAACAGATGGAAGAAGAAGGCGTCCCGTCCACGGCGCTGAGAGAAGTTTCCTTGCTCCAAATGCTCTCCGAGTCCGCGTTCATCGTTCGCCTGTTGAAAGTGGAACACGTCGAGGAAGACGGGAAAGCGATGCTGTATTTAGTTTTTGAATATTTGAACCAAGATTTGAAGCACTTTATGGATGAAACGGGACGCGGACCGGCGCACCCGCTTCCGAAGGCGACGGTGCAAAACTTCATGTACCAACTTTTATTGGGGACCGCGCATTTGCACAAGCACGGCGTGATGCACAGAGATTTGAAACCGCAGAACTTGTTGGTGGATAAAGCGCAGAACGTGTTGAAGATTGCGGATCTCGGTTTAGGGAGAGCGTTTTCGGTGCCGGTGAAGAGTTACACGCACGAGATTGTGACTCTTTGGTATCGCGCGCCAGAAGTTTTGTTGGGAGGATCGCACTATTCTACTCCCGTCGATATTTGGTCCGTCGGGTGCATCTTTGCGGAAATGGCTAGGAAACAACCGTTGTTTCCGGGTGATTCCGAGTTGCAACAGTTATTGCATATTTTTAAGTTGTTGGGAACGCCGAACGAAACGGTATGGCCGGGTGTGACCAAACTGAGAGATTGGCACGAATTTCCACAGTGGAAACCGCAAGATTTGGCGAAAATCGTTCCACAGTTGGATGAGAACGGGATCGATTTGTTGCAGCAGATGTTGGAGTTTGATCCGGCGAAGAGAATTCACGCGACGGAAGCGTTGGAACATCCGTACTTTGCGGATTTGGAAAAGACACAGTTTGCAAAAATCGAGGAGCAGTTTGAGAAGGAGAACCGCGTGAGTGTGAACGCGCAATAATATACTACTAATAATAATATCAATAGCAGAGAGAAAGAACTGAGATGTGTTGCTTTACATTATATATACATATATAACCAAGAGAGAAAGAAAGAGAGACTTGCCTCGCGCAGCCGGTGGTTGCGAGCCCCGCGCGAAAGCGTAACACTCGAAAGAGGCGCGCGCCCGCGAGGAAAAACCATCAAACGACGCGAGGCAAAGAAGAGAGAAGGAGAGAGCATGAAAAGAGACAAAATCGATAAACTTATTATCAATAAACAGCGAGAAAGAGAGAGAAAGAAAGAGACTGTTGTGTACCAATATTTTATTCCCATACAAATATCATCACCATTTAAAAAATTCAAGAAGAAGTAACACGTGATACGCGAGAGAGATTTTTCTTCACTCACGATATCCAAAACTCATCGTCTGAGAGAAAAACGATGCAACCGAACGCTTCGTCGCTCCTTCTCCGACGATGTTCTTCTTCTCCGACGACTTCACCTTCCACCAGCAACCGGTGCACGTCGTCGAACATAACTTTACCGTCATCGCGAAGAATGTTATCCTCCTCGCGCGCGGCGTTTACGAATAAGATGTTTGACAAAAGTCGTCGAAGAAAATCCAAAAACTTCTCTCATCGCGTCGTCGTGCGGAGCGCGATATCTGAACCACCGGAAACGAAAGAGAAGAGGGAGAACGGAGAGGAGACGTACTACAACGGGGCGCTGTTCCCAGGCGTGGAAATTCCGAGGGATAACGGCTCCACCGAGGCGTTGCTGAAGAAGTTTTCGCGGATTTTTCCGTGGGGAAACGGGGCGCCCATAACCGAGAAAGTTTTGTTTGATTTGTTGAAAGAGGAAGTGAGGAGGGCGCCTTTGTTTGTGCCTCTGTACCAGTATTATCGAGACTACGGCGGGGTGTATAATCTCGGCGCCGGACCGAAATGGTTCGTGGTGGTGTCCGACCCGACCGTGGTGAAATACATGTTCAAAGACAACGCAGACGCGTTCTCTAAAGGCATTTTAACGGACATCATGCAACCCATCATGGGCGACGGTTTGATTCCGGCGAATAAAGAGTTGTGGGCGAAACGAAGGCCGGTGGTTGGAAGCGCGTTTCACGGGACGTGGTTGAAACACATGACAGATTTGTTCGGTAGGAGCGCTATGAATTTGAGCGATAAGTTGGAAAAGCACGGAGAAACGGAACAGATTGAGATTGAGAGCGAGTTGTACTCGATGGCGTTGGACGTCATCGGCGAGGCGGTGTTTAATTACGAATTTGGCGCGTTGAACGAAGAGACGCCGATCATTAAAGCCGTTTACAGAGTTCTGAGAGAAAGCGAGCACAGAAGCACGTTTCCTTTACCGTATTGGCAAATTCCTGGAGCGATGGAGGCGGTACCGAGACAGAAACAGTTTAGCGAAGATATCGAAATGATCAACGCGGAGTTGACGAAACTCATTCGAGAGGCGTTGGAGAACAAACAAGACGTTGATTTGAGCGAATTTGAATCGAGAGATTACAAGAACGTGTCGGACGCGTCTTTATTACGATTTTTAGTGGACATTCGCGGCGACGAGGCTTCGGATAGGCAATTACGCGACGATTTGATGACCATGCTCATTGCCGGTCACGAAACGACCGCGGCGGTGCTCACGTGGACAATCTTTTGCCTTTGCAAACACCCAGACGTCATGAAAAAAGCTGCAAAAACAATCGATGAGATTGTGCAGGATCCGAACGGTATCCCAACGGTCGAGGAAATTCGAAAACTTCGCGACGTTCGCATGTGTCTCGTGGAAGGCATGCGCCTCTACCCGGCGCCTCCCATCCTCATCCGCCGCGCGATTGAAACCGTCGACTTACCCAAAGGCGGCATGGGCAAATCCATCCAACTCAAGAAAGGCACGGATTGTTTCGTCGCCGTCTGGAACCTCCACCGCTCTCCCGACCACTGGGAAAACCCGAACCTCTTCGACCCTTCGCGATGGGATCGCAAATTCACCAACCCAAAAATCGAAGGCTGGAACGGCTACGACCCCGAATTAGTCACCGGATTATACCCGAACGAAGTCGCCACGGACTACGCCTACGTCCCATTCGGCGGTGGTCAGCGTCGGTGCGCCGGCGACGTCTTCGCCATGATGGAAGCGACGGTCGCGTTGAGCGTTTTGTTGAAGAAATTTTCCTTCGAGCTCGCGTGCGACGAGAAAGACGTGGAGATGATCACGGGCGCGACCATTCACACGAAGAAAGGCTTGCCCGTGAGAGCCGTGCGAAGAAAAGCGTGACCTCTTTTTGCGCGAGAGAAGAGGTGTTCTTTTTTTATCTCTGCACATGTAGTCTTTTTGCTTTATCGATGTAATACTAATTACGATTTAATGTACCCGTAAATAGCTCGAGCGGCGTTTTTGTGGCCACAACGAAAGACCGTTTTTGTGTTTTTCTCTCTGCGCGTGTTCTCAAAATCCACAAAAAAAGAGAAGAGCGAACGCTCTCTCTCGCACCCACATGAGCTCTCCTCGCGGCCGAAACGTCGGTAATAACGCCGCGACGACGTTCGCACTGCTCGCGTCTTGGTGCTTAGCGTTTCTCTGCTTTTCGTCATCGTCGTGGTCTCCTTCGCGTTCCTCGGCGAGCGTTCGCTACGCGCTCGCGGCGGCGACTTCTTCCTCCTCTTCTTCTTCCTCCTCGTCGTTCGATTATTCCGGCGTCGATGATTTTGAAGAGGCCTCTCCCCCGGTCGTCTCTGTCGACGCGCCGAAAAGGACGCTGCTCTGGTCGCACAAAGCGCCAGATTTGAATTTGCTCGACGCGACGACGAGCGCGGAACGAGATCTGTCGTCGTCGTCGTCGTCGTCGTCCTCCGTCGCGGACCAACTCGTGAAGGAGTTGGATACGGTCGTGGATGGTACTTTGCAAAGGGCCGCAGAAGAGTTAGTCGATGGCAATCAGAAAATCAGTTCGAACGATATTGAAAACGCCATCCTCGACAGCGAAGCGTTTCGAGCGAAACTCGAACAAAACGGCGGGAACGATCCGGGATGGACGGACGAAGACCGACAACTCGAACAAAGTTTAGAGACGAAATGGGTGGATAATCCTGAGGAGGACATTTCGCCAAAGTGGCACGACGCGTACGAGGAAAAATATTCCGCTGGAATCGTCGACGATAAGAAAGAGGAAGTGTTGGAGATCGAAGAGGAAATGGAAAAGAACGGGGAGTTGACGTTTGGGGAGTTGATGGCGAAGAGCGCGACTAGTGGGAAGAAGAGTAGCAAATCAAAAAAGACGAGGAAGGAGAAAGCTTTGAAGAGTAGCAGCGACGTGTTGAACGTCGTTTTAGTCGGGAATGGGAAGTCGGTGTTGAAGAAAAATAACGGGAAGACGATTGATAGTGCAGACGTGGTTGGGAGGTTTAATTACTTCCAGACGAAAGGGTTTGAGAAGAAAGTTGGGACCAGATTAGATTTGTGGTTTTTAGGCGAGTTGAGACAACCGGGGCCGCAAGGGTCAAGAGGGTCGAGGTTGAGTACCGGGAGGATGGATATGAAGATGAAGCCAACGTTGAGGTACATCGTACCCGTCGTGTACGAAACTCCGAGTAAGTGCTCGAAATTGAGTTGTAAGCCGAGTAACGCGAAATTGAAACAACGATTAGGGACGATTGGAACGGTCAAGAAGGCATACGCCAAGTACGGCATTCGCAAGTCGCTCGAAATCATGCCGATTGAAGTCCAACATAAACTATCCACCAAGTACGGGTACACCGCGCATTGGCCGTCGTCGGGGATTTTGGCCATCGTTTATTGCCTCGAAAAATACCCGAAAGCGACGGTTACAATCACTGGATACGATTTCATGGGTGGAAATTTAGGCCATTATTGGGAAAAAGTGAAGAAGAAAGGTACTGTCCACTCAATGAAAGGTGAAGCGTCGTTTATAGCAAAGTTAGTGAAAAGCGGGCGGGTAAAAGTTATATAATATACGTGCTGGAGCAGCCCAATGTTTTTATGTGAGCGCATATGTATGCACATGAAAGAATAGATGAATAGTATTACAAGTTTATCCTTTTCCGTGTCTCTCCTCTTCACTTTTACACTTTTGATAGTAAACAGATACACCAGAGAGAGAGAGAGAGAAAGAGAGATTGTGTAGATCTCTCGCGGCATATAAATAATATTACTTTGTTGGTACAATGGTTGCCACGGGTTGTTCGTGCGTCGCAGACTTCTTGGTGTTATTGTTTGTCGCGACAGTGCGTCTTCCTCTTCGTCTCGTATCGCCGAATTTCTTTTCCAACTCCAAAACGTCGGCGAGCAAACTCATAGGCGTCTCTCGCTTGCGTCGACTTTGCGTCGGTAGATTTGCCAACTGCAACAAATTACGCCATTTATCTTTCAGATCCATGGCTGTGCGGCGACCGAGTCTCTTCAAAGTCTTCTTCTCGATGGCATCCGCTTCGTCGCGCTTTTTTATTGCCGTCCAGCGGCATCCGCCGCATAATCGAACGCCATCAACTAACGCTTGCGATTCTTCCAAGGTCCACGGAGAGTGGTGTTTCGATCGACGATGTCCTTGAACGTATGGAACGTGATGTTGTTGTTTTTCGTCAGACTTCGAGACAACAATGGTGTTGCGTTCGACGAGCGCCGTATTTTTTTGTTGGGACGACTCAGCGTTGTTATTAGCGACAAACGTATCGTCTTCGCCATCTTCGTTCGTATTGCTATCATTTCTATCGCCGCTCGTCGAGGGTGACCTAATACCCGCGGTGTTTGTTGTATGTGCAGCCGTCGCTGCGGAGGCGTTGTTGGCCGCAAGCATTTCTTTCTCCTTGGCCGTCGCGAGCAAACGAATGTCCTCCAGCATGTTCTCTGGAATCTCCGTCGCCTCCCGTTTCTTATACAACACCGGCGATAAAGCCGTTCGCATGACATTGCGCCACTTATCTTTTAAATCAACCGCGGAGCGTTGGAGCAAAGCGCCCGAAATATTTTCGTCAGCCAAGGATTTAATATCCGCCCACTGGCCCCGACCGCACCTTTTGACTCCGGCGACTAAAGCTTTGACTTCCACTAAAGACCACGGTCTGTGGACCTTCTGACGTTTGTTTTTGCCGTTCGTAGTACCGCTGATATTGTGAGTAGTATTGTTAGTAGTAGTAGTAGTAGTAGTAGTAGTAGTAGTAGTAGTAGTAGTATCGTGTTGTTGTTTTTGTATTTGTTGCGTCGAAGCTTTGTTGTCCTCATTTACGCGTGAAGTCGTCGTTGTAGCAGCAGCAGCTTTCAGCGAGTTATCTTGCCTACTTTTCCCCGCGGTCGTCGCCGTGATGCCGTGCAACACAACCGCCCCATTCTCCCCACCGTTATCTTCTTCCAACGACGAACCAGACGAAGACCTTCGCATATTCTTCAATAAACTCGATCGTTTTCGTCTGGGACATTTCAAATTTAGCGGGATAACTTGCCCGGTACACTTCGTCGTCTCCGCGTTTGAATTTCGTTTCCGGTGTTGGCGGTGCGCGGTAGGACGCGTCGCCGCAGCCGGAGCGGCAAACAAGCCTCCTCCGTCGCCGTCGCCGCACAAAGACATGAGCACGTCCGCAGCCGCGGAAGGTGAGTTCATGAACGGCGTTTCCGGTCGTTCAACGATTGCGTTGATTTCATTGTGCGTCATCATTGTTTTTCTTTTCTTTGTCAATAATTTCGACTGTTCGTCTTCTCGAAAGTCGTCGCCGGCGTCTTCTTGAAACGAGTCAAATCCACTCCTCTGAGAGTTTTTTTCCTCCTCCTCCTCCTCTTCTTTTTTCACCGAGCTTTTATTAGTGTGAGTCAAACCGGCCGGGAGCGGTGGTGCCATCATCATCATCATGCCCGCGTTCGGAGGCATCACGGTTGGAACGAAGGCATTATTTGTGCCGTATTGCACCTGAGGTCGCGTCAAGTGCACGTTCGGAAGCCTCTGAAACGCGTCCACGCGAGGATTTTGCGCGGAAGAAGAGGGAAATTTCGGCGCCGGTTCGTTAACAACTTCCCTCGAAATGTCGTTGGAGGAGACTCGCGCGAACAAATTGCGAGATATCTGTTTGAGAACGCGAGAAAGCGAATAAAAAGTCAATGCGAGTGGATAAATGCGCGAAAAAAACGCTCGCGCGTTCAATTTAACCTCGAGATCAAAGAAAAACGAATCGCGCGATGGCCTTTGACCCGTGGACCGTTCTCCGTCTTTCGTTCCATTTCGCTTCGACGCAAATATCAAATATTCGCTTTTGAAAAAAATAAAAATGAAAAGTCGTTCGCGAAAAGCGCACCGGAAACGGCATCAGCGAATACTGCAGCGGGACAAATCTCACGGGATCGCCCGGTATTTTTGCGAAAGTCACCGGTGTTCCGGCGAAAACGCGCGTTTCAAAGTCCACCATCGAGAAAAGGGAACGCGCGCGAATTTCTTTTTTAGTGTAACGAAAATTCGACAGCGATTTTTTACGAGAGGTCAAAAGAAGAAAGTTGCCCTCACGCGAGAGCAGAGTTGAAGCGACCTCGAAAAAATCACTCGAAGATATCTGAGCCTCGCTGGCAAAAAAAAAGACGCAAAAAACGGGACGTTTCTCATGCGTTCGCGACGTTCGCGTCGATTTCGGGAGGTAAAAACAGTCTCAAACGAAAGCTCGGCGCGCGTTTGTTTCGTTCGTTTCGTTTTTTTCCGCGTCGACGAATCGATGCGCGTCGTAAATCGCGCGTAAAGCGCGACACCTTTTCCAAAACTTGAGCCCACGCTTTTTTGAGAAAGGGGTGGTATTTTTTGTGAACCGAGAGAGAAAAAAAAAGAAAAGTTCACGGGACGACGACCGACGACCGACGGACGGACTGGACGGACGTCCATCGCAAGCGCGCGAGCGACAAAGAGGCAAAAATAAGGTCGGGGCGCGTCGTTCAGATTTCTTTATGTTTCGCTCTCTTCTTCCGTGGGTTCTTTCGCGTGGTATGAATGCGCGCGCAAGAAACACCGCTCTTTGTGTGTGTAAGTGTGTGTTGTAGGTTTTTTTTGTTCCCTTCTTCCCTCTTTTTGGAT
>Ga0181595_10004804_pt1 | contig 12228 bp, 7 predicted proteins | sample 041ome_7_FD_145604 | JGI IMG/M metagenome (GOLD analysis project Ga0181595, IMG submission 145604) | Coastal salt marsh microbial communities from the Groves Creek Marsh, Skidaway Island, Georgia - 041401AS metaG (spades assembly) | ecosystem: Environmental > Aquatic > Marine > Intertidal zone >...
CCTAATCGCTATGATGAACCCTTGCATTCTGTATTTTCAGGGTTCCCGTCACGAGGCATAAATTGAAAAAAAGCCAGTTAATGCAAAGCCCTAACGACAAACGCCAGTATCTGGCGCTAACTCTCGCCAATGATCTGCCCGTGCTTCTTGTTCACCAACATGACGCAGAAAAAAGTGCTGCAGCGCTGACTGTTAATGTTGGACACTTTGATGACCCGGCGGAACGTCAGGGATTGGCGCATTTTCTTGAGCACATGCTATTTTTGGGTACGAAAAACTATCCTGACGCGGGCGAGTACCAACATTTTATCAATCATCATGGTGGCAGCCACAATGCATGGACTGGCACAGAACACAGCAGTTTCTTCTTTGATATAGACACAGACTACTTTGAACAGGCGTTAGACCGCTTTGCTGACATGTTCAGAGCCCCGCTGTTCCACGCAGATTATATTGAAAAAGAGCGTCAGGCTATTGAGGCTGAGTTTTCGCTGAAACTAAAAGACGACAGCAGACGTATTTATCAGGTTCACAAAGAAACCGTCAATCCTGCCCACCCTTTTGCTAAATTTTCGGTGGGTAACTTATTAACCTTGTGTGACACACCGGAGCAAAGTCTGCAGCAAGCGGTACAAGAATTTTTTGACAGTCATTATGGCGCACGCCGTATGACATTGTGCCTGGTATCTCCTCTGCCATTACAACAGCTGGAACAGTTGGTCCATCAGTATTTTGCAACTTTGCCTAATCATGTCTGTGCCAAAGCCCCTTTGTCAGAACCTTTGTATCTTGCCGAGCATCAAGCCCTGCAATTGGATATAGCACCGCATAAATTTAGCCAACGGCTGGTGGCCAGCTTTGCGTTGCCCGATATTCAGCCCTGGTATAAATACAAACTGATTTCCTTTCTGGCACATTTGTTAGGGGATGAAGGCTCCGGATCTTTGTTGGCTTATTTAAAACACCAAGGCTGGGTCAACCAGCTTAGTGCAGGTGGTGGTATAGATGGCAGTAACTACAAAGATTTTACGTTGTCTTTTGAGCTGACCGAGCAAGGAGTTTTTGCCAGGGAACAGATCCTCGAAGCTATGTTTGGTCAGTTGCAACTGTTACGACAATCAGCCTTTCCAGAACATTTGTTTCTGGAACGTCAGCGTTTAGTGCAATGGAGTTATCTCTATCAGGAGCCGAGCACAGCGCTGCAAGGTGCCTGTGATTTGTCGGTAAATATGCAACATTATCCGGTCGATGACTACGTTTATGGTGACTACCGCATGGATGTCCCCGAAGAGACCCTATATAGAGAACTGCTGGGGCATTTTCGTCCTGACAATATGCGGGTGATGTTTATTGCGCCAGACATTCAGGCCAACCGTGAGGCCCGATGGTACCAAACCCCATACAGTGTGCAGCCTCTGTCCGCCCTTCAGCTTGAGCAGTATCAACAGGCTAAGGTGCCACAAGGTAATCACCTGCCACTGAGCAATCCTTATCTGGTGACAGAGCTCAATTTGCTCTCTGATACAGACCATATGAGCAAACCACAGCTTATGGTGCAGGAGCCTGGTTTTAAGTTGTGGTTTAAAGCCGACACCGATTTTAAAACACCAAAAGGCCATATTTTTGTTCAGTTGAATTTGCCTCATTGCATCCAATCCGTTACCCATATGGCCTGCAGTCGCTTATGGCTGGAGTTGTTTCAGGATCAAATCAATGAAAGTTTTTATGCTGCTACTACTGCAGGTTTAACCTATCACCTGCATGTACAACACAATGGAATTAGTTTGCACAGCAGTGGTCTGGCAGGCAATCAGATTAAATTAGTGGCAGATTTGCTGACTCAGATGGCCTGTTGTCAATTTGAAGAGCAACGTTTTGATGAAATAAAACGTCAGTTGATCAGACACTGGCAAAATCACAGTAAAAACAAACCTGTCTCTAAGCTTTTCAGTCAATTGTCATCTTTGTTGCAACCTTTAAATCCGGATATTGATCAACTGGCAGCGGCATTGCAACAACATAGTTACTCTGACTTCTTGCAGTTTCATCAGCAGTTGTTGCAACAGGTTTATCTGGATGCCTTTATGGTCGGAAACTGGCGCACTACAGATGCAGCACATTTAAGCCAGGCGTTAACAGCATGGCTGTCAGAACAACAGCAAGGCGAAGCTTTGCCCCGCCAACGCTACAATACTGAAGGAATAGGCCCGGTTTGGGTTCAGGTCCCAGTGGAACACAGTGATCAGGCCTTGGTCATTTATTTGCCATCAAGGCATAAACGTCCAGTGGACATGGCGCTTTTTATGCTGGCGAATCATCTCCTGTCCCCTGAGTATTTCCATGTACTGCGCACGGAACAACAATTGGGTTATCTGGTAGGCACTGGTTATGTGCCGATGAACCTTTTACCTGGTATAGCTTTTTATATTCAAAGCCCTTCCGCCTCCTGTGCAGATTTGTACAACGCTACTTTAGCTTTTTATAAAAACTTTCTGTCCGAATTGGAAGAGCTGGATGAAGAGCAGTTTGTACAAATGAAACAAGGTCTGGCGACTCAGATTAAAGAGCGCGATAGTAGCTTAGGAGCCAGAGCAAAACGGCTCTGGCTGGCTATTGGCCAGGGTGATCATCAGTTTGATTTAAGTGAGCAAATTGAACTGGCGTTGGAACAACTGAAGCTGCATGATTTTATCGCGTTTTTTTATCAGCTATTGGCGCCAGACTATGACGCTATTTTCCTTGCCACAGGAGATAAACCGGATCACAGCCATTTAACTGAACAAAACCCGTTCAATTTATTAGAGAAATTGCCTTTATTATCGGAATGGCTTTGACAGTCTGAACAACATTAGTTAACGTGATTTGACATCCATTAAAAAAGTTTGAATGTGCGCCTGAATCCAGTTTTACTGCTGCCATTTGCTGTTGTACCAGCTATGCCCTGTCCTGCCTTTGCCGCAGGCTGGGAGCACGTCCAACCTTATATGTTGACTATGATCTCCGTCCTCTCGATTGTCGCCTTGCTGCTGGCACATTTGAGTATAGTGCGGATGCGACGCTATCAGTCCAAACTGGAACAAAGTGAAGAACGTCTTCGCCTGTCTTTATGGGGCAGCGGTGATGAACTATGGGACTGGGATATGCAGGCAGGTCAACTATACCGTTCCAGCTCCTGGCATCAACCTCTTGAAAAGCCAGGTGACAGTCAGCAGTTTCCGCCAAATCGCTCTGAAATCCATCCACAGGATGTGGAACGAGTGACCAGTGCATTAGAGCAACATATGCATGGCATGACGCCTATTTTCGAAGCGAGTTACCGCATTAAAGCAGCCAACGGCCAATGGATTTGGGTGTTGGACCGTGGCAAAGTGGTACAGCTGAACGATCAGGGCCAGGCTATTCGTATGACTGGTACATTAAAAAATATTCAGCAACTGAAAGAAACCGAAGAACGTTTAAGTTTGTTTGCCCGTTGTCTGGATAACATTTCGGATGCGGTGATTGTCTGCGATACGCATTTTGCCTTACTGGAGGTGAATCCGGCTTTTGTCAGCATGACGGGGAAAAGCCGTGAATCAGTGTTGCATAATGTCTTTGAGCTTTGCCTCTATCCAGCCCGTTATTTACATGAAATTCGTCAGGCTTTATTAGAACAAGGCTATTGGGCCGGCGAGATTGAAGACAAAAGGCACAATGGTGAGCTCTATCAGGCAGAGTTAAGTTTTGATGTGATTAAAGATGAGCAGGGCCAGGTGCATCAGTTTGTCGGCGTGATCTCTGACATCAGCGAACGGAAAAAGCGTGAGGCTGAACTGAATCGTCTGGCCGACACAGATACCTTGACCGGCCTGCCTAACAGGGCTCGTTTCTCCAGTCATTTAAGCCAACTGGTGCGTGAGCAGGTTGAACACGCATTACTGGTGTTCGATTTAGATAACTTCAAAAAAATCAACGATTCACTGGGCCATGAACTCGGCGACACTTTGTTGTGTAAATTATCTGAACGCTTAAGCCTGTTTACCCGCTTTAAAGCCAAGCTCTACCGTTTAGGTGGGGACGAATTTGCGGTAGTGCTGGAAAATACCAACGATATTCACAGTATTACCAGTCTGGCAAAAGACTTACTGAAACAAATTAACCTGCCGTTTTTTATTGAACAACATGAACTAGCTATTACCAGCAGCGTTGGCATAGTGCTATATCCTGAGGATGGCAACGACCCCCAGGCTCTGCTGAGAAATGCCGATACAGCCATGTACCATGCTAAAAACGAAGGTGCCAATCGTTATCTGTTTTTTAATGACTCCATGAACAAGCTGGCGGTCAAGCGCTTGCAAGTGGAAAACCTGATCCGACACGGCTTAAAAGAAGATTACTTTACAGTCTACTATCAGCCAAAGATGGACATAGTCACAGGACAATTGGTGGGTATGGAAGCTTTAGTACGTTTCATTACACCGAAAAAAGGTTTAATCAGCCCAGCCTCTTTTATCCCCGTGGCCGAAGAGACGGGTCAAATTCTCGAAATTGGTGAAGTGGTTCTACAAAAAACCTGTGAAGACGTTAAACGCTGGATAGATATGGGCCTGTTTCATGGCCGTGTTGCGGTCAATTTATCCGCCAAGCAGTTTATGTTGCCGTTTTTGTGTGAGCAGATAGACGATATTCTGCAGCGCTCTGAGCTGCCTTCTTATCACCTGGAACTGGAAATTACCGAAGGCACAGTAATGCAATCACCGACCTTGGCGATTGATACGATGAAGAAGCTTCGTGCCCGTGGTATTCATTTAGCTATGGATGACTTTGGTACCGGCTACTCCTCTTTGGCTTATTTAAAACAGTTTCCGCTCAATACCTTAAAAATAGATAAAGCATTTATCGACGATATGAATACTGCCAGAGGCCGCAATATGGTGGATACCATTGTGACCATAGCGCACAACCTGAACCTGACTGTGGTGGCAGAAGGGGTGGAGCAAGCGGAGCAACTGCAACAGTTAAAACAGTTACGTTGTGAGATTATCCAGGGCTATTTCTATAGCAAACCTTTATCGGCGCACGACTTTGGTTTATTCCTGAAGCAACAGAAGCAACAAAAACCAAAACTGACGGCAGTGCCTGGTTAAAACAGCTTTGGTCTTTAGGCTGCATATCATTAATAAAACAAAATAAAAAAAGGGTTAGTGAAGATCGAGTGCTAAGCACCGGATCTTTACTAACCCTCTTTTCAGAGTATTACTTTTTAATCTGCGTCGTTATCTACAAATGAGAAGTCTTCACCACCATCTGCAATACGCTTCTTACCGAATACGGTATGGAATTTGCGTTTTTCCTGCAAACGTTGTTTGTACTTCATCCAGACCTTTTCATACTGGCTGGCAGCTTCCTGTTCACCTTTGCAAACAGCGATAAAACGTTGTTCTTCTTCATTGACTGGCTGGCGTGAGCCTGCTTCCAGTTCCTGCATGGCGTTGCCATGTTTTTCCAGCAGATTACCCTCTGCCAGAGTAAAGCGCCCGGACCTGGTGAATCCCTTAGGGAAATTCTGGTCATCGAAAAAGCGACGATTAGCGACAAAACTTTGCTGCATCACTTTTTTCCTCTAATTTTGTTGTATCTACAGCTATCCGAATCAAACTGTGCGCAGTATGGTAAACAAAATCAGACTCGTCAAACAAAAATTTTGCTTTGTCAAAAGAAATGATTTTGTCAGGCCACAGAAGTCACATTTTGTTCAGAAAGTAATCGCAACTGTTTGACGAATAACCTTTTAATTCGCATAAATTGCAAATTTTGATACGCGCAGATTAAAAGCCTGGATCCGTTTTAAAAGAAGTTTGAAAAGCGACCAAAAGCACGGCGTAAGGTGAGTCTTTTATGATTGTGAAACAAAGGAAGTACCAGAGGCCCTAAACACAAAGCAGCAAAGGCCCAGCGTTTCGCTGCCATACCGGCACGTAAAGCTGCAATATAAATGCTAACACTGCTTAGGCATAAAAGACTCAGGATAAAAACCACACTGAACTCCCGCTTTGTTACTCTGCTCAAAAAACCGCCGCACTATACCAGACTAAGAAACAACTGGCAGCGAAAAATATGCACAGATGCGACGAAAGTTTATCTCTGAGATATAAAAAGAAAAAAGGCGCTGCAAACACATTCAGCGCCCTTGGCATTTTCTTTGCGTTAAGAAGCTGGTGTAGCTGGCAACAATGACAAGATAAAAGCGTATTCGTCGGCTATTTCAATCATGCGCGAGAAACGCCCGGATTTGCCACCATGGCCTGCTTCCATATTGGTGCGGAACAATAAAGGCTGCTGATCGGTTTTGACGGTACGCAGCTTAGCCACCCATTTCGCCGGCTCAAAATATTGCACTTGTGAGTCATGCAAACCTGTAGTGACTAACATGGCTGGATAGGCCTGCTTTTTTACCTGGTCATAAGGTGAGTACGACAACATATAGTCGTAATAGATTTTTTGTTTTGGATTGCCCCACTCGTCAAACTCATTGGTGGTCAGTGGAATAGATTCATCCAGCATAGTGGTGACTACATCAACAAAAGGCACATGAGCCACCAAAGCACGGTATTTCTCCGGCGCCATATTGGCAATAGCCCCCATTAATAAACCGCCTGCACTGCCACCCATCGCAAAAACTTTATCCTTTGCAGCGTACTTCTCTGCCACCAGATAATCCGTCACATCGATAAAGTCGGTGAAGGTATTCACCTTTTTCAGTAATTTGCCGTTTTCATACCAGCTGCGGCCCATTTCCTGACCACCACGAATATGAGCTATAGCATACACAAAACCACGATCCACTAAAGACAAGACTGTGCTACGAAAAGATGGTGAACTGGATATACCGTAAGAGCCATAGGCGTATTGATACAAAGGCGCTGTGCCGTCTTTTTGCAGACCTTTTTTATACAGCAGGCTGACCGGAATTTTGCTGCCATCTTTGGCCTTGGCCCATACCCGCTCTGTTTGATAGTTGTTTTTATCAAAACCACCCAAGACTTGCTGTTGTTTCAATAAACGCTTTTCCCCCGTTTTCATATGCATTTCATAGACGGAAGGTGGAGTGGTCAAGGAAGTATAGCTGTAGCGCAACCACTGGCTGTTTTGCTCTGGGTTATTGTCGGTTTTGGCCACATAAGCCGCTTCATCGGATTCTACATACTGGGCCTTACTTAAATCAGACCATGGCATCAGACGTACTCTGTCCAGACCATTGCTGCGCTCGTTAATCACCAGATAGTCGGTAAAGAGCTGGAAGGAATCAATAAACACATCTGGGTTATGCGCAAGCAATGGTTGCCAGCGACTGCGATCACCAATCTGGTCATCTTTCACCGTCATCAGGCGATAGTTTGGCGCGTCCCAGTCGGTCATAATGACCCAACGGTTGTCTATATGTTCCACTTCATATTTAAAATCGCGTTGACGGGGTGCTATCGCAGTAAATTTGCCTTGTTTATCATCAGATTTCAGCACCAGCATTTCATTGGATACAGTGCTGCCCAACCAAATCACCACAAACTTATCATCAGCACTGTTGCCGACGCCCATATAAAAACTGCTGTCTTTTTCTTCATACAGTACTTCATCTTTCGCCACAGCCTGCCCCAGGGTATGACGACGAACTTTAGTACCTAATAAGGTTTGCGGGTCTTTTTCAATATAAAACAACTGACTGTTATCAGCTGACCAGGCGATAGAAGCTTCAGCACCGGTAATGGCAGTGGTTAAGTCTTTGCCTGTACGCAAATCACGAACTTTGAGGTTGTAATTACGACGGCCTGTGGTGTCTTCGGCATAAGCCAGTAACTGCTGGTTAGGGCTGACCTGATAGTTGCCTATCTGATAAAAATCTTTGCCTTTGGCTAATTCATTGACGTTCAGCATTACCTGCTCAGCGCCACCCGCTTTGGGCTTGCGGGCATAAATTGGGTACTCTTTGCCTTGCTCGTAGCGTGTATAGTAGGAATAGTCGCCTTTCACCACAGGCACTGTACTGTCGTCTTGTTTCACCCGGCCAATAATTTCATCAGCCAAAGTTTTACTCAGGTTTTTGTACTGATCTGCATACTGCTGATAATACTGATTTTCTGCAGTTAAATACGCCAGCACTTCAGGCGCCTGCCTTTTATCGTCCCGCAGCCAATAATAGGGGTCTTGCCTGTCGCCATTGTCAGACGTCACTACATAAGGTTTTACTGGCGCTACAGGGGCTGATGTCGGCATAGCTGCCATAAGATGCAAACTGGTGAGCATAGCAACTCCATAACCAAGGATACGGACCGGATTGGGCATGTTTCTCTCTCTTTTTTGTGCTTGGATTCATTGTTAAAAAACAACAAAACGTTAACACAACGAGGATTTCACAACCACAGCAGGATCGCACTTATGCGACGAATAAGATGTAACAAAAAAAGACGGTGTCAGAAGCTAAAATGCGGGAGGCAAAAAAATAACAAAAAAGGCCCCTAACCTGTAGGAGCCTTTTTAAGATCAAAGCATAACTTAATAAAAAGTCGTGTTTTGTTCTGCTTTTTCCAGCAACAGCTTGCTTGGGGCAAAACGAGCGCCAAAACGGCTCTCAAAGCTACGCAGATGCGCGACCAGAGTTGCGACACCCATCTGATCGATATAGCGGAAAGGTCCACCTAAGAACGGCGGGAAGCCGATACCGAAGATAGCGCCTATATCACCATCGCGAGCGCTGCTGATAATACCTTCTTCTAAGCAGCGTACTGCTTCGTTCAGCATTTGCACTACGCAGCGCAGCGCTATTTGATCGCCGCTCAGTTTAGCCGCCGGGTTTAAACCTAGCACTGTATAGACTGAAGCATCCACCTGCTTTTTGCCTTTGGCTTTCGCGCCGTACAGGTAAAAACCTTTTTCAGTTTTACGCCCCTTCCTGCCATCGGCCAATAAGCGGTCAAAGGCTGCTGGTGCAGTAAAACGCTCACCTAATTCATTCAGCAGGATAGGCGATATTTTAGCGCCAACATCTATCCCCACTTCATCAAGCAAAGTAATAGGACCTACAGGGAAACCAAATTTCACCAGCGCTTTATCCAACGCTTCAACGGGTTCGCCTTCGAGCAAAATATTGGCCGCTTCATTCATATACAGCGCCAGAATACGATTGACGTAAAAACCTGCGCCGTCTTTTACTACGATCGGCGTTTTACCTTGCTTACGGGCAAAAGCCACAGTAGTGGCAATGGTTTCAGCCGAGGTTTTGCCATGAGCTATGACTTCAACCAGTGGCATTTTATCCACAGGAGAGAAGTAATGCAGACCTATGACATTTTCAGGGCGAGCCGCTTTAGCTGCTATTTGCCCTATAGGCAATGAACTGGTGTTGCTGGCAAAGACAGTATTTTCTGAGCAATGCTCTTCGATATCAGCGACCATCTGCTGCTTTAAATTTAAATCTTCAAACACAGCTTCAACCACTAAATCCACATCATGGAAACCGCTGTAATCAGTCGTGCCTGTCAGCAAAGACATTTGTTTTTGCACTTCAGTCTTAGTGACAAAACGTTTACGCAATTTTTTCTCCAGCAAGCTGTAGCTGTATTTCATTGCATTGGAAATACCCTGCTGACTGATGTCTTTGATCCGCACCGGCACACCAGCTTTAGTGGCTGTAACGTTGGCGATACCCCCGCCCATCAAACCACCACCTAAAATAGCGGCTTTGTGCACTTTACGGGGTTGAACATCGCCTGCCCCAGTCTCTTTTTTCATCTGAGTGGTAGCGAAAAACAACGAACGTAAGGCTTTCGACTCACTGGTCATGCAAAGCTCACCAAAAGCTTTAGCTTCCACATCCAGGCCTTTATTAAAACCACCATCCACACCAGCTTTAATGGCTTTGAGGATCTTCAGTGGCGCCGGATAATTACCATGCGTCTTGGCTAAAGTTTGTTTTTCAGCCTGGCTAAATACAATAGCGCGGCCAAAAGGTGTTTTTTCCAACACTTTACCGACAAAGTTTAGTTTGACGTCCCGTGCCACTGGTTTGCCTTTTAGCGCCAATTGTACAGCGGCTTCCAGCAGAATACTTTTCGGGACCACAGCGTCGACTAAACCGATTTTTTTCGCCTGAGCGGCACGCAACTGCTTGCCGGTTAAAATCATGTCTAAAGCTTTTTGAATACCTATCAGACGAGGTAAACGCTGAGTACCACCACTGCCAGGCAATAAGCCCAGCTGCACTTCAGGTAATCCCAATACAGTTTTATTGTCTGTAGTCGCAACTCGGGCATGACAGGCTAAAGCCAGCTCTAAACCACCGCCTAAACAAGGGCCGTGAATAGCTGCTACTAACGGAATAGACAAAGCTTCAAGCTGGTTAAACACCAGTTGGCCCATCCGGCCTATGTCTTCGGCTTGCTGCGCTGTAGTGCAGCCATCCAGCATAGAAATATCAGCACCAGCGATAAAGGAATCAGGCTTGCCACTGATAATAACTAAACCTTTGATGTCTTTATTGTTTTTAATTTCACTGAGTAAAGATTTAATCTCATCAGCAAAAGCGGCTTTGAGCACATTCATGCTCTCTCCTGCTACATCCATACTGATCACACCGATCTGATCAGGTCTGACTGTTAAAGTAAAAGTAAAAGTAGGCTGAGTCATTATTCAGTCTCCACAATCATAGCGGCACCTAAACCACCGGCAGCACAGGCCGTGGTTAAGCCAATACCACCACCACGGCGTTTTAATTCATTTAAAGTCTGAGTGATTAAACGGGTGCCTGTGGCCGCAAACGGATGACCATAAGCTAAAGAGCCGCCTATGACGTTAAATTTCGCCATATCAATGTCCCCTATGGCTTCAGCGCGCCCAAGTTTTTGTTCAGCAAAAGTTTTGCTGCCAAACATTTTCATATTGGCAAGCGCCTGAGCGGCAAAAGCTTCGTGCATTTCAATCAGGGTTAAATCCGACAGTTTCAGGCCAGCACGGTCTAACGCTATAGGAGTTGCATAAGATGGGCCCATCAACATATCTTCCCACACATCGATAGCGGCAAAAGCGTAGCTGCGGATATAACCCAGAACTTCATAACCCATGGCTTTAGCGCGGCTTTCCGTCATCATCAACACAGCAGAAGCGCCATCAGTTAAAGGCGTGCTGGTGGCTGCTGTAACACTACCAAACTGGCGGTCAAACACAGGTTTTAACTTGCTGTAGGATTCCAGCTTGGAATCCATGCGGATATTGTTGTCTATTTCAAGGAAGGTTTTGTACGGCTCGATATGAGCAGCCATCACTTCATCTTTTAACAGGCCATCTTTCCAGGCTTGTGCTGCAAGGCTATGTGAACGGTGCGCCAGCGCATCCTGATCAGCACGGCTGATGCCATGAGTTTTGGCCATTTGTTCGGCCGTATCACCCATCGACAAACCTGTGGTGTATTCAGCCACTGCTGGTGGCACTGGCAACAAATCTTTTAAGCCTAAACGGCGGAAGATCGCTAGTTTCTGACCAAAGGTTTTGGCTTTATTTAAATCCACCAGAGCGCGGCCTAATTTTTTGCTGACGCCTATAGGTAATACAGAACTTGAATCTGCACCACCGGCAATAGCAATTTCAGTGTGGCCTGCCATCATGCTTTCGGCCACGCTGACCACAGACTGGAAGCTGGTAGCGCAAGCACGGGTCACGCTAAAAGCATCAGTATGCACATTCATGCCAGTGCCCAGCACTATTTCACGGGCAATGTTTGGCGCTTCCGGCATTTGTACAACTTGACCAAAAACCAATTGATCTATTAACTTGGGTGACAATTCGCTACGGATCAGCAGTTCGTTGACCACCAGCTTGCCCAGCTCCAGTGCTGAAATGCCATGGAATTCGGTCGCTTGTTTAGCAAATGGAGTACGCAGACCACGCACTATGGCGATACGGTCTCCCTGACGTGTGGTAAGTTGTATTGGCGCGGCCATTAAAAATCCTCTTTCTGTGTTTACCGTGACAGGTCTGACCTGTGAATAATTCGATTGTAACCAGAGATCAGGCAAATTAAAACACTTGTTTTAAAAGCTGTTGAACCTTATATAAAGGCGAGTGGTCTTAGCCTAGCTTTTTTTCAAGCTAACTGCTTGGAAAATAAACAACACTAACTTACAAGTAGCAGTGAGCATTATGGTAAACGCATTCTCCGCTTTAAAAGACTATCTGGACAGTCAGGTCTTAGGTCAGCAT
>Ga0181595_10004815_pt1 | contig 12206 bp, 10 predicted proteins | sample 041ome_7_FD_145604 | JGI IMG/M metagenome (GOLD analysis project Ga0181595, IMG submission 145604) | Coastal salt marsh microbial communities from the Groves Creek Marsh, Skidaway Island, Georgia - 041401AS metaG (spades assembly) | ecosystem: Environmental > Aquatic > Marine > Intertidal zone...
AGCCATGTGCATACTCCATGAAAAAAGAAGCGGCCAAAGCCGCTTCCAAATAGTTAAATATCATTAAAACATCAGAACAGCCTTGCTTCGACAGTTTGAAGCCGTACTCTTACTGTTTTCTTACCACATGGATACCCAACTCAGCCAATTGGGCAGGATTAGCTTCACCCGGCGCATCGGTCAGAGGACAAGCAGCAGTCGCAGTTTTTGGGAAAGCCATCACATCACGAATGGATGTAGCGCCTGTCATTAACATTACCAAACGGTCTAAACCAAAAGCTAAACCTGCGTGTGGAGGCGCGCCGTAACGTAAGGCTTCCAGTAAGAAACCAAATTTCTCAGCCGCTTCTTCATCACTGATGCCCAATAACTGGAATACTTTGGCCTGCACATCTGGCGTGTGAATACGCACAGAACCACCACCTAACTCAGTACCGTTGAGTACCATGTCGTAGGCGTTGGATAACAGCGCTCTGTGATCCAGTTTATCCATTTCAGTCGCCAAAAACTCAGCCGTGTCCAAAGGTGAAGTGAACGGATGGTGTACAGCAGAGAAACTGCCATCATCGTTTTCTTCAAACATTGGGAAATCCACCACCCAGAGTGGTTTCCAGCCCTGAACCGTTAAGCCTAAGTCTTCACCTAACTTCAGACGCAACGCGCCCATAGCTTCACAGACCACTTTGTAGCTGTCAGCACCGAAGAAAATTAAGTCGCCAGTTGTCGCTTGGGTGCGGCTTAAAATTTCGCTGATAATTTCTGGCGTTAAAAACTTAGCTACAGGAGATTGGATACCTTCAGCGCCTGCATTGATATCATTCACTTTTAACCAGGCCAGACCTTTAGCGCCATAAATGCCAACAAAAGCTGTGTAGTTGTCGATGTCTTTACGCGACACTTTCTCTGCAGCACCTGGTACTTTTAACGCCACCACACGGCCTTTTTTGTCATTGGCCGGGCCTGAGAATACTTTAAACTCCACGTCTTTTACTAAGTCAGCCACATCCACAAACTGCATTGGGTTACGCAGGTCTGGTTTGTCTGAACCATATAAGCGCATAGCTTCGTTGTAAGTCATACGCGGCATTTTGCCTAAATCGACATTCAACAACTCAAGGAACATCTGATGCACCATCTGCTCCGTCACTTCCATCACTTGCTCAGACGTCATGAACGAAGTTTCGATATCAATCTGAGTGAATTCCGGCTGGCGGTCAGCACGTAAATCTTCATCACGGAAACACTTCACGATTTGATAGTAGCGATCTAAACCCGCCATCATCAGCAATTGTTTAAACAGCTGAGGTGATTGTGGCAAGGCAAAAAACTGGCCTTTGTGGGTGCGGCTTGGCACTAAATAGTCGCGTGCGCCCTCTGGGGTTGCTTTGGTCAGAATAGGCGTTTCCACGTCCAAAAAGCCCTGGCTGTCCATAAAATTACGCACAAAGCTGGTGACTTTGGCGCGGAATTTTAAACGGTCGCTCATCAGAGGACGGCGTAAATCAATATAACGGTATTTTAAGCGCTGCTCTTCGCTGTTGTTCTGGTTTGGATCCAGCGGGATAGGCGCTGATTTGTTCAGAATGGTCAGGCTGGAGGCATAGACCTCTACTTCGCCTGTCGCCATCTCGCTGTTGACCTGTGAATCAGGACGGGCACGCACTGTGCCTGTCAGTTGCACGCAGTATTCATTGCGTAAGTCGGCAGCCTGAGTGAATAAGTCAGTTAAATCCGGGTCAAAAAACACCTGAACCAGGCCTTCGCGGTCGCGCAGGTCAATAAAAATCAAACCACCTAAGTCACGGCGGCGGTTGACCCACCCACACAATGACACCTGTTGACCAATGTTTTCTGCCTTTAATGAACCGCAATAATGGCTACGCATTAACTTATCCTTTCAGTCGAACTTTAATCTGCCTGCGAAAATGAGCGCTAATTATATAGAAAAGACGATTAATGTCACTGCCCTTAAAGCCAGTTGATCATTGGATTTCAATTTTAAGTGTTCCGGATACTAACTGAGAGCTATCTGCTAAAGCGATATTGGCTTTTACCTTGCTGTTTCACCTGATACATCAACTTGTCAGCGGACTTGAGCAAGCCTGTTGCATCTGTACCATCATGCGGATAAATCGCAATCCCAATACTGGCACCTACACTGGCCTGACAAACGGATAAATTCAGCGGTTCCTGCAGGTAAAGTAGAATCTTTTCTGCCACTATAGCGGCGTCGTCTCTATCCACTAACCCTGTTAACAGAATAACAAACTCATCCCCACCAAAGCGGGCAACGGTATCTGCTTTTCGTACGCAGTGGCTTAGAATAGCTGACAATTTCACCAGCATTTCGTCCCCCACATCATGACCGTACTGATCATTGACCTGTTTAAAGCCATCTAAGTCTATATACATCAAGGCCAGCATTTCATTATGCCGGGCGTGCTGATGTAAGGCTGTTTGCAAACGCTCAATCAGCAGACTGCGGTTAGGAAGCTGAGTTAAATCATCGTGGCCCGCCATAAAACGCATTTTTTCTTCGACCTGACGACGTAAATTTACTTCGCGACGTAATGAAAAGTTCCAAATCAAAAAACCTGTAATGACGACCAGTGATAAACCTGCAATCTGCAACACCAGAGTAAAAACACGTTTTTGATCAAGACCTTGCTTGATCTCCAGATTCAACCACTTATCCAACAAGCTTTTTCTATCTGCGTCATTGATGGTTTTAATGCCTTTATTCAAAATCACCAATAGTTCAGGTAAGTCTTTGTGCACACCAAAATAAGAAGGGTAAAAGGGTAAATCCGTTGGTAAATAAGCTCTTAAGTTGAGGTAACGAGGATCCCTTAGTGCAATGCCAGAAGACACCACTGTATCAAGTACAAAGTCAGCTTGCCCTGACGCCACCATATCCAGTCCGTCGGTTAAACTGTCAACTTCAATGATCTTATGCTGTGGGAAATCTTTTTTAAGCTGTTTAACAAACTGATACTCGCGCATGATAGCAATACGCTGCGCTCGCATTTGCGCAACTTTAGCATCAAATTGTGCGTCATGTTTCCCCACCATAATCCATTGTAAAGTCCAATAGTCGGTGCTGAACGCGCTAAAGCTGCGTCGCTCTGGTAAATCGGAAATATTTGCGACCATCTGCAATTTTCCAGCTTTAAAATCATCCAGCAAAAGCTCCCAGTCACTGTAAGGTGTCGGAACAAATTGCGACTCCAGACGCTGATTTAGCAAAGTCAGCACATCTGTTGTGATGCCTGCAGGTTCACCTTTTTCATCAACAAACTCTACAGGACGCCAATTACTCATGACACCAACCCGGATCTGTTGATGCTGATTTAACCACTGCCGTTCGGCCTGAGTCAGCGGCACTTTGTCACGGAAAGTTTGAAAATATCCACCCTCTTCTTTACCCAGCCAACGTTTTTCAATCTCCATCATCTCATCCAGACTAATTTGAGCGAATCCTCGCTGGATGCTTTGATACAGCTTTTGATCGTCAGGACGGATCAGAGAATACACAGCTGACTCATAACGAATTCCGGGAAGAAGCTTCAGACTCTGCAGGCTATTGTTTTGTGAAAGACGTCTTTTAACTATCACATCCGAAGCCACAAAACCTGTCAGCTGTTTTTTTAATACGGCTTCAATCATCTGCTCTACCGTATCAAAAACCTGAAGCTGAACATTGGGTAATTGCTGCTGCAACTGGGCACGGAAATTTGCAGTATGTAACAGGCCTATAGTCGCATTGTTCAGCTGCCCGGGATCGGAAAGGTCAAACTGACTGTTATAAAATAAAGAGGAGTAAATATTATAAAGATGATAAGCAGGCTTTAAACCAGTGAATTTTTCTGCATTTTCTACCTGAGCCATTTGCACATCGATACGACCTTTACGCAAATAAGCCAGAGAATCTTCTGATTGGTTGGGCACAAAACTAATAGCAACCCCGGTTTTTTCTGACCACAAGCGCCATAAATCAACAAAAATCCCCTGCACATCACCGATGCTGCTGACATCCATATAAGGTTGATTACCTATGGAAACGCCGATTAACAATGTATCGGGATTGGTGTCCACACTAAGCCACTTACGCTCTAACTGATCTCTGAAGCTCATAGCCACCTGATCTGCGGCCTGCATCAACGCCTGTAATAGCTGCTGATGCTCTCGTCTGACGGCGAAAGTCAGCTCTATTTTGCGTATGGGTACCTTTTTATAGACAGGATAAAACGACATCAGCTCCCGATACTGGGCGTATCGTGGGGGTAAACGATCCAATCCGGTAAAGGCTTTGATCTCGCCTTTTAACGCAGAATCGTACATTTGCGATACAGAAGCATAACGCTTAAGCACCAGATCAGATTGCTGCTCCGTCAGGCTGTCGATATGAGTGGAGCGCTCAACGACCCCCACCAAATGAGGTTTTAAATCCGCTAAATTGTGCACCCCGGCTAAGTCCCGATGCACAAAAACATTACTGAAAATATCCAGATAGTTATGGCCTAATAAATACCGCTGCTCCCGCTCGGCTGTTCGCCCTAAACCACCATGTAAGTCGATATGCCCTGCATCCAACATAGTGAGAGTATCAGCCCAGTCCGCGGCAATAAACTCCACCTCGATGCCCTGTTGTCTGGCGATTTCTTGCCAGTAATCCACCACCAGACCTGCGGCTTGGCCTTTTTCGTCAACAAACATATAAGGATAGGTATCGTTGGAGACCCCTATTTTAATCGATGCAGGCAGCGGGCTGAGCATGCCGGAGCTCTGAGCCTGAGCAATACAGCATGTAACTAACATTAACAGCAGCAGAAACGTTTTAATCATGTTCAGGACAGTGATCTTTACCTTGGTTTAACAGCTTAAATGCAGCGATAATACGCCACTCATTTACAACGGAAATCATCGATGCTTTATCTTGGCTGCCCCGTCTGGGCTAACCCTCAGTGGAAAAACCTGATATTTAACAGCAAACTGGAACCGTCTGACTTTCTAGCTAACTATAGTAGGTATTTTAATTCTGTAGAGGGCAATACCAGCTTTTATGCCGATCCTTCTCCCCAGACGGTAACACGCTGGGCGGAGCAAAGCAGCGAACATTTCCGTTTCACCTTAAAAGTACCTAAGCGTTTAAGCCACCAATTTCAGCAGTTTCAGGCAGAAGAATTACAACACTGGCTGGATTTAATAGCGCCTTTGGCTGATAAACTAGCCTTGGTTCATTTGCAACTGCCCGCTTTTTTTTCACCAGAGCATTTGAGCTGGTTAAAACAAATGTTGAACCAATTGTGTTCATCCTTTGCTGTCGCTGTTGAAGTACGTCATCCGGTATTTTTTGACAAAGCAGAACATGAAATCACACTCAACCGGCTGCTAAGGGATTTTGCAGCGGAGAGGGTTATTTTTGACAGCAGAGCCTTGTTTTCAGTGCCCGCGACAACAGCGGCATTATTGGATGCACAACGCAAAAAACCTTATTTGCCTGTACATGCAGTGGCACTTACCAACAGCCCTCTGCTACGTTTTGTCGGCACTGACGATATGGCAGTGAATCAGCATTATTACCAGCCCTGGTTGAGTAAAGTTCGACAGTGGCTGGATGAGGGGAAAACGCCTTTTTGTTTTTTCCATAGTCCGGATAATTTAAGAGCTCCGGTATTGGCGCGACAGTTTGTGCTGGATTTAGGCATAGAACATCCCATCCTCGCGCTCTGGCCGCAGGATCAAACTCAACTCAGCTTGCTTTGATTTCGTCTTCAAATGGAAATACGTTAAACTAGCTGCCAATTGAAGGTATAAAGTTATTCCGCTGATGCAAAAAGATCATATTTACGCCGACCCTCTGGGTCATATTCAGGATTTTTGTTTTGACTCTGCCGTGGTCGATGTCTTTCCAGACATGATCCAACGCTCTGTACCTGGCTATCAGACCATTATTCAAACCATAGGTAAACTCACCAGCCGCTTTCAGCAGGCCAACAGCAACTACTACGACTTAGGCTGCTCTTTGGGTGCAGCAACTTTAGCTATGCGTAGACAAATTACAGAACCTGACTGTCAGGTGATAGGGGTGGACAACAGCGCCGCTATGGTCGAGCGCTGCACCAGCCATTTGCAGGCCTTTCGCTCCGATGTACCTGCCAGCATATTACTGGCTGATATCCGCGACATTCCAATGGAAAACGCAGCTATGGTGGTCAGTAATTTTACGTTGCAGTTTCTGGCTAAAGAAGACAGAGCCCGCCTGATTGAACGTATTTATCAAGCTCTCAAGCCTGGTGGTATTTTTGTATTATCAGAAAAAATTATCGAGACTGATGAAACCACTCATGAATTGCTGATTGATTTACACCATGACTTCAAACGCGCCAACGGCTACAGCGAACTGGAAATTAGCCAAAAACGCACAGCTCTTGAAAATGTAATGCGGCCTGACAGTCTGGCCGAACACAAAGCCCGGCTGTCCGCCGCAGGTTTTGAACATATAAGCCTGTGGTTCCAGTGTTTTAACTTTTGCTCTATGGTAGCCATTAAAGCAGAGGCACAGCGATGAGCCGTTTTCAGAGTTTTTATCAGCAAATAGCAGGTAATAAACTGCTGCACTGGCTGGAAACCTTGCCTGCTCAATTAAAAAGCTGGGAGCAAGAGGCTTTGCATGGTGATTTTAAGCACTGGCAAAAAGTACTGGATCACTTGCCTGTTGCAGCAAAAAGCTGTGTTGACTTAAAAAATAAAGTCGAATTTGGTCTAGCCGAAGATTTAAGCGAAGGTCAAAAACAACGGCTTGAAGTCTTGTTACGCCAGTTAATGCCATGGCGCAAAGGCCCTTTTACGTTACATGGGTTAAACATAGATACCGAATGGCGCTCTGACTGGAAATGGGACAGAGTGTTGCCTCATATCAGTCCGCTGCAACACAGAACAGTGCTGGATGTCGGCTGTGGTAGTGGCTATCACTTATGGCGCATGAAAGGTGAAGGGGCCGAATTTGTCGTAGGCATAGACCCTTCGCAGCTGTTTTATTGCCAGTTTGAAGCTATTAAACACTTTAATCCTGACCCGACAGTGCACTTATTGCCGGTCGGTATAGATGATATGCCAGAGCTCAAAGCCTTTGATACGGTATTTTCAATGGGGGTGTTGTACCATCGGCGTTCCCCAATCGACTTTTTAGCGCAGCTAAAGCAGCAGTTGCGCCCTGGTGGTGAACTGGTACTGGAAACTTTAGTGATAGAAGGCGATGAACAAGCTGTATTGGTACCCACAGATCGTTATGCCAAAATGCGTAATGTCTGGTTTATCCCAAGTACAGCTGCATTGCTGCTTTGGCTACAGCGCGTTGGCTTTAAAGAAGCGAAAGTGGTGGATCTATCAGTCACCAGTCTGGATGAACAACGTAAAACCAGCTGGATGGAAAATGAAAGTCTGATTGATTTTCTTGACCCAACTGATCATAGTAAAACCATTGAGGGTTATCCGGCACCGCTGCGCGCTGTGATAGTGGCTAAGGCTTAGTCTAAAGGAGTTTCAATGCCGTACCGCCCTAAATCGACCATGGAACAATGGCGCATACTGCAAGCTGTGGTAGATGCGGGAGGCTACGCGCAAGCTGCTGATTTACTTAACAAAAGTCAGTCCTCACTGAATCATGCTGTAGCTAAACTGCAGTATCAGCTCGGTGTGGAGCTGTTGGAAGTCAAAGGCCGTAAAGCCTTTTTAACGCCGGCAGGCGAAGTGATGTTACGTCGCTCCCGTCTGCTAACTCAGCAGATTGAAGATTTGGAACTGTTGGCCTCAAATATCAATGTGGGTTGGGAGCCGGAAATTCGCATTGCGGTTGAACTGGTGTATCCCAAACAAATCTTGTACCGCGCTTTAGCTAAATTTCATCCGATCTCCCGTGGCAGCCGCATTCAGATTATTGATACTGTAATCACAGGCTCTACTGAAATGATACTGGAGCATAAAGCAGACTTAGTTATTGCTGCCTCTCCCAGTGTACCCAAAGGCTATATTGGCGAACCTTTGACCGTGATTCAGATGGTTCCTGTGGTAGGCAAAGACCATCAGTTGGCACAACAGCCAGAACTCGATTTAAATGAACTCAGTCAGCATTTACAAATAGTGATCCGTGATACCGCCAGCAAACCTAAAGACGTAGGCTGGTTGCGGGCAGAACAACGCTGGACAGTGAATAATTTTTTTGAAGCTGTCGATATTTTGAAAAACGGCATTGGTTTTTGCTGGTTACCAGAGCATTTAATTGATGGCTTAGTCAAGCAAGGTGTTTTGATCAGGCTTACCATTGCGCAAAGTTCAGCACGCATCGTGCCTTTAGCCTTAGTGACACCAAAAGAAGAAACGTTAGGACCTGGCAGCCGTCAATTACGTGAGCTGCTGTTAGCCGAACATAAAGTTTAATAGCCGGGGATGTATATGAATAAGCAAGAATTAACTGAATTAATGAAAGTCACAGCGCAGGATGCCGTTGTTTATGCCGCAGAAGAGCATCAGGTGTTACTGGATTTTAGTCTTGACAGTTTAGTCAAAGTGGATGAAATACTCAGCGAGCTGTATTTACGTCAGCAAGAACAGCGTCATTCTGATGAAATGTTGTTTACTTTATCCAACGTATTTGGTGCTTACACTGGCGAAGTATTTATTCACCATGTCGGCGGTGAGTGGTATCACGATGAAGCAACACCAGATGCGCCTTATATTTGTGTGCGCTACAACGGCAAAGAGTTTCCTTTTGCCTCTTTGGTTTATCATCAGATAGCCAAAACTCCAAATGCCAGTTTACGCAATTATGTGGCTCAAGCTATGAGTAATGCGATGCAATAAACTGCGGTATTTTAAGGTACAAGCAAGCATTCAAAAATGCACTGCAGTTAATTCTTTTGTCTGACGGCGTTACAAGGTAAAATGCCGCCAATTTTTTTGGACCTTCACTTTTTAGCCATTTGGGGATTGCCGTGAGCGAGCAAAAAACGTCGTTAAGTTACAAAGACGCTGGTGTGGATATTGATGCCGGTGAGGCCTTGGTTGACCGTATTAAAGGTGCGGTAAAACGCACAACCCGTAAAGAAGTGATGGGCGGTTTAGGCGGCTTTGGTGCTTTGTGTCAAATCCCTGCTGGCTATAAAGAGCCGGTACTCGTATCAGGCACTGACGGTGTAGGTACTAAACTGCGTCTGGCGATGGATTTAAAACGCCATGACAGCGTAGGTATCGACTTAGTGGCCATGTGTGTCAACGATATAGTCGTATCAGGTGCTGAACCTTTATTTTTCCTCGACTACTACGCTACAGGTAAGCTGGATGTTAATACCGCAGCTACTGTAGTGGAAGGTATTGCCAAAGGCTGTGAGCTGGCAGGTTGTGCTCTGGTCGGTGGTGAAACCGCTGAAATGCCAGGTATGTACCATGGCGAAGACTACGATATCGCAGGTTTTAGCGTTGGTGTGGTTGAAAAGTCTGAAATCATTGACGGCAGCAAAGTAAAAGCAGGCGATCAGTTAATAGCCCTAGCCTCTTCAGGTCCTCATTCCAACGGCTTTTCGCTTATTCGTAAAGTACTGGAAGTCAGTGGTCAAAGTCCTCAGACCTTACTTGAAGGCAAAACTATTGCCGACCATCTGTTAGAACCAACCCGTATTTATGTGAAAAACCTGCTGGCTTTGATTAAATCCATGCCGGTTCATGCCTTGTGCCATATCACAGGCGGCGGTTTCTGGGAAAACATCCCACGGGTATTACCAGAGAATACTCAGGCAAACATTATCGAGAGCAGCTGGCAGTGGCCTGCTATTTTCAGCTGGTTACAACAGCAAGGTAATGTAGAACGTCACGAAATGTACCGTACCTTCAACTGCGGTGTTGGTATGATCGTTGTTGTTCCGGCCACCCATTTAGATGCAGCTTTAGCTCAATTAAAAGCTGCTGGTGAAAACGCCTGGCATTTAGGTGAAATCAATCAGGTAGCAGCCGATCAGCCTCAAGTTGTGATCCAGGGCTAAACCCAGCCATGAAATCTATTGTGGTATTGATTTCAGGCAGTGGTTCCAATCTGCAGGCTATTTTAGATGCCTGCAGTGCTGGTTTTATTGATGGTAAAGTCACTGCTGTTTTGTCCAACAAAGCCAAAGCTTATGGTTTATATCGGGCTAAAAAAGCCGGCGCCAAAGCTATAGTGCTGGATCATAAAGGTTATGCCGATCGCGCAGCTTATGATCAGGACTTGATCGCAACTATCGACCAGCATCAGCCTGATTTGGTGGTGCTGGCTGGTTTTATGCGTATTTTAACGCCTGAATTTGTCCAGCATTATCAGGGCCGTTTACTGAATATCCATCCTTCGTTATTACCTAAATATCAGGGGTTGAATACTCATCAGCGCGCTATTGATGCAGGGGATACAGAACATGGCTGTTCAGTGCATTTTGTCACGGCAGAATTGGACGGTGGGCCCGTAATTTTACAAGCCAAGGTGCCGATTTTTCCTGATGACGATGCAGAGGCCGTTGCACAACGTGTACATGAGCAAGAACACCGGATTTATCCATTGGTTGTGCGCTGGTTCTGTCAGAACCGTTTACAACAGCAGTCAGATAAGGCATTGTTAGATGGCCTTTTATTGTCTGACCATGGATACGCAAATGACCAGGATGATGAATAAATGGCGCCTTAGTGCGTCATTTTTTTTACTCTTTTCTACCTTGTTATCAGCTGAAGAACCTACAGCTGCCCCTTCAGCTCAATTCTCAACTTTCGAGGCCAGTTATAATGTGCTGCGCTCAGGCAAAAAACATGGTGAAGCCAAACGTTATTTGAAGAGCACAGAGCAAGGTTATGAACTGGGTTACAGCAGCGATATCAGTTGGCTGATTTTCGAAGATAAACGTTCAGAGCAATCCTTTTTTACTATCAAAGAGGGGCGTATTCAACCTAGTCGTTATGTGATGCAGCGAACAGGTTCAGGCCCTAACCGATATTACGAACTAAACCTTAATTGGGACAGCAGAGAGTTAAGGGTTGAGAAATCGAAAAAGCTCAAAGCCATCCAATGGAATGAGCAATGGCTCGATCCGTTAAGCTACCACAGCCAGCTTGCTTTGGATTTAAAAGCGGGTAAAACTGAATTTGTCTATCAGGTGCTGAACCGCCACGGTGATGAACGTAAATACAGTTACAAAGTGGCTGGCGAAGAATGGTTATCCCTGCCTTACGGCAAAGTAAAAACTATTCGGATTGAACGCACTGGCACTGGTGCAGATAAAGAAGTGTTGGCCTGGGTCGCACCAGAGCTGGATTATTTGTTGGTGCGTTTGTGGCAAGCTGAAGATAAGGTCGAACAATTTGATATTCAACTGGCAACCTTCAAACCGGCAAACTAAAGCTTTCCCTTATATACTCAAGAAACTTCAAATGCGAAGGGTACAGAGCCGCTTATTGCGGCTCTCCTGCTTTAAAAAGCTGAGCTTGCCCTGACGTCATCACCTGCCATTTTTCGTTACAGGTCAACGGCAAAGTGGCAATAATAGTCACCACATCCTTTTCTGTGGTTTCTTTTGAAAAATCTATGTCTACATCCATATCCGACAACAACGCCACACCAAAAGGTGCCCTTCGGGTGATCCAGTGTAATTTGGTACTGCAATAGGCCAGCAGATAATCACCATCGGACAACAACAGATTAAAAACGCCTAACTGCTGTAACGCCGGACACAAAGTTGCGAGGTAATCAAAGGCTTGTTTCATATCTGCAGGGGCAACAGGAAACTGTTGCTCAAGCGCATTGAGTAAATAACAAAACGCATGTTCGCTGTCGGTTTGGCCCACTACATGATATTGCCCGACCGGTAAAGTTTCAAAACCCTGCAGCTGACCATTGTGAGCGTAAGTCCAGTAGCGTCCCCATAAAGTTCGGGTAAAAGGATGAGTGTTTTCAAGCCCTACTCCACCACTGTTGGCCTGACGGATATGCGCCACCACAGCGGTACTTTTTATCGGATAGTCACTGATGAGCCTCGCTATTTCCGATTGATAACTCGGGTTTGCATCTTTAAAGGTACTGACGCCTTTGCCCTGATAAAAAGCCACACCCCAGCCATCTTTATGTGGACCAGTTTTACCACCCCGCTCTCTCAGACCTTTAAAACTAAAGCAGATATCGGTCGGCACATTGG
>Ga0181595_10004817_pt1 | contig 12205 bp, 5 predicted proteins | sample 041ome_7_FD_145604 | JGI IMG/M metagenome (GOLD analysis project Ga0181595, IMG submission 145604) | Coastal salt marsh microbial communities from the Groves Creek Marsh, Skidaway Island, Georgia - 041401AS metaG (spades assembly) | ecosystem: Environmental > Aquatic > Marine > Intertidal zone >...
GCGAGATTTGTTACTCGTCGTCGTCGTCGTCGTCTTCTTCGTTCTCGTTGATTCCTTCGAACCTGGCGTATTTTTTCGCCACGTTTATCAACCGCTTGGAAAAACTGTGGTGCGTCTCCAAAACGTTCGCCAAAGCCGCCATCACCTCGGTCGCGAGTTTATACTGTTCCAAAATAGTCGTCAAATTCGGTCTCCTCTCCGGCACAAACTCCACCGTCTCCCCGCTTTCCTCCATAGCGTTAACTCTCGGCGTCGGCGGAGGGTACCTTGGTCGCAAATTCGTCCGATATTTACGAGGCGACGAGTTTGCGTTTCTCTTTTTGTGGACGACGTATGTTGCTATCGTTTTCCTCGCGAACGAATCCGCCGATCGCCTCGGTCGGGAGATTTTACAGTCCACTTTGAGGAGGGTACTTTTTAGATTTATCGTTGGGTTTCTGGTGCCCATAATCGTCGCCAGCGTGCCGTTTAGAGAAGCGTACTTCGTTTAGTATACTAGAGCAGATAGAAGAAGTGTTGTTGTTTATTAGAAGTTTTTGATGCGTTTTTGTCTCTATTTTTTCAAATTTTCTTCATTTTCTTCAAAGCGCAGACACAACTCTCAGAGATGGTGGTGTTCGAAGCTGAAGCTTTTCCTCCTCCTCGAGAACACCACGACGAAGACAGACCAGATGATGAAGAAGAATCATCATCGTTTATCTCCCGAACGACCACAAAATTGACGCACGACCTTTCGTCCATTCGTTTACGCGCGTTGCAGTCGTTACATTTTAAAGTGAAATTCAATTTGGTTCCTCTGTTGGAAGTGACTGCGAACGACGCGTTACTGGAGATTCTGATTACGAATCACGCGCTTCTTCTCGAAGATTCTGAAGAAGGAAAACAATTTAGCGGTGGTGGTGGTGGAGAGGTTGATGATGGTTTCGACGAGGACGACAAGAGGAGTAATAGTAATAGTTTTAAAAGGAGTCCAGTGGTGGCGATTTTAACGACAGTCGTTCGAAAATCGACGAAAAGAGAGTTGAAAATTTTCCAAAGAACCATGAGAAAGATCAAAGGCGAAGCGACGTTGCGAAGGATAGCGGCGGATTGCAAACTCATCGAAGGGAAAGAATGGATGAGCGAGGAGATTGATGCATATTTTAAAGCGAAACGGAGAGCGATGGTTATGCAATCGCTTGGGAATGATGATTTTAGTGGCGGCGAGGATGAAGACGAGGATCCGTCGTCGTCGTCGCGGCGCGAAGCCGCAGCGGCGAGTTCGAGGGAAAGTTTCAACGCGAAAGAGGAGGAGATTCGGAGACGGTTGAAAAGATACGAGAACGAGGAGTTGAGAACGTCGACGAGGAGCGAGCAGACGGTGACTGTGAATAGAATTCCGGAAGTTCCGAGGATGGTGAAGTGCGTGAGCTCGGACGGGTCGTTTGGGAGGAAGCTGGTGTCACGAAGACGAGTAAGACGACGGCGTATCGACGCCAACGAGGAAAAGAAGAACGAATACGACATTTTACGGAAACACTTGACGCAATACGAACGGACTCTGAAGACTACGACAAACGTGGACGTTTTAGTGGGCGTTTTGAGAGCTTTAAGGGAGAACATTTTGAACGATTGGGGCGTGCAAGCGTTCGCGCTGGCAAATCCAGAGGGTGGAATTGTGAGATCGGCGTGTGATATTTTAGTATCGTCTTCGAATAGTAATAGTAATAGCGCGGCAGGCGATGATGTAGGAGCGGAAGATTTCTTAAACTTGGACCGTTCGGTGGTTTCTTTAAAGCGAGAGGCGTTGCTGTTCTTAGCAGACGTGGCGTTGGGGTTGAAGTCTGAGTTGTACGAGAATAGAAGCGATGGTCTTGGTCTTAGCGCCACCGCGATAGAGATCTACGACGACGACGACGTACGTTTCGATTACGCCGTGTCCACCCGTCGGCGGGAAGTCATCTTCTCTCAAGGAGGCGAACATCACGCGGGGCGAGATGGTAACGATGTTATGCTCGACGGAGATGAAAAAATGTATTATTATCATTCCGTGCACGCGTTGCCGATTGCGCACGCCATTGCGGAAGCGTTCATCGCTTTGGCGAGATATCCGTCATTATGCGGCGAAACGTGTGAACTCTTTGAACGATGTTTTCTCGAGTGCGATGTTTTGGAGCTCGCTAGTATAGATGCGAACACGAATGGCGCGCATCCGTCTTCACTCGTTCGTTTGAAAGGATATTTACGCGCGTGGAACGTCTCTGGGGCGAGGTCAGTCGGCGACTCTGGCGCGAACGCCTTGTGTTTCATTACGTCTGAGAAACTCGCCAGATTCGCGAAAGGCTTCAGCGTTGTTGTTGGAAAATCAAAGAAGAAGTTCAACACCATAGATGACATCTACGAAGACGCCGACGAGGAAGAGGAAGGCGCTATTTTGCGCGTCAACGACGCGTTAATCGAGAGCTGCGTGGAAAGACTCGACCAATCGGATTCGCACGAAGACGCGCACTGTTTGCTGGACGCCATGTTTATCATGCGAGCGCTCGGCGGAGGCGATTGTTTGCTCAAATCACTCGCGAGTACTCGACAAAGCATAGCTGGCATTTGGGAGCGATTTTTACTGGTCAAACCGAAAACAGTGAAAGATACCGCGCTCTGGTCGCGCATGTTGAGGCTTTTGTGTGGATGTTTGAGTAGCAGTTCTATTTCGGGAGCAGATGTCGAGGAGAAAGAGCACGCGATTCGATTTCTAGCGTACGCCGTTGCAAAAGTAGGCGCGCACGCGTGTCGCCGAGGACTTCTGGATACGAAAAAGTCTCGTGCATACGACCACAACGAAATGGGCGAGAACGTGGATCCAAACATCGTCAGTAAAAATACTGCTGTCGAGGATTCGCGTCCGGTCTGGTTGAAGCATCCCATAGCGATCGAAAGAGAGCTCGAGAGAAGCGGCGACGCCAGCGGTGTTCGAAGATTAACGTTTCAAGAAGTTTTGAGAGATGTTTGCGATTGTTTAGAAGCGCTTCTGCGCGTTTCATCGAACGCATCTTTAAATGCCGTCGACGTGTTTGCAAAGTCCGACGAGTTTGCGATGACCTTATCAGACGCCTTAAAAAATCCAAAGAGAAGCGTCGAATACGGCTCGTTGGTCGCATGCTGCGATTCCATCTATGCGTTGGCAGCGATGACGAAACGAACGAGTAAACGAAAGATGCTACACACCGATGCGCTTTGCGAGTCGTGTCTTCCAGAATTGTTGCGCGTCGTTGAACGCACGGCGACGAGTATTGTGACTCACTTCGATAAATCTCGATCGAGTAGTACTTTCGACGACGCGTGCGGTGGAGAATCGTTGTTGGAATCCTCACTTCTCGCAGTCATCGAGGTGTGTGAGAACGCGTCCTCGCCTTCAATATGGGCGGAAAAATTTGACGCGAACTTTGAAAACACTTCAAACATCTTGCTCAGTCTCGTAGCGCGAACAAGTTCGGCGGATTCAGTAGCATCCTCCAAAGCGCCACGATGCGCAGCTCTGATTTTTGATCTGGTCGCCATGTTATCGGCGGCGTTTCTCGACGACAGTCAAAATGCAGCCAAAGCCATCGCTTCGTGTCAGCGCGTCCGAGAAATTGTATTCGCATCAACCTGGTTCGATTGCGCGAGCTTGCTTGCCATAGATAAGAGTAACGCATCTATAGCCCGTTATCGCGCCGCCGTGTGCGTCGCGCAGATTCTATCGAGCGTGGCGAAAGATGAAACGTCGCTGTTCGACGCCGAGGTGCCTAGCTTAGATCCAGGTTCTAATCACAACGGCGGTCGCGTCTCGATTATTTCTTTACTCTCGCGACGCAAACTTTGGATTACGTTCGCTCGAATCCTCGAGGAACCCGTAGGCACGGATGCCCTCGTCGCGAGAGGCGTTTCGAGCGCCATGGTTGCGTGCGCGCGCGTCGACGTCGTCACCGCGAAGGAGTCGTTTTCAGAATTCAACATGTGCTTGAAGAATTGGCTTCGGCCGAGGAAGAAGAAAGCCGCGACGGAAGGTGAGGTGCATATGCACAGATGTGCAGCGTCTGCAAACATGTCAAAATTACTCGGTTTATTCATCGTCGGTGAGCGTTTGAACGCGGACGATTACGATAGCGATTACGCATTGAAAGCGCGACCGAACAGTCCTCTTTTCTACGCGTTGTTTGATGTTTTGAAATCTGCACAGTCGAGAGGCGCGCGTGCGAAACTTTCTGCTGGCGAGCTCAGGGCAGCGTCGTCGGCAGCGTTAGCCATCGCTGCCATGCTCGACGGAGAGTACAACAACAGTTTATCGGCGGCGGCTGATGACGGCGTGAAGACAAATAATCTGGGAGAGGAGAACGCGCGAGGAGAGTTGTGCGAGGCGACTTGTGCATTGCTCGAAATGTCGCTCGTGACTACGTCTACCGTTTCATCGTCGTCGCAAGGTCTTTTTGCGTTGATTGCGACGATGTTTAGTTGCGAACGAGCGAGCAGAGATGCGTTGACGTTTGATCCCGAGGATGAAGACGACGGTGGCGATGAAATGCCACCGAAAACACCGCCGCTCATCGACATTGAAAACGATGGCCACGAAGAGACTGCAGCAAATGCTTCGAACGAAGGCGCGCATCTACCGATCGGTGCTCGTTTATCTCGCGTTCTTTCGAGAGCTTTTACACCTCGCATTACTCGTGGAGGTATCGACGTTGACTATGTGAAAGAGAATGATTTGTATGTAACCGTCGCGTCTGCGTTTCAAAACGTACTCGCCCACTGCGCGAGTGCAAAGTTTGAAATGATTCGTTCTGGTTCTCTCGAACTCGTCTTGAAGAGAGTGCTGAGCGAAAATATCGACACAGGTGGTATCGCGTTATGCTTGCGCGTTTTGCAGCACGCGAGCTTCTCGGCTGCAACGTTTGATGAAGAAAACGACAACGAAGGAGAAGAAGCGTTAGAAGAAGAGCACGCGTCCTCGATAAAAATTCGAGAAGCAGCTGCGATGGTAAAAAACGCAACGTTGCTGAAATACAACGGCGTTTTGGTCTTTGAGAAGCTCTTCTCGCTTCTTTTTACTCCTGGTCGATCCACCGACTCCGCGCTGACGCTCTCGAATCGGGTCAAAATTGAACTTCGCGACGCCTATCTCGCCGCGGTAACCAATTTCATCCTCGAGTCGGACGAGTTTAAGCGATGCATATGTACTGCATCGAAGAACAGCGGCGAAACGTCCATATTCAACCGCCTCGTTTCTTTTCTGTTTCGCGAAAAGGAGAAAACGACCCGACTTCGCGACCCGTTGAGTTTTGCCGAAGAAAAGTTCATTCCTTCGATTACAATGGCGCGCGGCGTGAAGCTTCTCTCCTCGCTTTCCACGTTCTCGCTGACTCGAGCGCAATTATCTCGCTCCGTGTTCATCGAAAAGTGTTGCGAAATGATTGCTCGTTTCTCCATATCGGGAACAGCGAGCACGAAGAACCGTTCGCGGGTCGATTTGAAAATCGAGTGCGACGCGGCCATCGACGCGCTGTGCGTCCTCTCCGGATCCGACGAGGACGGCGCGAAACTCCTCTTGCGTTCGTGTAAAATCAACATAATCGGCCTACTCGTGGATTGTTACGAACACGCGGACAATATTTTCGACGAAACCGTTCACGACGAGAATGAAATCGACGACGCCGACGACGACGAAAAAGACGAAGATGAAGCAACGCCCTCCTCCTTCCTCCTCACCAAACGCAAACTCCTCCTTCTCTTCCACAACCTCTCCTTCGCCGGCGACGTCGCCAAAGCGCACTTCTGCGCGAAAACGAAATCTCTCGACGTGCTCATCGAGAGCATCGAAAACAGTTTCGACGCGGAATCCGCTTTGCTCGGTTCCGCCGCTCTCCTCTCGCTCGCCCGACGAGGCGCTCGAGTCCTCGCCGCGCTCCGCCGCGGCGACCGAGAGGAACGGTTGCGAAGATGTTCGCGCGTGCTCGGCGAAAGAGTCGCGTTCTTAAACGCCTCCTCTACCTCCTCTCTCTCCTCCTCGAATACATTACACAATCGGAGTGCGAGAAAAGAGAGAAGACGAAGAAAAGAGTTCAAAATGCTCGCCGGCGCTTTGAAACGTTTGCGTGAGATTTTAAAAGCTTTTGAGCACTCCGAATCCTCTCTTTCGTAGAAAAGTATTAATTGACAATCCAATTCAATTCTACATTGCTTCATTTCTTCGCACACGCGTTTATATAATAAACTCTTCCGAAAAGCGGCTCTTTAATCGAGACTTGTTTTTATCATCTCGAAGAGAGAGAGAGTTTTCTTGTTCGTGTTCTTGAGAGAGAGAGAGATGTTTTCTTGTTCGTGTTCTTGAGAGAGAGAGAGCGAAGAATGGAAGCGACGACGACCCGTTCTCGCGATGATGATGAGGATGTGAAGGCACCTCATCATCGCGACGACGCTTTGTCGTCAAAGACGAAGAAGCGGGCATTACGAGAAAGAAGAGGAAGAATGCGGTCGATGCTCTCTGTTCTCTTCTGTTGTTTCTTCCTTCTTCTTTTAAGCGTCGTCGATGTCGTCGTCGCGAACGAGAGCAGCAGCGCGACGACGAACAACAACAACGACAACAACAACGAAGATTCACGAGGAGAAGGGACAGAAATCTCCTTCTCGTCTAAAGAGAGGCTGTTCGTGGCCACGCTGGACGGTTCGGTATCCGCGGTGGATTCAAAGACGGGGCAGTTTTTGTGGTCGTTCGAAACCGGGAGCGCGTTAGTGCACGCGTCTTCTTCCTCGTCGTCGTCGTCGAGCGCGAAAGCGAGCGGAGAAGGCGGAGAGGAGGAGAGCGGTGACGGTAAAGGCGGGGATATCGAAGGGAGCGCTTCGAGTAGCAGCGTATTCCCGGGTTTGGATGGATCGTTGTACGTCGCCCGGCGCGGCGTTCGGGGGTCGTCCTCGGCGGCGGATATTTTTAGCGGCGGGAGGAAATTTTCTATTTCTCGCCTTCCGGTGACCACGAGAGATTTAGTCGAAGCGAGTCCGTCGGTGACGAACGATGGAGCGGTGATTGTCGGGACGAGGAAGACGACTGTTTTCGCGGTGGACGCGGAGAGCGGGGAGATTGTGAGGACGTTTGATCCAGAGACAGACGATTTTGAGGATGAATCATCGGTGAGAGGGAACGAGGACGGAGAGGACGGAGAGAACGGTGGGAGGACGATTGTGTTGCTCGGGAGAACGGACTATGCGGTGAAATCTATCGATGCGGTGACGGGGAAGGTGAGATGGAACGTCACACACGGGGACTTACGCCCGGTTGGAGGAGGAGGAGGAGGAGAAGGAGTGGGATATATAGGTGGCAGCGACACTTCGAGTGGTGATAAGTTACGAATTGGGGCGAATAACGCGTTGACTCGAGTGGATGAATCTGGAAATATCGTTTGGACGACGCGAACGTCTTCGATGCCGCTTTCAGTGATCAACGAAAGAGGCGAGAATATATTAGGAACAACTAGTGATAGCGGAAAAAGCGACGAAGGTAGCGCCAACAAAAACAACGACAGTAACGAGGTAACCGTAGGAGCACACGCGGGTGGTTACTTTGCGTTACCAAAAGGTGGCGAAGTAGGTGATCCCGTCGTCGATGGGAGTAGCGGCGCTCTAGTCGTGCCGAAATACGGGGAATCGAGCGCTTTGACGAGCTTCGTCGTCGGCGACAATCCAACCGAAGACGATTGGGCGTGCATGCCGATGGAGCTGAAGAGCATCGTCGAAATGCAAGCGGAAAAAGGCAAGATCGAACAAAGCTTATTACCCGGCGGAAAGGTGAAGGACGAGGAGAATGACACCTCATTCGGTTCAAAGGTTACTTTTGGGCAGTTTTCTTTCATCGCGATGACGGGTACGCTTGTCGTCACGGCGAGTGGAACTGTTTTGTTGAAACTTCTCCTTCAAAGACAGAAAGTAGCGAAGAGCAGCGAATCAGCCGATGACGCTAATACGAATGGCGGCGAACAACAAGAACAACAACAAACTGCGCTCACTCCTTCGCAAAAAAAGAAGATGAAGCGAAAGATGAAAGAACAACGCGAAAAAGAGATGCTCGAATACGCGCAAAACGCAAACGAAACGAGGAGCATAATCGGTTTCCCAGAAGATGGAGAGTCGTCTAGAAGTGCCATGAAAGTTGGACGCTTAATCGTGAAACCGACGGTTCTCGGTTACGGTTCCTGCGGGACGGTGGTGTTTGACGGTGAACTCGACGGTCGATCGGTCGCGGTGAAGCGTTTGTTGGCGCAGTTCCACGAACTCGCTCGGAAAGAGCTCGCCGCGTTGATCGCGAGCGATGAGCACCCGAACATTTTGCGATGTTTTGCCATGGAAGAAGATAAAGATTTCGTGTACGTTGCGTTGGAGCGGTGCGAAACGACGTTACAAGCGCGCGCGACGGAAACGACAAAAACGAGCGACTCCGCACCTCTCTTGGACACGTCTGGCTTTCCAACCAGCGATGGCGTTCGAATTCTTCGCGACGTCGCTGCTGGCTTAAAACAACTGCACTCGCAAGGTATCGTCCATCGCGATTTAAAACCTTCGAATATTCTCATCACCGAGAAAGGACGCGGTAAACTTGCCGATATGGGCGTCGCGAAAAAAGTGAACTTGATCGACGGCACGAGTTTTGAAACGCGCGCGATACTGAACAATAACAACGGTGGAAGTGCCGGTGGTGGTGGCGGTGACGGTACCGCCGGCTGGCAAGCGCCCGAACGTCTTACCAACGGCCGTCAATCGCGTGCCGTGGATATTTTTGCGCTCGGTTGCGTCGTCCATTTCGTTCTTACGAAAGGTAAACACCCGTTTGGGGAAAAGTTCGAGCGGGATTCGCGCGTGTTGCGAGGCGATTACAACGTATCCGCGTTGAACCATCTGCCAGAAGCGAAGGATTTGGTGAGAAAATGTTTAGAAGCAAACCCGGAAGACCGGCCATCCGCGAGAGAGGTTCTCAGACACCCCGCGTGGTGGTCGCGAGAAAAGCGCACGCAGTTCCTATGCGACGTTAGCGACCGCATGGAACTCGAAGACCGCGAACCAGGAGAGCGCATCCTTCTCAAAACTTTGGAGAGAGCTTCTAAATTCGCCATCTCCAACACCGATTGGCGCACGAAAATCGATCCGGCTATGCTCGAAAATCTCGAAAAGTACCGCAAATACGACGGTCGTTCCTTGCGCGACTTACTTCGAGTCATCCGCAACAAATCCGCACACTTCCGCGAACTGCCTCCGCGCATCCAGCGCATCCTCGGCGAACCCCCAGACGCGTTCTACGCCTACTTCGCATCTCGATTTCCCAACCTCCTCTTAGCCGTCCACGAGTTTGCGCGAAAATCCACCCCCATCGTCAACGACCAAATCTTCCTCAAATATTTCGGCGACGAAGAACAACTCCAAGAAGGTAACGAATCCTGGAAAGACTTGAAAAAGCTCGCCAACGACCAAAAGATGAAGAAGGAATCGAAATCGTCATCAAACACCACCAACAACACCAACAATACCGAAAACAACAACGAGAACGACAACGACGATTGGGACCTCCCGCCGCAAAACTTCCCGGTGCGTCCAAACGCCATCGACTGCGAGTTTTACGTAAAAACCGGCAAGTGCAAATACGGCGAGACGTGTAAGTTTAATCACCCGCCCGGGTTGCACTACCGACGCGTGTAATAATAGCACATTTATTTAGCTCTTTATATTGCGTTAGTATTCTATTCGTTCCTCAAAAACTCACGAAAGCACAAAGCGCAGACAAAAAATTTCCTCTGTTTTTTCCTCTCTTAATGACTCGATCCTGATCATCGGATTTTGAAATCATCACACGCCACAATATACGCACACTCTTCCTTTCTCTCGAAAACGATCTCTCGTGGAGACGAAGACATTTAAGAAAATGATCGCGCAGCAACACCGAGTCTCGTCGTACGTTTTGTCCTCTTCTTCTTCTTCCTCGTCGAGGAGGAAGAATAACGGACGATCATTTTCATCATCGTCGGTTTTTTTAAAAAGACGAACAACACCACCAACGAGAAAAGTAACAACCAGAGCGGAAGCGGAGGGAGAATCATCCTCCAAACGAAAAACGACCGGCGCGACGAGAACGGTCGTCGTGACTTCCGGAAAAGGCGGCGTCGGGAAGACGACGAGTTCCGCGAATCTCGGCATGTCCATGGCGCGTCTCGGGTATTCCGTCGCCCTTGTGGATGCTGATATTGGTTTAAGAAATTTGGATTTATTGCTCGGATTGGAAAACCGAGTGGTGTATACCGCGATGGAAGTGTTGGAAGGCGAGTGTCGATTAGAGCAAGCGTTGATTCGAGATAAGAGGTGGAGAAATTTAGCTTTACTGCCGATTTCTAAGAACAGGCAAAGATATAACGTGACCAGAGATAACATGAATACGGTTTTGGATTTGTTGAAGAAGTCGGATTTTGATTTTATTTTCATCGATTGCCCGGCGGGGATCGATTTGGGTTTTATCAATGCCATTTCGAACGCGGAGGAGGCAATCGTGGTGACCACGCCGGAGATTACCGCCATTAGGGACGCGGATAGAGTGGCTGGGTTGTTGGAGGCGAATGGGATTTTGGACGTGAGGTTGTTGGTGAATCGCGTGAGAGCGGACATGATTAAAAATAACGACATGATGAGCGTGAAGGACGTGCAAGAGATGTTGGGGGTGCCTTTATTAGGCGCGATTCCGGAGGATACGGAGGTGATCGTGAGTACGAATCGTGGGGAGCCGCTGGTGTTGAAGAAGAAGTTGACTTTGGCAGGGATCGCGTACGAAAACGCCGCGAGGAGGATCGTCGGGAAGCAAGATTTTCTCATCGATTTGGAGCAACCGAGGAAAGGGGTGTTTCAAAACATCAAGGAGTTTTTCACCGGAGAAGATTACGAGTAAATACAAAACGCTGTTACTATTATGATATCACTACTACTACTGCTACCACTAAACTACTTATATATATGACATACTACACTGTGTTTGCGCCCGCGTTGAAAGCGCAGACGCACGAGTAGAGCGGACCGTTTAACAACTGGGCGACTTCTTCGTGCTTGACCATGCCTAAATTAATGCGATCTATACTGAATTCGGCTCTTAAATTCGTTTCGATACCGCGACCCATACCTATGAGAACGACCAAGTCGCAATCGAGGCACTCATTCGCGCATGGTTCGCTGATTTCTCGCAAGTCTATCACCGGCAAATCGGAACCGGAGCCGATGCAGGCGAGCTGCCCTGATTCGATCGCTTTTTTAAACACGTTATCTTTGTCATTCATACGAAGTAAAGTCGGAAACACGAGTTCTTCGAGTTCTTTAATCGTAATGTCGTTAATCGACGGCACGTCGTTCGCGCATAAGACAACTTTCGTGCCTCTCTTCAACATCTCTCTCGCGAGCGGCAAGACGCCTAAAATAACATCCGCGCCGGCGTTGTCGACGAAAATGCAACACTTCTCGTGCACTCGTGTTAAATCATTCCATCTTTCCTTTAACGCGTCGAAATTATTCACCACGAACACGTCCGTTTTCGTATCTCGCGTCTCGAAGAACGATTTCGAGATGTCGTCTTCTCCTCCTTTATCTCCGTCGGTAAACAAAGCCTGACTCGCCGCGGCGCCTAAATCGAAAATATTTCCCGCAAACACGCCTTTCACCAACTCTAATATCCCCGCGTTTTCCTCCTCCAAGCGCTCTAAAACTCTCGGCAACGCCTCCAACGCTTTCATATTCTCCTCTCGCTTCACCGTTCTAAAACAGTCGTAAAATCCAAGCCGTCGTAAACACTCGTCTCTGAAACGACACATGTGAATCACGTTCATCTTCTCGTCTTCGTTCTCGTTCAAATCGTTCAAATACTTCTCAAATCGTTCTCGAAAGACTTCCGATTTCACGTCTGCATCCTCCACTGTTTCGTCCATCTTTGCTCGTTTCGTAAACTCTGGCAACGCCATCCGAAACACGCGTATCCAATCTTGCTTTTTTATCTTTTGCGGATGCAGTTCTCCTGGATTATAAAGAAAGGTCGTCGGTTCGTACGTGCGGATATCTCTCAAGTGCGGGAATGGAACCTTCGTTTTTTTTTTCATCTCGTTTACGTCCGAATCATCTTTCGTCGTCGTTGTTGGCACAGTAGCAGTCATCCTCCCTTTACGCGGACAGGTGGAGTTTGTCG
>Ga0181595_10004832_pt1 | contig 12187 bp, 19 predicted proteins | sample 041ome_7_FD_145604 | JGI IMG/M metagenome (GOLD analysis project Ga0181595, IMG submission 145604) | Coastal salt marsh microbial communities from the Groves Creek Marsh, Skidaway Island, Georgia - 041401AS metaG (spades assembly) | ecosystem: Environmental > Aquatic > Marine > Intertidal zone...
ATTACCTTCAACATCATATAGATACCACATCCCGTCTGGTTTACCATCTACATATGTGCCTTTCTGTCGTAGAACACCTTCCTCTCCAAACTCTTCGTATTTTAGGATAGGTCGGTCGAATGAATCAAATCCTTCCAGGTGGTAGACTTTGTTTTCTACCTTTAATGTTGGATTTTCAAATGTTAATTCATTCTGTGCAAAAGAACTAAAGTTAAACGCCAACACTAAGCCGAATAATAGTAATAACTTTTTCATATCTTAATGTTTTTGATTTACGGCAAGCTTATGCTTACCATATATTTATACATTAAGATAATAATTTGTTTACATTAAGGTAACATTAAAAGATCACTATAATATTGTAATAACATATTATGTCTTCTGGTAGACTGCAACTCTACGAACCAACATTGAGTTCTCTTTTGGCTCAATTCCAGTATCGTGAACGCCATTATTAATGATAATAAATTGCTCGTGGTTCTCTCCATTATACCATTTTAAGACTTCCGGATCAGTACATTCAAATACCATGTTACCATCATAATATATTCTGATAAAGTCCTTCTCCCACCAACAGGCATAATGTACAAATCTGCTTGTAGCATTCCAGACTGGCACATCGTAAGCTCCATACATTGCCTTCGTGCCCTCTTCAACTACACCATAATGCAAATTAGGCTGAATCTTAACAAAAGGTCTATTTCTAAACAAGAATCGGTCTCTATAGTCTGAGCCATTTTTACTGTAAGCTTCAAATATGTCGATTTCAGGCGGCCAAGTGTGTTTACCAGTTAACCAGAATGCTGGCCAAAGTGAAACTGCTTTCGGTAACATAATCTCAGCCTCAAACCAACCGTATTGCCAGCTCTCTTTAGTAGCTACTAGTCCAACTGCATAAGGGATAGTAAATTGATCTGGCATCTCATCGTTCTGCCTCCAATCTGGCAGATCTGCTTTAACAACATCTAAGGCCCTGTGTCTCATTTCTAGAACCAGCTTGTTATCTCGAGAAACATAAGCTTCTTTACCTTCGGTATCGTAGTGCTGGTGTAAATATTTTGGGTGAAAGTTACCCCAAGGTTGGGCTAACCTCCATTTATTCTTGTCTATCTTATCAGAAAAGTCATCGTAGAATACTTTCTCATAGCCAGCCGGTCTAATCATACCACGAGCGCCTTCTGGTTTAGTTAGATATGTCTTAAATGCATTCCAACGTAAGACGTAATTATTAATTGTTTCTCTAATTGAATGTTTAAATAGCTTCATAAAATTCTTTCATCTCCTTTATTTGATCCTTGATGTGTCCGTAATTTATATCCCAGTCCAAACATCTATTTACAGTCGATCCCGTCAGTACTTTGTTTACATTAATATGTCGATCAAATACACTATTAATTGATACTAACATGTCGTATTTGGTAGTAGCTGATGTACCGATGATTGTTAAGTCCATTTGCTTTGACCAATTTTCAATCATAATTTTAGAATGTTTTGCCCATTGATATGTTGTTGAACCGTTCCAAAGATGATCCGCATATCCATTAACAGTCGATCCATCCTCGTTTGAAAGAAACCATTCCATCAAGCTTGCATTTCCACACACTTCGTAACCAATGATTGATGTCTTAATAATCTTAGTTCTTAAGCCATTTTCCATTAGCCAGGTAGCTGCCTTTGCTTTTGAGATTCCATAGTCATCGTCAGCCAATTCGCCATCGGTTCCTGGGTGGATAATACGGCCGTTGAAGTTTTGGTCTAACCAAATTGGGAGTTCCCAGTTGATGTCAAAATTCTTAGTTCTCTGTGGAATTGCAGCAATACAGTTAATTAGGTAATCAGCATCTGATTCTTGAATTGTTGTCTTAAACTCTTCAGTACCCCATCGATGTGAAATTGTCTTAATTGTATAGAATTGTTCAAGGTACATCTTTACCATGTGACCTAGCATTCCAGTATGTCCAAGTATTAGGACTGTTAATTTACGATCTAAAGTAGTCATATTGTTCTAACATTTTTTCTAGTTCTTCTTTACTTACGACAACCTTATCGCTTGTAAATTCAAAGTCGATTGGTTCTTCTGCCAGTTTCTCAGAGTGCATAAAGAATGTATTGTTCTCCTTATCAAAATAGGTTCTTGGCGCCTCTTCAATTGAAATCATCATTTCATGGAATTTCTCAGAGATTCTGGGTACTCCCATCTTCCATTTAAGACCAAATTTATCAGCAAAGATCTCAAATAGGTCCTTAATTAGGAAAGCTTTTAGATTCGGTACAACATTATATCCGTCAACCTCTAAACCAAGCTCAATCATATCCATTGCTTCTTCTATATCGATCATAAACCTGGTCATTTTATCGGAGTAAAGGGTTAACTCATAATCCCTGTTAATTGCATCCCACATTAACGGGATTACACTACCAGTTGAATTCAATACGTTACCATAGATTGCTGATGATAAACGCGTTTCGGTTTGGTGTGAGTTAACAATAAAGCTCTCTCCAGCTACAAATTTCATTGCACCATATAGTGTAGTTGCCGCCCTTGATTTATCGGATGAGATAAAACAAGCTGCTTCCATGCCAACCTCTTCCGCTACTCTGCGAGAATTAAGTGCTCCATCAACGATTACTCGAACCGATTCTTCAACATTTTGGTCAACTGCTCCAATTTGTTTTAATGATGCCGCAAAGATACCAATATCATGACCTTTTGCCGCTCTTAGTAGAAGGTCATAGTTACGAATGTCTCCAACTATACATTTAATATTAGGGAATCTCTTTTTTAAGTAATAGTGTTTTGCCTCATCTCTAGAATAAATTGTAATTTCATTATCATCATAATATCTAGCAACAAGATTAGAGCCTAAATAACCAGCTCCGCCTGTAATAAAGATCTTTTTATTCTTCATATGTATTATTTGTTTAAATATTCAAAGCTTATCAAATTGTCGGCATTTTTTAATTCTTTATCAAAGACTAAATGGTCAACATCAACATCATTTATCTTGGTAAGCTTTATGTGTTTAGTATTGTCGAAATTAACTTCGACAACTTCTAAAGGTTCTTTACCGGTAATCATATATTCATAAGACACTCCGTCCACATTTAACACAATCTTAAATTCAATAGGATTAATATCCCAAACTAGGATATTATTGTTAACAAACATAATTTTTTTAAAGTATCGAACTATAAATTCATTATCTACTAAAGACATCTCATCGATTGTTGACGTATCGAATAGACTTGGTAAAAATTTACTCGAAAGATCTCTGTGATAAAAGTTAATGTCTGTTTGTTTTTCCTCTAACAATGTCCTTAAAACATCTTCTACTGTGTAATCTGTATTGTTAACCATACTTTCGTACGTTGCCAGTGATACGTCCTTTAACACATCTTGCATAAAGCTTTTATTAAACTTCATACCTACAAAACTTACACCAGTCAATTTTGGTGAAAAACTAAAGAAAACATTAGATTTATCTTTACAAAAATAGAGAAACTCATCAAATCCAGAATCAAAGGTATTAATATCGTAATTTACAATAATAACGTCTTCTATTCTATTTAGAGACTGTAAATAACTTGTTATCATCTTTATTTGGTGTAAAGCTGCATATCCATAATCTTCAATTCTCTCTGTTAGTTTTATACGATCAAATAAAGTTGACCATACCATCGTGTTTCTTAATGTAGAATGCTCGTTAGCTCTATCAAATATGTAATGATTTGCTAATAGTTGGATTTCTATGCTTAAAGGATAATGCGCATGTATACCTATCTCATATTCAGGGTAATTAGCTCTTATATTTAAAATATTACGTTCTAGAATATCTAATTTTTCTTGAGTGTTACAGTATGTTGTAATGAAAATGATGGGCTTCATATTACTATTTATTTTGGTTTGTTATTGTTATCAAGATCAATGTTTACTTCATCTAACTTGTCTGAAATAATGCGCAATGCATTTGCGTTCCAGCTACCCTTTAGACTAGGGTTAGGCCAATAGTAAAAGTAGCCGTCAACGTCTCTGATAAACTCACCAATTGATTTGTTGTTGACCACAATCTCTTTTACATGTGGTTCTATTTCTATCAGCTCTACTTGCATCCTACTATGGTGTTAATCTCATCAAGAATGTCTACACTATCCTTTCGAGGTGAATAAATTCTTGCCCAAAGTGAACTCATTTCATCTTTAGGATCTGGTTGGCTAAGTGCCCATCTTCTAGCAAGTTCAAAGTCTTGAACAGTCCAAGATAACCTTCTGTTAGGCTCCTTTACAAATAAGGCTCTTACTCTTCTAATAACATAATATATTACTCTCATAATCTTAATTGCTTAATGGTGCTTTAATTCTATCATGTGACTCATAATTTATTAAATGAAAATCATCTTTAGTCAGACTATTTACGATTGAGTCTAAATCTTGTCTCCAATAGTCTACATCTTTGCTAATAACAATACTCGGCAAATCAAAAGGCTCTCTTGGGATCTGCTTACGTGCAGCATCCATATGATTAGAGTAGAGATGTGTATCTCCGAATCGACCAATCAGTTGGTCTGGAATCATATTAGTCATTTTACCAAAGATAGTTAACAAGAGTCCGTAACTTGCAATGTTGAAAGGTACTCCTAAGAAATAATCAGCTGAACGTTGGTTCCACATCAGTGAGATTTTACGTTTTGGAAAGTTGAACTCATCTAATTCTTTAGTGTAGATCTTATCAGCAAATGTAATATCTTTGCCTAAACCTTCATACCATCTTAGTCTTCTCTCGTCCTCTGACATTTCTGTGGTGTAGACTTGGAATCCGTAGTGGCAAGGTGGCAGAACCATCTGGTCAAGTTCACCTACATTCCAAGCATTAACCATTAATCGTCTGCTGTCTGGATTTGTCCTAAGGTCTTTGATGAGGTTTTCGATTTGGTCTGTCAATTCAGATTGAAGATAAAAACCTTCTGTTCCATCTGTGTTTCCTTCTACCCAAGTATCTCCTTTCCAAGATCTCCACTGCTTACCGTAGATTGGACCTAATTCACCCCATTTTTTAGCAAATTTATTATTGGTTTTGATTTCATTAATAAACCATTCTTGATTAGGCACATCTTCATAACCGGTAAAATGTGAAGTGTAATTCTTATAAGCATCACCATTCCAAATATTACACCCATTATCAACTAAATACTTAATGTTAGTATCTCCTTTTAAGAACCATAACAACTCAGTCACCATAGTCTTCCATGCCATTTTCTTGGTGGTTAGTAAAGGGAAGCCAGTTCTCATGTCATGTCTGATCTCTGTAGCGAAAAGAGATCGAGTACCTGTGCCGGTTCGATCTTCTTTCTTTGTGCCTTTTCTGATAATTTCAGCCATTAAGGCTTGGTAGTCTCTGTCTAGTTGGTTCTCCATTATTTTACCTTGTCAGCGAATTTATAGTTTCTAGTGTATAAGTTTAAGTCTTCTTCTCTACTTTTGGTAATGATAATGCTATTGTACGCAAAGGTTATAGTCTCAATACCTAAAGTGTTTTTAACTCCATTTATTTCTTGGTTAATTCCGTTGACCAGACCTTTAAAATGTTCAACGACGTTGAGTGCTCCTACTTCAAAACCGTAGATCTCAACATCGTCGCGCCACCAAGTACATTCAATATCTTCTATAATATAGACTCCACCTGGTTTTAGATTCTCTTGAAAGAGCTTGTGGAATGTCTTAATCTGGTGTTCAGCAACATGACTACCGTCGTCAATAATAAACTCACAATCTTTAGGGCTAAGCTGACTAATCTTCTCAATACCCTCCGGTATACTTTGATCTGCCTGGATAATTGTTAGCTTCTCGTTCGTAGACTCTTTGGGTAGAATATCAACACCCCACATTTTAGCTTTTGGAAAGTATTCATCCCAGAGTTTGAAAGAGCCCATCTCATCTATGCCAATCTCAAGCATGTTGAACTCTTTGTCTCTTAGTCTTTCTAGAAAGAGTGGATAGAATCTGTCATATCTGTGTCGCCATACCTTATCGGTCAAGCCCTCACCGATCTCTCTAAAACTTCTTATAGCCATTAAGGCTTGGTAGTCTCTATCTAGTTGATTTTCCATTAAAAAAAGCTTTCGTCTATTTCATACTCGTATTCTTCACCTTCAACTCCCATATCAGCTGGTGAGTTCATTGCACATAGGTTAAATGCAACCGCTTCTGGGCTTTCATCTTCATCTTCGGCCCAGAACTCTTCCCATTGATCTTCATCTTTGTTCCAAACGTAGAACTCTGAAGACTTGTCACTTTCAAAGTATCTGTATTCTACTCGAGTGCCGTCAACTTCAATTACTCCTACGTGAGTTGTTGACCATGAGACTTCGCTAGCCTCTTCTAAAACTTTTACTTTATGTTTCTTCATTTTTGTTTGAAGTGTTAATTGCCGGAGCTAAGATTAATGCCCAAAGAGGCGTAAGTGTGCCAGTCATCCAGACTGCGAATCCAATTAGGCCAAAGAAGCCTAGATAGATTAATGCTGCTGATAAGTTTCCCATTTTATTTTGATATGTTACGTTTTCTAAACCAAGTTTTAGCCCACAGTGTTGCGGCGCTCACAATTACAATTCCACTCACGAAGAATACACCTTCGAAGTCTTCTGCTGAAATCTCATAGGTTAGTAGAGTCCAGCCTAAGATGTAGCCAAACCACAAAGCAGCCCATACACCATCAGGTATACGTTTTGCTCTCTTCTCTAATTTCACCACTTTCTCGTCGTGAACCACTCTTGACAGAGCGTCTTGTAGGTCTTTACCATAAGCCGGGATCATTTCTGTAGTCCCGTCTGGATTTTGAATCTCAACCTCATATTTCAGCCAACCATCAAAGGTCTGGCTCTCTTTACGAAGTGATGCGTTGATAGCTCTTCTTTTCATTTATATTTGTCAATTAAATCTGCTGATTGAACCGGCACCTCCGGTAGATCGACTCGTGCATTTCCAGCACAAGGCTTTAGTTGTGCTCTCGTCTACATTGTGGACTATCTCGTCGCAGCCACCCGGCGGCGCATATTGGCCCCACTTACTCTCGTCTGGATTTGAATTCATGCAGAGCAGGCTTTTCGCTTCTCTGTTCTTGCTGCCCCTTGTTTTAGATTTGCTCATCTTTACTTAGTTTAAGTTTATATTTAGAAAACGCGTCTTGTTTCAACATTGTCTCTAAGTCTTAAAGGTCTAGGGGGAAATTAAAATTATTTGGAAATTTTACAACCAAGTCTCTTCTATATTCTATCTATCCCTCTTAATTCTGCGCGCCATAAACGGAAATTTTTATACCAATACCAATAAGGCAACAGGATCTCATGGCCCTTAACTGGATCCCAAAGACCTCTAAGTTCTTAATGGAGTACCAACGCGGGCCGACTTGGATCCGTCTCGGCACTCTTAGTGCATAGTGGGCTTTTTTAATAAAGACTCTAAGTTAAGAGAGGAGTTCGAGAGACTGAGTGTATACTATACTCTAAGCACTCTAAGCACTCTAAGTTTTCTAAATACTCTGAGTACCTGAAGAGTACCAGAACGCCCGCGCCGCGTTTCGCGCCCTTGGACTTCTGGGTTCCACGGTGGGACTCTGACCCCAGAGGGCTCTAAGGCCACTGCAAGGCAGATTGTGTAGATTACTCTGATTTCTCTGAGAATACTGAGGACTCTGAGTTCTCTTGAGTACTTTGAGGACCCGTGCGCGCTCGGCTACTGCGAGGCAGAACCTTTGGTTACTGCGAGTTGCAGGTTGGGCAACTCGAGTCGGCCCGTCTGGCTCAGTCTGGAATACTCTTTGTTGATTTCTCTGCTCGGGCCCTGAGGGCCTCTCCCCCGGGGCCCCAATTTTTTGGCTCCTGGTGACATTGTAAATTCTGAGTAAATCTCTCTGGGAATACTTTTAGCCTTCGCGGGGCCTAAAAGGCCTTTCCGGGGCCCCTCATAATGCGCGCGCTTTGGTGACTCTTTTTTTGAGGCATGCCTATTATTACCTACTGTTCTTTCCTGTGGGTAATCCGGCGAACTCGCATCCCCTAAACTTTGAGAGTCCCCAGATCCACAGGCTAACCCTTCTCCTCCTCTCTCGCTGCTCAAGGTCCTATGCAAGCCCTGGCGCTTTGTTTCACTCTCTCTTCTAATTCGGCTTACTGGTATTCTCGTTCCCAGTAGCCCAGAGTGTCGAATTCCGAATTGGCGTTGTCTAGATACCTGTAGCCCTTGTATGCATTCGCCTGCATTAGGCTCCATTCTAGCATGCTGGCTATACCGGCCTTGAAGTCTTTAGTGATTCTCTCGTTGACCGGTGCTGCTAGTAGCTGATTGGCTCTGGCCTTTAACTGGGTTACTGTGACTGTCTTCTTCTCTTTTGCCATATAAGCGTTTATTTAGTGTTAGATAGTAGTTATATTGGCCATGGGCCCGCCGGTTGCTTAGGCGGCCTCCAGTTGGCTCTCTGTATGATTCATTACGTAGGCTTGGCTTGCCCAGGTCTTACTGTTAACTGCCTTGTACTGATATTGGCTGTAGAGCTCGGTGTTGTACCACATGCTGTTGATTGTACCTACTGTTAGACTTGCCAGGATGGCTTTATCGATCAGCTTGATCTTCTTGCCGACGCGCGCGAATACAGTAAAGTAGTAGTCTGAGCCCTCTGGGCAGAATTCCACGGTCTGTAGAGCGCCTTTCTTATATGCGCTTAATAGGCCTTCTGGGAAGGCCATGTATCTTGGGTTATCCCAGTCGCGTGCATCTGATACTGTGAAGAAGCCAGCGCGTGTTTTAGTGATAAATCTGAATTTGCCGGCTGTATAGTCCTTTAAGTAGTCTACTGTGTGGATGCCGGTTACGTTGATGATCTCTTTCATAATGATTAACTTTTAATTACAGTACTAATATAAACAAAAAGCGTGACATATGAAAATCCTGTGGCAACTATTTTGCAATTATTTGCCTACTAGCTGACTATGATACTACCCTATCTTAAGATTGGTGTTCTGGAGCGCGCGACTGTATATGCGCATCGTGGACATGTTTACACACCTCGTTATATTATAGTTGCTTTTTAATCGGTGTTTCACAACAAATCTGCAAAAAAGTTGCCAAAAAGTTTTCTAGTGTCAATCTTTTTGTTTATATTAGTACTGTAATTAAAACTAAACGCATTATGGCAAGACAAACTAGAAACTACGAAATGGGATACCTTCCTAAAATCGCTTACCACATGGCTAGCGATAACCACGAATCTGTGGAACACTTTACTGAGCGTCAAATTGCTCGTTACGGTCACTTAACTGCCGAGAACATGGCATGGTTAACCCGAGAGGTTGCAAGTATCAAACGCATTTGGGCTGCTGAAGCTCGTGAGTTTGAAGCCCATATCGGCTAAATTGTTAATAACTTTGTGGCACTAGATTTTCTAGTGTCACACTTTTTGTTTATATTAGTACTGTAATTAAAAGATAACACACATGAAAAAGCAAATTGGCATCTACACCTTCGAATTGGCAAACGACACTGTCTACATTCGTGAAACTGCAACCAGAGAGTTGTTGAAAGCAAAAACCTTTAGAGCCCATGAAGCGGTTGACAAGTTCACTGCTATCTGTAAACACTGGGAGGCTAAGTTTAAGCAACCAGCCTTCTAATCCTGGGCAAGCTGAGGGTCTGAGAATGACCCTCGGAGCTTAGCGGCTCCACAAGGGTTCGCTCTCTCTTTTTCTGGGGGCGCAGAGGGTGGACTCCGTCGTGTTTTTTTGTTTTTTTGGTCTGCGCGCGACTCCGCGGAGGCCACTAGGACAACCGCGTGGCCAACTAGTGGCATTCTAGGCCAAGCTAGTATACTAAATTATGCGCGCATAGGCCGATTCTGCCACTCCGGGACGTCCCTGATGGTCCGCGGACCACCCCTGAGGCCCTCCGGTGGCCAAAATGTCAAAAAATGGCAAAAAAAGACAAAAAAGTTGCCAAAAAGTTTTTCTATGTCAAATATTTTGTTTATATTAGTACTGTAATTAAAAGTTAAACACATCATGAAGAACACAGTCCTTATTCACACACAGTATTTCGAAAACTATAACGTTGGCCCTGACGGGTTCAACACTTACGGCGACGGTCTTCCACACTGGAAGCCAAAAGGTGGCCACACCTTCTCAATCGAGATGGACACGGACATCCTCCTTTACTGCGACGATGCTCCGGCTATCTTCCAGAAGATGCTCGATGGCCAGGCCTCGGTTGCTGAACGGTTCGAATATATAGAACATGAAATCCAGTGGCAGGAGCCAACGGTACTTGGTACTCAAGATGACTTTATTGGTCACATACAGGCCATTGAAGCCTGAAACAATCCAATTTTTTAACGTATAATAATCAAATAAAGCAAGATATGTCAGTAACAACACTTTCCAGCACAGCGATTCAGAATCGTAAAGCAGAAACCCTTAACGCTCAAGCACTCCGTAAGACTATTGCGGTTCGTGAGCTTGAGATTGTAAACGATACTACGGTTGCATATAACGGTCACCGTCTAGAGATGACTAAAGATGCCTTTAAGCAGCTTATCAGTATGGTAGGTATGTCACAAGCCTTTGCTAAGAAGTTCGAAAATCTCTTCGATGCAGAAGTTAAAGCCAAGTTCATTAACCAGATGAAGAATGCAATGGCTAGTCAGATGAATGAGATCACTATGATTGTCTCTCATACTACTAAGAAGGTTGTTGGTTTTACTAAGCGCGCAACTGATCTAGTGTCAAACGAACGTTTTATCGGCCTAGCTGAACAGATCATCGATCAACATGGCTTCGAAGTCTCTAACTGGGGCGTCGATCCAAATAAAGGTCTTGTAACCATTAACGCATTTAACCCAAAAGCTGAATTCTCAGTAGCTGGTCTTAATGATGAGGTTTTCAACGCCGGTCTTACACTACGTAACTCTCCTGGTAAAGGAATTGAAGTTATGCCTTACGTAAATCGTATGTGGTGCACTAACGGATTGACTACACCTTTAGCAGCAGAGTCTTACCAGTTGGCTGATCTTACTCAGCCTAGCATGGAGAAGTTCTTCCAGCATATGGCGGAACTACGCAAGAATGGCTTCCAGCCTCAAGGTTTCCAGAGCTTGATTAAACGAGCTAACGAGACTAGTGCAAGTATGGAAGTTCTTCCAGCATATGGCGGAACTACGCAAGAATGGCTTCCAGCCTCAAGGTTTCCAGAGCTTGATTAAACGAGCTAACGAGACTAGTGCAAGTATGCACGAATTAAAGAGAGCACACACCATGGCTAAGCGTTATGTAGGTGATGCAGCTGATAACTGGGTTCCTCTTAACGAGAACATGTCAGCTTACCGTACTGGTGGTATTGAGATCGACAACTTCGATGTAGACCAGTTAAAGAACGCTCGTTCGAACCAGTCTATCTGGAGTTTAACGAATGGTCTAACACACATTGCTACTCACGCACCAGAGCGTCTAGCCTTTGATATGGGTGACCGCGAGTCTACTCAACTAATGGTAGATGCTGGTTCAATGCTTGGCAAGAAGTGGGATCTTGGTGCACAAGTACCTAACCCATGGAAAACTAACGAGATTGATCAGAAGGCACAAGTTGGCCTTTGGTTGAACTAACATACCTTGCTTTTAATTACAAGAGAGGGCTGGCCGTTTGGTCAGCCTTTTTTTTTGCAAAATAATTGCCAAAAAGTTTTTCTATGTCAAATATTTTGTTTATATTAGTACTGTAATTAAAAGCTAATGCACATGAAAGTTAAAACATCAATCAACATCTTAAACCTCATCGGCGCCATCACCGCCCTATTGGTTACCATTTCTATTCTTAACGGTACTGCTCAAGAAGTAGTTCACTTCGCCGGCGTGGCCAACGAAATCGGTACTGCATTTATGTCAGCAATGTTGACCATTGTTTTAGCCGCAACTAGCTTCGAACGTATTAAGTAATCAAAAGTATACATCATGACAAAAGGATTTTACACACTATCACAAGCAGGCAATAACATCATTGCCACTTCAACTAATTCCAACGAAACCATTACGATCAAGCCTGATCACGCCAAGTTCAGTAAGATAGAGTCTTATATGGCTGACGGCAAGCTCTTGTCTGTAACGGCCAAGGGTACATTCAGTGGCCGTAAGGACTACGAAGGTTTCTATAA
>Ga0181595_10004855_pt1 | contig 12144 bp, 7 predicted proteins | sample 041ome_7_FD_145604 | JGI IMG/M metagenome (GOLD analysis project Ga0181595, IMG submission 145604) | Coastal salt marsh microbial communities from the Groves Creek Marsh, Skidaway Island, Georgia - 041401AS metaG (spades assembly) | ecosystem: Environmental > Aquatic > Marine > Intertidal zone >...
AATAAAAGCTAAAACCAGCGACTGTTTCAGCCGCTGCGAGCGGGTGAATTCTTTGCTTAACACTTCATCAAAAGCACGGCGGTTAGCCAACCCGGTTAAACCGTCTTGTCTGGCCTGCAACGCCAAAGCAAGAGTTTGTTGATGCAACTGTTCCAGTAACAGCGATTTTTCTTCGTCCGCCTTTTGCAGGCTATTGGCTTTTAGCTGCAGCTCTTCCGTTTTTTCTGCGACCTGACGCTTTAAACGCTGTTCTGAATGGCGCAGGCTGGACATACGCCAGTACAGCAACAACAGTACTAAAGCTATGGATAATAAAGCACTTAGCCACTGAAAATTGCCAGTTTGCCACCAATACGGATGTTTAATCAGTTCTATATGGGCAGCCTCACTCCATTGTCCACCTGGATTGGCAGCCTGCACCTGAAACTCATAGTGCCCTGGCGCGAGATTGGTATATTCGGCAAAGTTCTGCTGGCCCCTGTCCAACCAGTTTGGATCAAAACCAATCAACTGACTGCGATAGCGGATCCGACCAGGCATCACATAACCCAGGCCAGCAAAATGTATTTCCACCCTGTCGCTATCTGGTGGCAATTCAATACTGTCGCTTATTTTTCGTCTGACACCATTGACCAGCAACTCTTCAAGAACCACAGGAGGAGTGGCATCAGCAAAAGCCGCTAAACGTGTTGGTTGTACCCGGCTGACACCAGAGGCAGTGGCAAACCATAAAGCGCCATCCTGAGCCAGAATAGCGGCAGGATTTGAGCCGCCATTGGCCTGAGCACTAAGCATGCCATCACTTTCACCATATAATTCATAGCTTACACTGAGGGCTTTGCCATCTGCCACCGCATTGGCCTCACTTTGGCTGATACGTAAAATACCTCTGTTACTACTCAGCCACAAATTGCCCGCCAGATCAGCCTGCACCTGAAAAATTTTATCAAAAGGAATACCAGCCTTGCGCCCGATCAGAGAAAGCTCTGCCGTATCTAACCTATAACGCACTAAACCACGGTCTGTAGCAAGCCACAGCAGCTTTTGTTCAGCTTGTTCAAAAAAATCAAAGGCATATTCAGTTTGGTCTAAATGTGAAAGTAACAGCGGTTCAAAGTTGCCCTTTACCAGACGAGTTACACCCGTACCAGTCCCAACCCAAAGCACATCATCGATCATGTGCAACGCCACCACAAAATCAGCGGTTAAACCATCGCGCGTGGTGTAGTTTTGAATTGACCTGTCAGTACGGAAGTAACTCAGTCCTTGTGCTGTCCCTATCCATACTGAACCGTCTTTTAAAGGTAAAATAGCCCTAACCTCGTTGGACAATAATCCAGAATCCCGATCCAGCAGCTTAGTCAGTTTGCCGTTACTGTACTGGAATACCCCGGATGAATAAGTACCAATCAGCAGATCGCCTTTTACTGTTTCTGCCAAACTAAGAACTGATTGCTCGGGCAATAGCAAATTGTCAGTCTGAAGTTTCCCATTAAGATATCGCGCCGCACCTCGTGCAGTTCCAATCCAGATAGTGCCATCTAAATGCTGTAACACTGTGCGAACAAAATTGTCAGGCAACCCTTGTTCTGAGCTTATTGTAGAAAAAGGCGCATCACGCAAACGGAACAAGCCGCCATTGGTACCAAGCCAAATACTATGTTCTTTATCTTCATAAATGCTCAATACTCTATTATTCGGCATACCATGTTTGGCTGTGAGGTGTTCAAGCCCATAATTACTTAAGCGGAAAATACCTTCTTCTGCAGTTCCCATCCATAAATCACCATGGTGATCGACCAATAATCTGGAAATGGCTGTATGCTGCAATTCAGGCTGCACTAAAACAAAGCGTTCAGCTTCTTGTTTATATAAACCGCGCTCAGTCGCCATATACAATTGATTATTGTAAAAAGCTAAAGCGAAAACAGGCAGTTTTGGACTATTTGCTGGTTGAGTGAATTGACCATTTCGTAAGTAGGCCACACCTTCGGCTGTGCCAACCCAAAGCCCATCCTGATGATCCTCTAACATGCTATAGATAGTGTTACTGGGCAAACCATGATAACGGGTCCATTGCTGGCGCGAACCATCAGATTGCAGGCAGAATAAACCGCCACCTTCAGTACCCACCCAAAGTTGCCCTTTTGCATCCCCATGTACTTCATTCACTAAGGAAGATACTGGATCGACAGGCCGCCATTGTTGATCGTGCAATAGTGCTAAACCGCCCCGGGAGCCACCTAATAATAAACGGCCTTTGGGATCCAAATGCAATGCACGGATCCCTGAATCAGGCAAACCTGTTAGTTGTTCCCGACCAAAAACTTTGAATTCGCGGCCATTGTAGCGGGCAACCCCTTCCCAGGTTGCAAACCAAAGGTAGCCATCCGGCGTCTGGCTAACACTATTGATGGTGTTATGAGGCAACCCCTGACGAGTGCTCCAGCTTTCTCGAAAGTAATCAGTAAGAGCAGCAGTTGCTGCGGATGCGGTCGGAGGAATCACTAAAGCCAGTGGCAAAAAAATGGCAGTAAAAAACACTGCGCACAGTTTCGTAAGCATTGATTTGATAAATTTGACACAGACTAACATCAGCGCCATCCCAATCAGCAGATGGTTTCATTTTTTCTAATAAATTCACCTTACTCTATTTTTGTGATCAGGAAAACTAAAAAAACAGTAAAGCTGATGATGTTATGACGGCACCACAGTAGATAACTGAGCTGTAGACTCACGAACCACCAGGGTTGGCGCCACCTTAGCAGCGACTTGTTGTGCAGCTTTATCATTTTGCTCTATCACCATAATCATTTTGGTGGTGGCAAGCTGAGCCATTTGCCTTACGGGTCGGCGAATAGTGGTTAAAGCAGGTATTACTCTGGATGCCAGCAAGTTATCGTCAAAACCAGCAACAGACAGCTGATCTGGAATAGCTATGCCCATTTGATGCGCAACTTTGAGCACACCTGCCGCCATCTGATCGTTATTGGCAAAAATCGCACTGGGCAAAGGGGTCTGACCCAGCAGACTGCGAGCGCATTCAATACCCGTCTCGTAGGTATTGTTGCCTTCGATAATTCGCTCAGCTTTTAATGTAATACCGTAGGCAGATAAACCTAATTTAAAACCCTCCATCCGTTCTGTGGACGATTTATAACGCTGTGGACCGCTAATAAAAGCAATATCCTGATGGCCCAACTGCGCAAAATACCTGGCCATTTCTGCCGCCGCAGCCCGGTCGTCAGACACCACTATATGCTGAGGTTCATCTATGTTGACTGAGGTTAAACGTACATAAGGACGGCCCGCATTTTTTAGCGCCAGCGCTAAAGTTTCCAACTCTGACACAGGTGGCAGAACTATCACCCCATCCAGTTTGGATCTGTTGATAAAATTCAGGCAATCCTGCACCAGGGTTTCACTGCGATAACGACAAGGATGCACCACCAGCTCGTAGCCCAGGGTCGAGCATATTTCCAGTACCCCACGCTGAACATCATCTAAATACAAGGCATCCGGGTTATCGTAAATTAAGCCCAACAGATAAGAGCGACTGGATGCTAAACCACGGGCCTGAGTATTGGGCGAATAATTCAGTTCAGCGATAATTTTTTCGACCCGGATTCTGGTGCTGTCACCCACACTCAGTGATCCATTGATCACCCGCGACACTGTTCTCTTGGACACTCCAGCCAGACGGGCGACATCATTAATGGTCGAACTTTTTTGTATCATCCACTTTTCCTATTATTTATCGTTGGCCAGCAAAGCCGGCCTGTAACATGCCAGGCTAATTTCAATAGCAGCTTGTTTTACAGCAGCAACCAGTTCAGGTAATCGTTGTTTGCATAAAATGCTGGTCAAGCCTGTAACGCCAACAGCTGCCACCACCGCCCCCTGAGCATTGCGGATAGGCACTGCAATACAACGCACATTGGCTTGATATTCCTGATCGTCCAGCGCATAACCACGGCCTAAAACACTTTGCAATTCTACCCGCAAGCCAGCCAGATCGGTAAGGCTTTGTGGTGTTCGGGCAGTCATTTGCTGCAATCCGGGCAAAGTAGCCAGTTGATCAAAGTAATTAAAGGCTAAAAATACCTTACCACCGGCAGAGCAGTGCAAATCAGCCAGAAAGCCAGGCCTCGCCGCCAGATGACTGGGGTTAGGACAATCACAGACTTCAGCTATCAAAGCGCCATCAGGTCTTGGCAATGCCAGATGGCTGGTAAGGCCTGTATTTATCGTCAGCTTATGTAAAACGGGCACAGCCAGCTGATGCAAATGATGGTGCTGCAACAGATCCAGCCCCATCTTGTATAAACTGCTGCCCACCCGGTACTTTTTGCCTTCTTTGTACAGCATTTGTTGCTGACAGAGAGTTTGTAAAATACGAAAAGCACTGGTTCTGGGTACCATTAATTGCTGTTCAAGCTGAGACAAGGTTAAACCAGCACCTGATGCCGCCACTAACTCCAACATGCGGCAGGCATTGGCGAGATTTGGGATCAAATAACTGGTCATAACTACTCCTAGAGCCCAAATAAGCCAGGTAAAAACTCACTGATGGCTGGCACATAAGTCACCAGCAGCAGTACTACAACCATAGAAGCGTACATAGGCAACAACGGCTTGATTAAGGATTCAAGCTTAGTCTTAGCCACAGCACAGGCCACAAAAAGCACGCTGCCAACTGGAGGAGAAATTAAACCTATAGACAGGTTCAAAATCATCATAATGCCAAAATGCAAAGGGCTCATACCCAGCTCTATCGCAACAGGCAGGAATATAGGAGTAAAAATCAACACTGCTGGTGTCATGTCCATAAAAGCGCCGACGACTAGCAAAATAATATTGATCAATAACAAAATCAGCAGCGGGTTTTCGCTTAAGGTCAATAAGCCCTGACTGACAGTTTGCGGAATATTTTCGTAGGACAAAATCCAGGACATAGCGGCTGAAGTGGCAATTAAAGCCATCACTATGGCTGTGGTTTCAGCGGATTTCAGCAGTATTACAGGTAACTCTTTGACTTTGACTTCGCGATAGACACAAACCGCCAGAATAAAGGAGTAGACAACTGCAATAGCCCCGGCTTCTGTGGCAGTAAAAGCTCCACTGATAATGCCGCCTATCACCAGAACTATCATTAGCAGGCTTGGAATAGCTGCCGCCATTTTTTTAAAGGTTAAAGACAAAGGCAGACGGGCAGCCAGAGGATAACCTTTCATTTTGGCGTAACCGGCACAGACCAGCATTAATCCCAAACCTAACAAAATCCCCGGCAAATAACCTGCAACAAACAAAGCCGCTATAGAGACACCGCCACTGGCGATAGCATAGACAATCATAATATTACTTGGTGGGATCAACATACCTGTGGTCGCAGCCGCAGCTGTGACCGCAGCACTGTAATTGACGTCATAGCCCTGCTTTTTCATTTCAGGCACCATAAAACTGCCGATGGCAGAAGTAGCGGCCACTGCAGAGCCTGAAATAGCGCCAAATAACATGCAAGACAACACATTCACCAACGCCAAACCACCGGGCAAACTCCCCACTAAAGCCATAGCTGCTTCAATTAAACGTTTGGCAATACCACCCCGCCCCATCAGCAAGCCTGATAACACAAAAAACGGAATGGCCAATAAGGCAAAACTATTCAAACCACCAGCCATACGCTGCGCCAGTGTGGTGACAGCAGGTAATAAATCCATCGACAACAACATGGTGCATAAAGTAGCTAAACCTATACAAAAGGAAATTGGCACGTTGAGTAACAATAAGGCAAAAAATACAGAAATTAAAATAAGAGCGGACCATTCCATTATTCAGACTCCTCTGCCGGGACCAATTGAATTTTTGCCGCCAGACAGCGCAGCTGACACAAACCATAAAAAGCGATCAAAACCCCGGCCAAAGGCAAGACCAGATAAATCCAGGCCATACGAATACCTAAAGCTGCCGACATTTGGTTCAGTTCAAAAGTGAGCCATACCAGTTCGCCACCGCCCCACACCATCACTACTGAGGAGAACACCACCACAGCGGCTGTCAGCACAAAAGCAATACGGTGTTGCCATAGAGCGGGCATCCGGCTGGTTACAATATCCAGACCTAAATGCTGACCAGTTCGATAGGCATAAGCGGCGCCTAACATCGCAATCCAGAGCAATAAACAACGGGATATTTCTTCGGTCATCGAACTTGGATTGGCCAGCACAAAACGGGATAACACCTGCCAGCACACCACCAACACTATGGCGGCCATCAACAGCATTAAACAACGCTTTAACAGCCAATCTACCAGCAGTACTAGTTTAGTCATTGGACACCTCCGCTGTTTCAGGCTGAATCAATGCGATTTCAGCCATCAGCTGACCGACGTCAGTGCCCTGCAGAGATTGATGCAGTGGCTTTACAGCAGCAGCAAAAGCGGCTTTATCCGGATAAATCACTTCAACGCCTGCAGCTTTTACTTTAGCAAGCGCATCGTCACTGGCTTTTTGCCATAAATCGCGCTGAAAACGTACCGAGTCTTTCATCGCTAGTTCCAGCCAACCTTGTTGCTCTGTGGTCAGGCTGTTCCAAACAGGTAAACTCATCAAAATCACGTCTGGCACTGAAGTGTGCTCATCCAGACTGTAATATTTGGATAGTTCGTAATGACGGGATAAAAAGAAGCTAGGCGGGTTATTTTCTGCACCATCCACCACGCCTTGCTGTAGAGCTGTATAAAGCTCGCCCCAATCGACAGGGGTGGCTGCGCCACCTAAGGTTTGCACCATTTGTACTGAGGTTTGGCTGTTAGGTACCCGAAACTTTAAACCTTTTAAATCGGAGGGCTGGCGTACAGCATTTTTTGTGGTGTAAAAACTACGACTGCCTGCATCGTAATAACCCAGCCCATGCAAGCGGGCGCTGTGCATCGAGTTGAGTAAATCCTGGCCTATGGAGCCATTTAACACAGCCCATAAATGTGCGCTATCTCTGAATACATAAGGTACGCTAAACACTTGCATCCTAGGCACAAAACCTTCGAGCGGACTGGCGGAAACTTTAGTTAAGGCCAGACTGCCAATTTGCAAAAGCTCTATCAGTTCACGCTCTGAACCAAGCTGACCACCACTGTATATCTGAATATGCATCTGGCCTTTGGAATAATGCTCCAGCCGTTCTGCCATGTAGACCATAGCTTTGTGAACCACATGCTCCTGATCCAGCGAATGGCCCATACGTAAGGTGATCTGATCTTGCTGGCGCTGACAGCCTGTGGTGAATAGCAGAGTCGCTAAACCACAGCACAGCAGCACGCCGCGCAGTGAAAAGAATTTCATCGTCTAACCTACCTGTTGCTTTCCCCGTTATCTCTGGAACTGAAGCTTTATTGGCGAATTACTTTCGCTGCCTCTATGCAACTCCAGATACTTAGGGTTCTTTTTTATAAATCAGCGCTCTTACTGCTGGCGCTGTCGAAGGGCTACTGTCTGTTGCAGCAATTGCGCCCTGTTTTACTCAACTGTCATTCAACGGAGCTCTCCCCAGAGCTCCGCGGCCACTATCTCAATTGATCTGGGCCAAATTTATCCATATCGTGATAATCCAGATTTTCACCTGCCATGCCCCAGATAAAGGCATAACTGCCAGTACCTACACCACTGTGAATGGACCAGGGAGGTGATACTACAGCCTGCTCATTGCCCAGCCACAAATGGCGGGTTTCCTTGGGTTCGCCCATAAAATGACACACAGCCTGACCTGGTGTCAGATCAAAATAGAAATAAGCTTCCATCCGCCTGTCATGTTGATGCGCTGGCATGGTATTCCAGACGCTGCCCTGACTGAGCACTGTTAAGCCCATTTGTAGCTGGCAAGTTTGCACCACTTCTTTAATCATTAACTGATAAATAATGCGCTCGTTACTGGTGGCTAAAGCCCCCATTTCCAGCTTTTTACAATCAGCCATCCGTACATGCTGCACCGGATAAGCATGGTGCGCAGGGGTAGAATTTAAGTAAAACTTTGCAGGCTGCTCAGCGTTTACGCTATGAAAGCTGACATTTTTGCAGCCCATACCGACATACAGCGCTTCTTTATTCGCCAGCTCGTATTGAGTGCCATCCACTTCAACGAAACCAGTGCCACCTACATTGATCACACCCAGTTCACGGCGCTGCAGAAAAAACTCAGCCTTGAGCGCATCGACTGTTTGTAATACTACCGGTGCTTTCACTGGTACGGCACTGCCAACGATTAAACGTTCATAGTGGGTGTAACACAACACCAACTGATCGGCCTGCATCAGGTTGTCGATCAGAAAGTTTTGCCGCAGCTTTTCAGTGTCATAGTGTTTGACATCCGAGGGCGCTGTGGCAAAACGGTTTTCAAAAATTACATTCATTTTATTCTCCTGAAAAAACCAAAGTAATTGACGCTGCAGCGAGGCGACAAGTGACCGAGACCCCATGAACATAGGCACACTATGTGATTGGGGCGAGAAACGCGGTCAACAAAGTTGCAGCTTCAAGTAAGAAGGTTTGGCTAGCCTTAACGGGCCAGCCAGCCTCCATCCACAGCCAACACATGGCCATTGACATAATTACTGGCGCTGCTGGCTAAAAACACAGCTGCGCCTGCTAAATCTTCAGGCTCGCCCCAACGACCAGCAGGGATACGCGCCAGAATGGCCTGATTGCGCACTTCATCCTGCTGCAAAGCAAAGGTATTGTCAGTTCGGAAGTAACCCGGCGCTATCGCATTGATATTTAAACCTGAAGCAGCCCATTCATTGGCCAGAGCTTTAGTTAAACCTGTAATGGCATGTTTACTTGCGGTATAAGCCGGCACTGTAATACCGCCGCTGTAAGACAACATCGACGCAATATTAATAATTTTGCCCTGTCCGCGTTTAAGCATTTCAGCACCCAACAACTGGCTTAATAAAAAGGCAGAGTCCAGATTCACCCGCAATACGTTTTGCCACTCTTGCATCGGATAATCCACAGCCGGCGCGCGGAAGATAGTGCCACCACAGTTCACCAAAATATGGACAGGCCCCATAGTTAACGCCTGCTGAGCTAAAGAACGCACTTGTTCTAAATCTGACAGATCCGCGGCTAACGCAAAAGCTTCACCACCTTGAGCCTTAATTTCAGCAGCAGTTTTGCTGGCTCCATCCAATTGAGAACTGCAGCAAATCACCGAAGCTCCGGCTTGTGCTAAGGCATGAGCTATAGCTTTACCTAAACCACGGCTGGCGCCAGTGACTAATGCCCTTTGCCCATTTAACGAAAATAAAGCCGACATGTTTGACTCCTATTTTTTCTGAATCACTGCGTTTTTCTCTTACTGCATCAGAACACAGTCACTGCACATTTAATGCTCAAAACAACTGTGAAGTTACGCCCAATCAGAATTAATTTCACATCTGGAACAAAACCTATTTTATCCGTCGTCCAAATGTGCCACATTATCAATATAAAACAACAAGTTAACTGTCAGCATTAAATAAAACCCCAGAACAAGACTGATTTTTTTTTGTGCAGCGTTTGACAGTAATCTAAGCTTGGTGTTAGCTTTTTGCCATCGGTGGCACAAAATTGCAAGCACTTTTTGCCACCGGTAGACAAAATCAACAGGGAGTCGCACAAAGCGCCTTCCATATTAAAAAATACAGCTGGCATGAACTGGCTGAACGCTTTGAACCAGACAGGACGAGGTAGAGATCATGGCTAAAATCAACACGCCATTTCATCCGAATAAAATTGCATTGGCGCTAGCCATTGCAGGTTGCACTTCAATTTTTACAGTCTCGGCACAGGAAAACGCCGAAACTAAAAAGCTGGACGAAAAAATTGAAGTGATTGAAGTAAAAGGCAGTTTCCGCGATTCATTGTCCAATGCCTTAAACCAAAAACGCCAGTCCGATGGTGCCATCGATGCCATTCTGGCTGAAGATATTGCCGACTTCCCGGATTTGAACCTGGCAGAATCTTTACAACGTATTCCTGGTATTGCAATTTCCCGTGCCGCAGGAGAAGGCCGTCAGATTTCAGTACGGGGTTTAGGCCCTGAATTTACCCGTGTCCGTATTAACGGCATGGAAGCAGTGTCCACCAGCGGTGGTACTGACCAAATAGGCGGCGCCAACCGTGGCCGAGGTTTTGACTTTAATACTTTTTCCTCTGACTTATTTAGCTCATTAACAGTACGCAAAACTGCCTCTGCTGATGTAGAAGAAGGTTCCTTAGGTGCAACAGTCGACCTGAAAGCAGCTCAGCCATTTGATTACGATGGCTTTACTTTTGCCGCTTCAGGCCAGATGGGCTACAACGACTTATCTGAGAAATCTGATCCTAAAACCTCATTTTTAGTCAGCAATATATTTGCCGATGGTAAGATTGGCGCTTTATTTTCAGCCTCTTATTCCGAACGCCAGCTGAAAGATCAGGGCGCCAGCACAGTGCGCTGGAATAGCGTCAACGATTTTGGATTTTATCAGGGCAATGCAACAGCCCCTGAGTTGGAAGAAATTAATGCAGCGGCCAGACCCCGACTACCACGTTACGATTCTTATACCCACGATATGGACCGCTTAGGCTTAAGTTCTTCTTTCCAGTTCAGACCAAATGAAGATACAAAAATTGATTTAGATGTGTTGTATGCAAAAACAGATGCCACCCGGAACGAAGTATTTTTACAAGGTATTTTAAATGCGGGGGCAAACCGACCAACAACTGCCACAGCGGCTTCTGGTAATACCGGCGTAATGAATGTAGTCGATTATTTTATCGACGATACCAATACCATGACCTATGGCAGTTTTGAAAATGCCACTATTCGTGCCGAAAACCGCTTTGATGAGCTCAGCACTGAGTTTTTACAATACAACCTGTCGTTAAAGCAGCATTTGACCGATGACCTAAGCATGGACGCCATGATTGGTACCGCCAAATCAGAATTTGATAACCCGGTTCAAACCACATTAGTTGCCGAAAAGCGTGGTGTAGAGTTTGCCTATGATTATCGTGGTGGCAATAGAGAAAATCCTGCTCTGACGTACGGCGCCGGAGTATTTGAGCCGACAGGCTGGACCTCGAACAGTGTACGTTTACGTCCATTAGGTGCTGAAAACACCTTTGATACCGCAGAACTGAATTTTACTTACTTATTAACCGACAACATTACGTTAAAAGCTGGCCTGCATTATAAAGACTTTAGCTTTGAAACTTACGAGGCCCGCCGTAAATCTGAAAACGGCGCAGGTATTGTCTATACCCCTGACTTGTTCAAACAACATGATTCAGGTTTAGGCAGCCAGCCGGTCTGGTTAGTGCCTGATTTTGCAGCTATCGACGCACAATACGATATTTACAGTAATACAGGCGAGTTTGCCGTCAGTACAGATAATCGCCGTCCTGATAACTACTCAGCCGAAGAAGAAACCTTGGGCGCCTACCTGCAACTGGGTTTTGATACTGATATTGCTGATATGCCACTGCGCGGTAATATTGGCTTACGTCAGGTAAAAACAGATCAAAGCTCGACAGCCTGGGCTACTTTTGCCAGTACCCCAACACAAATCACAGCTGAACATGACTATAACGAATTATTGCCGTCGCTAAACCTGGCCTTAGAACCATGGGAAGATGTCATCATACGTTTTGGTGCAGCAGAAGTGATGGCTCGCGCAGGTTTAGGCGCTATTCGTCCTGATGTGTCTGTGTCTGTATCTGGTGGTAGCCGTGCAGTATCAGGTGGCAATCCACAATTGGAACCCACTAAAGCCCAGACCTACGATTTAGGTTTTGAATTCTATTTCTCTGACGAATCCATGCTAGGTGTGGCGTTTTTCTTCAAAGATATCGACAGCCATGTACAAACCTTACGGGAAACCAAAGCCTTTACAGAAACCGGCTTACCTATTCAGGCTGCTATTGATGCCTGTACCGCTGGCCCGGGCTACAACGCTGACTGTAACGAAAACGTAGACTGGCAAGTCACTACACCACTCAATGGTCCTGGCGGCGATTTAAAAGGCATGGAGGTCAGCTACCAGCTACCTTTCACCTTCTTGCCTGACTTCTGGAACAGATTTGGTTTTATAGCCAACTACACCTACGTTGATGCTCAGATGGATTA
>Ga0181595_10004875_pt1 | contig 12115 bp, 12 predicted proteins | sample 041ome_7_FD_145604 | JGI IMG/M metagenome (GOLD analysis project Ga0181595, IMG submission 145604) | Coastal salt marsh microbial communities from the Groves Creek Marsh, Skidaway Island, Georgia - 041401AS metaG (spades assembly) | ecosystem: Environmental > Aquatic > Marine > Intertidal zone...
CTTATATCTGTGAAACCCACAGCGAACAACTGGCGCAACTGATCCAAGACTTTTGCAGCCAGTTGAACCCAACGACTTATTAAGGCAGATGGCATGGATTTACAACGCAACTCAATAGGTTTAGGCCAAAGACCAGCGCTGATTTTAGTGGATATGATCAACGGCTTTACCGACCCCAGCTGCCCTTTGGGCGCAGAATCTGAATCAGTGGTAGCACATAACAAGCTGCTGCTGGATGCCTTTCGCTTAGCAGGCTTGCCGGTGATTTTCACCACTGTGGTCTACCACGGTCCGGCGCAGGCCAGCGTGTTTCGCGCCCGTATTCAGGCGCTGAACTTACTGACCCCGGATTCGCACTGGGTAAAAGTCGATTCAAGACTGGAGCCACAGCCAGGCGAGATGCTGCTGGAAAAACGTTGGGCCAGCGCCTTTTTTGGCACTGATTTAGCTCAGCAGCTGCTGGCACTAAAAGCCGATTCCTTAGTAGTCACGGGCCTAACCACCAGCGGCTGCGTGCGCGCCACAGTAGTGGACGGTCTGCAGCATAACTACCCTGTGGTGGTGGCTGAAGAAGCGGTCGGCGACCGTAACCCGGATGCCCACAAAGCCAATCTGCACGATATGCACGCCAAGTACGCCGACGTACAAAGCTGTAGCCAGATTATTTCCACCTTACTTTCCACCTCACAACAGCGTTCCGCTTAACCACAAAGGACAGCAGTATTATGGCAACTTCCTCTGCATCGCATTCTGCAAGCGCTTCTGCCACCAAGCATAAAGGCCCTATTATTATTGCCGGAGCTGGCCCTGCAGGTTCCTTATTGGCATTGTATTTAGGCCAGCGCCATATTCCGGTGCTGCTACTTGAAAAAGAAGCCAGCTTGCCTATAGACCTGCGCGCTTCCACTTTTCACCCGCCGTCACTGGAAATGCTGGATGAAGTAGGTTTAGCAGAAGCGATGATCGCCAAAGGTCTGGTGGTAGACCGTTATCAGTACCGCGACCGCAAAACCCAGGAAGTGGCTGAATTTAATATGCAGCTGATTGCCGACGAAACCCGTTTTCCGTTTCGTTTGCAGTTAGAACAATACGAAATGACGCATCTGGCGCAGGAAAAACTAAAAGAATGCCCCAGCGTCACCACTTTGTTTTCGCACCAGTTGATGAGCTTCGAGCAAGACGACAATGGCGTGACTGCTGTGGTGAATCACCAGGGCGAGGAACTGCGTTTTGCAGGCAGCTTTATTGTTGGCTGTGAAGGCGCCTCCAGCAATGTGCGTAAATCGGCCGGCATAGGTTTTGGTGGTTTCACTTACGATGAAAAGTTTCTGGTCGCCAGCACCAACTTCCCGTTTGAGACAGTGTTCGACAATTTATCCTATGTCAATTACGTGTCGGATCCGGACGAATGGTGTGTGATCCTGCGCACCGACAAGCTGTGGCGCGTGCTCTGGCCGACCGATCCAAAAGAAACCAATTTAGATAAATACCTGACGGATGACTATATCCAGCAGCGGCTGCAACATTTGTACGCCAAAGAAGGTGACTACCATATTGGCCACCGCACTTTGTACAACGTGCATCAACGTGTAGCCGAAACCTACTTTAACGGCCGCGCCATTCTGGCCGGTGATTCCTGCCATCTGAACAATCCACTGGGTGGCATGGGCATGAACGGCGGCCTGCACGACGCTTTTAATCTGGCGCAAAAACTAACCGCCATTATGCTGGAAGGCGCGCCTTACACGCCGTTATTCGAACAATACAACCGCCAGCGCAAAGACTTAGCGGTGCGTTTTGTGCAGGAACATACCATAACCAATAAAAAGCTGATGGAATCCACAGACCCGGATATTCAACGCCAGCGCCAGCAACACTTTATGCAAACCGCCGCCGACCCAATCAAAGCCAAAGCCTTTATCATGGAACGCGGCATGCTGAATTGTGTAAGGGAATCGCTGCTGGTGGAGTGATGTGTCGGGTGAAGTAGTGATTTGAAGGGGCTGGTTGGCCCCTTTTGCCTATTTGAAACCTTAATAAATCACCATTATCGGTGATTTAATCAGGTAACCTGTCATCATCCACATATATTCACCGTTATTGGTGATTATTTAAGTGCCTACAACATCAGAGATGTTGCACCAAGCTCCAACCACATTTGACAAAACGCCAACGAGTGGATGGATCGAGCTTGCCTCTTTTAATGATTATCCGCTTAGAGCGAATTGCGGACATTAACGTCGCTCCTACAGCTTGCTTTTGTTAGAGCTTTTCTAGGTGGAACAAACTGCATTTTGTTGCCAGATTTATCAGAGGCGTAATATCAGTTCCTTTCTTGTAGTAAATATGGTGAGTGAAATCGCAGTCTTCTATATAGATGACTTTTATCTCAGGGATAACCAAAACAAACCTAGAACGGCTACCATAATTATAGGGTGAGACTTTCAAGTGATTTTTAGCACCATTCAGAGAAGTAAATTTTCTGAATGATGCTTTAAGCTTATTATGTCCTTGAAATTTAACTGAATAGCAAGTGAATGTATTCGTCAACTCAACACAGAAGTGATAGAGCTTAGCATCATTATTAAAAGCTTTAATAGCTGTGACGTTATCTATTTCGTCGTAACATTCTTCTCTAGTAAGCCAGTGCTCAAACACACAGATAGATGAATGCTCGTAGCCCTTATAGTCTGGGTCTCCAACCTCGATTAAGTCTGGAAATAGAGTCGTCAACCACTTCGACTCTGATTTTGAAACATTCTGAACATTACGCATATCTGAGCTCTAAAGTTGATCTAACTATTTGCTAATGGGCCGCTGCAGCGAAGCGTAGGCAGTCCAGTGAAGGCCATGCTGTTTGTGGCCGGAACGAAATTAAGCAACTTGTTATAAGCCATTTGTGTTGACCCTGTTACCGCAATGAATACAAACGATTGAGCCTGAAAACCAATGCCAAACAACTTTAGACCAATCTCCACTTGATCCAGGATGCGGCGCTTTAAACCCTTGAACAGTTAAACACTTATTGCAGTGAGGGCAACGATTAAAAAATGCCAAAACAATATGTACAACTACGGCGCAAAAAAACGCACAGAAGATGTATATCAAATGACTCGCACTAGACTCCGGCGGAGAGAAAAACTTAACGTAACCCAGTGCTAGAAAAAAAGCGATAAGAAGCAACCATGCAATAAAAACGCTGAGTACACAAAGTTTCCCGACTAACGATTTCATCACCCATCTATCCTATGGCTTATAACGTTAAGGTAAACGGCAGTTTTTAAGTAGTTTTTTTGTGGAAACCTTTTACGAAGTAAAACCACAAAAAAGCTACTTAAAAACTGTCCAGTGGAGCGAAGCGGAACGGTGTTTGACCGCCTTGTTAGGCAGCTTTATGGAAGCCACATTTCACTTAATGTTTTCGCAGGCAACTTAACAACACCTTTATACAAATTTGGCTTAGCTTTCTCATTATAATAGTTTACGTCTTCTGAAATAACGTTTAAGGCAACTTCTATTTCGTTGTCTGAGATTACTTTAATCTCAATACTTGCTTGAACTTCACTAGCATGAAAAGTTGTATATACATGGACATTTGGACATTCGTCTTGTGGATTTGTAGTTATTTCAATTCTAGAACTTTCAAGACTGCCACTTAATGGGTAACCGTCTAGTGCAAATAGGTAACAATCAGGGAAGGAGTCTTCATTAATAGCTTTGGTTTCAATTGAAAAATAGAGCTTTGAATTAACGACAACAAAGCCACCCTTTTCTAGTTCGTATTGAATATCTCCGTCTTGATGTTCAAGTGTAAGCACGATCTCTCCTTTTTTTGCCTAACAATCCGTTTTCAAAGGCAGTCCGCCCGCAAGTCGAACATTTTTCTGCCTTCTTTCATGATTTTTAATCATACCAAACTAAATCTGATGTACCTCTATTTCAACAGGTTTTTCTGAAATCAGTAAATTTAAATCCGACAAAATTTATACAGGCAGCAAGCTAGTTGTTCTTGAATTTACTCAAGCTGGATACTTGGAATTTTATCCAGTGGTTTTTGGGCTAATAAAGGGAGTGATGAATAGGTATTTAAGACAACGCCGAATGTCCGCAACTGGCACAAAGTGAAGATACAAAGGATCTCAGCAAACGGCCGGACAACTGCGTTAGCAGACCCTGTGAGGCATGGGTGAAGGCGGGATTTCAGCAAGTCAGTCATCTGACTTGCTGCCGACTGAACGGGTTTTGCTCTGCAAAACCCCGGGGGCTTGCAAGAGCCTACATGGATGTATTCACGGCGCGTCTGCGTTGCAGTTGACCGCGCTGTTTGAGCCGAGGCTTAATGGGGCACTATTGTTTCGAGGCTACCACCGCAAATGGCCCCCCCTAGACCACCCTATTCTCCCGCTCGCCCGCTTTAAAACTCTGGATATTCCGGCCAATGATATTGATTAGATCCTGCTGGGCTTCCTGGCAGGCCCATGCGATATGGGCGGTGATTTTCAGGTTATCCAGTTTGGCGTTTAGCAGAATATGGTCGGCTGGAGGTGGTTCTTGCTCGAGAACATCAAGCACGGCGTAGCCGATATGTTTGCTTTGTAAGGCGTGAAGTAAAGCCTGATTGTCGACCAAAGCGCCGCGGGCTGTGTTGATTAGCATGGCGTTTGGTTTCATTTTGCTAAGGGCGGCGGCATTAATTAAGCCGACTGTGTCCGGCGTTTGTGGGCAGTGCAGGCTGATAATATCGGCTGTGGCCAGCAGTTCGTCGAAGCTGACGCGGCCGGGACGAATACTGGTGGCTCCGGCGTGTTCGCTGATAATGACCTTCATATCAAAAGCCTGGGCGATTTTCTCCACCCCTTTGGCGAGGGCGCCGTAGCCGACTAAACCCAGAGTTTTATCCGCCAGTTGGTACATAGGATTGCCCAGCACCACAAAGGTTGGGCTTTGTGGCCACAGGCCCTGTGCTGTGTTTTGGTTATGATGTTCGGTTTGGCTGTAGTGCGCCAGAATTTGCGCAAACACATACTGCGGCACTGTATGGCGGGCGTAACCAGCCACATTGGCCACGGCAATGCCAAGCTGCTGCGCCGCAGTTAAATCGATATTGTTGGTACCGGTGGCGGCAATACACACCAGCTTTAGCTGCGGTAATTGCTTTAACGTCTCAGCGTTTAACAGCACTTTATTGCTAATGACTACTTCACCGTCGCAGCAGCGCTCTACTACCTGATGCGGCGCTGTCATGCCATAGCAGGTCAGGCTGGAGGCCTGTTGTTCGATAGCTGAAAAGTTGATGCCGGGGCTGAAGGTGTCGCGATCCAAAAATACCGTTTTCATGCAAAGTGCTCGTCTGAAAATGAGGGTTCGAAGATGAAAAACCAGGCCCTGCAACTGAAACAAGGCCCGGCACAGTTTACGCAGTTTGTTGGCTAAACGCCGAATAAATCTCGCTGCCGCTGGCCAGCCAAATGTCTTGCTTGCTGGTGAGGTACGCCAACAGCTTTTCAAAATAAGCAATGCGGTGCGGCTGGCCCAATAACCAGGGGTGAATATTCAGCGCCAGCATGCGGCCACCATAGAGTTCGGCTTCGGCCAGCAGCATGTCGCAGGCGTCACACACCTGCTGCAGGTAAGACGCCTCGCTGTGCAGGTTATTTTGCAAAATAAACTGGTCATCCAGCTCAGTAGAGAGCGGAATATTCAGCAATGGCTTGCCCTGTGGCCCCAGCTGCTGCGGGTTAACGCGCTCTTTATTAAAGAAATAGGGCATATCGTCATTGACCCAGTCGCCACAGTACTGAATACCGTTATTCGCCAGGTAGATAGCAGTGTTTTCGCTTTGGTTTTGCGCCGGGCTGAGCCAACCAGTTACCGGCTGACCGGTAAAGCCGCGCAGTACCGACAGCGATTTTTCAATAAGCGCAGCTTCGTTATTGGCTTCGGCCTGCGCGCTGGTTCCCCAATGAATGGAGTCCATATCCCAGCCGTGGCAGAGAATTTCGTTGCCGCGCCCGGCCAGCTTATGCAGCAGCAGAGGTGCCTGCTCGGCAAGGCGGCTATTCACAGCAAAGGTTGGTTTTACGCCATAGTGGTCCACTGCCTGCAACAGGCGGAAAATACCGACTCTGTTGCCGTAGTCGCGCAGGCTGTAATGGCGCAGGTCCGGGTATGGCATGGTCATGCCGCCCGGCACTTTGTAAGGTTTGCCCTTTTGATCGAGCGGGAAAAACTGCACGCTGATATTCAGCCAGAGCGCCAGTTTTTTGCCTTGTGGCCAGACCATATTGTTGCGCTGATGCAACATAGACCAGGAGTAAAAGCTGTGGTCCATGCCATAGTGGCGCTCTGGGTACTGCATATAATCTTCTGGTAAGCTCTTGTCTGTCATCAGACTTTCCCTCCCAACACAGCATGCTGCTCAGTGATGTTCTGTACTGCGGCATCGTAATAATGCGCCAGGTAATAGTCGGCAATTTCACGGCCTGTGGTTACCCAGACATCGGGGTGACTGGTAATGTAATCCAGCGCTTCTTCAAAAGCTTTCAGGCGATGCGGGCAGCTAACCTGATAGTTGTGGGTTGGAATACACATCACAGTGCCTGACTCTGCACCTTCCTGATAAAGCCGGTCGAAGTTTTGCTTTAGCATCTGGCCATAACGGCGTGGCTCCACTTTATTCACCACATAAGCAATGGTGTCGTTCATTTCCAGCGAATAAGGAATAGAGACAAAACGTTTGCCACTGCGGGTATGAATAGGAGTGGGCTGGTCGTCGTGGAATAAATCGCAGGTGTAAATGCCACCTGTGTCTTTACCTTGCCATAGCCCGGACTCTTTACCAAAAAGTTCAGTGCCCACTTCGGCGAATAAATCTAAGGTTTGTTCGGAGTGCGACAGCGCTGGCGCCAGATAACCAGCGCAGTGCTGGCCTGTGTGCTGGTAAATGCTCAGCATAGAGTCGCGGATCATCTCGCGCTCCTGCAGCTCCGTCATGCCGTAGGTATAACGGGTGTTGTAAATGCCGTGACTGAAAAACTCCCAGTTGCGCTCTTTGCACATCTGAATAATTTCCGGGTGGTGATCACAAAGTGCGGTCGACAGCGAAATAGAACCACGCACGCCGTATTTATCCAACAGCTGCATCTGACGGATATGGCCAACGCGGTTACCGTAATCACGGATGCCATAACCCTGTATCGCCGGGTAAGGTTGTGGCCAGGCCGCACGATGCGGGTTGGCTGGTGGATTTAGCTCGTAAAACTCAATATTAGGCGCCACCCAAAACGCTACTTTGGCGCCATTGGGCCACTGAATTTTTGGCCGCCCTTCATAGGGCCAATAATCATAAAACTGCGGGTTTGCTTTCATCGCTATTGATTTCCTTCCTGCTGCTCCCACAACTTAATCAGCAATTGTATTGGTGCCGTCTAACCACCTGAATACAGTGTCGACATCCTCAACATCGGCGTATTTCAGTAGTAAGTCAGTCAGGTTGGCAAAGTGGTAACTTTCATGTTTGTCGGCCACACACTGCTCAGGCACTATGGTGCGGTAGCCTCGGGATAAAGCGTCCACAGCAGTAGCGCGGATACAGCCTGAGGTAGAACCACCTGTCAGGATCACTGTATCCACCTGATGCCAGACCAGCAGCGATTGCAGCTGGGTTTCAAAAAAAGCCGATGGCATTTTTTTCAGGTAAATCAAATCTTTGCTTTTATCTATGTCTAACCTGTCATCAAATTCAGCGCGGCGTGAGCCAAATTTAATATTCTGCAGTGAATCGTCGGTATTAGTGCGGGTGCCCCAGACGCCAGCGTCACAGGCATCGTTCATATAAGCCACATGAGTCCAGACCACAGGCCAGCCTTTAGCGCGAAACAGCTTGGCCAGCTCGTTGACATAATGCAGCTGATGCGGGTCGGTTTCGTAGGCGGTTTTGAATTCACCGACACAGGTATAGGCTTTTTGCAGATCGATATTTACCAACACAGCTTTTTTACCAAAGCCAAACTTTTTGCGGCTTGGGTTGTTTTTGACGTCTGCGTAAATTTCTCTGGCAGTTTTTGTCGACAGTTCCATGGTTATGCTCTCCAGCTGAAGGCTCTGTCTTTATTAAACGCTGCACGAACGGATAAATCAATACAAAAGAGACATTGATATAGCATTATATCTAATATAGGATAAGGCAACATGAAGTGATGGCTATGTAGCTGGGCCTGGAAAGCAGATATTTCCATGTCAAAGCCTGAAATCAGCACACAAAACCAGTAATGATGCCTGGGTACAGGCTTTAGCAAAAACGGATCACAGAGAACTCACTATGCCAGACAATAAGCACAGTAGCGAGCAACAACCCAGTAAATTTCAACAGGCTATTACCGGCGAATGGCATGGTTTGCCTTCGGTCTTTGACGCCAAGGGCAGCCACACAGGTTTTAATAAGGTCAACCGTGCCAGCGTGTTTGAAGGCGATAAAGTGACCTACTGGATGGAAACGGATTTTCAGAACTCAGGCCCTTTACGGAACCGCTTTGACACAGCAGGTGCCCGCTTTGAATTTGGCGTGATCGATTCAGACAAAGACCGCATTTATTGTGGCCCTGACTTTGTGGGTGCAGGTAAACCTTATGGTTTGCTGGTCGATTCCAACTACTACTCTCCGGGCTGGAACACAGATTTACGTACAGTGAATTTAATTCTGCCGGAACATGGCCTGCAGGTGTATTCGTCACAGCTGTTTGAAGCCGACACGCTTGTGGCAGTATTTAACGGCCTGTATGTGGTGACTCAAGACCACGCCAATAACCCGGCTGAACAACAAAAAGTGGCCGACTTTCTGGTCGCTGAACGCCAGGCCGCAATCAAGCCTTTTATTCTGCCAGTAAAAGAAGCAGGCCAGTGGACAGGCAGCTTTGAGGTGTACGACAACAAACAGCAGCGGTTGGGGGAAACTCATATTGTTATCGACTACCAGCCGCTGAATCTGCGCAGCGCCGAAGTGACAGTCACAATGACTGGTGCTATTGAACGCAGCTTTCACTACAAACGCTCGCGGGTGGATGCAGTCCATACCTTTGAAGGCCCGGACGTCTTTGGTAATGGTCGTGCTTATGGCCGCTATTTATGGAGCACGCAGCATTTCTACGGTGAGGCTTTCAAGCTGAAAAGCCGCGACACACTGATCAACGACAAATTCGACCTTTGTGGTGTCTGGCAGTTTTATCAGTCCAACGACGAGTTATACACCTGCTTTGGTGTACTGGATTGGACGCCGGGTGCGAATGTGTTAAGCGCAAAATACATTAAATAACGCCTTAGCTTTTTTGATGGAGCCTGTATGAGCCAACCACAGTTCGACCCTATGGATTTTCGCCGGGCTTTAGGCAAGTTTCCAACCGGCGTCACTATAGTGACTACAAAAAATACTCAGGGTGAAAAAATTGGTGTTACCGCCAGCAGTTTTAACTCTGTGTCGCTGGACCCGCCTCTGGTGTTGTGGAGCCTGAAAAAACAGGCCCGCTCTATCGATTCCTTTGGTGAAGGCAAACATTTCGCCGTGCATGTGTTGAGCGAACATCAGCAGGAGTTATCCAACCATTTTGCCCGGCAAGGGGCGGATAAATTTGCTGATTTAGCTTTGGATGAAGGAGTGGCCGAAGTGCCACTGCTGACAGACTACAGCGTGCGTTTTCAGTGTGTCTGTCAGCATCAGTACGATGGCGGCGACCATGTGATCCTGGTTGGCCGGGTGCTGCAGTATGAAACCAGTGACTGCAATCAGCCGTTGATCTTTCACTCTGGCAGTTACGCCAAAGTGGTGCGTGATTAAATTCAGAGTGCAACATGATGTGTGTCTATCTTGCGGGATATGCCTTTTCTTTTAATTAAATATCAGTAACTTACCAATATGGCCGAAACTTATTTATTGTTAAAACTGCTGCACATTGTGCTCTTTGTGTATTGGCTGGGTGGCGATTTAGGCACCTTTTACGCTTCGCGTTTTGTCGCCAAAGCAGACCAGAGTGCTGAACAACGCACTACGGCGCTAAAAATTATGATGGGAGTGGATCAGGGGCCGCGCATCTGCATGGCTCTGATTTTAGGGCCTGGCATTCAAATGGCTTATAACACTGGCTTAATGCCTATTCCGGCTTGGGCTATGATCGCCACCTGGCTGATCTGTCTGTATTGGCTCGGCATGGTGCTGGCTATTCATTTTGGCCATGGTAAAAGTTATCTGCCGTGGCTTAGCCGTATCGACTTTAATTTCCGCCTTCTGGTGATAGCCGCTTGTCTGTATTTTGCCATTCAGTCATTACTGGGCGACAAATCACTGATCCTAATGGATTATCTGGCCTGGAAACTTATCGTATTTGCTGCACTGGTAGGCTGTGGTTTAGGGATCCGGCTGGCACTAAAGCCTTTTGGTCAGGCTTTTATGGTCATGCTGCAACAAGGGCCAAACCCGCAGGTGGACAGCGTCATTAATGGCTGCCTGGCCAAAGCCCGCCCTTTTGTTTACCTGATCTGGCTTGGCTTGTTGCTCAATACAGCTTTAGGTATGCATTTAATTAATCCATGAACATTCAATCTAAGGGGTGTATCTAATGCAGTTGCTCAGCAGCAATTTTTCGCCTTACTCCACCAGGGTGCGAATTCAGATCCGCAAAAAGCAGCTAGCGATAGACATAGTGGCCCCAACTGATCCGGCGCTGCGCACAGCGGCGTTTGCCGAAAAATACCCTTTAGGCAAAATTCCGCTGCTGCTGCTGGATGATGGCACCAGTTTGGGCGAATCCTGGGCCATTATGGAATATCTGGAAGCCAGCTTTCCTGATATCAGTTTACGACCAGTTGATGCTCTGGGAATTGCTCACATCAATATGCTGGCCCGTTATGCCGATTTGCATCTGTCTCCGGCACTCTTTCCTCTGTTTGTTGCTTTGCTCAGCGGCAAAGCCATTGATACAACGCAAGAAATAACCCGATTACAACAAGAGTTGCAAAAAGGCGAACGGTTAATCTCCTCGTTGCCACCCTTTAGGCAGCGTTCGCTCACCATAGGTGATATTGCATTGGCGACCAATCTGTTTTTTGCCATTGAAACCCCTCGTTTTTTTAGCTGCGAGCAGATTTTGCAGCCTTACCCTCAGCTGTCCGATTGGTGGCAGTGGGTGAATGAAGATGCAGAGGTTCGTCAGGGCATAGCCGAAATGAATACTGCCTTGCAGGATTTTGTCTCAACTCAACAGCGCTAAAACCAGCCCAGCCCAAATCTATAGGGTAATACCGTAACCTGCTGTTACATAAAATGCATGTGACAGCACTTTCTTTCACTCTCAGTTTCCAGCATATTGGATGGCGAAACCGGCTTGCATCAGACGTCAGCTATCTCGTCTGCTTCATCCTGCATTTCGTCTAAAAACCACTCAAATTCTGCGTCTGAAAGCCCGCAAAAACCCTGATTTTGCACCGCTTTTAAGTTTTTTTTCAAAAAAAGTGATCTTTTTTTGAAATTTTATTCACTTATGAATCAACAACATAAATCAAAAAACCCTCTTTTTGATCTATTGGTATATCATTATATTTGTTTTAATATTGCATCAATATAACAAAGTATGTAGATTGGAACTGCATCAGGTTGTTTATTGAGCAAAGACAAATAAAAAAACAAGCCAAATGGGATATCTTCACTTCAGGAGTGGGAGCATGCACAACAAGAAAAAACTTAGTCTGGCGATAGCTGCCTTATTTGCTCAGGGAGTACATGGCACCGCCATGGCTCAGCAGGAGAGTGCAGAAGGGCAGGAAGCTACTATTGAACGAATTCAGGTAAAAACCCGGAGAATAGCGGAAACCATAGAAACCATTCCTTTAGCTATCTCTGCGGTCACATCACAACAAATTGAAGAAAAAGGCGTTCAGGACACCTCAGATGTAGCCAAGCTTATTAACGGTTTGAGTTTTGATATTGGTGCTGGCCCTAACGATACCCGTCCTACAATCCGCGGCCTGACCATTGACCGTGGTCGTCCAAATGTCGCAGTGCTGATTGATGGTATAGATGTGTCTTCTGAAACCATGACCTTGTCTGGTGGCGGTATGACAGCCAATA
>Ga0181595_10004878_pt1 | contig 12109 bp, 13 predicted proteins | sample 041ome_7_FD_145604 | JGI IMG/M metagenome (GOLD analysis project Ga0181595, IMG submission 145604) | Coastal salt marsh microbial communities from the Groves Creek Marsh, Skidaway Island, Georgia - 041401AS metaG (spades assembly) | ecosystem: Environmental > Aquatic > Marine > Intertidal zone...
AAAAGACAAAAGTCAAAGATCACAAAAGATACTAATATTATTGCTCTTGAACTATCAGTATCAAATAAAATAGGATTAAATGTAGAAATACAAAACAGTAAGAGAAATAAAGGAAAAATTTCTTTTGAGTATAAAGACTTAGATCAACTAAATAAAATTATAGATATAATTAAGTCTAATTATTAGTTTTTGAAGAAGATTGAAGTAAAATAAAATCTGTAATTAAATTTATTGAATTATTTATATTTTTTTTAATTTGTAATTCAGCTTCACTTAGTGAGTAGATTAGTTTTTTAATATTTTCAGGGTTCCATTTATTAATCTGTTGCTTGGTTATTTCTTTTTCTTTCCAAAAAATTGGTGGTTTTGCAGTTGCGATGGTTAAATCTATATTTTTGTTAGTTTCAAACGTTTTTGATAGTACCAGCAACTTTTTAGCTTTTATAATAAAAGATCTTATAATCATTATGCAATCTTCATTACTAAAATTATTTTCATTTAAAATACTTATTATTTTTTTCTTGTTTTGAGCAAGGCAATTATCAATAAGTTCAGATATACTGTGGTTTTCGCTTAAATTGATCAGCTTTGCTATATTCTCACTGCTAATTTTTTTTCCATTTTTGCTAAAATATTCTATTTTTTGAAGCTCGTTGATTAGAGTTTCTCTATCGCCATTACATTTACTAACTATAAGGTTTATATTTGAAGGTGAAATTGAAATCTTTTTATTATTTAAAAGGTTGTAGGCTAATTTAGATAATGTTTGGTTATTATCAGGATAAAAGGGAACACAAGCTAATTTTTTATCTTTTTCAAAGAAAGATCTTAATTTTGATTTTTTTTCTAAATTATCAGAATTTAAAATAACTGTTGTATCTTCTAAATTTTTTAAATGCAAAATTTCAATTACTTTTAAGATTTTGTCAGTAGTTCTTTTTATAACAATTAATTTTTCTTTCTCAAAAAGCGATTTAGATAAAATATTTTCGATAAAATTATTTTCATTATCTAAAATTTCTTTTTCTTCATATTTTTGAATATTGTTTTTATTTTTAGTTAAAATATTAAGAGCATCATTTTTCAAACCTTGATTTTTACCATAAAATAAAAGTAAACTATAAATCTTTAAGTTTAATTTTTTAATATCATATGGCTTTAAAATCATTGAATAGAACTAAGTTGTAAAATCAGCTTAGTGGCGATAGTGTTACTAAAATTTTTTTTAATTGATTTTTCGTAATTTTTTTTTTCAAAATTATCACTTAAATTTTTTACGATAATATCTTCTTCGATGGTTATTGTTTTGTCTAGATTACCACTCTTAATTTGAAATTTTGCAACGGCGAGTAATTGATAGTTAGAGATTGAACCCTCTAAATTTTTTGAATTATCAGAAGCAGAGTAATTAGTATTTATGCTTACTAAAAATGTTCTACCCTCATTTCCAGAATATTTTTTCAAATTAGATATTAAAAAGTTATTTATCTCTAGATCACCTGAACTATCTAATACTTTAATATTTATATTTTGATTATTTTTAGTTGAATACAGAGTTGAATAACCACAACCATATAATAAAACTGGTATTATGAAAATTATTAATATTTTTTTAAACATGGTCATACTATTATATTGATTAACCTGTTGCTAACAAAAATCTTTTTCTTAATTGTTTTATCAAATAAATGTTTGTTAATATTTTTATTTTGGAAAATTATTTTTAAAATGTTTTCCTCTGATAAATCTCTTTCAATTTCAAAAACTTCGCGTTTTTTGCCATTAATTTGTACAACAAATGGGATAATGTTTTCTATTATCAGTTCTTCATCATAATTAGGCCAAGTAAGACTTGTTGTTTCTTCAATGTTTTTTAAACATTCAAGGGAAAAATGTGGAATTATTGGATTAATCACAACTAATATTTTTTTATAATTTTCAATCAAGGTTTTTTTACTATATTTTTTTTCAATAGTTTTAATCAAGTAAGAATGCATTTCATGAAGATTAGCTATAATTATGTTATAGCTGAAGTTATTTAAATTATCAGTGATCTTCTTGATAAATTTATTAGTAAATTTAATTAAATCTTTATCCTCATCTTCCTTATAGTTTTCGTTGACTTGCTTTAAAATTTTTAAATTAAGATCCCATAATTTATTTATAAATTTATAAGAAGATTTAATACCTTCCTCAGACCACTGGACATCTTTTTCTGGTGGACTATCCGATAAAATAAATAATCTAACAGCATCAGCACCATAATTTTTTATTATAGCTTCTGGATCAATTGTATTTTTTTTTGATTTAGACATTGACTCTGATGGACCAACAATTATTTTTTCAGATGTATTTGCTTTTAGATATTTTTTTCCATCTATTACAGTTATTTCATCTGGACTAATCCAATTATTTTTGGAGTCCTTGTAGGTTTCATGGCAGACCATCCCTTGTGTAAATAATCCCTGAAATGGTTCATTTAAATTAAATTGATTATTTTTATGAGAAATAGCATGCATAAAAAATCTAGAGTATAATAAATGTAATATTGCATGTTCAACACCACCAATATATTGATCTACAGGCATCCAGTAATCAACTTCTTCTTTATCAAATTCATTATTATTATTATTTGGAGAACAAAATCTTAAAAAATACCAGGAAGAATCAACAAATGTATCCAGTGTGTCTGTTTCTCTAATGAATATTTTTCCATTTATCTTAATTTTATTCCATTCATCAATTTTATCCAAAGGATTACCAGTATCGTCTAATTCATCAATTTTAGGTAATTTGATTGGTAACATCTCCAGAGGAACTTTGTGGGGTTTTTCATTTTCATCATATACAATTGGTATTGGACAACCCCAATATCTCTGTCTAGAAATACCCCAGTCTTTTAATCTAAAATTAATTTTTTTTTCAGCAATTTTATTTTTCTCTAAATATTCTATTGTTTTAATAATGGACTCTTCAGGACTTTTTAATCCATTTAAAAATGATGAATTAAAAATATATCCAGGACCAGTATAAGCAGTCTCTCCCACTTCAAAATTTTGGTTTTTTAAGTCTGGTGTTACCACAGTTGTTATTTTTAAATCATATTTTTTTGCAAAATCCATGTCTCTTTGATCATGTGCTGGACAACCGAAAACAGCGCCAAGTCCGTAATCCATTAAAACAAAATTTGCAAAGTAGACAGGTACTTTATTTTCTGGTTTCAATGGATTTATAGCCATTAGATCTGTTTTAAAGCCTATTTTTTCTGCGTTTGCGATCGATTCTTCGGTTGTACCTATCGTAGAACATTTCTTTTTAAATTTTAAAAAATCTTTATCTTCTTTATAAAATTTTGAAATTGGGTGATCAACAGATAGTGCTATAAAAGACATACCAAATAATGTGTCTGGTCTAGTAGTAAAACATTTTATTTCTTTAATTTTTTCTGAATCTATTTGAAATTTAATTTCACAACCAAAAGATTTTCCAATCCAATTCTTTTGCATTGTTTTTACTTTTTCTGGCCACTCTTTAAGATTATCTAAACCCTCTAATAACTCTTGTGAAAATTTGGTAATATTAAAAAACCATTGATTTAATTTTTTTCTTTCAACTAAAGCTCCAGATCTCCAACCTTTGCCATCTATTACCTGTTCATTTGCTAAAACTGTTTGATCAATTGGATCCCAATTTACATATTCTTCTTTTCTATAAACAAGGCCTTTATCGTAAAGATCCAGAAAAATTTTTTGTTGGTGTTTATAGTATTCTGGTGAACAAGTTGAAATTTCTCTATCCCAATCAATTGAAAGACCAAGTTTTTTTAATTGTCTTTTCATATTTTGGATATTGGATTGAGTCCATGTTTCGGGGTCTAATTTATTTTGTCTTGCAGCATTTTCTGCTGGCATTCCAAATGAGTCCCAACCCATTGGATGCAGAACATTGAATCCTTGAAGACTTTTATATCTAGCCAGAACATCTCCTATAGTATAATTTCTAACATGACCCATATGGATTTTTCCAGATGGATAGGGAAACATTTCTAAGCAATAAAATTTTTTTTTATTTTTATCTAACTTGGTTTTAAATGAATTATTGGTATCCCAATAATTTTGCCAAAAACTCTCAACTTCTTTAAAATTGTATCTTTCCACAGGCTAAATTAAATTTAATAATTTTTCACTATTATACTTGGATTGCTATTTTTTTTTATCTTTAGCTTCCTCTTTGTAACGCGCTGCACGTTTTAAAATTTCTTTTTTAATTTCAGTGTTGAGTTCGTTAACTTTCTCAGAAACTTTACAGTTATTCATTGAAAAACAATTTTTATAAAAAATTTTTAAATCAATTGCATCTGTTCTAATTTCATTTGTTAAAAATCTAATAATAAATTTTACACTTTCTCCATCATTCCCATTATCTGAATACCAATCAGTAATAATAATTCCACCACTGTAATTTGCAGAAGTTAAAGGCATGAAATCAATTACGTCCAATGAAGCTCTCCAAAGTTCGTTAGAACTTGCAAACTCAAAATTCCCTCCTCTGCCACCTGTTTTCACTTTTTCCATTAATCTAAAACCTCTTCCTTCAGCCATGTTTTTAGCTACCCTTTCATCAGGATCTGGTGGAGATTTCCGGGCATCACCTCTATTTGCACAAGAATTTAGAGTTAATGGTATAATTATTAGAAAAATAGCAATTTTATAAAGAGTTTTATTGATCATTTAATTGTTTTTAGGTTGTTAAACGTAGTTTTATACAAAATAAACAAAAAATCTTTAAAAAACTTGATTAAATTGATGTTGCAAAAATACAACATATTTAACTAATATGAATAAAACTTATGAATTAATCTGAGTTATTTTTATAAAATGATAAATAAGTCCTGTTTATTATAATAACAATTAAAGGAGATTAAATGAACAATTTAAAAAAAATAGGTTTGACAGCGATAGCTGCATCTCTAGCTACAGTATCAGCACATTCTGCTGATTTTTCTGTAACTGGTTCAGCGTCAATGTCTTATTCTTCAAATGCTATTATTGGACAAGCTTCAAGAGGCGGTAATGCTTGGGCAATGTCTGATACTGTTAACTTTGCTGCAAGCGGTGAGTTAGATAACGGATGGACTGTAAGTTATACTATGGGTCTTGATGGATCTGCAACTGCTGCAGGAGCTGCATTTGAAGACAGAACACTTGCAATTGGTTTAGGTGATATGGGAACTTTAACACTTATGGGCCAAGATGGTTCATCTGTTGTAGGTTCTATGGATGATAAATTACCAACTGCTTATGAAGAATCATGGTATGCTTCTGGTGGTCCAGGAACTGGAACAACTGTAGGTACTAACGCATGGAAGTACTCTTACAGTGGTGTTGAAGGTCTTGTTGTTGAAGCTTCATACGTTCCATCATCAGGTGGAGCTAAAGATGGATCAACTGATGCAGGTATAACTTACTCTGGTATCGATGGTCTAACAATTGGTATAGCTGCAGGAACTGATCAAACAGCATCAACTCCAGCTTCAAACGCAGATGTAGATGAGCAAGCAATGTTTATAACATATGCTTATGATGCATTTACATTTGGTTACCAATCAAATGAATCAGACTCAGTTACTGCTGGTGCAGATTCAGAGTATTCTGGTTTTGCAGTAGCTTACGCAGTATCTGATGATATTAGTGTTTCAATAGCTCAAACAGAAATCGAGCGTGAAGGAACATCTGTTAACCTTGACCAAACTACAGAGCACACAGCAATTAGTGCTTCATACACTATGGGTTCTATGGCTATAAAAGCTACAAGAGCTGACGTAGAAAACGCAGGTGGTCACCAAAATAATGATGGTGAAGCGTACTACATAGAGTTAGGTTTCACATTTTAATTAATTTAAAATACGAAATTTGAAAAGGGCCCGAAAGGGCCCTTTTTTTTTATTCAAAATAAGATATTCCTGCAAAGTCAGATTGACCAAGAAGAGAGAGTTTTTTTTTATTTTCTTTTGATATTCCTCCAAGCACAACAACATTTTTCTTGGTAAGTTTTGAGAGTAATTTAAATTTATTTATTCCCAAAAAATTGTTATTTTTTTTGAATAAAGAAGATAAAAAAATTTTACTTACTTTTTGATTTTCTTTCATCTTAATTTCTTTAAGATTATGCGCAGATCCAACTAGTTTAAAGTTTTTTTTATAAGAGTAAGATAAATGTTTTAAGCTTTTATTAAATGCTGGAACATAGGCACCATCTAAACCTAGTTTAATTGCTAATTTAATATTATTTGATAAATAAAAATTGACATTTTTTTTTTTACAATATTTTTTTATTTTTAAAATTAATGTCTCGTCTATTGTTTTTGTAGAGTAATTTCTATAAATTATTGTAGTTTGTTTGTCTTGTTTACCAATATTATTTGTATCAAATTTACTTATAAAGTAATATTTTCTAATTTTGTTTATATGCATAATACTGTAAAAAATTTATTAGATATTGATAATGATATTAAAGATTATCTTAACAAATTAAATATTAATAATAATCCTAAAATTGTTGCTGTATCAAAGACTTTTAAAATTGACAAGATCCTTCCTCTTATAGAGCATGGCCATGTAGACTATGGTGAGAATAAAGTTCAGGAAGCAGTTGAAAAATGGACAGAGATCAAACAAATTAATCCACAAATAAAATTACATATGATTGGAAAATTACAAACCAATAAAGTAAAATTTGCAGTTAAAATATTTGATTATATTCATTCAGTAGATAGTGAAAAACTTGCTAAAAAAATTGCTGATGAACAAAATAAAATAAATAAAAAAATTAAAATATTTCTGCAGGTTAATATTGGTGATGAAAACCAAAAATCAGGGATCACCAAAAATGATTTAAGACAACTTATTTCTTATTGTAAAAAAATTGGTTTAAATTTAATTGGTCTAATGTGTATTCCACCTGCAGATATTGATCCAGAGAAATATTTTGAGGAGATGAGTAAATTAAATAAAACTCTGAATTTTTCAGAATTAAGTATGGGAATGTCTTCAGATTTCCTTAAAGCAGCGAAATATCATTCAACATATGTTAGAATTGGATCTAGAATTTTTGGTCAGAGATTTTAACAAATTTTAATTTTTGAATTTTTTTTTATTAATTTTAGCATAATTAAAAAGTCTTTTTCCCTCAAAGCAACACATCCTGCTGTAGGTTTATAATTTTTAGTTAAATGAATAAAAATACAACTACCTAGTCCAGTAATAGGTTTTTTAAAGTTATATTTAATTGGAATAAAAAAATCATATTTATAATCTTTTCTTTTTAATTTTTCATGTTTAATTTTTTTTTCTGTTTTTATAATTTTATTGTATCTATTTGGAAAACGAATATCATTACACCAACCCATATGATTTTTAATCTCAATACATTTCAGTAATGTTGAAGGTTTTTTTTTGCGATCTTTTCTATAATATAAATTTTCTATTTTATAGGTCCCCTTTGGTGTTTTTTTATCTCCTTCTTTTTTGTTCCATGTTGCTCCATTTTTACCTATACAGCACTTAAGCTTGAATTCATCAATTTGAAGAGTGTGTTTATTTTTCACTAAAATTGTCATATTCTCTTTCTATGCGTATGCAGAATTTAATAATTTATAAGTTTACATCATTATATAGTATCCTTAAAGAACTTGAATTAGATTTAAATTTTAAAATCAGTTTTACAGATAGTGAGAAATTTCTAAAAGATAAAGTAAAAAATTTTAGTAATTATTTAATTATATCAAACAAAAAATATTTAGAATTTGATAATCAATTTATTTTAGGAAATACACCAATTAGATTTTCTAAATTAGTGGAAAAAATAAATATTGAATTTTTAAGACTACAATTCAACAGTCAATCTCATGTTAAGATAAAAAATTATTTTATAGATTTAAATTCAAGAGAAATAATAAAAAATAATACTAAGTTAAAGTTGACCGAAAAAGAAATTAATACAATTATTTATTTATCTAAATCAGAAAAACCAGTTAGTGTTGACGAGCTTCAAAAAAAAGTTTGGAGTTATCAATCTGATATTGAGACTCACACTGTAGAGACTCATATTTATCGATTAAGAAAAAAAATTTTCACTATTTTTAGTGATAATGAATTTATTATTAGTAAAAAAAATGGCTATCAAATTAAATAAGAAAAACCCAATTGTTAAAGATTTATTTACAAAAAAATATAAACCAAAAATAGTAAAACCAAAGAAAGGTAAGGGGAGCTTTAATAGAAAAAAATAAAGCTTAAAGTCTTGCCCCAATTTGTTGAATTATTCTTGATGACATTTCGGTACCTTTTTCAAGACATTCTTTCATTGATAGTTTATTGATGTATCCATATAAAAATCCAGCAGCAAAAAGATCACCAGCTCCCGTAAGGTCTATAACTTTAAGATTTTTTTGTATACTGCTTTCAAAGATTTCTTTACCGCAAATTGCTACCGCACCTTTTTCACCTCTTGTTATAACCGTTAACTTATTAAGTTGTCTTGAAAAGTCTATAACTTCCATAAAATTTTTTGCATCAATTAATGAAGTAATTTCTTGTTCATTGGCAAAAGTTATATCTAATTTATTTTTAACTAAATTTAAAAAATGAGGTTTATGTCTATCTACACAAAATTGATCAGAAAGTGACATGGCTATTTTATTTGCGTTATTAATTGCTTTATCAAATGCTTTCTTTGGCTCTCCCTCATCCCATAAATAACCTTCTAAAAATATTATTTCACTTTTTCTAATAACATCAGGATTAACATCATTTTCATTAATTTTTCCTGCTATTCCTAGAAATGTGCACATTGTCCTTTCCGAGTCTGGAGTGACCAATATTAAACAAGTACCTGTTGGTAACAACTCCTTTTTTTTTGAGTAAAAATATTCTACGTTTTCTTTTGTTAAACCTTCTTCATATTTCTCACCAAATTCATCATCAGAAATTTTTCCAATAAAACCAGTCCTTTCACCAAGTTGAGATAAACCAACTATAGAGTTTGCAACAGATCCTCCAGAAATAGTTTTTTCAATCTTAAGACCTGTTAATAAATTTTTAAACTCATTTTCATCAAAAAATAATTTCATTGTGCTCTTTGTAAGATTATTTTGAGTAATAAAATTATCCTCCACTTTACAAATGACATCAACTATTGCGTTACCTATTCCTAAAATTTTCATATTAAGCTTTTTGGGTAATAACAGGTTTTTTTCTATTTGGGTAGCAAGTAGTGCATATTTTGCAAGTCAAACCATAACAATCTCTTGCCTTACAATACTCTCTTCCATAAAAAATTATTTGTAAATGAAGTTTAGACCAAATTTTTTTAGGAAATATTCGTTTTAAATCATTTTCAGTTTGGACTACATTTTTCCCATTTGTTAAACCCCATCGTTGTGCAAGTCTATGAATATGAGTATCAACGGCAAAAGCTGGATATCCAAAACCTTGGGACATAACCACGCTAGCTGTTTTATGTCCTACACCGGGTAGTTTTTCAAGTTCTTCAAAGGTTTTTGGTACTTTTCCATTGTGTTTTTCCAAAATTTGTTTTGACATCAAATGAATACTCTTAGCCTTAACTCTAAAAATACCAATTTTTTTTATCAATTTTTCAATTTTTCTTCTTCCTAATTTTACAAAGTGTTCTGGTTTAAAGTATTTTGGATATATATCTTTTGTTACATTATTAACATTTACATCAGTACATTGAGCTGAAAGTAGTACGGAAATTAATAGTGTAAAAGTATTTTTACTTTTAAGAGGAACTGGTGCTTTGGGGTATATTTTATTAAGGGTATTTATGATAATTTTTGCTTTTTGTCTTTCATTCATTATGAAAAATTAAGCAAATCTCTCATAGAGTACAATCCTGGTCTTTTTTTTGTTAACCATTCAGAGGCGGTTAAAGCTCCATCAGAGTAAAGAGCTCTATCAAAAGCTTCGTGGTTTAATGTAATTATTTCTTTACCACTTGAGAATTTGACCTCATGTTCTCCAATAATTTCGCCTTTCCTTATTGAATTAAAATTAATTTTTTTTCCATAGGGAAAAGATTTTTTATTTAAAAATTTCTTTCCAATTAAATTGTATAAATTTTTATTCTTTCCATCAGCAATTCCTTTTCCAAGCATCAAAGCCGTACCTGATGGGTGGTCTTTTTTATGTTTATGGTGTACCTCAAATATTTTACTTAAATATTCATCATTTAAAGATTTTGAGGCGATCTCAGTCAAATACATTAATAAATTTACACCTAAACTCATATTACCAGCTTTTAAAATAGGTATTTTTTTTGAAAATTTTTTAATTTGATTTTCTTGATTTTTACTAAATCCAGTTGTTCCAATAACAACTTTTTTTTTTAGTTTAGATGCTATTTTTAATATTTCTAGAGTGCAACAAGGAACAGTAAAATCAATAATTACATCTATTTTTTTGAATGCTTTTTCAGAATTTAACTCAGGTTTAATACCGTTAAATTTTTTGTTTATTAGCCTATTTTCTGTAAGTGTAATTAATTTAAATTTTTTATTTTTTTTGGAAGATTTTATCAGTTGTTGGCCCATTCTGCCCATACAACCAGAAATAGCTAAATTAATCTTTTTCATATTTTTTCAATTAAAAAATTTTGTTCATCAATTTTTGAGCTTATTTTATAATCTATACTATCGATAAAATTTAAAAAATCTTTAAAATTATAATTTAAGTTTTTTTCAAAATCTTTTTCATATTCAAATATTATTGGCATTTGAAATTTTTTTATAGTTTGTTTTGCACCTTTAAGTACCTCTAAATCATAACCTTGTACATCAATTTTCATTGCTGAAACAGGTTGATTAAATTGGATATCATCAATTTTAATTGCTTTAATTTTTTCAGAATTTTTTTCTTTTTGAGAATTTATCTTTTTTAAGTGATTAGAACCATATGTAGTGAATTGCTTTAAAACAGGCTTTTCAAGAAAAATTTCATCATTACTTTCGTTTCCAACAAGATAATTAAATGCCTTAACATTAGCTTTATTTATTTGAATATTTTTTTCTAGAATTTTGAATATAAAATTAGAAGCCTCAAAACTATAAACATTGACATTTGATTTGCATTTTGACCATAAAATACTCATTTGTCCAAAATTTGATCCTACGTCTAAAACAATTGAATTGGGCTTTATCAATTTTTCTAATGTGTAAAAAATTTTTTCATTAAAAATTTTATCGTTGATTATGGAATTTCGTATTCTATCTTTGAAGGCAAAGAATGGTAAAAAAAATATACCTGTAGATGTATGATATTTTTTTAGTAATCTTAAATTAAATATTTTAAAACGTATACTTCTTGGTAAAAAATACCAATATCTTTTTGCTTCTAAAAATTTCTTTATCAATATTAAATTTATATAAATAATTATTTAGTTTTTCCAGAAATCTTTAGCTTTTTGAAAAAATTTTTTAATACTTGGATTTGATTTATCGTTTTCGATTTCTCTAAACTGCTCTAGCAATTCCTTTTGTTTTTTATTTAAATATACAGGCACTTCAGTTTTTACTTGAACGTATAAATCTCCAAAATCGCCTCTTCTCATATAAGGCATCCCCTTACCTTTTAACCTGAATTGTTTACCATTTTGAGTTCCGTCAGGAATTTTTATTTTAGCTTTTCCACCATCTATAGTTGGAATTTCAATAGTAGTTCCTAATGCAGCATCCGCAAGAGAAAGTGGAAATTCAAAAAATAGATTTTCATCTGATCTTTTAAATAAGTCATGAGTATAAACATTAATAAATAAATATAAATCACCTGTTGCACCACCTCTGCTACCAGCTTCACCTTTGCCTGCTAATCTAATTCTTGTTCCATCATCAACACCCTTGGGAATTGTTACTGATATTTTCTTAGATGTTTGTTTTTTTCCTTGACCATTACAGTCGTTGCATGGATTTGTAATCTCTTCACCATTACCATTACACTGTGGGCATGTTTGTTGTACTGTAAAAAAGCCTTGATTAGATCTTATTTTTCCATTTCCACCACAGTAAGTACATCTATCAGGGGAGTGACCAGGC
>Ga0181595_10004895_pt1 | contig 12084 bp, 8 predicted proteins | sample 041ome_7_FD_145604 | JGI IMG/M metagenome (GOLD analysis project Ga0181595, IMG submission 145604) | Coastal salt marsh microbial communities from the Groves Creek Marsh, Skidaway Island, Georgia - 041401AS metaG (spades assembly) | ecosystem: Environmental > Aquatic > Marine > Intertidal zone >...
AATCCAATAATCCAAAATGGATTAGATGCTAACAATCTCAATATACAATAAATTTATAAATATTTTTTAATTGAGAGAGTAATCAGACTTGCAAATAGATATTGGTTAGAGGGTATATTTAAAGAAAAGTCAACAAAACCGTTTATTATGAATATTATAATCAGTATTAAAAAAATTAGTTGTAAATTATTTTCATTTTTGATTTTAGAATTTAAATAACATTTAAGTATTTGATAAAATAAGATTAAAGCAATACAAAAACCGACTATGCCAATTTCTGCTAACAACTCCATAAAATCACTATGAGCATGATTTGCATAAAAAGGAATCTTTATATCATTAAATAATAAAAATGCCTGCTCATATGCACCTGCTCCAAAGCCAAACAAATAAAATTTATAAAATAAATTTATACTAATATGAATTATATCTAATCGAGAATAAGAGTTAGATATTGTAGAATTTATTTCTTTTAAAATATCTAAATTATTTTCTAAATTGAGATCTTCATTAATAAATAAGAAACGGTCCATCAGTTTACTACCACCAAAATAAAAACCAACAATTTTTATTTCTTTTAAAATATCTAAATTATTTTCTATATTGAGATCTTCATTAATAAATAAGAAACGATCTATCAGTTTACTACCACCAAAATAAAAACCAATAATCAAAAGGTCAAATAAGATTATTAAATAAAAGATAATTGAAAATTTATTAAAAAAATTTTTAGTCTTGATTACAGAAAAAATAAAATAAAAAAATAAAATTAATAATAAATAGAAATTTCCGAGTCTAGAAAAAGACGTAATAATTGCAATTGAAATAAATAATAAAAAAAACCTTACATAGAAAACATTAAAATTTATATTGTTATTATTATTTAATTCATTTTTATAAAACTTATTATTGAAAATAAAATGTAGACTTCCAATAAATGTTAAAATTAAAAAAAAAGCAAAATTAGTCCTGTTAATAAAAAAACCTGTAGAGGAGCTTTTATAATATACTATTTTTTCAAATAAAAATTCAGGGTTTCCTAATAAGAAGATAAAAACTCCAAAAAAAGCGTGGATAAAACCAATAATCGATAAGTAGAAAAAGTACCGATTTATATGATTTTTTTTAAAAAAAATCAGGTGTGTTAATAAAATTATTATAAAAATATTTATATAATTTAATAATTCAAAAAATGTGCTTTGAGGATTTAAACTAATTGCATGGAACTTTTGTAAACCGATTTTTGATAAAAAATTATAATAGGTCTCAGAAAAAAAACTTAACCAATGTAAAGGCAAAGGTATAATTTGTAAAAAAATATAAATAATAAAAACAATAAATATATTAAATGAGAATTTATTGTTTTTAATTATAAATTTTACTTTAGCTAGATTATTTTTATTTTTTAATAAATAAAAAAAAAAAATAAATAATGTAAAAAAATTAAGAAAAATTAAATTTATTGAATTTGAACCATTAAAAATACTCCCAATAAAAATTATTAAAAAAAAAATTATTTGGTTAATCTTATTTACTGTCACATTTAATTAGGAGAGACATTTGAAAATTGTTCAAACTTCTCTAGAGGAAAACCACTATAAACATAAGCAAGCTGAGGATTATTGAGAACAGTTGGTGAAATAGGATCAGTATAAAAACTTTTCAAAATTATTTCAGCCTCTTCTTCATTTCTAGCAAATTGATTATTATTAATTTTAGTTGCCTTTATAACATCTTGCATTTTCTCTAAAAAATCTTTTTCTACTTTAAAAAAATTATTATTATTATCAATATAAGAGTCAACAACAGCTTCAATAGTTTTATTTGAAGTAGCAAGATCTGAATTTAAAACAATTTCAATAGCAAATTCCATTTTCTCCTCATTAATATTCTTAAATGCTTCTGGAAAAATTTTTTCTACAAATTTAGATTTAGATTCGATTATTTCTTTATTTTCATTATTTTGCCAATCATCTAAAATATTTGTTTGTTGGGCTAATTTAAAACTTAGCTCATCTTTCTTTTTTAAATCTGATTTAATAATATTGTCTGCTATTTTTTCAGTAAGACTCTTATTCACACTTAAAACACTCGAGCTAATTGCAATAAGTGGTGTTTGACTAAAATTATTTTCAAAATCTATTTTTTTTTTTACTTTTGTTTTTTTTATAACAATATCATTTTCTAGTTCATTTAAAGATTGTTTGATAAATTCGTTTGAAATATCATCTGATAATTCATCTATTTTTTTTGAATTTAATTTACTTATATTATATAAAATATTAGAGGAGAGGTTTTTTGAATTATTATTTTCTGATGAGGTTTTGTTAACTACTAAAATCAAATTATTTGCGGTTATTATATCAGAATTAACTATAATTTTTGCGATCTCGTAAGCACTATCATTATAAATTCGATCACTTTTATAACTTGTGTCTATTATATTTGTTAACGCTTTACTAAATAGTAGCTGTTCACTTGGAGTTAAAAAATCTAAATTAGATTGATTTTCAAAATCCTTACTAACTATCTTTAATAACATGTTAGCAGTTAGATCGTTTATATTTTTAGAGGTATTTGTTAAAATTTCTAATTTTTGGTCTTTGGGTAATTTTTTAAATAATTCATTAAATTCACCTATAATTTCCTCATTTTTTTTAAGTAAACTAGTTTGAGTGGTAACTTCGTAGGTCTTTAAATTTTCTTCAAGAGATTTAATTAATTGATTAAAACTATCTTGGTTAACTTCTGCAGCATATAAATTAGTTAGCAATAAAAAACTTAGTATTATTTTATTTAAAGTTTTTTTTAACACTATATATTTATTATATACCAATCTTAGACTTCCCTTAAATATATTTATAATAATCAACTAAGATTTAATTGTTAAATATATCTTTAATTTGATTATCTAGATCTTCGGCAGTGAAATTGATAGGTTTAGTTAATAATTCATTATTACTTTGAGATACTGATGTCTCATAATAATTATCAAAATTATTGATATTTACTGTTTTTTTAATTTGGTTTTTATTTTCAAGATTTAAATTATCTTTTTTTATATATAAACTCTCTACGTTATCATTATTAAGTAGAGTATCCCCTAAGTTGTTTACTTGTTCATATAATTTTTGTTTTAAATTTTCAAAGTTGTCTATTTGATTTTTCATAATTTCTATTTTTTTTTCATGCTGCAATATATTATTAGACAATCTAAGATTTTCTTCTTGATAATGTTTTAATTTTAATTCTAATTCTTCATACTTTAATTTGTAACTCTCACTGACTTGATTACTCTCTAATTCTTTAAGTTTGGCCAAAAGTGATTGATTTTCATTTTTATATTTATTTAGTTCATTTTGTAACTCAATATCTAATTGATCTGTGGCCTCTAATTTTTCTTTATGTTCTTCAATATTAAAATTAGAATTTAATTTAGCTTCATTGTTATTTTTTAATTCTATGATGTTATTTTTTTGTATTTCAGTTTTTGAGAATTTATTTAATTTGTTTCTTAATTTCTTAATTTTTTTCTTATATTTATTTTTTAATTTTTTTACTTCACCTGATTCTAAGTTGTTATTTTCTGTAGATTGAATTTTTAATAATTCTAAATGTAAAGTTTTAATTTTTGTATTTAAAACATCTAATCTATTTTCTTTATTATCAATATTATCAGTCATTAGTTTATTTTGGTTATTTGTATCAGTTTGATTTAATTCTGTAAATTTATATCTTTTAATTTTTCTTTTAATTCTACTGAGTTTTCTTTTTAACTTTTTTTTAAGAAATTTTTTATTCTTATTATCAGTCTCATTAATTTCTTTTTTATTTTTTTCTTTTAGAGCTAAGTGGTGAACCTGATTTAAGATTTTTTCATTCGAAATATCATTTAAATTTTTTTGAAAATTATTTTTTGGTTCCACATTTTCACTTTTTTGAATTCTAAATCTATTGATATGCTGTTTAACGTTTTCTAAATTCCTTGCCAGTTTATATTTAAAAAAATTATTACCATAACTAGAATACTTAAATTCCGATAATGTGTTTTTAATAATTTTTTTTAAATTTCGAATCATGAAATTAAAAGTATAATTTCAATCATGAGTTGTCAAATTTGATTGTTAATCAACTTTATATTTTAAAATGGCGAAAATTGTTTTGAACATTATTAAAAAATCTAAACCTAATGACCAATTTTTTAAATACCAGATATCATATTCCATTCTTTTTTTCATCAAATCATCATTTGGCGTTGCTCCTCTGAAGCCATGTATTTGAGCCCATCCAGTAATTCCTGGATTGCACTTATGTCTAGTTAAAAAATTTTTGATAACATTGGAATATTTTTTACTATGTTCAATCATGTGTGGTCTTGGACCAACCAATGACATATCTCCCTGAATCACATTAAAAATTTGTGGCAATTCATCTATACTAAATCTTCTAATAAATTTTCCAAAAAAAAGTAAACGCTTATCATTAGGTATTACTTGTATCGTTTTATCAAAATTTTCTTTTTTTAAAGTTCTTAACTTATAAATTTTAAATTTTCGACCATCCCAACCAGTTCTAGTTTGCGTAAAAATTAGTGGAAAACCATCTTCAATTAATATCAATAAAATTGCTATTAATATAATTGGGCCAGTTAAAATTAAAATTATAATTGAAAAAATTTTATCAAAAATAAATTTTAATAATAAAGGTAATCCATTAAATCTTGAATTGTTAATTGAATAAAAAAAATAATTTTGTTTTTTTTCATTAGATGAGGTTAAGTTAAATTGTTTAGTGACTAATTTTATCAAATTTCTTGAATTTGCTTTACAAAATAATTTAATATCAAAAGGAAGTTTTAATAAATCTTCAATATTAATTTTACTATCAACAAAAAAGTCTTCATCGATTTCAAACCAAATTTGCCCAATATAATGATAATTTAATATATCAAAAAAGTTTTTATCGTAAGAAAAAACTGGAATTTTTAACTCATTGAAATAATCTAAATTGTGTTTGTCTGTAATAATACAACACTTGATTAGTGATTTTTTATTTTTATTTTTATAAATATCAATAAATTTTTTAATCGTATTAAATTTTCCGATCAGAAAAATATTTCTTTGAATTATGTTATTAATAATTAAAAATCGATAAATTTTATTATTTAAAATTTTGAGTAAAAATAAATTAATTACAATAAAAATTAATGAATTAAAAAACCACAAGTAATCAAAATGTTTTTTTTCAAAAAAATTAAAAAAGATTACTAAAACAAGGTATACTGTTAATATATTTTTTAAATCATAAAAAAAAAAATAATAAAATGTTTTTACATAATTTTTATGATTTTTAACAAAATAAAAAATCATTAGATGGGATAAAAAAACAGAAATGGTAAATAAAAAATATTTAGAACTTATAAATAAATCAATTTTAAAAATATCCAAAATAATATTCTTATCTAAAATTGAGGTAATATATAAAGAAAATAATATAATTAGTGATTGAAAAAAATGAGAATAAGCTACAAAAATTTCATCATCTTTTTGAAATAATTTTTCAAAATTGATCATTTAAAAAATCAATAAGTTTTATCTTCACCTGAATAATAATAATTTTGTTGATAATAATAACCATAATAACTATGTTTTGAGGTGTCTAAATCATTAAGTATAAAGGCATCAATTTTTTTATTTATATTTTTCAATTTTTTAATACCTGACATTAAAGAGAGTAACCCAGTAACGTTTGATCTAGTAACGTAAAGGGTATAGTCACTTGCTTGAGTAAGTACTAAAGTGTCAGATACAGGAAGTATAGGAGGACTATCAATAATTACATAGTCATATTTTTTATTTAACAAATTAAAAAATTTTTTTAATTTTACAACATTAACAATATCAGATAAATCGGTTCTCTTTTTTCCTGATGCTATAAAATTTAGTTTAGTACCTGGTACTGTTTGTATTGTATCTGAAAAAGTACTTTCGTTAATTAAAATTTCACTTAAACCTTTTTTTTTGTCATCAAATTCATAATAACCTGAGGCTACAGAAGGTCGTCTAATATCTGCCTCTATTAATAAAACCTTATAATTTTTTTGCAAAGATAAAGCCAAGTTAAATGCGACAGTAGTTTTACCTTCAGAGGGGCTACTTGAAGTTATTAGATAAGTCTTATTAGGCTTGAATTTTGACTCCATTACAGTTCTTGCATTTCTAATAGACTCTGAAAATGCAGCATCATTATCTTCAATGTACATCTGCATCATATGAAATCCTTTTCTTGCAATATTCACCTTTGGCAAACTAGCGAGTATTAATGTATCAAACATTTCAAGTGAAGTTGGATCTTTAACTGTTGAGCTGTTTAAATCTCTATAAAATAAATAAAAATAAACTCCTATTGAAGATAATAAAAATATAATTAAACAATTTTTTTTTACGTTAGGTGAAATCGGGACATTCGATGCAATAGGTTCTTCAATAATTTTAACATTTGATACCTGTAAATTTTGTGCTTCATTTGTCTCTTTTACTCTTTGTAAAAAAGTCTCATATAATTTTCTGCTACTTTCAACCTCTCTTGAAAATTTCATCATTCCGGACTCTTTATCTTCTAATTCTCTTAATTCCTTAGTTGCTTTAGTTAAATCATTTTGATTTATATCAATTGAGTTTTTCAAATTGGTTAATTCAAATGTTTTTTTTTCAATATTTTCTTGAATAATATTCTTTAATTGAATTTCATAGGATTGAATAGTATCTAATGCTTTTGATACTTTAGGATGTTGGTCGGTATATATTAATCTTAAAGACTCTAAATTATTTTTCGATCCTCTCAAACTATCATAAATATCCTTAATCTCAGGTCGCAACATCAGCTCTTTAATTGACGTTAATTGATTAATATCACCTTTGGCTAATTTAATTGAAAGCAAATCTGATTGAATTAAACTTATTTCGCCCTGTAAATTTAGTATATTTTGAGAAATAGTTTCAATTTGTTTTATTTTTAAATCTTTAACATTTCCAGTGTCAACTAAGCCATATTCTTCTTTATATTTCGCTAAGTTAGCTTCAGCAATCTCCATTTGAATAGTAAGATCTTTCAATCTTTCTGTAATTTTTTCATTAGCGTATGAAGTAATGACTATTTTAGAGTCTATCTCGTACCTTTGATAAGAGTTAATTATATTTTTTAATGCTAATTGAGCAATTTTAGGGCTTGAAGAAACAAAAGATAATTCCAATACATCACTTCTAGGAATGTTATTGATAGAAAAATTAGACTTTAAATAATCTTTTAAAGTTTCTTTATTTAAATTTTCTTTCCGAATGAAAATCTTCGAAAAAAAGGATGGTTTTAAACCATTAAATAAACTCTGAAATTCAACAAACATTACTGTATCATCTACAATATAATCAATAACTTCATCACTACTAAAAATTGCTATTTGATTATTTATTCTACTTTCTTGATTATCAAGCGAATAAACTTCTTCAATATTTACAATTTTTTTACTTTCATCTGCCTCAATAACGACTGATGCATAACTCTTATATTTTTTTTCTATATTTAAAGAAATTAGCAAGGTCAATAATGTCATTAATATAGAAATGAAAGCTATAGGCTTTAAATATTTTAAAAAAACAATCCAGTAATATCTGATTTCTAGATTTTCAGCTATTTTTGCTATTGTGCTAAAAAAGTTTTTTTCCATGAATGTTTGACTAAAATTAAATATATGAATTTTTTTATTACTAAAACAGCTTTAAAAACACATAATATATTAAAAATAAATTCAATTAGATTAAAAATTAAAAAAATAAATTAAAAAAAATAGTTTTTTTAATATATTGATTCGTTTTACACATTTATAAACTACTTTAAATTAATATGTTTATAATTAATCATTAAAGATAAATCGCTTAAATTTAGATTAAATTATGAAAAAATATAAGATTGCAAGCATCATAAATAGCATGAAATTAGAGGTAGGTGGGCCTTCTCATTCCTTGAAAGATTTAGCTTATTCAAATTATCTAAATAATATTCAACATGATGTTGTTCATTTAGAAAAAAAAATTAATTTTAATCACAATAAAAAAATTAATTACATTAATCTAAATCAAAAATTTTTAAAATATGGTTTTAGTTTTAAATTATTAATTTGGCTCATCAAAAATAGAAATAATTATAAACTTTTTATCATTCATGGTATTTGGCAATTTCAGACTCTGTGCGCAAGATTGATTATACCGAATAAATATATAGTATTCACACATGGTATGCTTGACCCATATTTTGGAACTGAATTATTTAAAAGTATTAAAAAAAAAATATATTGGTTTTTTATAGAAAAGAAAAATTTACTAAAGGCAAAATATGTGATTGCTAACTCTGAAAAAGAAGTTTTGCATTTAAAAAACACTTTTGTTGATACTAAAGAATTAAATATTAAAAAAGTTAATTATGGGATTATACCAAAAAAAATTAATTTAAAAAAAAGTAAAATTGCATTTCTAAAAAAATTTAATTTCTTAAAAAAGAAAAAAACAATTTTATACATAGGTAGGATTCATCCCAAGAAAGGTTGTGATTTATTAGTTCAAGCATTCAAAGATTTAAAAAAAAAACATAATTATAAACTCTTAATTGCTGGAGAAATAAATAATAACTATGCTAGGCAGCTGGTAAAATTTGTAGAAAAAAATAACTTAAAAAATAAAGTTTATTTTCTCGGCTTTTTAAAAGATCACTTAAAATGGGGTGCTATTTCTTTTTCAAAATGTTCTATATTGCCTTCTCATGGTGAAAACTTTGGAGTTTCCGTAATTGAAAGTTTGTCTGTCAAAACGCCAGTAATTTGTTCAAATAAGGTTGGTGTTTATAATAAAATAAAAAAATTTAACTCTGGAATAATTATAAATGATAATAAAAAATCAATTCAAGAAGGTCTTGAAAAATTTATAAACTTAGATTTGAAAAAACTTAAAAAGTTAAAACAAAATTGCAAAATCTGTTTTAACGTCAATTTTAATCTTTTAAAAAATAATTATTTTAGTAATTGGATTAAATTTATTTATAAAAATTAAATTAATGAAAATTTTATATCTAGGTGATAGTGATAAATATGGTTATTCCTTTTATCAATATTCAATTTTAAAAAAAAAATACTCATACGTTGAATTAATTGATCTAAAAAAAATTAATTTTTTAATTAAATCTATAAAAAAAATAAGTTGGCATTACAATCCCATGATAAATGATTTTATAGTGTTTTATTTTTTAAGTAAAAAATTAAAAAAAAAATATGATTTAATTTATATACATAACGAAAATTTGATTGGAAATAAGACTATTCAATTTTTAAAACAATTATCTAAACAAATATTCTTTTATTGTCCTGACAATCCATTTGTGGAACGTGATAATCAGAAATGGAAATTAATACTCAAAAATTTAAAACTTTTTGATTTAATAATTTTTATGCAAAAAAATAGATTTAAATTTGCTCGTAAATTTAAATTAAAGAATACAGTTTGGATTCCTCCTACATTTAAAATTAAACAACAAAAAAAGAGAAAACTATCAAAATATGAAATTAATAAGTTTAAAACTGACGTAATAATGATTGGTACATGGTTTCCAGAAAGAGGAAATTTAGCTTTAGAATTAATAAAAAATAAAATTAATTTTAAAATATATGGAGATCATTGGGATAAATTTAAATATTTTAAGGATTTTAAAAAATATTTTGGAAAAAAAATTACGAATGATGATTTGTATGTAAAATTAATACAGTCCTCTAAAATTTCTATCTGCTTACCTTCAAAAGATAACAATGACGATATTACAAATAAATCACTAGAAATTCCTTATATCGGAACACTTTTGTTAGCAAAAAAAACTAAAACTCATGAGGAAATATTTCAAAACAACAAAGAAGCTATTTTTTTTAAAAATAATATGGAATGCATTGGAATTATAAAAAAACTTCTTATTAATAAAGAATTAAGATCAAATATAGCTTTTAATGGTCATAAAAAAATAATTAATAATTTAGATAAATTTTCATTTGAAAACAATATTGTGAAAATAATTAATAAAAATTTTTATCTCGATAACTTTGAATAAAAAAAGTTGAACAAATAAAATATAATCAATGATTGAGGAATTATTCTAAATAACGTTAATGATAAATCAGCAATACTTCCTGAGGTAACAATATTAATTAAACCACCAGAAGTAGCATACATTAAAACAAAGAATAAAATGAAATAATTTTCTTTGTCTTTAAAAGCATCTAAAATACAAAATGATAAAATTACAATTATAAAATAGGCTAAATTCATATAAAAATTTTCATACAAAAATAAAATTGCAAATACTAATCCATTGTCTTTGCCACTATTATAAAGTTTATCGACTTCCATGTATGCCTTTGAGGTTAAAGTAAATCCAAGATATACATTTTTATCAAAACTTTGATCAAAAATCTTAATCAAAGGACCGGGAAGGATACTTATCATTTTTCCAATTTCATAATCTAAAAGATTATTTATTTGATTTTTGCTTAAATATTTTTTTGCATAAAGAATATTGTCTGTAGCTTTAATAACATTTAATCTATTCAGAATGTTAACTGAATAATATTGCTCATTAAATATCTCTTTAGAAATATGAACATAATTATCTTTGGCATTACTTAGAGTGAAAGTTTTTAGATGATTTTTAATATTAAAAATTGGATTTGTTGACAATCTTTCATTTCTAACATCAATGTATGTTTCAGAAAATTTCTCAATATAATTACCTACATATATTGATAATAAAACTATTAAAATTATTTTATTAAATCTTAATACTTTAATTTCTATTTTACCGGTAAAAATCAAAAAAGAATAAATTAATAATCCATTAAAAATTATATCAAAAAATGAAGATCTGGAATTTAAACCTAGAGATAGATAAATAACAATTAAAAGAGATACGAAAATTAAAAAAAAATCATTTTTATCTATTTTAAAATTGTATTCTTTTTGTGTATATAAAACTATAAATGGTGCCATATAAAAAACTTTAATACCATTAATTATGTCTCCTGCTAGATTTGGTCCGGATTTATTATCAGCATAAATGATCTCTGCAAAAAATGTTACTCCTATTGCTGAATATATGAGAGAAACTAAACCAATATAAATTAATAATTTTTTGTTAATACTTTGATGATTGCTAATATATTTAAATATATTATTTATTTTTATTTTTAAGTTATTAAAAAAAAAAATTTTTTTATATATTAGATGAATAATTATGAATAAAAAATTAATTAAAAATAAAAACAAAAATGTTTTGTTTGGATCATATAAGTTTTCATCTAAAGGCTTAAAATAAGCTGATTTTAAAAAAATCGAACTTGAATTTGTATAAAAATTTGTAAAAATTAATGAAAACGTTGATATGGGGTTATTTTTTATGTTGTTAAAATTTAAGCAATACCAATAGATTAATAAATTTGACGCAATAACAAAAACTAAACTTAAAATATTGTCATAATTTTTGATAATAAAAATTTGTATAAAAGATGAAAATATTAAAAATAAAATATAAATAAATTTTATTTTTTTTAAATTATTTTGAATATTTTCTTCATACATTTATACCTTAATAATATAAATATTTTTTATCTTAAAACAAATCTTTTGGATCCTGATATTCATATCCAAAAACATCTGCAACTGCTTTATAAGTAACATGCCCTTTATAAACATTTAAGCCTGCTAAAAAGTTTTTATCTTCACTCAGCGCTTTTTGATAACCTTTGTTTGCAATTTTTACTAAGAATGGCAATGTAGCATTATTTAATGCAAGAGTAGAAGTTCTTGGAACTCCACCTGGCATATTGGCTACACAATAATGTATGACATCATCTATAATATAAGTTGGATCACCATGCGTAGTTGGTTTACTTGTTTCGGTACATCCACCTTGGTCAATTGCAACATCAACGATCACAGATCCTCTTTTCATAACTTTTAACATTTCTTTGGTGACTAATTTTGGAGCTTCTGCGCCTGG